>JGI24025J20009_10001106_pt1 | contig 20637 bp, 15 predicted proteins | sample Cruoilmetagenom3_FD_20009 | JGI IMG/M metagenome (IMG submission 20009) | reverse complement strand
TTTATTTACAAAACTTAGGGCTCAGTAGTTAAGTAAGGTTCAAAAATAATATTAGCGCCTATTCCACTCCAATAAGCCCAATCACCACTACTTGAAGTATGGTATGGATATTTTGGGCCAGCAGCATCTCCCCACCAGTTATTTAATGCCATTATGCTGTGAGTAGTTTTGTTACTAACCCCATGAATGCTGTTTCCTGTTATTTTATTCTGACCATCACTTTGCCCATCTCCACCACCGATATCCGGATTGACTAAATTACCTAAAATATTATCAATAAGAATTCCATAACCAGTATTATTGCTAATAGTATTATAAGAAATAATTGGAGTGGCACTTTCTCGACAATAAATCCCAGTATTATTATCGCTGATATTATTTCTACTAATCTCAGGACAAGAATCTCCATAAGTGCGTATTCCATGCTTATTAGATACTATAGAATTATTTCGGATTATGCCTGCCCCGTTTGTTGCAACCTTTATTCCACTACTACTATTATTCTCTATATTATTGCCTTCAATTATGGGAGCTGAATTAATATAGCTTATACCATAATCTTTATTATTTTTTATTAAGTTATTATTAATATTTATAAAGGAATAATTTTCAAAATAAATTCCGACACTAGTACTGCTATCACCATCGATAGTAAAACCAGATATAGTAATATTATCTGCTTCCAAACTGATTAAATTTTCAGTTAAGCCACTCCCGGTTATAAAAGTATTGTCCTGACTTGCTCCCTGAAGAGTAATGCTTTTATTTATTATCAACTGTTCGTTATAAGTCCCTGCAGCCACCATAACTGATTTTCCGGGAGCAACTGTATCTATTCCCGCGGTTATAGTATTAAAAGGGTGAGTTTGGGTTCCGTCTTCTATTCCGGTGACGTTGTTTGCATTTACATAAATATTAGGATCATATTCTATTGTTGTGGTTACTGGGGAGCTTTCGTTGCCGGCGACATCGTGGGAGGTAATTGAGATATTGTTGGTTTCCTCAGAAAGATTACAAAAATAAGACCATTCGATTAATGAATTAATAGGAACTATTTCTTCTCCGTTTAGCCATATAGAAGAACTAGCTTCTTTGCTACCAGATAATCTCTGAACAGAAATGTTAGTAGGAGTAATAACCTCATTTAAAGCAGGAACCGTTGGAGAAATAGTATCTAAAATAATTCTTACAGTAGTTTCGCCACTTTCATTCCCTGCTGAATCTTGAGAAGTAATAGAAATATTGTTCTCACCTTCAGAGAGGTTAAAATCATAAGTCCACTTAGCGCTTGAATTTACAGGAATTATTTCTATATTATTTATCCAGACAGAAGTATTGGTTTCTTTGGTACCCGAAAGGGTCTGGGGTGAAACGTTTGTTGGAGAAGTTACAGTATCTAAAGTAGGCTGGGCAGGAGAGGTAATGTCATTTATTGTTATGTTCCATTGTACATAATCTTGTAATTCTCCATCGCTCACTAATGCTTTTACTATTTTCTGACTGTAATCTCCATAACTGGCATAATAAATCCAACTGCTTTTTGAATTATTTCCTGAACCCGTAGAGTTTGATACTTCTTTTCCGTTTAATAACCATTGATAATTTAATGTGGTATTTAAGTCAATATCATTAGCCTGGACTTCAAATTTTATGGAATTTCCTTCATTAATTTCAAAATTAAGATTAGCGGGAAAATAAGAGAATATTCGTGAAGGATCATTTACATTAAAAACTTCAATTTCAAACCTCTGAGTGATACTCTGTTTGCCATCAGAAATTTCAACCACTACCTGCTGAATTCCTACCTGATCATTGGTCGGTATCCAGGTTATTAAACCATTTTCGCTATTAATGTCCATCCCCTCTGGTTTAACAATAGAAGAATAGGTCAGAGTATCTCCATTAGGATCACTGGCCCCTACCTGATATGAATATAGCTGATCTTCAGTAGCAGTAATAATAGGTTCAGAAATTATAACTGGTGCTTTATTTAAAAAAAGAAAAATTCCCTCCAAATTTAAACAGCCCCCCATTAATATTACAACAACTAATCCAAATAATAACGCAAAAAATTTCTTCATCTCTTAATATGTTCCTTTCTTTAAATACTTTTTAATTTTTTACAAGGTAATCAAGATTTACTTTTGGTATCATTTGTTGGGTATCTTGCTACAAATAATAATGTGAATATGAAATACCTCTAGTTCTGACTTATTTTATTTTTTTATTCTATTCATTTCATTTTCCGAAAATCCTTTCTGCATTATCATAGTAAATCATTTTTAAAGTTTCATCATCAAGATGAAGCCCTCTGTATACCGTATTGGGATCAGCCTGTTCCCGGGCTTTCTTGCTCATCTTCTTATAAATTGAATCTGGTAGAGTAAACTCATCCTTTTCTAACATATCGAAATAACTTAATGTAATATCATCAATATAGCTCCTGCTTTTCGCTCGATAAGAAGTAATTACTATATCTGTCCCAAAGTTTATCCGGTCACGATATTTCTGCATAAATTCCCGGAAAGCCACAGCATTCTTGGAAATCCTTTTAAACCCGACAACTTGAAAATCAGGATGACCAAAACTTATATCAGTATATAAATTAGGATAAGTATCAAGGAGTCTGCTTAAAAGTGTAAGATTTCTGGAAGTCAAAATAAAGTGGGGGGCAATAACTACTAAATCAGGGAAAGCCTTTAAAATTCTTTCCATTTGGTCCAGAAAGCGACCACTATTTATATGATAAAGGATGGGTATCCCCTGCTTTTCACAGTATTGATATATCTCCATCATTCCGGAATCATCCAGGGGAAGATGAAAAAAATTATCATAAAAATAGCCATGGCCATTATATAATTTCAAGCCTTTGGCTCCCGCAGCAATAAAGTTCTTTAACTTTTCCAATTTGTCTTCATCGCGGGGATCGATCGTGCATAACGCTATAAATTTATCGGGATATTTTTTGCTTATATTTATTATTTCTTCATTATTCTTATCATATTCACTAAATCCATACTTAGGATTTAAGTAAAAAGTAAATTTTGGGGTTCCCAGTATAATCATTTTTTCTATCTGGCAATCTTCCATCACTTTAAGGAGAAGAGGAATATTACTGAAGGATTGAACATGTTCGTGGGCATTTATAATTCTAAAATTTGCCCTTTTCTCTCTGGTGGCTGTGTCCATTTCAGCAATAAGAGTCGAAGGTTGGTTATCTATCCATAAGGGTAAATACTCCATTTGCTGGAGATACCACAAAAACATAGTCACTAATAACACAATTATTATGATATAAAACCATAAATCGCTTTTTTTTCTTTTTTTTACTACTTCTGTAACTATGGTTTTCTGTTGGGCCATTCTCTCCAATTTTCCTTTAAGATAAACAACTAAAATTAATTATATATCACTTCTTTTTAAAATTCCAACAAAATTTATAAATAAAAATGACAAATTTTGTGCCAGGCACCAGATTTGTCATAAATGTAAAGCTTTGTGCCAGGATCCTCTAAAATATCTTGAATTATTCTAAACAAGATAGTATACTTTAGCTATTGTGGGAAGAATAAATAGAACAGAAATAGAAGATAAAAATGCTATTTATCATATAATTGGTAAGGGTGTAGAAGGAATTGATATATTCACTGATGATGTAGATAGAAATAAATTTCTACAACTTCTGCAAAAAATGCTTAATTCTCACAAAATTCACCTCTTCTCTTATGTATTAATGGATACTCACTTTCACCTGCTTTTAAAAACAGAAGAGGTAAATCTCTCTCAAGCCATGCAATTTCTAAATTCCTCTTATGCCCACTGGTTTAACATAAGACACATTAGAAAAGGTCACCTCTTTCATGACCGATACAAAAGCCATCTCGTCCTAAATTCTCCTTATCTATATAGTGTAGCTTCTTATATTAGCCTAAATCCGGTAGAGGCCGGATTAGTAAATTCACCAGAAGAATACCCCTGGAGCAGTTTTCAATATTTTCTCTCTACTCAAAATAAAAGTAAAAATGTTCCCCCTTGGCTGAACATTCGGGAATTATTAAAACTTTGTCAAACCAGTCCAAAAAATTTTATTAATTTTGTAAAACAAAATAAATTCCAAAAAGAATTAGAATATTCTCTTAATGTTTCAACTCAAGCAAAGGAAAAACTTCCTAAGAATATAAACATTGTTTTAGAAAAAGTAAATAAAAAATTAGGAGATACCAATACTAATAAAAATTTGAGAAATTTATTGATCTATTTTCTGGTAAAAGAAGGTTATAAGATAAAAGAAATATCAAATTCCTTTCACATTACCAGGCAATCTGTACTAACTATAAACAATAAAATTGAAAAAGATTTAATGACTAACTCTCTATCCTGTTTTTGGTTAAATAATATCCGGAATCAATTATTAACATAATAATGTAAAGAAAAGTGCCTGGCACTTTTCTTTACATTTAGGTAAAGTTTTGTGCCAGGCACAAAACTTGTCATAAATATATAGGTGTAATAAATATGAAAAAAAATATATGTTTTATATTCTTTTTAATAATATATTTATTGTTTTTCTGTTCACTGTCGTTACTTACTGTTATAGCCGTTCCGCGTTATGACCCCGGATTAGAGTGGCAGGTTTTGGAAAGTCCTCACTTTTCAGTCTATTTTTTTGTGGTACAAGATAACGAACAAAATAATGAAGATTTTAGTTACAATAACGAACAATTAGCTCAAGTGGTGGCTGATATTGCCGAGGAAGCCTACCAGCATGTTAATGCTCAGCTTGGCCCTCCTAAGCATCATCATCTGCAAAAGATAGCCATAATTATGGAAGATTTTTCTGATTATGCTCTGGGTTTTGCCTCCTCTTTTCCCCATCGAGTAATCCGCATCTCCCTAACCGGCCCCACTGCTAAATCTTTTGATATGAAATTTATAAGCTGGCTTAAAATGGTAATCACTCACGAATACACCCATATAGCTCATTTTGAGATGACTTCCGGACCTACTACTGCCTTACGAGCCCTTTTCGGTCAAATACTCACTCCTAATGCCCTCCAGCCCATATGGTCAATCGAAGGATTAGCGGTTTATAATGAAACAAAATTTACCACCGGAGGCCGCGGTATAGATTCTCGCTACGATATGTATCTTCGTATGGACGCCCTTGAAGACAAGTTTAACACTTTAGATCAGATAAACGGTTATTACCTTACGTCCTGGCCTGACGGAACCGCACCCTATATTTATGGCCAATCCATTATCCGCTTTATTGCTCAAAAATACGGGGAAGATAAAGTCATCGCTATAAGTAAAATTTTCTGTGAATACCCATATTTAGGATTTAACCATTCCTTAAAAAAGGCGCTAGGCCTGAACTCGAAGGAACTGTATCAAAACTGGAAAGATAGCTTAAAAGAAAAATATCAACTCCAGATGCAAAAAATTCTCTCTCAAAAAAATCTCACTCCTTCTCAGCAATTAACTAAATATAATTATTGGGTCGATTATCCGCGCTGGATTTCCACTCTCACCGCCGATGGAGATAAGATAGCAATCAGAGTCTTCACTCCCCATTCCTATCCCTTTATTCAAATTATCGACCCTTTAAGTCCTTCTCTTCCCTTGACACCCCGTTCTACTAAAAGTCAGACTCAAACCCAGCCCCTGATTAAAAGAACTTATGGCCGGGATTCTTCTTTTAGCATATCTCCTGACGGTTCTAAAATAATTTATGCTAAATTAAACGACTATGAGCAATTTTATAATTTTTATGACCTTTATTTATTCGACTTGAAAACAGAAAAAGAGATTCGCCTTTCTGAAGGGCTGCGGGCTCGCGATCCCAGCTGGTCACCTGACCCGGATAATCCTCAAATCGTGGCAGTAATTAATCAATCAGGAACAAATAATTTAGCTCTAATTAATTTACATTCCTCAAATTCATCAATTAAGGAAACCCAACCCACCTATAAACCAATTACCAAAGAAGACATTATCTATCTAACAGATTTTCCAGATGGTACTCAATTATCTCAACCAACCTGGTCCCCCAATGGGGACAGAATAGCCTTTTCCGCCTGGCGTCATGGTTATCAGGATATATATATTTTAAATCTTGATCCCGAAAATATCTGTAATTCTGCTCTCCAGCCCATCTTTTATGATAAATTTATTGACCTTAGCCCTTGCTGGTCTCCTAATGGCCAATATCTCTTCTTTTCCTCTGATCGTACCGGAATTTATAATATCTTTGCCTTCTCTCTCTCCGATAAAAAATTATATAAAATAACTAATGTCTTAGGAGGAGCCTTTCAACCCGCCATCTCTCCCGATGGCACCCAGTTAGCTTTTATTTCCTATCACACCACAGGATATGAACTTCACCTTATGGAAGTGAACCCCACCAATCCAAACCCTAATCATTGGACAGAAGTAGAGATAGAATGTACTGAGCCCCCAATTACAATTATGGCAGAACAACGATCCAATAAAGACCTAAATACTTCTTCTAATTTCAAAAATAATTATCCGATCCACCCTTACCATCCTTTAACCTCCTTCTGGCCGCCCACCTATTGGATCCCCGCTGCCCAACTCACCGAAAACGACCTGGGGATTGGTTTTTCAACTGAATTGAAGGATGTGCTGGGAATTTATTCTCTTCCCTTAAATATCACCTATGGGATACTCAATAATAGCTTAAATTACAACTTCAATTATTATAATTATAGTCACTTTCCTATTATTAATTTTTATCTGTCTGGAAATACTGTTTTAGCTTCCCAAACCCCGACCTCCTGGTGGGAAGAAGGTAAAACCGGAATAAATATTTATTTCCCATTTAAAGGATATACTGACTCCGCCACAAATTCGCGCTCTTATAGGCAAATCTTTTCTCTCGGTTATCAATATGAAAAATCATCTACTACTGACACTAATGACACCGACACATCGTCTCCCTTAAATAATAACCAAGAGAAAATCAGTAGTCTAAGATTAGGCTACTCCTATTCTGATGCAGAAAAATATGGATTCTCTATCAGTCCCGAACTGGGCAACTCTTTCTCTTTAACTTACGAACATGCTGATAAAGCCTTAGGTGGTGATTACACTTTTGATAAATTAATATTTGATGGCAGGAAATTTATTCCTCTACCTCCCCTTCATCAGGTACTGGCTCTTCGATTAGTTGCCGGTATTAGTTCTCCAAGTATATTAGAATCAGTTTTGGATGAAGAAAAATTTAAATTAGGAGGTAGTTATTCATCAGATTATCTTAGTAGTACCGACACTAACACCTTCTCTCTGCGGGGTTATAAACCTGCCGCCCTTGAAGGAAATAATCTTCTCTTAACCAGCTTGGAATATCGTTTTCCCCTGGCCAATATTGAGCACAGCCTTAAACTTGGCCCCATCTCCATCTTTTTAGAAAGGCTATCAGGTTCCCTCTTTGTCGATATAGGAAATGCCTGGGAAAGCCCCGGTCTAAACATGAATGTAATCAATGAAGAAAATGAAATTAACTCTATCTGGCAGAATTTTAAATCCAGTATCGGAGCAGAATTAAAAGCAGATTTTAATTACCAATATGATTCTCCCTTTACCCTAAGATTAGGAGCAGCCAAAACCCTAACCGCCCCTCACGGATATGATATCTACATCACCTTAGGCTCTTCTTTTTAAGCATTTTTTAATAATGACAAGTTTTGTGCCTGGCACTAAACTTTACCTAAATGTAAAGAAAAGTGCCAGGCACAAAACTTGTCATTATTTCATCTCTATAATAATTCGACTTTGCTGTGATCGCCTAGGACAAACTTATAACTGCGGGGGAGGACACGGGAACGTAAAATCTCTACTCCCTTACCGATTAGACAACCATGAAAGCGTCTTTTGATATCATTTATTTTAGTGTTTTCCAGGATTACACTGTATTCAATTTCGCTCTTTCTCACTTCTACCCCATCAGACAGAGAGGTAAATGGTCCGATATATGAATTATCTATCTTCACATTTTCTCCGATTATCACCGGCCCAACTATTTTAGAATTAACAATATTTACTCCCTTACCAATCTTTACTCTTCCTAATATCTCGGACTCCTCACAGGCACATCCTTCCTTGATATTTCTCTCAATATCTTCCAAAATTAAACGATTGGCCTCTAAAATATCTTCCGGTTTTCCTGTATCTTTCCACCAACCACTAATAACCTCAGCTCCAACCTTATAGCCATTATCAATCATCCACTGAATGGCATCGGTAATCTCCAATTCCCCCCTGGCAGAAGGTTTTATACTTTTAATGGCCTGATGAACATTTTTATCAAAAAAATAGACTCCTATTAAAGCTAAATTACTGAACGGCTCTTTGGGTTTCTCCACTACCCTTACGACTCTTCCCTCTTTCAACTCAGCTACTCCAAATTGCCTCGGATCGTCCACTTCAGTCAATAACACAAAGGCATTATAATTCCCTTGAATAAATTTATCCGCATAGTTTTCTACCCCATTCTTTAAAAGGTTATCCCCTAAATACATTAAAAATTTATCTTCTCCCAAAAAATCACGCGCTACCGATACCGCATGCGCTAATCCCAGGGCTTCTCTCTGTTCGATAAAAGAAATATTCACTCTCCACTTACTACCATCTNTAAGCCCGTTCTTTATATCTTCTCCGGTCTCTCCGATAATTATACCAATATCTTTTATCCCACAATCTCTAATCGCCTCTATCCCATAAAAAAGTGCCGGTTTATTGGCAATGGGAATTAAATGTTTGGCGCTGGTGTGAGTAAGTGGTCTAAGGCGAGTGCCCTTTCCTGCACATAGAATTATTGATTTCAATTTAATTTCTCCCTCCTCTTATCTCTTATCTCTTATCGTCCTTTTTTTTACTATTCTTCTCAAAATATTATCTTCCCTATATTCCTCCCAAAAATTTTGCCGGCTTTCGTAAATATCTTCGGCTTCTTAAGTGCCTCCCTAAATAGCAAAGAATGGTTTTCAAAATTTGCCACCCGCTCAACAAATTCCGCATTCTCTTTAAACAGCAAGAAAATGTCCTTTAATTCATGCTCATCTTTACTCAATCTCTCGTAAACTTTCCTGGCCCACAGTCCAAATTTAATTTCTCTTCCAAATTTACTCTTCCATCTCTTGTCATATTCAGCCAGCGCGCCCTCCCGAATATACTCCACCAGAATTTCAGCTGCCTTCATCCCGTAATAAATTCCTCCCCCGGTCAAAGGTTTTACCTGCCGGGCTGCATCACCCACTACCGCTACCTTTTTATAAGCACTCTGGCATAGTCCTATCGGAATAATCCCGGCTAATCTATCGATAATTTCACCTTTTATCCCTTCTTCTTCTATCACTCGCTCTAATTCTTTACGTCCATTTTCTGCAATTACCCCTAACCGTATAATTCCGTCTCCTTCAGGGATAATCCACACAAAAAAAGGGATTCCTTCCCGTATATATACCCGGGTCATCTCCCCTGAAAAAAATTCATCTTCTAATCCTTTTAAATCATCTAACTTTATTCTATACTGGACCCCTTTATAAAATTTAGTTTCCCCGGAATCATCAATGCCCTTATTGGCATTACCATCATTTTTCTTTGCCCCACTTCCTCTTTTTACCCTTTCGCTCTTTGCATCTATAAACTTTTTCACCCGGGACCGCGGTCCATCAGCTCCAATAACCATATCAGCCCAGATATCGCCCTGGTTAGTCTTTAGCCGATATCTACTTCCTTCTTCACTCCCAGCTCCATCGCCTTCTCCTTCTTCCTCTATCTCCAGCAATCTTATCCCATATTCCACTTCTAATCCCTGGCTCAGTTCCTTGTCAAACTTCTCCCGGTCAACTACAAGAGCTACCCCGGACCTTTCTATCTTAAAACTATCTCCCCGGTAAAAAAACAAGGCTCCGTTAATCTGATTTAATATAGAATCTCTCGATAAAGGTATTAAACTATCTTCAAAAACCGGCCTGCCCACAATCCCGGCACACCTTACCGGCCTGCCCACCTCACTGTGTTCTTCAATTATTCTAAAACTGTTAATCCCACATTTCTTCAATAACTGTGCGGTATAACACCCTATCGGACCAGCCCCAACAATAACTATTCCCATCTTTATTTTTAACCCTTCCACCATAAAAGTTAACCAAAAGTGCCAGGCACCTTTGGTTAACTTTTCTTTACTTTTTTCATTTTACCAGTTCGTAAGCAATTTTTGCGGCTACCCGGGCATTGTTTTTTACCAGCTCAATATTGGCTTTCAAGCTTTTGCCTCCGGTTAATTCTTTTATTTTGTTCAACAGATAAGGGGTTAATTTCTTTCCTTTGATCCCTTCATTCTCCGCCGCCCTAACAGCCTCTTCTATCACTTCATTCATATACTCCATTGAAAGGGCGTATTCCTCAGGAACGGGATTAGTAATAATCATTCCTCCTCCTATTCCTAAATCCTGCATAGCTCTTATTATTCCCGCTGCTTCTTTCTCATTATTTACCACATAATCAACTTTTAGTCCGCTCTCCCGACAATAAAAAGCAGGCAGCTTTTCACTCCTAAATCCGATCACCGGTACTCCCATGGTTTCTAAATATTCCTTGGTCAAAGGTAAATCGAGTATCGCCTTTGCCCCGCTGCACACTACCGCTACCGGTGTTCGTGCCAATTCCTGCAAATCCGCCGATACATCAAAAGACTTCTCTGCTCCCCGATGCACTCCACCTATTCCGCCGGTTGCAAACACCTTTATTCCAGTTCTTTCCGCTACCAACATAGTTGCCGCTACTGTAGTAGCTCCATTTAAACCTTTAGCTACTATTACTGTCAAATCCCGCCTACTGGTTTTTACAATATCTTTAGAAGTTGCCATAAATTCCAACTCACCCGCCGTCAGTCCTACTTTTATCTTCCCTTTGATAACTGCAATAGTGGCAGGCGCAACTCCATATCCTCGTATAATCTCTTCCATTTCCCCAGCCACCTCTAAATTTTCCGGATAAGGAAAACCATGAGATATTAAAGTCGATTCTAAAGCAACTACTGGCTTGCCACCTTCCAGAGCCTCTTTTACTTCTTCTTTAAAATCAAAAAATCTTTCTCCATTCACCCTCGCGCTTGCACTCATAATTAATCTATATTAACCTTCTTCCTTCTTTGTTATCTTCATTGTTTATTATCTTCTTCTTTAATCCTGCTTCTCAACAACCCTTCTCTCAAATCTTTCCTTACCGCTTCTTTTGTGGAAATAGTCAGGGCTGCCCCAGCCAGGCCAAATCTTGCTGCCATTTCTAAAGAATATCCCTTATAAATTCCATAAACTAATCCCGCTACCAGAGCATCTCCTGCCCCGGTTACGTCCACTACCTCGCCTTTATAGGGTCCCATAAACTTACCCGGTTTCGGGTCTCCTTGTTCTCTCTCACTAAAATCACTGACTCCACCACCAGAAGAGATATATATCCCTCTTTTTCCCAAACTGACAATCACGTTCTTAGCCCCCCTAGCTTTAAGTTCCTCTACGACCCCCACTATATCTGTATCCTCATCATCATCTATCTCCGCTCTCACCCCAAAGATTGATTCCAACTCATCCTCACTCGGAGTTATATAATCAACAACCCATCTTCCGCTTCCTCTTCCTTTTCCTTTTCCGCTTTCGTCCAATATTTTTCTTAACTTCTTAGCCTTCTCCACCGATACCGGCTCAATCAAAAGAGGGACCTTAACCTTATTACACAAATCTACCACATATTCGATACTCTGCTCAGGGATATTAGTATCCATCACCACTATCTTGCTCTCTTTAATTAGATAAGCCTTTGATCTCAGATATTCCACCGTAATCTCCTCTAATATCTGCATATCCGAAACGGCTACTTCCATCTCACCCTTCTCATCCAATATGGCCAGATATATTCCGGTAGGATGCTCTCCCGATATTATCATCTGGTCGGTCTTAACTCCCGCCTTCCCGGTCTCCTCTAAAATCCTTATACCTTCTCCATCATCTCCCACTGCACTCAATAAAGTAACCGGCACACGCAGCAAAGCTAGATTGTGGGCAATATTCCTTCCCACTCCTCCCGAACCAACATTTATTTTACCCGGATTAGAGGTATGCCTTTCCATCAACTCTCCAGTAGGTCTACCTCTTAAATCAATATTCGCTCCACCTATTACTACTACCCCGCCAAATCTTCCTCGGCTATCACTTAATCTCGGAGAACTTAAAGCTTCCTCTCTTATTCTGGTTATTACCATTTTAAAAAACCTACTCCAAAACCGATAATGTTTTTATCATTATACCACAAACTCCCCTTCCTACCCCAAACTCACTAAAAAGTTAACCAAAGGTGCCTGGCACCTTTTGTTTGCATTTTCTATACCTTATTTTCCGGTCTTATCTGTTTAATCCCTAATTTTTTATAAACTTTTTTTCTTTTTAAAAACATAGCATTTAATACTGAGACATATCGATCGTGATAATCGTAAATTTTTGAAATTAGCTTATGCTTACTTTTCCTCTGCACTCTTCCTATATACTGAATTAATCTTGTCTTCGAAGATGTTGGAAATACTAAAAATAGTGTATCTAAAAAAGGAAGATCAATCCCTTCGCCTATCAATTGACCTGTGGCTAACAGTACCTTTATATTTTTATCTTTAAAATTTCTCAATATCTCTTTTCTTTCTTTTAAAGATGAATTTCCAGTTAATATAGAATATTTAGAATGTTTAATTTTCTTATTTAATTTTTGGGAAATTTCTAAACAATGCCCTTTTCTCCCTGTTAAAACAAGAATACTCCTATCCAGGGAATATTCGTTGATAATATCTCTAACAATAAGGTCGTTACGATTCTCGTCTTTTATCAACGAATCAATAATCTTTTTATATTTTCTAACAGCTTCAAAGGCAGGATAAAAGTCTGTATATTTTTCTTCTAAAATGCTGGTAGCACTTTTTAATTCAATTGAAATTTTAGCCGGGTCAATTTTATGGATTATTTCACCCAGATAAAGAAACATTAATTTTTGCAACTTATCTTTTCTAAAAGGGGTAGCGGTTAAACCCAATAGATATCTTGCTTTGAATTCTTTTACTACTTTTTGAAAAGTATTTGCTGGTACTCTATGACATTCATCAACAATAACATAACCTATTTTATCTGCTAATGTCTTTAAGTTTTTTCGGACAAGAGATTGATAAGTAGATACAGTGATCTTTTTTCCTATTTTTTCCTTACCCCCTCCAATGATACCAATATCACCTTTTTCTATCCCTAAAACATCTATAATCTTCTGAATCCATTGAGCCAACAATTCTTTTGTATGAACAATAATCAAAGTCCTCTGTTTTCTATATGGTAAAGTAGCTAAGGCAATAATAGTCTTCCCATAACCTGGAGGGGCTTCCAGAATACCTACATTATTTTTTAAAATTTCATGTAAAGCCTTCTTTTGATAATTATAAATTTTAAATTTACATCTGAAAGCTTTGTTAGAAGTAATAATACTTTTATCTTCCGCTTGAAATGATATTGAGTTTTGAAACAAAAATCTTTCTATAGCTTTAAAGAAACCTCGCGGGATAATATAATCGCTGCCTTTAGAGTGTAAGCAATATATCATTCTGGGGGTATTCCAGGTAGAAAATCCCTTTGCCTTTTTATCATAAAAAATAGGATTATGTATGACTAAATTTTCCCTTAAAAATTGATAAAACTCTCGATCGGTATCTTTTATAGGAATTGAGATGTAATTAGAAATGGTAATCCTGAGGAATCTTTTTTTTGATATAGGTAAAGNNATATCTGCTGANGNNNTTTTAAGAAATAGAGTATTTCCTTTTTGTCGAGCATGGTATTGTAGGGGTAAAGCAATTAGATTTCCTAACCCTTCCTCCCGCAAAAAATCTTGATTGGGAAAAATTCTATCAAATCCACTTTCATCTTTGCTGATGCCAGCAATGCCAACTTTTTTAAGAAGTGCAAAACCAAACTCTCTTACTTTTGCCGCACTAACCGATTGAGAAAAAAATATCCAAATATGTCCCCCATTACCCGATCTCGATCTTTCTAAATAGGTAGGCAAATTAACATTACGACAGAATTTTATTAATTGTTTTACATCCTCAAACCAATTCTTTTTATCGAAATCAAAAGCTAAAAAATTCACTCTATCATCGAGTTGAATAGGATAAATTCCAATAGTTACATCTCCCTTTAGATGTTTCTCAATCCAAAAATCATCTAAATGGACATAATCCTTGTTTCCACATTTCTCGCACGGTTTTCTACAAATCTGAGGGATCCACTCATTTTTACATACTGGAGAATAACCCTCTCTTCCCGTCCTATGACTAACCCAATATTTAGCAAAGACATCTTCTCTGCCTTTGAAGAGATTCCGAAATATCTTTATCTTCTCTTTTTTATCTTTTAGGTGAAATATATTAGACATTAAATATATACCAACCGTTCAATGTAACATTTGGTGCCTGGCACCTTTTGTTGCATTTACCCTTTCGTCTTAACCCAGTTTTTCACATCCGAGAAAGGATATCTTTCAAAAATACTGAAATAAGGAAGTTTTTTTATTTTCAGTTTCGAGAAAACGGGCGTATAAATACCGCAGAGAAACTTTGTCAGATTTAATATAGAAAAATGATCTCCTGCAACTCCGATAAATTCATTGGTAATCTCTTCAAAATCAAAATTGGAAAGGAGGCTCAATTCTGTTGAGTTTTTAATAACTACCTTACCACTTTTACAGAATGAACAATGGCCACAATGATCCTTTTTGATATTTTCTCCAAAATATTCCGCGAGCCCCTTAGAGATACAGGAATCATTTTCAAAAAATCTTATCATATGGTCTATTCTCTGAATCCCATGTTCTTCCTTGCTTTTAAATAGTTTATACATCTTATCGGTAATCTTCTCAGTACTGAAATCCTTAGTCTTTATGCCATAAACTTCAATTGCCTGTTTTGCCTGCAGTTCATCAATCCACCCCTTTTCTTCAAAATAGTCCAGGGCGGTAATAATGCGTCTCCGATCTGTATTATAGTTGTTCATGATTCCCTGAATATCAACATAAGTCCATGTTTTCTTGGTAGAACACTGTTTGCTAATAGCTGTAACAAACTGTTTCCTTTCCTTTTGGAAATTGTTAACGATATTTGCCGGTTGTTGACAATTATATTTAAAAGAATATTCCTCAAAATAAGTGGATTTTGGAGTAATAATACCTTCCATATCAAGATAAACGAGCAGTGTTTTTAGGGGAAGCATCCTGATGTTAAGCTCATTCGAAAGGGCCTTTAATTTGACTTCCCAGATAAATCCGTCATTATGTTTTATATTATAGACCAGTTTATAAATAGAATCCTTCTCCGGTGTGTCACCATAAATGAAATTTTCCAAAATATTAACATTATCCTTGTTTGCCAGAACTTCACATAAAGATTTTTCTCCATCTCTTCCGGAACGTCCAATTTCCTGACTGTAACTTTCAATACATTTTGGCAAATCATAATGAATTACCCTGCGAATATTCTCTTTGTCTATCCCCATTCCAAAGGCAATTGTGGCGACAACACAGTCCAGCTCTCCATTCATAAAGCGGTTCTGAATCAGTTCCCGTTCTTCGTTCTTCATTCCCGCATGATAAGGATTTGCATTAATTTTATTTAAACAAAGTAATTCTGCAACGTCCTCAGCAGTTTTCCGTAATGTAACGTAAACGATAGTAGGAGCTTCAGGTGATTCTTTGATTCTTTTAAGAAGTTTTTCACCTTTTTCAGATTCATTTGTGGGAGTTATCTGCAAAAAAAGATTCTCACGGTAAAATCCGGTAATTATAACATTTTCACCAGGAACATTCAGTTTACGGCACATATCATTGACCACCTGTTGCGTTGCAGTAGCAGTCAGTAACAGTACCTGTTTTATTTCGAATTCTTTCTGATAGATCGGCAATTTTAGATATTCAGGCCGAAAATTGTGCCCCCATTCGGAGATACAATGAGCTTCATCAATAACCAACAGTGAGATATTCATTTTCTGAAGATGATAGCGAAACCGTTCATTCTTGAAACGTTCCACTGAAATCATCAGTATTTTTAATTGTCCCTTTTTTGCTTCTTTAAGAACTTCATTGTATTCTTCTCTATTAAGAGTTGAATCTAATCGAGCAGCAGAAATATTATGCTCCAACAGAAAATCGAGTTGATCCTTCATCAGGGAAAGTAAAGGAGAGACAACCAGAGTTATTCCAGGCAAGAGTATTGCAGGCAGTTGGTAGCAGAGAGATTTACCTGCGCCAGTAGGGAAAATTGCTGCAGCGGATTGCCCCTTCATTATCTTCTGAATTACTTCTTTTTGTCCTTTTTTAAAGGAATTGAATCCAAAATATTTCTGTAATTGTTTTTCTAACATAACTCCTCCATCGTTCTAACATCAATAGTTTAAAGTCTAAATATTTTTTAAAATATCTTTAAATTCATCAGTATATATCTTGCCCTTACCTTTTCAGGTATTCATTTTTTTGGCACCGAAGTTATCATAAAAAATAGACAGGCGGGATGCCTGTCCTATGGGGAAGGTATCAAAGTCAGATTAAAAGCTAACTAAGAGTTTTGTTCAAAATATTTGCGGCAATTTTCTATTATGGCAAGCCCTGTTCCCTCTGCCAGATAAAATAAATTTCGGATAATCCCAGGTGAATTTTCAGATTAATACTTAAGTCTGACAAGAGTAATTCTCCTTTAAATTACTTATCTAAATATATTTTTCTTTGTTTGCTTTCATTTTTATTTTATCAGTTTTTTGGTAAATTTGCTAATAATAAATATGGTATTGAGTAATGGGGGCATATGAGCTAATAGGTATATAGTATTGAGTAAAGAAAAAGAATTAGAGAAAAAAAATTGGTGAATTGGTGAATTGAATAATTTTGCAACTCCTATCTTGTAACTTATAACCATATTTATATCTTAGGTAACAAAAGGTGCCTGGCACCTTTTGTTACCTTTTTATTACAAAGACTTATTATTCAGCCAATTAAGTACTTCTTTTTTAAAAACTTTGAAAAGTTCTGATTTTTCCAACAAATATTGATATACTCTCCTGCGGTCGATTTTCCCGTATTCGTGAACTAATATGTTTCTAAAACCTGCTATACCCTCTAAACTCGAGGCTAAATTTTCAGAAATAACCTCTTTTCCAAAAAGAATAGAAACTGCTTCTTGATTATTTTCCGGTTTCTCCCATGCTTCTTCAATAATCACCAAATTTAAAGTATCCAGGACCACTTGACAGCTCAATTGTAAATAGCGTTCTGCTAATCCATAAAGATGGAAGTCTCCCAAAAACTCTTCTGGACTTTTTATTTCTTTTTTTAATTTCTTAAGATTGCTAAGGTATCTATCTAATTGTTGTAACTTTTCGAATATTTTTTGCCGGGTTATCTCACTCATATAGCCTCCTTAAGAGACCTTTGGAGATAGGCTTCATTGTATTCTTTAATAAAAGGTCGAAAATCATAATATTCCTGCATAGTTTTTAATTCAAAGTCAATCCTCCGAGCATGGTCTTTCTCTAAAATTATCTTTCCTTCTTTAATAATAACGAATTTGAAAAATATTGATCTTACTTCATTAAGAATAATAACCTCAACCCTCTTTTTTAAAAGGGATTGGATCTTCTCCATTAAAAAAAGGCGTTTTTTAAAAAAATCTTTGATCTCTTTCTCCTCAAGGTAAAAAGCCAGGTCTATATCGCTTTCTAAATTGGTCTTTCCCGAAGCCACTGAACCAAAAAGATAGCCAAAAAGGATTCCCTTTTCCTCTTCTAAAACTAATTTCAATTTATCTTTAATTTTAGAAATATCCTTATCCATAGTTTATCTGCCTTTCCATAGTTCATCTACTTATTTTCATAAATAATTATAACACATATTATAAAATTAAAATAGCAATAAGTCGAACGAGTGCCAGGATAAAAACAAAGTCTCGCTCCAATTATTTTACCTCACATCTTTTATCATTTTCAATTATAAAAATAAAGGTTTTTATTATATGTGCCAAGACACAATTGTTGTGGATTGCACCATTCATAGTTCTAAGCCTCCTCTTATTCTTTATCCCCTCTCATCTTTCACTCCTTCTTCCCACTCAAAAATTCTTAATAAAAAATATAATACTCTAAGCTATTTTAAAGGAAGCACGCAATNATTNTCAATAAGCATTTTGTCGATTATCAACAGANATCATAAAAACTATTTTGTTTTGGTTATCAATCTCATAGAAAAATCTGTAGCAACCTATTCTATAGCGCCAGGTATCCGGTTTATAGTTTACGAGTTTTTTTATGTTTTTGCCGAAATAGGGATTTTGTTTTAGTTGAGGATAGACATGGTTGACAAGTTTTGTTTTTATCCGTTCCTGCTGTCCGCTAAAATCTTGTTCAAGGTCTTTTAGGAATTGATTGATCTCGAATATTCTAAACTTATTCAATAAATCTACCCTTCATTTCTTTAGCGTCGCGATGCCCGATTTTTAATTTTCCGATCAGGTTCTTATCTGATTTAATTTGAGCCATCTCAATAGGGTCTACATAATAAGATTCTTCTATATCTTTTATTACCCTGGCGGTGATAAAATTAGAAATAGGACGATGCTCAATTTTAGCAGCAGCTGATATTCTCTCATATTCTTCTTCTGTGAGTCGTAATGTTACTACTTTAGCCATCCAAAGCCTCCATATTTTATATATTCATTTATACACAATAATATTCTAATATATTCTTAATCATTTGTCAAGCAAACGAATTTACGAGTTTCCGGATTATAGGATATAGTTATCTTTTCTAATGTAAAGAGGGCAGACACAAGGTCTGCCCCTACTCAATACTGTTGCCATGTCCGCAACTATTTTCTTGAATTTTTTTTTCTTTTCTTTTCTTCACTCGATACTATATACTGTTTTCCTATCCGCTATCTTCTCTTGTATTTCTCTTCTTCTCTTCACTATATACTACATACTCGATACTATCTACTATCTTTAAGCATTCCCCTATTCGGCTGATAACTAGGCACCATCTCCTGCAGCTTTCTCACTATCCCTTCCGCGTCCATCTCCCTTGCCAACACCACTAACTCCTTAATATCCTTCTCCAACTTTTTTCCCTCAACTTCTTCAACTTTGGCAATAAAAATCTTTTCGTGCCCGCTATCTCCCAGCACCCCGCTTCGTTCTTCCTCAGTCAATATCTCCTCAAACATCTTTTCTCCCGGTCTTAATCCTACAATCTTTATCTCTATATCCTCATCAACTTGAAGCCCGGACAAACGAATCAATTCACGAGCCATATCCAGCACCTTTACCGGCTCTCCCATATCCAGCACAAATACTTCTCCGCCTTTCCCCAGTGCCCCGGCCTGAATCACTAATTGACTTGCCTCAGGTAAAGTCATAAAATATCTCTTTACCTCTCTATCGGTTACCGTAACCGGTCCGCCCTCGGCAATCTGCTGCTTAAACATAGGAATTACACTACCATTGCTCTCCAACACATTTCCAAAGCGAACCGCCACAAATTTAGTTTTATTTTTATTTCCTAAATCCTTTACCACCATCTCAGCCACTCTCTTACTCACCCCCATAACACTGGTAGGATTAATAGCTTTATCAGTAGAAATCATTACAACTCTTTCCACCCCATACCTCTCTGCCATCTCCGCTACATTCTTAGTCCCGATAATATTATTCATCACCGCTTCATCGGGATGGAATTCCATCATCGGGACATGCTTATGAGCTGCTGCATGAAAAACCACTTCCGGTACATACTTTTTAAATATCTTATCCATCTTTTCTCTATCTCTAATATCAGCCACCACTAACTCAATTTCCATCTCTACACCCGACCATTTCTTTTCAAGTTCAAGATTTATATGGAAAAGGCCATTTTCACTATGGTCCAATAAAATCAAACTCCTCGGCCCAAATCTACAAATCTGCCGTGCCAGCTCTCCCCCAATCGAGCCTCCCCCTCCGGTCACCATCACTCTCTTGCCCTCCAAATATCCGGAAATCTCCTCCAGATTTAAATCTACCGATTCCCTTCCCAATAAATCTTCGATCCTGATATTCCTGATCCGGGAAACACTAACCTTACCATCTACCAACTCATATAATCCGGGTAAGGTCTTTATCTTCACTTCCTTATTTTTTATATTATTAACGATTCTCTTAATTTGTTTACCACTTGCCGTGGGGATGGAAATAATAACTGTACCAACCTGCTCTTTTTCCAAAATATCATTTATCCCCTCAACATTCCCCGATACCTTTACATTGTGAATTCTCTTTCCAATCTTCTCCTTATCATCATCCACAAAACCCACTAACTTGCCCAAATCAGGCCTTCTGATTATCTCCCGGGAAATAACCTCTCCTGCATCTCCTGCACCTACAATTAATATTCGCTCCTGCCCCTTGTTTAAAGCACCCTTCTTTTCACAATATAATCTCCAAACCAGTCTACTTCCTCCCACCAGAGCCAGACTAAAAAACCAGGATAAAGCAACGACAGTACGAGGGAAAGCAA
>JGI24025J20009_10001105_pt1 | contig 20641 bp, 18 predicted proteins | sample Cruoilmetagenom3_FD_20009 | JGI IMG/M metagenome (IMG submission 20009) | reverse complement strand
ACAAATACTACTGCCAATCCGGTATCCTGACAGATGGGCACCTCTTCTCTTGAGGCAATCTTATTATTTTCTATAATCGTCTTTAAGACATATTTCCCTATCTCAGATGTTTCTTCTTTCAAAGCTTCAGTAAGTCTATTCAATAGATCTGGATTAATATGATAGTTCGCACTTAGAAATAACTCTTTTGTTTTATCTTTAATCTGGTTAGCTTTAATTTCACGCATTTTTATTTTTTTCTTCCTCTTTGCTTATCATATGGCTTAAAAAATTCTCTAAGGCACTTTCAATATGTTTCTTGCTCAATATGTCTGCTCTTTTTGAATCTTTTTTCTTCAAAGTTTCTGCAATTTCTTGATGTTCTTTCAACGAATATTTGAGTCTTATATGCGGTATGTACCGCTTTATGTAATTTCCTGCTTCCATTATATCAAAGAACGAACGAAAGAAATAGAAAAATGCTCTCATCCTCACCTTTACAGGTGGGGATTTCCCGCTAGATTAAAGCAATTCGCCATTAGTAGTCTATTATTTATAAGTACAGATGGCCATACATAAGAATACAACGCCATCTGTATTATTTTATCCACAGAAAATTTTGTATTTTTTTATCAAATTAAAATAATTTTTAGCTAGATCTATTTTTGATAATCCATCCCCATCTTTCTGCCTAATTCTGCATAATTGTTGGTTAATTCACGTTCGGGTTTTAGGTTATAAAACCATGGATATCCCCATTCTTGTTTCTTTAAATATTTAAGAGAACGAATGAGATCTTCAAGAAATGCCATCGGGGCAGAAAAGATCATTTCATTATCCTGGGCCATGGCAATACGTCTATCCCCTCGACAAGGAGATACTATTTTACATTTTTTATCCTGCATTACTGGAACTACAGCATAGACACAGGCTGCATGACCTGACAGAGAACAATTAATGTCTTCTCCATCAATACAATTCTTCGCAATTAATATTTGAGTGATTTGAGAGGGATCTGCATAGACCATCATCACATCCGGTTCGAAAGTACATTTCCTTAAAGAAGCAGATACAATGCCAATATACTGTCCTACTCTCATTTTTGGCAAGGAGGTTGCCCATTTTTCTCCTGCTTTTTGACTCATGGCAGAAAATGGATAACGATTGTTTCCTTTTAAGAAATCTTCAGTGGATTCTGCTAATCCATAACCAACCACCGGTTCAAAACACCACATATCTTTTTTTAACATGGCAATAGTCTTTTCCTCCCAGCGGGACATGGAAAAAGCCTGGCAAAGATCCAGATGATAACCCCAATCTCTCACCGGTCTTTTGGCTTCACTGGGAATGTTTTTCTCGTCTTCCAGCATTTTAACGGCCAAAGGAAAACTTTTTAGCCGGAGTAAATTCATTAATTCTTCTGATTTCTTATGTATGTCTTTCAAATTCATAATTTTAGCACCTTTCTCATTTTTTTATATTTAAAATTTTTTCTATATTATTCCTTTAATAGGAGGCAAATCCTTATTTCTTTCTTTTAATGCTTCTAAAAATAGGGGGTCGTTTGGTAACGTCGCGAAATTCGGCTCATGCTTGGAAGGGATGTAGTACACTCTGGTTTTTTTAACCCCTTGTAAAAGAAGAGGTTTGGCTTTTCCGGAAGCCACCAGTTTAGAGACCTTGCTCTCCGGGTCGTTGAGATCACCAAAAGTTCTAGCACCTCCCGGTGGGCAATTTTCAACACAAGCAGGTTCTTCTCCTTTTTTTAATCTATCAATACAAAAGTCACATAACCCTGCCTTTCCGTCTGGACCTATATATATAGCACCATAAGGACATGCATATGCACATGCACTACAACCATTACATCTATTTTTATCTACATGCACTATGCCATATTCATCTTGATAAATAGCATCAGTGGGGCAATGTTTTATACAAATAGGGTCTTCACAATGCATACAGTGAATGGGTATAAAAGCTCTTTCAACATTAGGAAATTTACCATGTTCCCATTCTACATATCGCAGAGGATAATATTCATACGGGTGTTTACTATTTCTTGGATGAGCAACAATATTATGTTCTACTTTGCACGCAATATACCCAGTCCTACACCTAACACATTTATTTAAATCTATAATCATTACATATTCTTTTTTCATTTTTTTATCCTTTAATCTTATTAATTTTAACTATAGAATAATTTTTGCCTACTCCTGCTGAGTAAGGGGTTGCACTGGTAGGAAGAAACCAATTCATCTTAACACCTTTTTTAGTTTTAGAAGCCATAGTGTTTGATTTTTCTTCGTGCCCTGAAGCCCAGTAAATCCATAAAGCCTTTGGATGTAATCCTTCAGTTGTTTTAATAATGGCTTTATCTTTATATCCTATTGAATCATCATTAATAACACATTGATCTTGGTCTTTTCTAGGACCTACACATTCTAAAATAACCTCTTCTCCATCACTAAAACCTAGTTCTTTTGCTCTTGTTGAATTAATATAAACTGGCATATATGGACAACCTGCTTCAAGAGCATATTCCATCAGGTAATTACTATGTTGAGTAGCGCTTTTTTGATGCCATGAAGCTTTCCCACAGATAAGGAAGAATTCATTTTCATTTTCAGGTTGAGCAATCTCTATTTCAACCGGAAAAGGATTGACATGATTGTTTTGATGCCATTCTGATTTGGGGTTGAAATAACACTCTTCAGCCAATTCATTAGAATATATTTCAAAACGACCACTTCTGGTTTCGATGGGTTTAAAAAGTAAGTTATGGCTGACCGGGTATCTTTCAAAATATGGACCCTCTTCAATTAATTTTTTTGCACTTACTTTTGGAAATAATTTTGCTTTTTCCAGTATTTTATCCCACCATTTATACTGTAAATCAATATTTTCAACATAATCTTCCAAGCCTATTTTTTTAGCTACTTGAATTAAGAACCAACTCAGTGGTTTTGAATTTCCTTCTGGTGGAATAGCTGCAGATCTCATATATAATAATAAATTTTCCATACTGTCGCTACTTATATATTTATTGTAATACAAATGGTTCCTTTCTAAAAAAGATGCCTCCGGAATAATGTAATCAGCCCAATCAGAAAATTCTTTTAAAAATTGATCTCCTACAATTATTAAATCTAATTTATTTAAGCATTCTCTCACCCATTTAGTATTCTGCTGAGTTAATACAGAATTTTCAGTGGTAGATAATATCGCTTTTACTTTTCCTTCTTCCATGGCTTGAAAATGAAGCCATGGCAAAGAGGCAACAGCAGGATGATATTTTCTGGGTTTTAAATAACAAGGTTTTTGGTCAATATTATATTCTAAAGTCATATTATTATAAGGTGCGGGAACTAATTTTTTATCTTTAGAATAATCAGGAACTTCTGGCGGCACTGGCCAACCATTACTCACATTGAATTCATTTTTTATAAAATAGTATCCGCCTGGTTTATCAAAATTTCCCAATAATAAATTTACAATACTAAATGCACGCATAGTTTGAAACCAATTAGGATATCTTCCCGAGGTAAAACCAGATGAAAATACTACAGAAGGTTTATTTTTTCCTAAATTTATAGCAATTTTTATAACTTGATCTTTAAATGAAAATTTTGAAGGAGAATATTCTTTTACCATCTCGGCAAAAATTTGAAAAGCTGTTTTACATTCTATTTTTTTATCTTTAAGATAAGTATAATACGTTTTATTATACCCCAAAGATAATCCATCCATTTTCCCAGCTTTAGGCAAAGACTGAATTTCCTGTTTTAAATTATTCCAAACTAAATAATTTCCTTTGTCATTTAATAAACATTCTCTTGTGTCTGTACAGATTAACTGAGCAGCATTGGTATATCTAAGTAAAAATTCTTCATCATATAATTTTTCTGAGATTAAAACATTTGCTACTGATAAAGCAAATATCTGATCTTTCCCCGGTTCAATAGGAATCCATTCATCACACCATGCCCCCGTGTCAGTAAGTTTAGGATCAATAATGACAAATTTACATCCATTTTCTCTGGCATCATTAACTAAAGAATTAGTAGGGATATTGCATGGACCACCATGGATCTGTCCGGTTCCTGGAAAATTTTGCCCTGCGATAACCGTGTATTTTGTTCTGGGCCAATCAGCGAGTATACTTAACATGGTTTGGGAATGATTTTTACCAAAAGTTACATTCTTTTCTACCATATTATCCCCATTGCAAACCTGACCATGCAAATACGATATTCCAGATCCTGCAATAACACTCCAATAATATAAAAAATCCATACTATCCTGTTGAAACGGACATCCCCACCATATCTCAAAAGCTTCTGGATGTCCTTCTTTTTTATACTGTTTTAATTTAGTTGCCAATGCGTCTACACTTCATCCCATGTGCATTCGGCAAATTTTCCCTCTCCCCTTTTCCCTACTCTTTTTAAAGGAGTCAATGTTCTATCCTTTGCATATACTCTATCCGATATACCTGCAATTGCTTTTCCACAAGTCGCTCCATCCCAACCGGGAACATCTTCGCCTTTTATTTCTACAATTTTCCCATCATGTACTTTTATTTTTAAAGGGCATGTTGTAGACATAGAACATGCACTGTGTGTCCAGTATTCTTTTTTAGTAGATTCATTTTCTTTTTTCCCCATTTAATAACCTCTCATTACTCTAATAATTATTTTTTATGATAAATATAATTTATATCTGACTATTCATTTTATAATAAGGAACAAGTTCCGGAGTTGGCCAGCGTCTGTAAAAAGATTGAGCATAAGGTTTTAACTTCTGCAAGATTTCTGCCCATTTTTTCTGTTTGGGATTTATACCTTTTTTAACTTGTTCTATAACTTCATTATAAATTGAATCAATATCAATATTACAAAAATTATGATCCTCTATAATTAGATCACCATTAACCATCACCGTATTAACATCTATTCCTTTGCCTCGACAGATTAATAAATCTACAATGTTTACATTAGGAGAGACCCAAGGATTTTCCATAATTCTTTCCAAATCAACCAGAAGAAGATCAGCTTTCATGCCAGGTTTTAAAGCACCGGTAGAACCTTCGAAATTACATACCCTTGCCGCATTTTGGGTAGCCATATTCAACACATCAAAACTGCTTAAAGCAGGTGTATTGGTCAGATCAAATCCTGAAACCCGGTGAAGATGATAAATCATTCTCATTTCCATAAATGGATCTTCATCATCATTGATACTTTTATCATCAATACCCAGCGAAACATTTACTCCAGCCTTATTGAGAAAATATACGGGAGAAATTCCGTTTCGGACTACTAGATTACAACTGGCATGATGAGTAATGGATCCCTTTTGAGATGCCAATAATTCAATATCTGAACGATCTAGAAAAACAGCATGTCCTAATACCAAATTTTCATCAACCAAACCTAAATCATCCAAGTGAGCCAGTAAAGATTTCCCATATTTTTCCATCCCAAAAGCTTTTTGAATCGGAGTTTGTAATGTGTGAATATGAAGAGGAATTTTCCCCAATTCATCTGCTTTAGATTTAATTCTTTGAAGAAACTCATCCGCTGAACCTTGTACCCAAAGCGGGCCAAATACAATTTTATTATTTTCATTATTGAATTTTTCATAAAGATATTCAAAATGTTTAAAATATTCTTTTCGAAAAACTTTCTTATCATTGAAAATAATTGGCTTCACCGCTTTTTGTAATTCAGAAGGTAAGGTTTTATAGAATTCCACATCATCATAGGTAATCTGGTTTAAATCTCTTACTCCACTTGAATAAGTTAATCGAATCCCTGCTTTTTGATAACCTTTAAAAAGTTTCTCTACAGGTTCCGGGTCCAGATTATTATCTGATTTAATACAATGCAAAGTGGTAAAACCATTTCTTAGATGGCGAATTCCGCACATCATTGCATTAAGTTCAGGCTCCAATGTGATTCCATTAGGTGAATCCATGAGGTAATTTTCTAAGAAATCATAAGATACTCCTCGTTGAAAAGGGGTTAGACCTGCACCATGGCTATGACTATCAATTAAACCAGGCATAAGTAATTGTCTTCCATTTCCCTTTATTACTGCTTCCGGGTATTTTTCTTTTAGCAGATTATAATCACCAATTTCTACTATTTTATCTTCTGATATATAGGCGGCTGAATAATTTAAAATACCTTCTTTCCCAATTTTGGAATCTGTAATAACATATTTACCTCTAACTAAAAAACTCATATTTTTCCTCCTTAATTGCGCGTCTTTCCTGGTGTGAACTATTTATTTCTGTAGTTTGTCTCTTTTGGCTTCCATGAGAATAATTATAATTGTTTTCTATCTAAATATAATTTCAATTTATTCTATTTTTCCATACCTCTGGATTAACAATATAAGTTGGTTTTTTGTTATTAAGAGCTTTAAAAACTTCAATAGCGATAGTTGTTGACATACGTATTAATGCTTCCTTTGTTTGTACGGCTATATGTGGTGTCACAACAGTATTTTTCATCTTGAAAAGAGGGTTATCGGGCTGTGGGGGTTCTGTAACAAACACATCCAGACCAGCTCCTGCAATTTTCTTTGCTTTCAGTGCCTCAATAAGAGCCTGTCCATTTATAACTCCTCCACGAGCAGTATTTACAAGATATGCAGTTGATTTCATAATGTTTAACTCTTCAACTCCAATAAAATCTTTAGTTTCTTTTGTGAAAGGTACATGAAGCGAAATAAAGTCTGACTCTCTCAACAAAATTTTTTTATCTTCTGCCAAATTTATTTCCATTTCTTCTATTTTTTTCTTTCTTTCATTGTTCATATTTATATCATAGCCAATTACTTCCATATCAAAACAGGCCTTACACATCTTTGCTACCGTCAAACCTATACGACCTAGTCCTATAATTCCCAATTTCTTTTTGTACAATTCAGTGCCCATATAATCATATTTGTATTTTGCTTTACCTTCTCTTAATTCTCTATCAGCTAATGGTATATTTTTTGCCAATGCGAGCATAAGGCCTATTGCATGTTCGGCGACTGATTGTGTCGGTGTACTAGGTATGTTAATAACCAGTATCCCTCTTTTCGTAGCAAACTTAACATCAATATTATCAAAGCCTGAACCATGATCTCCTATAACTTTTAATTTATTTGCCTTCTCAATAATTTCTTTTGATATTTTAGTACCTCTTACAATTATACCATCCACATTAGATACCTCTTTAATTAAAGTATTTATGGAGGTATCACTTGCAATTATAATTTCTAACCCGTTTTTTTTTAAATATTTAATTCCTGATTCATCAATAGCATCCACAATTAATATTTTTCCCATTACGTATTATTATTCCCCTTTCAAAAAGTATCCTCTTATTTTTCTGTAATAAAATATCTATTCCTATAATATATATCAAAATATAAATTTCTTAAATATATTAATTGTTACATAACTAATTTATCATATTTCGAAATTTTATCAGCAATTTTTTTTAATCCAAGTTGTTCTAAACCTGTTCTGGTTTGCCTTCCCGTTTTCTTATCCCAACCGCAAAGCTCATAGTATTCATCAAGCATTTTATTATATTTTGTTCCCTCAACTTTAGAACCCTTATAAGGTCCAGATTTTACTTTCTCCTCTCGAAACCTTTTTGGAGGAAGGTCGTCTTCGCGAGAAATATTACTATGCAGTACATTAAATGCTTTTTCAAGATTTATTCCTATAGATGCATAATGATCCATCAATTCTTCTTTAGTTAAAGTAATTCCCATACCAGAATTAATGAGTTCAACAAAGTTATCGAGAGTAAGAAAATTAGCACCAGTCCAAGTTCCCACATAATTACAAATACCTAGATTGTCTTCTAACTCCTTAGTTTTTCCTTGCCAAACTACACCCTTTGCTTGATTATGATAATCAATTACATTAAAATTACCAGGTCTTGGTCTAGGACCACAAGTATTACTCCCCATAGTCGCTCCCCTTAAATGTCTCCCTGCTACAGGTGAAGTAGAAACTGCAAGCGACCAACCTTTGGGTATACGAAAAGGTTCAATTGAAGGCTGTTTTTTTACCTGAATAAGATAATATTCTGAATTATGACCAATTTTTTTCGCTGCTTCTACCATACCATCAGCTAATAAATCCCCAATCCCTTCTCTATAAGCAAGTTTTTTGATTAGCTTATTCAATGCATCTCCATTGCCCCAGTTTAATTTTAAGCCATCAGTATCTTTTTTAGTTATAATTCCTTTTTCATATAATTCAAAAACCCAAGATAAACCTGCTGCAATATAATCACCATCTAATCCTAATTCATTAGCAAGTGACCATGATTTTACTACTTCTTTAGGATCAGATATATCAAATCGACAAGCATTTCCCATAATTGTATTAATCCAAAACCCCTCACCTTTAGTACCTTTATATTTTCCTTTATTTATTTCCATAAAAGGCATACACCCAATAGGACACAAATAACATGCTCTTGTTCCCTTTTGTATATTTGGAACGCCCGTTTTAACATTCATTAATTCTATTCTCTTTTCTCTCTCCCAATAGTCATCTTGTCCATTTCTAACAACCATATTAGTATTCCATCCTTCATAATCCGGATTAGAATATTTATTAAATGGGGCTTTTCTCATCATTATTACATTGGGTTCATTTTTACACTGCTGATAACACTTTGCCACCTCTCTCATAAATCTTTTTGGTTCAGCAACATTTATTTTTCCATGTCCCCTCACCACAATAGCTTTAAGTTTTTTATCTCCCATTACACAGCCTACACCTGATCCACCAGCTGCTTTTGCAGTATCTATAATCACAGCTGAACCTCTAACACGATTTTCTCCTGCAGGACCAATTGAAGCTATCTTTATCTCGCGATCACTAAGTTCTTGATGTAATATGTTTTCTGTTTCAAAAATAGTTTTACCCCATATTAAATTAGCATCTCTAATTTCAATATCGCTGTCATTTATATATAAATATATTGGATTTTCTGATTTACCTTCAATAATAATATTATCAAAACCTGCGTACTTTAATTCTGACCCCCAAAAGCCCCCTACATTAGCCGATCCTTTTCCACCAGAAAATACATTTACCGTCGATACATCTGTCCTACAGGTACCGGGAGCCATTGTTCCTACTAAAGACCCTACTCCAAAACAAAGAAGGTTTTTTGGATCGTTCCATTTTGTTCCTACTTTTATTTCATTAATCATAATGAGAGAATTGACACCTCTTCCTCCCAATGTTTTCTCTGCATATTTGGCAGTAGGTTCAGTCCGTATTTTTCCATTAGACAAATTAATTCTAAGAATTTTTCCAGCTAAGCAGCCATTAATAGAACCTTCCTTAATCATAACTTTTTCCCCTTCTTCTCTTCTTTGAAAAAGCTGAGTGCTCCATAAACACAGTATTTAATACACAGTGGTGTATCTTCATCCTTACAATCATCACACGTTGAATTAATGCTCCATTCAATAATTCCATCTTGCGGATTTCTAAAAACATTTATGCTGCTTTTACTTGGCCAAAAGGCTCCAGTATGATGAAACGAACATACTAATTGACAGGTTTTGCAAGAATAGCATAAATTTGGATTTATTGTAATATACATAATTTATCCTTTCCGAGAAAGTAGTAATGTCAAAAGTTTTTTACTAATTTTCTCTTAAACTTTTTATCCTTAAATATTTTAGTGAAATTCGTTGACTTGCCTACCGCTTACTCTTCTATTAGAATTTAAGAAATCTACCAAAAAACGAAGCAAGTGATAAAAGGTAGTAGACTTTTATTTGTCATACAACCATTATCGCATTACTTTTTTAAAGAATTGATAAAACTGCTTAGCTATTTTGGCGAATTTTTAAACAATGTGGACATCACATTCCACTATAACCAGAATTAATGAGGCCTAGGCCTACTTAACGAGTGAAGAATCTCAAAAAAAGATGAAATAAACTTGAAATTATTTTGTTAAGTGTAAGTATAAAAAGCTAAATTGTTTTGATTAACTTTTATGTAATATTATCATTTTGTTTATATTCACTCTATATCAAGTAGCTTTACAGTATCTAATAATATATTAACGCCATTCTGAATATATTTAAAATTTGTAAATTCTTCAGGTACATGACTCAAACCATCTTTGCTAGGAATAAATATTAGACCAGAAGAAGCTTTCTTTGCTACTTCTCTTGCATCATGCCCTGCTCCGCTTGGCAAATATTTATAATTAATATTTTTATATTGACAAGCTTTTTCAATCTGTAATTGAACATTTTTATCCATTAAACTAGGGTCTTTTGCTTCAATTTGCTTCAACTCAGTATCTCCTATTTTTTTTATCAGTTCATAAATTTTATTTATAGCTTTATTTACTATTTCAACTTCAAGTCCTCTTATTTCTATCGTAAGTTCAACTTCACCTGGAATAACGTTTGCAGCCCCAGGTTTTACATTAATTTTACCTACTGTTCCTACTAAATTTTTATCCAATTCATTAACAACATTATTTACCCCTTGAATAAGGGGAAGAGATTTTAATAAAGCATCATCTCTAGCATACATCGGAGTAGTACCAGCATGATTGGATTTCCCTCTAACTGTAGCAATAAATCTCCAAATGCCTACTATTCCAGTAACTATTCCAATTGGTACTTTCTCATCATAGAGTTTTCTACCCTGCTCTATGTGTAGCTCTAAATAATTCTTTATGGTATTGGGTTTTCTATACCCTAAATTTGTATCTTTTTCTGATAAATTTACTTTTTTTAAATTCTCCTCAAAATCAATATTATTAATATCAAGCAATCCCATCATTGCTCTACTTCCAAAAGTGCCTCCAATAAGGCTATGTGCTGTCCCTTCTTCGTTTATAAACGATATCACTTCTAATGGATGATTGTTCTTATATCCATTTTCTGTAAGAATCTTGATTACTTCGATACCACCCAAAACGCCTAATGTGCCATCAAACATTCCACCGTTGGGAACAGTATCGATGTGAGAGCCTATAATAATAGCTTTTTTGTCTTTGTTTTTACTTTCCAATCTACCAATTAAATTTCCTACACTATCCATTTTTGTAGTAAGACCTGCATCTTCCATAAGTTTTCTAACAAAATTTATCCCGTTATTATAGGTTTCTGTAAAACTTATTCTTGTAATTCCTTTAGTTGTATCTGAAAATTTTGCCAATTCATATATATTTTCTCTTAACCTTTCAATATTTATTAACATATATAATCCCCCAATTCATAAGTATAATAAAAAATTTTATAATAGATAATCCTATAAATCTATACCTATCTTCTTTTCCTTGCTGATTTTACTGTATTTTTTAATTGTATTAATTTCAAGTGAGTATTTTCAAAAAAATATAAATCGACCTGGTATAAACAATATTTTTATAAATTACTAATTTTCTAATCTTTTCTCACAAACTTTCCCCATCCTACTACATCAGGCATAATTTGGTCATTTTTAAAAATAACTTTCCCCCGTACCATTGTCATTAAGGGTTTACCAATTAATTTCCAGTTATTGTATACTGTAGCAATATCACGAGCCTTGGTAAACATCTTGGTATTGTCAACTACAAACTCTTTCTCCATATCCACTAAAACAAAATCTGCATCAGAACCTACCCTTATAGTCCCTTTTTTAGGATATAAACCAAAAACTTTTGCCGGATTAGTAGAAATAAGTTCGATTACTCTTTTGAAGGAAAGTTTTCCATTCTTCACTGCTGTTAGCATTAAAGGAAGCCTTAACTCAAGTCCTGGGAATCCCGCTGGAGCATCAAAAATATTCTTCAATCCTCTTTCTTTTTCTGCTTTGGTAAAAGGTCCATGATCACTTCCTATAAAATCTACACTTCCATCATTTATATAATCCCATAATTTATCTCTATATTCTTTTGAACGAAGAGGGGGATTACATTTTGCATAAGGGCCATATTTTTTAAGATCTTCGGTAGTAAGAAACAGATAATGAGGACAGGTTTCTAAATAAACTTCTTGCCCTTCTAATTTTGCTTTTTTAATCAATCCCATTGACTCTGCAGTTGAAATATGAACAAAATCTATTTTTGCTCCAGTTTCCTTAGCAAATAATAAAAGTTTACTAACAGTTTCAATTTCACTAATTGGTGGACGCGAAAGAGCATGTGCTTCGTTATCTACTTGTCCTCTTTCGCGAAAATCCTTGATAAGTGTTTGAATCATGTCATTATTTTCAGAATGGATTGCGATTATTTTTTTTGTTTTGCTTACCTCTTGAAGCCCTTTAAATTGCAATCCGGTATTTTCCATGGTAAGACCATCAAATTCTGCTTCTCGGCCTTCTTGTGCCTTCTGAAAAAAAGTTTTAAAAGCAACAATCCCTGATTTAGCACAAGATTCAATATATTCCAATTTATTGGCACCTGCTGCACCAAACATAGCAAAATCAACAACCGCTTGCGGTTTAGCTAATTTTACCCGGCGTTCTACTAATTCAGGAGAATAGGGTGGAGGTACAGAAATCGGCATTTCCAATATAGTAGTAACTCCTCCGGCTGCTGCAGCTTTAGTTCCTGTTTCAAATGTTTCTCTTTCAGTATGACCAGGATCACGTAAATGCACATGTGGATCTACCGTACCTGGAATAAGATAATTTCCCTTACCATCAATTACCTCTTTTCCTTCAGGAAGATGTTTTTCTTCTGTTATTGCAACTATTTTTCCATTTTCTACTGCAACTCCTCCTTCTATAAATGAATCATCAATAAAAACTTTTACTCCTTTTATTACCATATCAACATTTTTCTTATTAGTCATTATCTATCACTTCTTTTTACTAATATTAATTAATCTATTTTAAATTAAATAAATTTATATACTATAGAAAAAAATTATTTATTTACCAAATATTAAATTGGGCAACCATAAACATATTTGTGGGAAAGCTATTAGAAACATTAAAACAATAATATCACAAAGACAAAATGGCCAAATACCTGCAAATATTTCATATAATGAAACATCCTTTCCAGCTACGCCTTTCATTGCATATACATTTAACCCAACTGGGGGAGTTATTGCTGCAATTTCAGTTAATTTTAATGCAATAACTCCAAACCAAATGGGATCATAACCTAAATTAATAAGTATTGGTAAAACAATAGGCAAAGTAAGGGCATAAATACCAATAGGTACCATAATCATTCCTAAAAAGAAATAAACGACTAAAACAGCCATAAGAATTACTATTCTAGGCACATCCCAATTTTGTAACATCATAGTAATGTCAATTGGTAATCGGGTTATTGCCATTACCCGGCTAAAAAATAATGCACCTATATTAATGAAAAATATCATAGCTGTTGTGTTTGCAGAATCTTTTAAGGCTTCACCTAAAACTTTGATATTTCTAATATTTCCCTGCCTCCATCCAAAAAATAAAGTAGCAAGACATCCGGCAGCTGCAGCCTCAGTTGGGGTAAATATTCCACTATAAATACCGCCCAAAACAACAGCTGCAACCACAATTACCGGCCAAGTTTGCCCAAATTCGATAAATCTTTCCTTATAAGTAATTGTGCTATTTTCAATGGGTTGTGGGGCTAATTTAGGATTTTTCTTAGCACGATATATTATTGAAATTGAATAGGCTGTAGCAGTAATTAAACCTGGAATTATTCCTGCTGCAAATAACCTGCCGATAGAAGTATTGGTAAATAAAGCATAAATTATAAACATCATGCTGGGCGGTATCATGGAAGCAAAGGTACCGGCAGAAGCGATACATCCAACGGCAAATGATTTATTATAGTTGTATCTCATCATTTCAGGCAAAGCTAGTTTACCAAAAATTGCGGTTGTCGCAATTGATGAACCTGAAATTGCTCCAAAAGCTGCGCAACCATAGCAAGTAGCTATTCCTAATGAACCGGGTAAACCATAAGTTAAGGCATTTACTCCTTTAAATGCTCTTTGAGCAAAACCTCCTACTGCAGCAAAGGATCCCATTAAAATAAAAAGCGGAAGACAGGTCCAAGTTGGACTTGCAATTGAATAATAAGCGGCTTGGGATAATAGCGACAATGATCCTTTTAGTCCAATAATTAGATAACTTGACAATAACCCGCTTATTATAAAAGTAGTCGCTATAGGGAATCCAATCCCAATTAATATCAAAAGCAATATAATACAAAATATCCCAATAATTGTAAACTCTATCATCTATATATAAACTCCTTACTATTAATCCTCATCTTATCAAATAATTTAAATATATTTATCAATAAATGCTTTTATAAAAACTAAAAAGTTAAAGGCTTTTCTTCTTTTACGGTTTTGTTATTCATGTTATACTTTTTTTGTTTAAATTGAGTAGTACTTTTTATTAAATTAATAATTAATTGAACCCAATAAAAAATTAACCCAATAAACATTGCCAATTTGGAAGGCCAAACAGGTAATACTACAGTGCCGGAAATAGCTTCTCCAGTAATATATGAAATAATTAAATTGTTCAACATTTCTTTTAAAAACAAACCTATTACAAATAATTCAATAACATAGATAATTAAGTTCACTATATTTGACATTTTGGGTGACATAAGATTTAAAACAACCTCTACATTCACATGCTCGTGATATTCTTCGCAACGTGGAATACCTAAATAAATTACAGCTATCATTACAAAAACTGCAATTGGAGTTAATCCTTGTATAGGTTTTCCTAAACCACGGGTAATAAGATCCGTTATAAGTAAAGTCATAATTACCAGCAAAAACCACCCACAAATTTCTGCCAGCTTTCTATTAATTTTATGAAAAATACTTCTCACATCCTACTCCATCCATCTTTTTTATTATTATCAACAATCTAATTCATTTTTAGATGAATAGGATAACAATAAACTATTATCCTATTCATCTAACTAAATCTTAACTAAATAACTTTCTTTAGTAATTACTCTTCTTTTTTTATTCCTTCTTCCATTATTAACTTCAAACGATTTACATAATAAGCAGCATCTTTTATACCTTGCTCTTTGGCATCTTTAATCCATATATTTCGTAATCCCTTAAAGAAATCTTCGTCTGCAAATATTTTTACATCTTCCTCTGACATAAAAGTAATTGTGCAGCCTGCTTTCTTTTCTTCAGCAACGGTTTTATCAAAAGCATTTTTAAATACTTCTGCAAATTTTTCTTCTGCTATTTCGCTAGCCCTCATGATGCCTTCTTGAACATCTTCAGGTAAGCTATCCCATTTATCTAAATTCATGGTATGTAGGAAAGGTGTTGCCCACCATAAATCTGGTGCTAAAAGTAAATTTGGTGCGGCTTCATAAAATTTCATCATATGTGTGCCATCATAATTGGTAAGTACACCATCAATCGTGCCCGTTGATAAAGCCATATAGACATCAACCCATGGTACAGATACTGGAATAGCATCCGAACGTTCTAAATCTTTCAAATGCCATACACTAGAGGCACGCCATTTTTTTCCTTTTAAATCATCTATACTTTTTATAGGATAAGTAGCTGAAAATGCTGAGGGTAAACCTACTGTCACAAAAAGTAATTTTTGATTCCACGCCTCTAATTCTGCTTGAAATTCGGGAATTTCCTCAAAAGCTTTATGGTAAATCCATGCAATATTCTCCCACTTAATAGGAGATCTTGGGAAAAGTTTAAACGTTTGATAAATTGCTAGTTGTTTTGGATAAAAATCCGCAAATATCATAGCCATATCTGTTACCCCATCCTTAACACCCTTTAAAGCTTCGGGAGGGCCTAATAGAGCTGAACCCCAAAAATCTTGAATTTTTACTCTACCATTTGTTTGTTTAATTATTTCAGGTAACCATACATCTTTTAGAAAAGCAGTTCTCATGCCCCCCGGGGGATCACTATCAGAATACTTAATCACAATTGGTTTATCAGCGGCAAGAGAACAAGCAGACACCAACATCATGAATATCAGCACAAATACGATACTACTAATAATTTTTATTGATTTATTTTTCACTATTTTATCCTCCTAACTTTTTTAAATATAAGTAAAACAGCCATTAATTTTTATTCCTCACCTCCTCTTGCTGTTATGAAAATAATATAAATTCTGAAATTTAAAAGTATAATGAATTTTAGAATAGAGTTAATTGCTCTTAATTTATCTACATTAAGATCATTGCCTTTTTCTTTGAAATTGCATCATTCAATTTATCCTATAGGTCGATATCGGCCAATTTTACTGGTAGAAATGCCATATTTAATGAGGCCAGTCAGTATAATTAATCCACAAATGACACTATCTAAAACAGGAACACTCAATTTTTTTCCTAATACTTTATCCAAACCGGCCATTCCGGCACAACTTAAAATAATAACTTCTGCCCCGTCTTCCTCAATAGCTTGTTTGGCAGTATGATATATAGCTTCTTCATTGCGGTAATGGTCTATTCCTTTTTTAGAGACTTTAGCAAAACCTAAACCAGTCATATGATATTTATATATTAAGGTTTCTTTATACGGTACAGACCGTTTAGAGGCTTGAATAATAGCAAAACGATGTCCCAACATTGAGGCAATTTTCATGGAAGATTCGGCAATACCTACTACCGGTTTAACAGTAATTTCCTTGATTAAATCCAAATTTGGATCTGCACCACAAGCAACTACAAAACCGTCAAATTCTTTTTCATTTTCACGAATTAATTTTATCATGCCTGAAACAGATTTGGCCATGTCTTCATAACTTCCAACAAACTTGCTTGCACCGGGTGTAGGTTTACAAATTACATCAAATCCACCATTTGCATATTTTTCTGCATTATCTTGAATAATTTTTGTCATTTCTAAATCACTATTAGGATTGATAATCATTATCTTCATTATGTTACCTCACATATTTAAAGCATATTTCATCGTGAAATTTTTTATTCAAAATTAATTTATTTTTCTTACTATTTTTTTAGTATTTACTATTAAGAATCTTAATTAAATGCTAATTTAGAACATATAAATCAAACTTAATTAAATTTTTTCACAAATCTGGATTAATTATAATTAATATTATTATACTACATTTATTTTAAAAAAGTTAATAAAAAATCTCATATTGTTACTTTATATTACATAAAAATCCAATAAGTAATGTAATGTTACAAAAAATCTTTTTTCAAAGTATTTCTGATACTACTTTAGCTATTTCACTTAATTTTTCAATCATATAAACACCGGCCTCTTCTAATACTTTTCTCTTGTATTTAACGCCCCCTTCTCCTCCCGGAGAAATAATCGCTCCGGCGTGTCCCATTACTTTTCCTTCAGGGGCAGCATCACCAGCGATGAAGGCCACTACCGGTTTTTTCATGTGCTCTTTTATGTATTTGGCGGCAATTTCTTCATCGGAACCACCAATCTCTCCCACTATCACAATGATATCGGTTTGAGAGTCTTTCTCAAATAAGGGTAATAAGTCAATAAAGGATGAACCTGGTATAGAGTCCCCACCAATACCTATCACGGTTGATTGACCAATTCCTTTATTTGAAAGATTATTAACTATTTCGTAGGATAAAGTAGCGCTTCTTGACATAACACCAACATTGCCCTTTTTATATAGATTATCCGACATAAATCCAACCTTGGATTTACCCGGAGAAATAATCCCCGGTGTGTTTGGTCCAATGAGAATACAGTTATTCGCCCGTGCATAATAATGCGCGAATAACATATCATGGACTGGTACTCCCTCAGCTATGGTAACAACTAATTCTATTCCGGCATCAATCGCTTCCAAAATACCATCTTTAGTAAACCTGGGAGGGACAAATAATATACTGGCATTAGCCTCCGTGTTTTTCATAGCTTCGTAAACACTATTAAAAACAGGTATTCCTACAATTTTATGTCCGCCTTTTCCCGGCGTAACGCCAGCAACCACTTTGGTTCCATATTTTTTCATGAGCGATGCATGATAACTTCCTTCTCTACCTGTAATCCCTTGAACGATTAATTTAGTATCTTCATTAATTAAAATGCTCATATTATCTACCCTCTATTCATTGTTGAAACTATATTTTTGACTGTTTCTTCTAAATCTGTATCTGCATCTAAATTAACATCTTTTAAAATATTAATTCCTTCATCCCGGTTGGTCCCCTGTAAGCGGCATACAACAGATATATCCTCAGGTATACTCTTCAAAGCTCCTGCTATTCCCCGGGCAATTTCATTACACCTGGTAATTCCACCAAAAATATTAAATAAGATTCCCTTAACATCCTTATCTTGTATAACTACTTTTATTGCTCTCATAACTTTTTCCGGAGTTGCTCCTCCGCTTAAATCTAAGATATTAGCAACTCCCATGTTATATTTACTAAGTAAATCCAGGGTAGATAAAGCCAATCCTGCACCATTACTGATAATGGAAATGTTTCCCTTTAATTTAATAACGACAAATCCTGCTTTTTTACCAATTAGCTCTATTGGATCTTCTTCATCATTTTCTGAATCTGATAATAATTTTTGTCGGTAAGTTGCATTATTATCTATTTCCATTTTTCCATCTAATGCAACCAAATCTCCATTTTCTGTAAGAGCTAAAGGATTTATCTCAACAATCAAGCTATCATGTTTTTTATAAATGGAATAAAGCGTCTTTACGATCTTTTTAAGTTTTGAGAACATCTCTCTATTGTTATCCACCAGGGGCAACAATCGATTGATATGAAAATCTTGAATGCCTAATAATTCTTCAATATACAATTTAGCAATCTTTTCGGGATGTTTTTTTGAAACTTCTTCTATATCCATTCCCCCGAAAGAGCTAAATATTACAAGCGTCTTTTTCATTTTTCTATCTAAAACAATGCTTAAATAAAATTCTTGTTTAATTTCTATTTTTTCCAGAACTAGTATCCCTTTTGGTTTATAGCCTTTTATTTCAGATTTTAGTATTTTATCTGCTACTTTTTCCACATCACTTAAATCATCTACTATTTTTACTCCTCCAGCCTTTCCTCTTCCTCCTACTAAGACCTGGGATTTAAGAACAACCGGACCTCCGATGACTGCAGCTATTTGTTTTGCTTCCTGAGGTGTTTTGGCTAATTTTCCTTTTTGAATGCTAATGCCATGCTTAGAAAAAATTTCTTTTGCTTGATATTCATGCAGCTTCATCCTATATTATGCTCCTTAATAAAAATAATTGGTTCATTTGATTAATGAGTAGCCCAATTCGAAAGCCTTCAAATTGATGCTACCGCTTTTTTCTGGCACTCTGTTTAATATTGCCTTTTTTATACTATCTATATTAACAATCTTGCTAATAGCAACTAGAGCTCCTAAAAAACAAATATTAGTTGGCAATGTAGTGCCTAGCTCTTCTCTAACTAATCTAGTAAAGGGGAAAGCATGGACATCTTCAGAATCGGGGATAGATTCAGTTTTTATTTGAGATGAATCTAAAATAATAAGAGTATCCTTTTTTGTTTTTTTACAATATTTATCATATGCTTGCTGAGATATGGCAACAAGAACATCAGGAAGAGTTACTGAAAGATCAAAGATATCTTTTTTGCTGGCAATAATTTCTGCACTACTGGCTCCACCCCTTGCCTCTATACCATGAGATTCTCCGGAAATAATATTAAAACCATCCATCATTAAAGCTTCAGCGAAGATGATGCTGGCTAAAACCAAACCCTGTCCACCTGTTCCGCTAAATCTTATTTCAATTTTTTCCTGTTCTTTAAATTTCATTTTAGACTAACCTCTTCTTTAAAATTAGTGATTCGATCATATTCTTCTATATATTCAGGACGTTCTTTTTCCACCAAGATTCCTCTTAATAGTTTATGCTCTATTTCTTTATTAGAAAATTTTTCAGCTTGTTTTTTAGGTATGGTCATTTCTTTTATATTCTTAATCATTTCAGAAGGCTTGCTGTTTTTGTTCCTTCGACCAAATTGGGTAGGGCAATTGGTTAATGCTTCAACCACTGAAAATCCTTTATGAGAGATTGCTTTAAGGATTAACTTTTCTAATTCTATTACATGATAGATATCCCCTCGGGCGACAAATGAAGCCCCTGCTGCTTCTACCAGCTTGCAGATATCCATTTGGGGCTCTATCATTCCAAAAGGAGCAGTTGATGCAAAATGACCCGGTTTAGTTGTCGGGGCATATTGACCACCGGTCATACCGTAAATTTCATTGATAGCAATAATGGCTGTCAAATCGATATTGCGACGCGCAGCATGAATAAGATGGTTACCACCAATCGCAGCAGCATCACCATCTCCCATAAAAACAATAACCTTCAATTTGGGGTCAGCCAACTTAATTCCTGTTGCAACAGTCAATGCCCTTCCGTGAGGAGTTCTAATGGATGGAAAGTTGAGGTAAATGGGTAATCTTCCGGCACATCCAATAGCACATACCGTGACCGTTGTATTTTGATCTAATCCTAACTTATCGATTGCTCTAACCATTGATGCTAGAGCAATTCCATGACCGCAACCGGAACAGGCAAAATGCGGAAACTGATCCAATCTTAAATATTTATCTAACTTGCTCATTTTTCTCCTCTATCTATTTTTATAATTTGATTATATATTTCTTCAAC
>JGI24025J20009_10001103_pt1 | contig 20647 bp, 20 predicted proteins | sample Cruoilmetagenom3_FD_20009 | JGI IMG/M metagenome (IMG submission 20009) | reverse complement strand
TGCCCCCCTTCTTAATGAAAGTTTATGCCCTCTGCAAAATAACTTAATCCCTTTGTCCCGCCTTAGCGGGAATAGACAGATTCTTTATCTTGTAAGTTCTCCTTCTATTCCTGTCAATTTCTTTTTTCAATCTCAAGATCCGCATGGACAGGGATTTTAAGAGATTGCCTGCCTGCCGGTAGGCAGGAAAGAGTTTTTTCCTTTCTTATCTTTTATCTCTTCCCTACGGATCCGTATGGATAAGTTCTCTTTCAATCCCTGTTAATTCTTAAATAAAAGTTTTAAAAAATATCTATTATGTACATTATAATGAAAAAATCCCCATTTGTCAAGTTTTTTCTTTTGATAAGTTTTGTGGATGTGCTGTGGAATGGGTACTGTGCGGCAATCGGCTTTCCTTTTTAGATAGGATTTGAATATCCTGTCAAGGAATATTCTTTTTTAGACGGGATAACCACAGAGCATTACAGAGACAGATTAGAAATTGGAAAATTACTTTGTAAGAAATTTATTGATAAAATTTTAGTGTGTTTCCGTGAGATTCCGTGGTTGGCTGTTATTAAATATATCCTGTCATTGAATTAAAATCATTTTCCTTGTTTTGGTAAATTCAGCGGTGGTCATACGGATGAAATATATCCCCGATGGAAGGGATTTGTCCCTATCGTCTCTCCCCGACCATTTGGGCTTGTAGTATCCCGCCTGTTTGTCTCCCTCATCAAGAACCCCCACCAACTGCCCGACCGCATTATAAATACACAAACGCACCCGTGCCTTCTTCGGCAGTCCGTATTCGATCACAGTCCTGCCTAAAAATGGGTTGGGAAAGTTTTGGGACAGGAAGAAGATACGAGGGATATTTTCTTGAATGCCGGTTGAGGGCATGTAGTGATGGGCACATCCGGAATCGGGCCAGCGCGTAGGAAGAACAAATAGGATGTTTTTACGGGTTATTTGTAATTTGAATAGTAATTATTTGTCCTATCCGTGAGATCTATTGACCAATTCATAATGCATAATTTATTTACTCATGAACCTCTTGTACAATTTAATTATCAACATCAAATTAAGAACTCCTGGACACCGAAATAGTAGGGTTATAATATCTATTAACTGTCAACATTGCTCATTAGGAGTCCACTTTATTTATTCTCGTTTATAGACTAAAGCAATCATAATACTCGTTTTTAAGAAGGATTATGAAATTCGGAGAAGTATAATTCAAAGTCTCTGTAAACTTATCACAGGTTCTCTTGATAACATTTCATAATAAGGTTTTAAGTTTATTTCTAATCCTAAAATTTTTATAAACATATCATCCAGTTCTTTTCTTAAACCACTACCCATAAAGGCAAGCTCAAATTCTTTATGAAAATTATGAAAACGGTCTTCCTTTACTTTCTCAAAAAAATTTATAAGTCTTACTTTGTCTCGCTTTGTAAGCATAGTAATATCTAGTGTGGGTAAATTGGCAAGTTGGTTCTTCTTTAAGTTAAACCAGTTCCCACCATTATTAATAGATGAGGCAAGAGACAATACAAATCCAAAAGTGGTGTTAAACCACATACTCAAGATCTTGGCATCGATAATACCTACTTGGACCTCCCAGAACATTGTTGCAAGAATTGGGATACGTGAAAATAAACTAATAACACTTAGAGTATTGGTCCAAATCCTTTCTGCTATTAACAAGTTACCTTTCTTCCTATTGTATGTAAGCTCGGCTCTCTTCTTTTTATGTGATGCAAACTGATACCTATTCAACTCTATGGTGTTTATGCTCTCTGGGTGCCCCCATAAGATAGGATATGGTGTATTATGGTGAACTAATTTGAATTCCTGCTCAATTTGTTTTCTATCTATACCTAATCCTTTACTTAGATTACTTAAAGGGACTAAAGGGATTAAATTATTATATATTAATTCAAAACCCAACTTATTCAAATGTGGATGTGCAAACAAACAAGGTATTAATGAGTTTTTTTCTAATAACTTTTGAGAGATGTTATATACCACTCCAACTTCTTTATGTAAATGTAGTAAATCATAATTCCCACCTTCAAAAAACATTAAATCTTTTTTTTGACGCGATTTAGTTGAATCGGCAACTATCTTTAGACTTTCTATCTCATTTTTGGGTTTATTCCAGAGATTTATAAAAGTAGTAAATCTTTCTTCGTAGGACTTATCTGTCTTTCTAGCTACTATTAGCACTTCACCTAGATTAGTATTTTCACTCCAATTCCAAGGCTCTATACCCAATTTCTTTTCCCCAGGGTCACAATTGGAAACTACATATTCGATTTCATAATCCTTCAAAAGCATCCCTCTCCGTATCTTATTCCAAGAAACGCCGGAAAGAAAAGCACGCGGTATAACTAAAGCAAGTCTTCCACCTTTCTTTAAAGACTTGTTGCCAAAAACTATAAAGTATGCACCAATGCCTGCCTGTCCAATGCCGTCGTAACCTAAGCGTTTCCCGAGTTTCCTAAGTTGTTTATTCATCCGTTGCATAATATCTTTTTTCTCATAGCCGAACTTAATATTTACCTTTCCAGCGCTTCTTGAAAACGGGGGATTCATTATAACTACATCCATATGCTTAACAAACTTTATTACTTCCTCTCTATCTGCTACCATCCCTTTTTTCTTAGGTGAGGTACTAAAACCCCTGCCTACTAGTCTAAGTTCATCATCAAGATAGTCTAGACTTCCAAGGTGTATTACTCTGTCTATTAGTCCTACTCGTAATGTATAGAGGTTCGAATCGGAAAAAGTAGCCCTATGGTTATGCAAGGCCAAATTAGTTAGAGTTAAGTGTCCTGCGTATTCAAGAATGTCCCATCCATTTAATACGTTTTCTAACATAATTTTATGATAGTTATTTAAGTCTAAAGATTTTGGATCATCAGAGGCATATCTATCTAAAATATACTTATCTTTTATAGCCATATAAATACCTGAAAGGAGCGTTCCAGAACCGCAGGCGGGATCAAGGACTTTGAAAGTTTTTAAATTTTCCAAGTCTTCAAAATGCCAATCTAAATCAGGATTTTGCGTCTTTATTGTCAAATATGACAAAATCCATGCCGCTGGTATGCTTGTGTAATATGTAGCATAATATTTTCCCGTGGTTTTAAGCAGCAGTTTATGATAGAGCCTACCCATAAAGTCATGTTTAAGTAATACTCCAGAACTTATCACTTTTAGTGCGTTACTACTAAGTCTTTTGAGTATTACATCTGTATTTGGGGATGTGGGAAAAGACATAAGTACAACATATGCAAGTTCGAATACAGGTTGGTAATCTTTTTTCAGAATCTTTTCCCATTCTGCTTTTAGAAAATCGATTAACCCCGATGTAGGTGCTAGCCTTAGTGAGTTTATGTCAGGGTGCATGGAGGAAATTGCTTCGTGGAGAATAAGTCCATCGAATATAATAAACAATGCTATTTTCATCAAGTCTTTTTCAATCTTCTTTCTTCTTGCCATATTCCTCCTTCATTCCCAAAACTTTCTTTAGCTTCCCAACTACCATATTGGATGAAAAGAATAGGTCTGATTCCATAGCTAATTCGCTATTTTCTTTTATTGTACTGTTTAAAATTTTTATTTGCTCCCTAAGAATGTCGTTTCTGACGATAACAGTATATAGGCTGTTTAGATTCCGAGCGATATCTTCTATCTTTTGCACTCCAAATGCCAATTCTTTTATTCCTCCAGAAGATAAATAAATAGCAAATGATTGAAACTCACTTTTTTTAATTTTTTTAATTAGCTCTGCATCGTTTTCTGCTTCCTTAAGTTCTACTGGATATATAATGCCCAGTGCTATATCGCTTATGCCATCTTCAACCCTTTCTATACATCTATTCTTTAGTTTGCTAACATCTGAAGATGTTTCGAACCTTCCCTCTATATTTATCTTTACTCCACTTACGTAAACAATTACATCTGGGAGTTTCCCCTTGCTTATGGTCTCCCCTGCTGCTTTAAAGCCTATCTCTTTTAAGACATCACTGAGTCTTATGTTTACAACTTCTTCCCTGAACTTCATTATTCTTTATCCTTATATTTATTAATGAAATAAGAAGAAAATTAGAATCTTGTTTTGTTATTCATCATTTTGCTAGTTGTTATAACTGACATATCCGCTAAAACATTTCAATACAACTTACCTTTTTAGTAAATTGGAATTATATGTATTAAATACTGAGAAAAATGAATCATTATAATTCTTTTTCTATATATAAACTATAGATTAAATCAAAGGCTGAAAGAGTAGGTGGATTTAAAATTAAGATTGTATTTTATTAACTTATTTTACTACTAATTTTATGAAAAGTCAAGAGATTTTTTATACATTATAAAAATCATACTGATTTTACTCTAAATAATTACAACTCACTAAAAGATTAAACTATATAGTGTGTTAGATATATCTTCCACTATTTATGCCTAGGACAAACTTGATAGTTTTGTATCGAGTTTATCAAGATCCTCGGGATATATACATATTACCCTCAGATTCAATTGCCAGTATGTACCAATTTTCTTTGTACTTTTAATAGCATAGCTCAAGTCGTCCATTAGTCCAAAGAACTCAATTACTGTCTTATATTCCCTTAAATAGAAATCTGGTCTCAAAGGGAATCTCCTTCCTGGTACCTTCATTGGTGTATCGTAGAGAAATTCAATATCGTGCTCACAGAGCCAGTCTGCTATTTTTTTCTCACCGTGTGATTGAACCTTAATACCACTTTTGGTTGGTATTTTGCACGCATCTTTGACCTTTTTTTCAAACTCTCTTCCCGCTCTCCTTTCTTGCCTTTTTCCTCTTATATAGACACTTATCCGCCAAATAAGAAAAGCCAAGATTGCAAGCTGTATAATTACTAATATTAAAATTTCTCTTGTCATCTTACCAAAACCCCGCAAGAGGCGGGGGACATTAAGCTTTTAACAGGGAATTTAAGAGATTAAAAGAGATTCTTCTTTTTCGTATCTTTTTTCTCTTAGGTTTTCTTTTCCACAGGATCCTTCGGACAATCCCTGTCCATACGGATCTTGAGATTTAATTTCTCTTTCTTCTTAACAGGGACTCTTACGAGACCGGAATGAGATTTTAAATATAAAAATCAGTTTGTCCCTTATAGGTCTCTTACAAGTCACTGTTTTATTTTTTCCAACTCCTTGGTGTCAGATGTTTTATAATCGCAAAATATAGATATGGGAGCAAGTTGTTATTAAAGCTTAAACTTAGCTTTCGTTGTACCCTGGAATTTTGTCCTTGTCTCTTTCACTGCTTTCTCTATAGCCGCGAAAATTTTGTCGATATCTTCTTTTGTATACTCGTATACCTGCCGGTTTGCACAGTTGCCAAGCACCCTCAACCTCTCAAGAATCGTGTTCGTTCTATAAGCAGCAAGCCTTTTAAATCTATCCCGTGCCGTTTCATTATCTGCAACTTTCATAATCGTTTCTTTAAAATTAAAACAAAATAACTTTTCATATTCTGTATATATTATACCATATTTTTCCGCATTTGTCAAGAACTTTTTTTATATTTATTTAAGTGTACTGTACCCGCAGTCCTGGTGGCAACTTATGAGATAAGTATAATTCAGAGATTTTATCAATTTTTGTGGAAGCTGGGGGCAGTAATGGGAGAATAATGGATAGGCTGGAATCTATAATTTGTAACTCCTTTTTCTTGTCCAAATGAAAAAAACCCGCTACAAGTTACAGAGATAATTGAGAAAAATAAGTAGAGGGAAAAAGCTGTGAAAAGCAAGTAGTGATAAGGGTTCGAAATTGATTGCAGAGGAAAAGATATTTGAGAAAAATTTTAAAATAAGGATTGTTCTGCTAACAGGTAGAGGTTTGCACAAACTTTTGTTGATGAAACGGTCTTTGATCTCTTTAAAGCTTATGCGGTGAAAAAAGGAACCCATTTTTTTAAGTATTTGATAGTTGGCTTTTTATTCTCTCAACAACTTTCGTGGGATTCTCTTTGATTTGATGTTCCCAGATTCTTATGACTTTCCATCCATCCTTTCGAAGTACACGGTTGATCCTCGAATCTCTTTCCCTGTTTCGGGCTATTTTTTCTCTCCAAAACATTCTGTTTTGGTCTGGCTCGCGATAGCATTTGGGGCAACCGTGCCAGAAACACCCATCAATGAACACAGCCATTTTTCGCTTCTTGTTGGCGAAATCGGGACTTCCCGGGACACCTTCGGGGTGGTATCTAAAGACCCGTCCATCCAAGAGACCCTTCAATAAAAGCTCAGGCCCGGTGTTCTTCCCTCGGACCTTGGACATTATCTCGCTTCGTTTCTCCTTGGAAAAAATATCCGCCATTACAAACTATCAACCAAAGACATTATCTTATCAATTTTTTCCTCCGTATCCAGCCAATCTCGATAACTGTCCCGGGTCTGCGTAATCAGTTGGTCGTAAGTGATATACCTTGCATCTAGTTGAGCCAGCATTCTCCTGTTAGTTGCGTCATACTCTTTCGGAGTCGGAGAGGAACCCAAAATGCAAATTATTTCAATTATTGGGGGTCTATCCGAATGTCTCTCCAAACATTTTTTTAACGCGTTTTTGTATTTTTGGATTTGTTCTATTAGAGCGGAAATTTTCACTGACGCGGTGTATTTCTTTAGTTCAATGATGATATGTTTCCCGGCAGCGGTTCTGTAGCGTATGTCAATTCGGGCCGCTTTTTCATCTTCCGAAAGCTTGGCGTCCAATTTCCTGAATTCTTTCATAACCGATTGCTCCATTCTTGCATCGGTACTGGCCCGTTCCCATGAGGGATCCAACAGCCAGAGATGGTCGAAAATGTGTTGTTGAATAACCTTTTCCTTGTCTATTGGGGCTCTTTCCTGGAATTTTTTCAGAACCCCCATACGATTTTTTACGATTTGATGGTAATGAGCCGCCTCAAGGGTATCCATATGCTTGACAATCTCTATAAGAGTTTCAACTTGATCCTCTGTTTTGATTTTATCAAGCGTGCTGAGACTGTCTTTCAAAGTGAGCGTTTCGAAAGCCATTATTCCGTGCTTATAAAGTTCCTTCTTGAATCCCGGGTCTGACACGGGAAATGATTCTATCTTTGCGAAAAGCTTTTTGGCATATTTTTTCCTGTCGGATCCGAGCATATTAAACCATTCTTTCACTTTTGGATTCTCCAGCGCTTTTTTCGTTGCGTCTTCCTTTCTCCAAACCTCCCATTTGGCGCCGATGGTTTTCAAGATTTTTCCCTGCACGTATTCCTTCAGCTTGACGAATCGTTCATTTGCTTGTACGTTCTGGCGACCGGTCGTGACCATGTCTTCCAATTCGTCGTAGTCGAAAAAGTCGGCTCGTATCTCACCAATAAGGTACTTTGAGAAGACGCCGCCTACCTTGATATCCTTCAGTATGTCTTCATGTATCAATTTTCCCCATGCGAGAACCACTATGGTATTGTCGCCTTCTTCAATGCTCTTTTGCTCGTCAAGAGTGCCCGCCCAGCCTGTTATCTTGTAACCTTGCTCTTCGTCTACGATGCCGTCAATGTTCTCTACCTTTATGTCGTCTCTGCAAGATTTCTTGTATTTGTCGCCGACCTCCCCGATTTGCCATAAATACTCGATTTTTTTGAAATAATCCCTGTCTTCGACCGTTATCTCCTTGCCGTTGACAAACACTGAAAAATTATACTCCTTGCCTATTGTGCTGAATCGCCTTGCCAATCTTCTCTTCAGATAAGGTTCGGTCTTGGAGATGTCCTTTTTGAGATCGCGGAGTATTATTTTCGCACCTTTTTCAATGGTAATTTCTCCCTCTTTGACCACCTCGGGATGATAATCTCTTTCTTTGTTTTCGCCCTCTTTCTCGCGCCTTTCCCCAAAGCCCTCGTCAGGGGAATACTCTTTGTCCTCCGCCCTCCTTATTACCTTTTCTATCTTCTTGGCGTCCATGACGAATCCACTTTTCCAAAGATTGCCATTCTCGTCCTTCTTCACGCTGTGGACTTCAACAATCTCGGCTATTGAGAATAGTGACAGTTTTCCTATGCCTTTCCTCCCAAAGACGTGCCTATTGTGGATGTTGGTTATCGGGCTTTCGGCCTGTCTCCTTCGGTAACCCACTTTAAGGTATTTGTTGTTGATATCATTCTCGGTCATGCCGCAGCCATCGTCAACAATCGTTATGATGCCCGCAGTTGAATCAATATTTATCTCCACCTTCTCGGCGTCGGCATCCCAAGAGTTGGCTACAACCTCGGATAAGACCGCGGGTATGTTGCTATAGAGATTGATGCCAAGATGTCTAAGCACATTGAGGCTTATCGTCAAAGTGTATTTATAATCCTTTGTCATAGTGTTCCTTCAAATGTTTTCTTATGCTTTTTGCGATTACCCTGCCAAGGACCACAGGTACCGCATTCCCTATGTGCCGCGCAATGGTCATAATCGAAAAATTCGAATCGGAGTCAATGAAATCATAGTGCCTCTGGAATGTCTGTATCAATGATGCCTCGCGTAGCGATATCGCCCGGTGCTGCTCGGGATGACCGAATCTTCCGTTGCCAAATCCTACACATTGAGTCGTAATTGTCGGAGCGGGTTTATCCCAGCTCATGCGAGCGTAAACGCTGCGGAACGATTTGCCCTTGATCCCCTTGTGGCAATTCAATACGAGATCTTTTGGCCAGTCCTCCCAGCCCCCACCAGGGGGGGTGTACATAATTCTTTTCCTGTTCAATTCGGACAGCTTTCGCGCCCGATGAAGAGGATCGTTCGGCAATATTTCACCGCCATCAATAGGGGCAAGCGATCCGATTGCGTCCCTGACGGTCACATATTTCTCAGGTGAATGCGTCTTTTCGATAATTTCAACGCTCCCGAACTTCGAAGCAAACAACACGAGACGCCGCCTTGTCTGCGGTATTCCGTAGTCGGGGCAATACACCATGTAATGGGTGACACGATAACCGTTGGCATCCAAGTTTCCTACAAATTCGTCAAAGACAGGGTATTTTTTATAGCTCTTCAAACGTGGAACGTTCTCCATTGTCACTATTTCTGGTTGAACTTCGTTTACTATTCTTGAAAACTCATATAGCAGTTTCCATTTGTCGCCCTTCATTTTGCTGTTCGTATAAGAAGAGAATTGCTGACAAGGAGCACAACCAGCCAAGATTTTCACAACACAAGCAGGATATAACTTCGAGATCTCCTCACCGGTCACATCCCTTATATCCCTATGAATAAAAAACGAAGAATTGTTTTTTTCGTAAGAATATCTGCAAGATCGATCCACATCTAAGCCCGCGATGACATTGAACCCCTCAAGCTCAAAGCCGTGGGTCAGTCCTCCTACTCCGCAAAACAAATCAACAACAGCCTCACGTAACATAATGGTACCATATATAATTTAACAACTTACTTTGTAAGGGTGCATACGGATAATCACGTTATATTATATCACAAAAAGGATTATTTGTCAAGGTTTAATTCGGAAGAGAATTTTTGAAAAGCTGATTTTAAAGAAAGATTGGGGTCAGGTCACAGACTCGTATGAGCTGGAATCTGGAATTTCAAACCCCATTTTTCGCCTCAGCTTAGCTCAGTTTGTTCTTTCACAATGAAATAAGTCCTCCGCATTTTTTTCTTTCTCTGCGAAAGACCTAGGGAACCTCGCATACCCATTTCAAATCCCTTAAAACGTGCAATTGCTGTGGGGGTCTATTGTGTGTCCACCCATGATACAGAATACATCTACAATCAGATATAACGTCTCTTTTTCGGTTTTACAACTTTGCCCTTCGGCAGCTTCGGTTTTTTTCGTAGTGCATCGTCTTCATCTGGAGTCCACTCAAACTGCATCCCGCACCTTTCACACTCACACTTTATCAACCATAACATCTGATTAGGTGGATTGACTTTTTTACATATAACTTTGGCGTGGCATTTTGGACACGTTATTAGTCTTTTAGACCAATAAGCTCTCATTATCCTTCCCTTTTCTTTTTGTGTATATTCTTCCATTATAACAACTCCTATGGTTTTTTATAAACTATTCCATATTAAAAAAACACCATTGCGGGTGAATAAGTTCAGACTGTTTAATTTGAATTTTAGTCCAGTAATTATCTCTTATCTCTTAGCATGACTACACTACTGCATTCTAAAAGTTATTACAGCCCATCTATTATCAAATAACAATATGCCCCCCCTGCAATTTCAGTGATTCTTGGTGTGTGAGTAGTTTTAAATTTTAGTTTGTCAATAGTATTTTCTATGTGTCTTTTAGATGCCCCGCGACCCCCTCTTTGTTGATCTTTAGCCTCAACTAGTAATATGCCTAATTCCCTATTTTTTACACCTAATGCGAACCCGTCAAGATCTGTTAGTTGCTTTCCACTTGAGTCATAAACTAAAATTTGTGATAAAGATACTAATAATGGTGAAGGATGAGGAAGTTTTAGGAGTGAATTACAAAGCGCTTTTATTTCGTATAATCTTGATCCAGTTAAATCAGAATTCCTATTTAAAGATTTTAGTTTATCAGCAGCGTTTTTGGCGCCTATTGTGGAAAACATATCAAACCCTAGTATATTCTCTCTATCTCTTTTAAATTCGAAATAGAATTCTTCCTCAGTTATATACTTTAGTATAGAGAAAGTTAATTCGCGATATGGTTGTTGAAATGTATCGTCAATTCGATGTATGTAAAATCTAAATTTGCCTGGACCCTTTTTAATATTGGATTCTAATTTTATAATATCTCTTAGGAATTGAGCAATTATTTTAATGGTTTTATTAATTTTAGATTTTGGCAAAAAAGATAATGTAATTGCTGTATGTTTTGGGTTATACCCAGGTTGGAATGTTAACATACAAGAATTTTTATCATATTTATTGGACCACTTTTCTTCCGTATCAAAAGACAGATATTTCAAGAATACCTTCCTTAAGGGTGAGTAATTAAGTTCGAATAACATATGGATATTTATACTGTCACCCCATTCTTTTCGCTTGGGGTGGAACTTATTATATTCATGCAGATATTTATAAAGGTATGTTATTTTATTAAATTCATTATCCCTATTGTCTTTCTCCAACATTCTTATTACTTGACTGGAATGATATCCAATTTCTCTTATCGAATTGGCAGAATGATATGTATTGAATGAAAGAAAATTCTCAAAAGAATCCAAGGTTCTATTAATAGGGCTAGTAAGTTCTTTAAATAGCCTTGGAACATAGTATGAGAGGTTGAAAAAAATTGCTGAAAGATCAAAATTTACCGGAACCGGACAGTATATGGAATCCAGATAAAGGTAAGAAATCTTCCTCACTCTTCTATAAATTTCTTTCATTCTCCTTTGCTTTTCCAAGTGTTGATTATTATTAAAATAGTAGAAGCTAATAACCTCATGTAGAAAATCTATAAAATCTGGTATCTCAGATTTGTATCTCCGGCATCGTTCTATAAAAAAATGAGCCAGCGCAAAATGGAAAGCGTATATATATTCTTTATCGAGTATATTTATGAAATATTTTCTAACAATATCTTTTTGAGGTAAACCTCGATACAGTAATTTCTTGAACTCCTTATCTTTTTTACAATACCGTAGAATTGCCCTTTCAGTTGCAAAAGTCCCTGGCAAATGGCCCACATTAAACAAAAGTGCCCATATTTGTAAGATATCAGCACCTGTAACCTTGTTTCCAAGAAAACCTATTGATGAGTTTAAACCCAAGCCTCTGGCTACACGGATATCTGACTCATCCTTTATTGTATTTACTTTATCAATCAAATATAATTGCAAAATAACATATTCCCACCGGGAATGATGAGCCCCTTCATAAACATTTTTTATAACACCCAACTGATCTATATCACGTAGTTTTTGGATATGCCCATAATTTCCGAGAAGTTTATATGCTTCCTGTGCATAGTCATAAAGTCTAGCTGAAATTTTTCCTAATCTTGGTAAATGATATTCGAGTGTCATAACTTTAATCCCCCTTATTAGCTAAAAGCGAAAGAACCAAGATCGGGTCTTTGGTTTTGAATTTTATCCAACAAATTATCTCTTATCTCAATTATAGGACACAACTTACTAATTCTCAGGTTATTATTCAGGGATACACAACTTTTTCATAAGTGACCCCAGACTACCCCTTGAATTATAGATGCCGATAAACTGATACTTGTCCCAGTGCTTCTTTGAGGTTTTTGTGGAATGCGCGTGCATACAATCCTCTTCTTGAAGATGCAATTTTCTCAAGACCTTCCATTAGAATATGACGTTGTGTACCATAAGCTACGTCGAAGTATTGTTGCAAATCATCTAGTTTTCGCAGATATGGCCATTTCTTAAGAAACAATGGTAAATTAACATCTTCAACCGCAAAAGTAACAATAGGATATTGTTTCTCTGTTGCAATTCCTATCTCAAATGGGACCCACCATGATTCCTTAGTTTCATCAGATAATATTGCCATCAAATGTGTACATCCGCCTAATTTTTCTCTAAAGTACTCACCTAAATCATCCCCCTCAAATGAATTTAATACTGGGTCCAATATATCAAGGTAGCATGATACTTCGTCAAAGTATCTCAAATAATTTGCTATTTCCTTAGCATGATTACTATCCTCTTTTTTATGTGAAATGAATACATTAATTAGCAAATCAGTCTCCTTTTTGCATTAGCAATAACAAATTGAGTAAATTACTATCAAAATAGCTCTTGAACGTAGAATCAATATAACAACTTAGAAAAAAAATCTTGAAATAATAAACCTGTTAACTCACCAACAGTTTTTATCAAACCTTATCTTCCTGCTTTTCTAGCTGCTTTCTCTACCCAGTCACCAAAGTTATTATATCCATCATCATTTAACCAATCATAGGTAGGGTATATTTCCGAAAGATATACTTTCTTGCCATCTTGTTCTATGTAGAAATTGTCGAATGGATTGTCTCCCTTATCAGCAATATAGCCATATTTATCTTTAATATTATGAATATATACACCCAAAAGACCTTTCCCTTCTTCGTGGCTCTTTCTTACTTCATACTTAACCCATTTTCTATTGGCTGTTTCCGAGCCTATCAGCACAGCAGTAACCGATGTCCCTTCCATTTTTTTATCTATCCAGCGTTTTATTACTTCATCGCTTTGTTTTTTTATTTTTTCCCAGTCAACAGCATCCCAAAAACCAGCTGCTTCTCTATCTGGTTTAGTTACCCAACTCATCCTAACTACGTTAGCTCTGAAGTCCTTTACATCTTCATAGTCAAAGGCAAAATATACCCTTCTTACCATCTCAACGCCCTCCTTTCTTGAAAAACTCTAAAATCTTATGTTTCAACGCAGAGTTGTTCATGCCACTATTTCAATTACCTTTTAATTCCTGAAATAACTTCTTTAAATTATCCCAGTTCCAACTGTATAACCTGCCAGCACCAAGAACTGGTTTGTAGCTTCTGTTTCTGTATCCAATAATCTGGAAAATTGGTTTCTTGAGAGTTCTGGCAATCTTTGCTTCCTTCAAAACTCCTGGGGCTTTATATGTCTTTGGGCCAACCATAACAATAACCACATCAGAATGGCTGATTCTGGCTATGGCTTCTCGTACCCAGTTACTCTGTGGGGCAGCTTCTTTCATAGACCAATCGGATATTTCAAAAGGTGAATCGCTCAGTTTTGATTGTCCTACAATGAAATCTTTTAAAACCTTATCATTGTCAAAATCAAAACTGACAAATACTCTTGGCTTTTGACTTACCATCTCTACACCCTCCTTTTCCTGCTACGCAACCTGTTCTGCACTAAAGCTATCCTCCTTTTTATGTGAAATGAATACTTTGGTAATCATAACAACTCTCCTTGTCCTTCGCCAAATCTTCATAATTTCCCTCTCGAATCAGAAATCATTGCCTTTACCAAGGTAGGATAGACATTAAACTTAAGAAGCATTTCTCTGGTTACTTCTTTATATTCAAATCCAAGCAATATTTCATTTTTTAATATCCGTTCTGCTAATATTTTAGATGCACCACCGACCGAGCCTATACAGTATATAGGGCGATTTTTAAAAAAAGAAGTGAATAATTTGAATTCATCTTCAATTCCTTCCATCCCCCCAATAAAAATTCCTGCAATTGGATCAGTATCGCCTAACATTTTTTCTCGCATAAGTGCTAAACTTTTTTCACGATCATTATCTACTGCCGGAGTCCACCTAATTTTATCTCCTATTCCATTTTCAACAAGTTTTATGGTGTACTCGCTTATGACTGTTTTAAAGTATTTTGATTGGTAAATATACACAATAGGAAGGTTTTTCTCAATGAAAGGGAGAAATTCTTCACCCACTGAAAGTATTAGAGGGGATATTGTAGGATGACCTCCAAATACTAATTTACCTTTTCTACTGAATACAGCCCTCGCTACCGCAATAACTGCGTCAGTAATTTTTAATGGATTAGCTGTTTCGAAATACCTTTCATCTCGCTCCGGCTGGGGGAAACTTGATGAGAGGAATATTGTCTTATTTTCTAATTCGTTAGACCATAAAGGACTTTCAATTCTCATAGAATACCTCCTCCAATAAAGTGCTCAAGAGGAATCATTTTCATTAGACGATTATCTATTACCCACTCAAGTAAGTTAGATCTCTCTTGAGGGATATATTCGGTTAGATGAACTAATAATTTTCTTGTATGAGAGATATTGTTTAACTGTAAGGAAGGATTATCAAGATAGTATAGGTCATAAGCGTTAGGAAGTCTGGGAGTAATTCCAATAACAGTGTTTTCCTTTTGATTCGCCCCGTTGCACAAAAGCAATGTCCAATTTCCAACATTCAAACAAGTGCTGTAATGTAACCGTGCCTCTTTCTCAATACTTTCTAACAAATAGCGTCTGCGTCTGAGCAATCCATCTGCATGCCAAAATTCAATTTCATTTATGAGCTTAGAGAGAACAGGGCCTGAAATTCGTTGATATTTTACATCCCTTATCAACTCATTATTAGTTAGATTTCTTCTCGGCAAATCCTCGGTGTTAGGTATTTGAGTAGCTGATGGCCAACGAACGATGAGAACCCCCATATGATGTTTAAGAGCATAATTCACTTCTTTATAAATCCACTTCGAATGATGAGCCTTTGGGGATTCAATAACAAGAATGAAGGCGATGTCTTCTAAATATTCTGTTATCTCTCTTTGAACATCTCGTCCGGATTCTATATCATAGAGATCCATAAAAACAGTAAACCCCCGACGGGATAAAATATCGAACAGTTGATCCGCCATGCCCAATCCATCTGAACGGCGATAGCTAATAAAGACTTTCCGTTCCTTTTCGGTCAGACCCAATTCTGGCAATATATTCTCTCTTGCTAATTTCTCGGCTGCCGATATTCCACTCCATATGAAGGCATTTATAGGGTATAGTTCTTGTGGAACATGCTGCCTAAAGACATTTTCGCTTTCTACAACAGGCATAATAAGAATTCCAAGATTAAGAGCTGCTTTGATAGAATTTATGCACCGATCCGATCTACTTCCGGGAATACTTCCTAAATAAACTGCAACGCTCGGACAAACTACTTCAGTTGTTCCGCTCAAATCGCCGTAAAGGAATTCAACTTTTACCTCAATACCAAGATTAGAAAGCTCAGTGCGAATGGCCTGTTCTAAATTAGAAGCCCATTGGTTTCTGGCTTCATGAATTATATAAATTCTATAGATAGTATTCATCACTGTAGTCCTCCTCTTAGAGCAAATTTTTCAAAAGTCTCAAGCACTTTTCCCCGGGTTTTCTTCTGTTTTTTGCAATGGCGTATATCGAGATCGGTGTAAAAGAAGTTCTGCGAAGCCGAATTTAGACGGAGCGAAGCGTAGTCTTTTACACCGTGTTATCTGCCGTTGCGAGAGGACGAATATTCTTCAGTTGCCTTTCTTTTAGATCAGACTCCTCGACAAGAAGAAGATGAAACCCAGAGCCCACAATACTATTCCTACTAAACTGCACGCTTGCATCAGTTTCCTTGCTGATCCTGGATGTTTACCAAGGAATTGCTCATAGTCTTTTTTGTTGATTTTTACACTGACAGCATAATTGGGATCAAATCCTAACTTTGCCTCAAGCTTTCTCATAAGTTCCTCGAATCTCTCTAAGTGTCCCAAAGCACGCTTCTGTATTATATGCCACGTGAGTGAAAGAAACATACCAACTGCTGAAACCACGATGCCGACAGCGGGGTTAGGGAGACTCCCGGTTGTAAACAATGCTACAAGCAGAATCGCGTTCGCTCCCCAGAACGTTCCAAAGATACTCCAAAGCACTTGGTCCTCTCTGGAACTCAAGTTGATAGCATTTGTGAGTTGAGCCCACATTTCAGATTGTTCCAGTGCTTGGTATTCACTATTCTTGGACGGGATCGGTTCTCTAGATTCCATTTTGTCCTCCTGTCTTTGTCCACTGTAATGTCAAATTTCAACCTGTTTTTTTAACTTTTATGTTGCAATAACATCATATTTATGCTAAACTTATTCAATTGGCGGGGCTCCCTCCTTCCGATTAAGGACCAACCTGTCGGGTGGTGGTGCCCAATCAAGCCAGGAAAGGAGGTGAAATTTTATATGTTACCCCACATTAACTTCTTCCTTAAGACCGCTCTTGCCCGCTTCCTGCTCTTCATACTTTCTCGACTGATCGTGGTCGAATACACACGCTCAGTGAAAAACCCTCGTTACTATACCTCTTTCGGGTATCCGAAGATCGAGGTCGATACTCCACCTGTAGTCGAAAAACACATACCCCTCGACTACAAACAAATCCTTCAAAAGCGAGCACTCGAAGGGAAACCCACTAAACCGGTTAAATCTAAATGTCCTATCCCCAAGAATATTGTCTGTAGGCACTGCGGAGCACCTCATATCTACATCTGTGAGATGGGGGCAGGCTGGAATCTGGAATTTACAACCCCATTTTCTTGTCCAAATGAATAACCCGCTAATGCTAAAATTTTTTTCGACAAATCGCCTTTAATATGAGTTAGATAGAGTTGCTACTACTGTCTCATTGTTTCATAGGTTGTCCAAGGTTTTTACCATTGCCATAACATTCGCTCTGGCTAAAAACTTATTTGGAACGGTGACTTTTTCAAACGACTCTTTTGCCAATACCTTGGGGTTTATTGTAATTGTTTTCTTCATAGCCTGTCCGTAGCAACTTATTATCTTTTCAGCAAGATTTTCCAAATCTGCCAGAGAGTCAAAACTTATATCTATTTGAGAAGCCGAGTCTTTTAAAACAGTTCCGAGCCGTGGAACATCCATTAACGTAACTTTAGGCCTACCATATCTGTCGGCTTGAGCAGCAAAATCAACTCCTGATCGTTCTATTACTCCACTATATCCGAGAAAAAAAGTAGAAATCGCATAAACTACAAAAAGCCCCTGTGTTATACCCCGCTTTGTAGGCATTGAGTCATAACTGGTTAAAATATTTATTATATCACGCAAGACCGAGAGCGTCGGAATTGACTTTGGGCGATTTAAGTCTGCAACTCTTTCTATCTCGTCAACGCTTACTATTAACCCATGGTATCCAAGGTTGTTTAGTAGGTCCTTTAATAAGTAAAGTGCTCGGTCTGTCGGAACATTCAATAGAGATTTCATCGTTCTATCATATATCCCCATCTCTCTGAGTTCTCTAACATATTTTGGTTCTCCTTTCAGCCACGAAAGAGACATTTTTTTTAATTCTTCGTTTGAGTCATCAGTTACATGTAATAAAGCAGAAGTCAAAGCTGAACTCCAAAATTCAAATGTAGCCATGTCCTTATCTAAAATTTCATGTACCTTCTTCTTAGTTCTCTCATTTTGTTGTATTTTCCACAACAATACTTCTCCCTCTGGCAGGCGAAGATAGTTAAATATCTGCAGAGTAAAGTAAGGAGCGGGCCCATACTGTGCAATTTGGTCATCTCTAATTTCTATATGTACTATTGGATACCCCATCCCATCGGCAATATGTTCAAGATATTTTATATAAACGGATTTCCCATCACCGTTGTCTCCACTAACTAATATAAAATTCCATCGCTTAGCCTTCATGCTTTCAATAAAAGTATTGTGTAATACCTCAGCCTTCTTTGGCAGGACATATAACCAAGGGCAGGTTGCCCTCATCCCTTTTCTCATTAATTCAATATTTTCTATTCCTAAATCCCCTTTGCAGTTCTCACAAGGTTTCATTTTTTGCCCTCCTTTATATGATATTCTTCAATTCCAATATAAAGATTAGTATCTTTATTAAAAGATAACATTTGACATGGGTATCTCTCCGCCACAAACTTGTCGTTCTTTTTTGTAGGGGTGAGAACCCACATATCCACTGTCCCCATCCTTGGCATCAACATCCTTTTTAGTACGGCAATCTCTAATAATCGTTTTGCCATATCATTCTCATAATCTTTAACAGAGACTATATTCTCAATCCATTGATTCAAAATACCATGCTTAATTTTTGGCGTTGGTTGGGAAGGTTTAATTTCAAATTCGTCAATGATAGATTTTATTAATTCATCTATTGAGAAAACTACTTTTTTCTTTTCTCCGGCTAATTGAAAAAGTAGCATCGAGAGGGGGTCATATTTTTTAATATCCATACTGTACATTGTTTTTATCGTGGTAGCGAATTCATTGTAATATTGATTTACAAGCTCCCATATCTTCGTAACTAATTTTTCTAAATTCCGCTCCTGACGTTCTTTTATAAGTTCAATAAAACCTTCATCTATAATACGCCAAAATTTGCGTCGCTTATACGAATAAGGGGCCTTGAAAATTTCCCATATCAATAACAGAACTTTCTCCTTATGAAGATCAGCAGCATGACCTATCGTAAGATTCTTTATCAAATCTAATTGTCTGCCAACAGTCTGCTGTTTCAATCCTACCTTCTTTTTGCTCCCTCTATCGGTGGTTGCGTACCCTGCAAAATAACAAGCGATAATTGGATTCTCAAATGATATTATTTCTCCATGCATAGTAACTTTAAATGGCAATGAAAGCAACGATGTAATTTGGTTAAGATACTCATCTGCTTTATTTTGTAGGCCTTTTATTTGGATTATTTTTTTTCTGTCAATAGATTTTACTTCAATTCCATATTTAGATGCTGCTGATGATTTCCGGATCAAGTCTTGAGGGACTGCCCAAATTAATCGACTTTGGGGATGGTACTGGTCAACGAGTCTTCTGTATTCACACATTTGGCTTTCGGATACATCGCTCCATTTTATCTCAACAAAAGTCGGAGTATTATTTTTATCCTCAAAAAGTAAATCAATATGTTTGAGTTCCTCACTTGAAAGATATTTTTCTCCTCTCACTAATTTCAGTCCCTCTTCAATAAGGAATGTGTTAGCCCTGAGAATTGGATGTACATCTCTTACTTCATCCAGATGGCAAGGTTGATTGTTATCTATTTCTGACATAATTATCCCTTGTATCTTTTATTAGACATCACATCCGGGAATACACAAGTAATTCCATGTAAGGTGTTATATCCGAACAAGTCCGCCTGCCTGAGCGTAGGCAGGGATATACTTCAATAAAGAATTTCTGGTAAGTCGTCCTTTCCTTTGCCCTATTTGTTGGTGCGATGCCGCAGCCGGGTTAGACGGCTGACTCTGCTTAATGCATCCAGTTCTCTTCTCTTTGCCAAAAACTTTTCTCTAACCTTATCAATAAACTCTTCTCTCATTACGGACACACTGCCGACTTCGCGGTATATTCGCGGCGGTGTTTTCAGATGCTTCTCGTCCCACTCGGTTTTGCGGCGTGTATGGTCAACGATAAATCGACCGAACATCTCGACATCCTCGGGGTCGATAAGAGAGAAGTTTCTCTCCAAAACTTCGACTATTTTATTGTTATTTTCTTCGACTCTATTTATATAAGCATTCTCAATACTGATGGTCTGGGTCGCCTCTTTTTCAACAGCTTTCTGTGTGGGTTCATCACCACTCCATTTTGGATCTTCATAGTGCTTACGGTATGCCTCAACAAATTTATCGTTCAATAAAAAGAAACTTTCGTTCTGGGAGGTGAAAAAATAGACGGGACCGTAGAGACTATGAAGTTGATTTAAGAGAAAATCTGCCCTTCTTTGCCTGCGCTCGGACCTATTATAATTAATCACATTGATTACCGACACAATGACACCGGCAAAAAACCCACCCCCAACAAGAGCCGACAATACCTGAATTAACATAACCAAAACCTCACTTTGTCTAACATATAAGCAGATAGATCGTTATTTCCAATGCTAACCCGCTGGTTTTTCTAAATATTATACACCTAAATGAAGGAAAAGTCAAGTTTTTTGAAGTTTATAAGTTGAACCGAGAAAATGTTAAATATCTCAATACCCCACACAGTATCCACTCTGTAATTTATCTGGTGCCCGTTTCAGATATTTTTTAATTGTATTGCCCAATAGTTCTCGAGTGAATGGCTTCTCTATGATCTCCAATGCCCCGGCTTCCATAATCTCCTTGCTCTTGCCATTGGCATACGCCGTTACCGCCAATACCTTCGCATTTCGGTC
>JGI24025J20009_10001102_pt1 | contig 20660 bp, 20 predicted proteins | sample Cruoilmetagenom3_FD_20009 | JGI IMG/M metagenome (IMG submission 20009) | reverse complement strand
ATTATGAATTAGTTGCATAAGATCTCCAAATTCGATATAGTTTTCCTCTGAAGAAGAAATATTTCTCACCCAATAGAGATTTGGAAATTTAAACCAAAAAAGACCATGAGCAAATATTCGTCTAAGCTTGTTGTCTTTAAGAAATAAGGTTTTAAGATCCCTTGTTTTATCTGAATAGTTCTTCAAAATATCAAGTAATTTCATAAGACCCAGGTTTTCTGCATTTTTCACCGGTTTCCCATTTTTATGTCTAAGAGAATCGGTATTTAGTGTCTTTAAAAGCACGTTTCTAAATAACTCCGGAGCTTGAATTGATAGAAACCCGAAATATGAGATGAATAGATTAAATAGTTCATCGACAGTCATTAATTTACTATTTTTATTCGCAAATGCCTCAATTCCTCCCTTAGAAGAGCAAATACGTTTTATCAATAATCCTACATCAAACATTTTTTGTTGAAAATCTAAAATCTTTTGAAAATTCTCATGGGAGACCTGCTGTTCAGGCAGGGCATACGGATAAAAAGCGATGTTTATCAGTCCTTTTTTTCTTAGGTCCATATAGAAATCTACTAGTAACTGCTCCCACTCTCTCCAAGTAGCTTGCTCGCTTTTATTAAAATAGTCCCAATTTTCAGGATGTACGCATCTACGAATAAACATAATACTTCAATTTAACTTACTTCGTATCCATATAAAACTATCTAACCAAGACCACCCCATCACCGTCTCTCTTTGTCGCCCAGACTGCGAGGGCTAGTGCCCAGAGCTGGTCGTCGTGATTGCCCGGTGGATGCCAGAACCGGATCTGTCCCGATGGGGAGTATTCGTATCGCTGCTCGTTCATCTGGGCGCACAGCTTCTGATCGTAGGGCATCTTGAGGCGCCCCTGCTGCATCATCAGCTTCATGTACGCCACGTACTCCACCTTCCTCTGCCATGTGAATGTGGCGCCCTCCGCGGAGCCCACGCCCTCCCTCCCCAGCTCATCCATCACCGCCTCGCCGATGCCGCTCCGGTCCACCAGCAGCTTCCTCAGCTTCCGGTCGGCCTCCTTCACGTCGCTGATGACCTCGGGGTAGGAAGTCCCCAGCGGGAACTCGTTGAGNTAGACGAGCCGCACGGGGTCGCCGCCGGCCACGATGGCGAGGACGGAGTTGTCCNGNAGCTTGCCCAGGTCGAGGCCGGCGTAATAGTCGCCGGGTTTCAGGTCGTCGATCCTCTCGAACTGTAGGTATGTGGCGACGCAATCCCTGATCAGGTCCATCGGGAAGTAGCTCGTCGCGGCGTCCACGAAGAGCGCCTCGTACTCCATCTGGTACGACTCCCTCGTCATCCTCCTCCTCTGCTCCTCCAGGAACCCCTCCGGTATGAGGGGGTTCTCTCCGCTCTCAACCCGGTGGAAGAGGATAACGGAGAACGCCATAAGCCCAGGCCGATGACGAAGGTTCATGCGGGAAGAACATGAGACCAATTGATAGGGGTCCGGATGCCGTCTTCACGGATGATGCTGCACGCTCAACTCCGAGGGATGATCATGTAAAAACAGGGCGCATTGACAGAGCTAGGGTGGCAGGGGGACGATGTATTGCCCCGCATCGCCTGTGACGATAATGAACGATCCTCCCCCCGTCTCCGCGATCTCCTTCAGCGCCTCCAGATACAGGTATAGGTTAGTCAGCTGCGTCGAGTTAAGCCCCGGCTCATTAGCGGCGATGGCATCGATGGCCTCCCGTGTGGCGTTCGCTATGATGACCCTGGACTGCGCCACCCCCTCTGCCTTTATGATCTGTGACATGGCCGTGGCGTTCGCGAGGACGAGTATCCTCGTCTTGTTGAACTCCGCGGCGATGGAGAGCTGCTCTGAGGCGAGCTTGCTCTCGATGGCGTTGACGAAGTTGTCCGGCAGAGAGATGCGCCTCAGGTTGACGGCATCGATGACGACGGCGCTCGCGAGGGACGACTCCCTGCTGAAGGCCTCGGTGAGGGCCTCCTCCATCTTGGCGCTCACGACGCCCCGCTTCTCTATGGTCTCGATGGCGGTGAAGTCGACGATGAGGTTCCTGATGGCCTCGCGGATTATGGGGATGATGGCCCGATCCTTCCAGTCCATGGCCGGGAACTGCCTGAATAGGTCGACGACGCCGGACGCCGAGACGCTCCACCTGATGGTGATGTCGACATCGACCCTCAGCCCATCCTTGGTGAGGCACGGCACAGCGGGGAAGTCGCCGGCCTCCCCGACCTCGCTCCACATGTGGACGCTGTCCGTGGCGACGTACACCTTGTAGACGCTGGCCCACGGCGGCTTGAGGAAGTAGCGGGCGTTCGCTCCGTCCCCGACCCCCGTCGTAGACCCGAGGAGGGGGTCGACGACCACCGCGACGTATCCGACGCCTATCTGGCCAACGCTGAAGACGAGGGCTCCTCCAATGATTATGATGAGGACGACGGCGATGGCGCCCGCGGCCTCGATCCTGGGCCTCCGCTTGAAGTATCTCCCCTCCAAATCAAACCATCTCTGCTGAGGATAGGGGAGGAAGGGATACCATTAAACCTTCCTGAACAGGTTGAGCTAGTCCCTGATCCCCTCCAGGACGCTTATTATGTTCCACAGCCGAGTGCGGGTGTACATCGGCATATTCGGGTCCTGAGAGATCTCATCGAGGAGGTCGATGGCGTTCGCGGCCCTAGCGGCGGGGGTCAGACTCTCGTTGAGGAGCATGTCGGACGCCTGCTTCGCCGTCCGCCTGATGTTCCTCGGCGTCGTGTTATCCTCCGCCACCCTGTTCAGGATCGCCATCGCCTGGTTGAGCTTCCCCGTATACTCCTCCTGCTTCTTCTTTGACATTAACTCCACCTCAAGTGGATGCCCCAATCATGAGGCTCCGCTCGAACTTGTTATATATTTCCCCGAAGTGTCGATAAAAAGGTATTCCTACCAGACCTCGGGAAGAGGCCTATATCTGCCAGCGGCGCGGACGTATTCCCTACCCGAAAAGATGTTCTGAGGCTCTTATTGATCATAATCCAGATCAGGCTCCATCATCTGGACCGAGGTCCGTCGCGGGTGCAGTTCGGCCAAGTGGTCGGGGAGGTCCACGACACTGCGTAGGATCGTCCCCTGTCCTTGCTCGGCCCAGGCGTCTCTCTCCGTAGATCCCGAGAGGACGGCGATGAAGTGGACGCGGGCGTTCTCCGCGCAGGTCGAGTCGATCGGATGGTCGCCAACGAAGATGATCTCATCCGGGCTCAACTCCATCAGCTCCGCCGTGTGCTCAAGGGCCTCGGCGTAGGGCTTCGGCCTCGGCGTCTCCCCCCGCCCAAGAATCAGGTCGAAGCAGTCGAGCATCCCCGTCTTCCTCAGCGCCTCGACGGCGTAGGCGTGGTGCCCCCGGGTCAGGACCGCCGGGCGATATCCCCTCTCCTTGAGCCTACGGACCGCCTCGGCTGCGCCCTCCACCCCCTCGATGGCGGGGATGGCCTCAAGCTCGGTCTCGTTCATCACCTCGTCGAGGGATGCCAGGACCCGCTCCCTCTCCGCCCTGGGCCTCCCCTGCTCGTCCCAGACCCCCTCCGTCTTCTCCAGGATGACCACGGTGGTCTCCCTGGGGGTGAGGAGGCCGTGGGGCACGCCCTCCGCCTCAAGGATTGCGATCATCCGCTGCTTCATCTTGGGGAAGTTGACCCTCGAATGGATGAGGGTCCCATCGAGGTCGAAGACTATCCCCTGACCTTGTTCCGGCTCATGACGTGCGTCTCCAGGGCGTATCGGTGAGATCGGGGCTGAGCGGATTTAACGTTTGTGCAGTAGTTCTCGGAGACTGAAGGACCTGATGCGGGCGGTGATGACCCGCTCCGTGGAGAAGATGCGGGCGGCTGTGTAGAGGACGGCGACGGTGAAGGCGGTAATGTAGGCGATGCTCCCGGCGACGACGGCGTAGTTGCCGAGGAAGGCGGCCTTTGAGGCGACGATGCTGTGGGTGTACGGGATCACCAGCAGGGCCCACCTGACCGCCGGCGGGAGCATCTCAAGGTCGGTGAACATGAGGATGATGGCTGGGATGATGACGGGGATGGTGAGGAAGCCGGTGAGGCTCTGGGCACTCCTGACGTTATCGGTGAAGACGGCGAGGGAGATGGCGAGGGCGAGCCCCGAGACCAGGGTGACGAAGATGACGATGCCGAGGAGGAGGAAGCCGAGGGGCTGGAGGCCGAGGCCCGCGTCGCCGAGGCTCATACTGGTCATCTCTGGGGCGAAGCCGAAGGCGGAGTTCATGTAGTAGCCGAAGCCGACCATATAGGCGGCGGCACCGGCGACGGCGACAACGATGGAGCCCGCTAGCTTCCCGGTCAGGATCGTCATCCTGCCGACCGGGAGCGTCATCAGCGTCTCCAGGGTCTTCTGCTCCTTCTCTATGGCGATGCTCGTCGCCGCCATCTGGATGGCGAACATTAGCATGATCATCATCATGATGGGGAGCATAATGCTCTGGGACATGATGAGGCCGAAGATGGCCTGGGGATGGACCTCCAGCACGTTCCCCTTTATCACCGACGCGTATGAGATCGAGAGGGGGCTGCGGACCGCGTCGGGATCAGCCGACTCACCCGCCTCAGTCAGCAACTGCCGTATCCTCGCGAGGGAGAAGTAGTAGCCGTAGACGTTGAGGAGGCTGTTGATGACCTCCGTGCTCCCCGTCTCGGCGATGGTGAGGCTCCTGAGGTTCGCGTAGAGCTTGACGCGCCCCTTCAGGCCCCGGGAGACGTTCTCGGAGTAGCCATCGCGTATGTAGAGGAGGGACGACGCGTCCGTCTCCTGGAACGCGCGGAGGGCATCCTCCAGCGCCGGTGCGTCGATGGGGATGACCGTGTTGTTCGCCTCGAGGAAACTTAGGAGCGCCTCGGCGGCGGGTCCTCCATCCTCGTCGTAGACGGCGAAGGAGGCAGAGATGAGCGCCTTCTCCACCGACTTCTGTGAGATGCTGATGGCGGACCCCATGATGGGGAAGATGAGCAGGGGCATCAGGATGACGCCGAGGAGTATCTTCGGGTCGCGGACGAGCTCCTTGATCTCCTTGACGATGAGGTTCAACAGGCTGTTACTCAAGCCTCGTCACCTCCATGAACACCTGCTCAAGGTTCTCGGCGCCGTACCGCCCCTTCAGCTCGTCGGGCCTCCCCTCGGCGACGATCGTCCCCTCGTTGATGAGGACGACCTGGTCGCAGAGGAACTCGACCTCCAGCATGTTATGGCTTGAAAGGAGCACCGTTACCCCATGCTCCTTTACGTAGTCCTTGATCATCCGTCTGACATGGTACGCGTGGACGACATCGAGGCCCGACGTGGGCTCGTCGAGGATGGCGAGCCTCGGCTTAACCATCAGAGCCCGGGCGAGGAGGAGCCGCCGCTTCATCCCCTTGCTGTACCCCTTAACCCTGTCCCTTAGCCTCTCCCCCAGGCCTGAGATGCGCTCTCCCTCCTCTACCATCTCCTTCTCTCCTCCGCTGTCTGTGTAGAAGCCAGCCATGAACCTGAGGTACTCGTCGCCCGATAGGTTCTGGTAGGCGCCCGCCTCCTCGGGGAGGTAGCTGATCATCTCCCTCACCTCGTCCGGGCTGCGGACGACGTCCACATCGAAGACCTCTACGGAGCCGGAGGTAGGCTTGAGGATGGTGCCGACGATCCGGAGGGTGGTCGTCTTCCCCGCGCCGTTCGGCCCGATGAGGCCGAAGACCTCGCCCTCGCCGACGGTGAAGCTGCACCCGTTCAGCGCCAGGACGTTGCCGAAGCTCTTGACGAGGCCCCTCGCCTCGATGGCGTACTCCATCAGGCCCCCACCATATCTTGGGAAAGCAAGCGTCGGCTGACGATTTTAAAGGTTGTTACCGAGCCGCGGGCGCCGGGGAGATAGCGCGTCGCCGTAGGACCCGCCCCTCGCGTTTACCGGCTTACCTCCGGTTGTCGACGGTCTGCTCCGTTGATATATACTCTATGCCTTTGGTGAACTGGAGGGGATCACGATAGGAGGTGATATTTTAGGATGTTTTTGAAGACGGGATCTCCGCTCGTATCCACAGCCTGAGGAGCCCGAAGGCGTCCTGCCGAATCGCCTCTGCCAACAACCTCCTTATCCCCCTCAAGCTCCTGATGCACCGTCGCGCGTGGTCGTTGAGATCGGCCTTTTCAGTAAGTTTAAACAAGTTAATTCATAGTAAGAGGGGGGTTGTCTGCTTTTGGTGGTTGATATCGTCATAGGGGGCGGAAGGGTCGCCACGCCCTACGGCCTCGTGGAGGCGTCCATCGGCGTTGACGACGGGAAGGTCGTCTCCATAACCAAGGGGGCCCTCGCGCCCGAGGCCAACAGGATGGTGGACGCCGGGGGGCGCCTCATCCTGCCGGGGATGATCGACATGCACGTCCACTTCAGGGATCCGGGCTTCCCGGAGCGTGAGGACTTTGAGACGGGAACGCGTGCGGCCGCAGCGGGCGGCGTCACGACGGTCGCGGATATGCCGAACACCGTCCCCTCGGTCACCTCAGTTGAGGCACTTGAGGAGAAGAAGGGGATCGCAGAGAGGAAGGCGCTGATCGACTTCGCCCTGATAGGGGGGGCGGGAGCCCTGCGCCGGGAGACCCTGGTCTCGTTAGCCGAGGGCGGCGTAGCGGCGTTCAAGACGTTTATGATCGCGAGGTTCGAGGAGCTCGCCGCCTCGGATGGTCAGATGCTGGAGAACTTCACCGCCATAGCCCAGACCCGGCGCCCCTGCCTCATCCACGCTGAGAACGAGGACATCGTCTCACGATGGCGGGAGAAGGCCAAGGCGCTTGGCAGGCGGGACCCAATTGCCCACTCCGAGTTCAGGCCACCAATAGCGGAGGTCGAGGCGACGATGCGGACGATCCTCCTCGCCGAGGAGACGGCGGTCCACCTCCACATATGCCACATGACCGCGAAGGGGGCCGTGGACATCCTGGGCTGGGCGAAGGGGAGGGGGATCAACGTGACGGGCGAGACCTCCCCCAACTACCTCCTCCTCACCGCCGATGTGATGAAGAGGCTCGGACCCTATGCGAAGATCGACCCCCCGCTGCGCGGCCCCGATGATCAGAGGCGCCTCTGGGAGGCGCTGAGGGACGGCACGCTGGACGTGTTGGCCAGCGACCACGCCCCATACACGGAGGAGGAGAAAGAGAGGGGATGGGAGGACATCTTCGAGGCACCATCCGGGGGAGTGGCCGTCGAGACGGCCCTGCCCCTGATGCTCGACCGCGTCAACAGCGGCGACCTGAGGCTTGAGCGCCTTGTCGAGGTGTTCTCGACGAACCCGGCGAAGATCCTCGGGCTCTACCCGAGGAAGGGCGCGATACGGATCGGGGCCGACGCCGACCTCATCGTCGTCGATATGAGACGCGACTTCACGATCAGGGGCGAGAGCCTCCACTCCAAGCAGAGGAAGACGCCCTTCGAGGGCTACAGGGGCAGGGGACTGCCCCTGATGACCATCGTCAGGGGAGAGGTGGTGATGGAGGACGGCGAGGTGAGGGGTAGGCCGGGATATGGGGAGTTCCAACGCCCTATATCGAACACGCCACCAAATGATTAGGATCATCACACAGCTCCAATGGCCGTCGCCCCGCCCCAAACCCCGATCTAGGAGCCGACCCGGCCCCTGGCCGGTCGTTTCCTCCCGGGCTTCCTCTTCACCGCCGAACCGCAAATAGGGCAGACGCCCCCCGGCGGGAGCGTAGGGAAGACTCTGTGGCAGCCAGGGCAGTAGATGAACCAGTTGAACCTCTGCTTGATGCCGGGGGTGGCGAGGCCCCTATACCCGAGGCCGAGGTGATCGGCCACGTTCTGGACGGCGTAGTCGTCGGAAACGATCACGGGGCTCTTCCCCCCTGACCTGAGCTGGAGGCCCAGAGCCAGCAGCTCCCTGTCGGCGGGGGAGAGGGCGGCAGTCTCCCCCAGCTCGGACGCCGCCGCCTCCGTCTCCGCCATGTAACGGGGCGTAGGGCTCAGCAGCCTGAGCCGACCCGTCTGGAGGGCGGTATCGAGCCTGAGCCGGGGGAGGCTCTCCCTACGGAGCTCCTCCCGGACGGTGGGGACGGTGTATTGCTCCGCGTCCACATCCGAGGGCTCGTAGCCCATAATGAATGCCGATGTATCTAGGAGAACCACGCGCCCCGATGTTCTCCTCTCAAGTCCCAAGTTCACCACATCATCCTGAGGCGCTGAGCCGGTTCCCGTCCCAAGGCCGCCCAGCTTAGATCAGCCACGATGAGGATGATCTGTTCCGTTGCCTATTTAACGTGTCTAAAGGCCAGCCTCCTCTCCAGCCTGCTGTAGAAGGGCCTGAACCGGATGAACCTGGCCATGTGGGGCGAGGCCCAGACCTCGATGGTGGATCGGGGCCTGAGGGCGGTGTAGACGCGGCCGTCGACAATGGCGAGGGCGTCGGCCTTCGGCTTCAGCAGCTCGATCCTGACGCGGCTCGACAGTGGCGCGACGAGGCTACGGAAGTAGCTGTAGGGGCAGATGGCGGTAATGGCCATCCCCGCCACCCCGGGCGCCAGGATCGAGCCCCCGGCGGAGAGGTTGTACGCCGTCGAGCCGGTTGGCGTGGCCACGATGACCCCGTCTGCCTGGATGTCGATGACATGCTCGCCGTTGACGCTGAGCCTCATATCAAGCAACTTCGACGGCAGCGACGATGCCACCAGGATTTCGTTCAGGGAGTCCGGAAATGTCCCCCCTATCTCCGGGCAGCGGGATGAGAGCTTGACGCACTCCTCGATGCGGTAGTCTCCCTCCAGCACGCGGTCTAGGGCCTGATCGATGTCGTCAGGAGACACTTCCGTGAGGAAGCCGCGCCTGCCGAGGTTGAAGCCGAGGATGGGCGTCTTCGGCTCCCGCATCAGCATCGCCGTCTTGAGGATGGTACCGTCTCCTCCTACGGTGGCGATGAAGTCCACGTCCATATCTCTGAGGTCCGTGTTCCTGGCGGGCATATCGAGGGCGAGGGCGGTCTCGGTCTCCAATCGAACGTCTACGTCCCGTGAGTCGAGGTGCTCTACGATGACCCCGGCAACGGCAATGGCCTCGGGCAGATCCGTCCTGGAAACGATGCCGGCCTTCAAATCCCCTTCCATCATGGAATAGGCTCACCCGTTTTAAAACTGCGCGTCGTCCTACCTCCGTATCCAGCCGTATCTGCCGATAAGGGGGACGTAGGCCACCTTCATCAGCGCCCTCCGCTGGAGGCGCCCCGTCATATCTTTCTCAAGCAGAACGAGGTCCTGTCCCAGGAGGCTTGAGGCGGCACCCACCGGCGCCATCAGCCTCCCCGGCGCGCTGAGCTGCTCGACTAGGGGCCGCGGGATCTCGGGGCAGGCGGCCGTGACACAGATGGCGTCGTACGGCGCCTCCTTCGGGTAGCCGGGGGAGCCGTCGCCCAGGACCAGGAGGACATCGTCGTACCCCGTCTGCAGGAGGTTTGCCTCGGCGAACCGGTATGTTGTGGGGTTGATCTCGATGGAGACGACGAGGCCGGTCGGACCGACGAGCTCCCGGGCGAGGGCTGCCCCATATCCCGATCCGGCCCCGACCTCAAGGAGCCTTTGGCCAGGCTTCACCTCAAGGGGTTCGTAGAAGACCGGGTACATGTAGGGGGCGGAGATCGTCTGCCGACCGTCACCCGGAATCGGGAAGGGCTGGTCGCTGTAGGCGTAATCGACGTAAGCGGAGCCCATGAAGGCCTCCCGGGGGACGCGGAGCATTGCCTCGGCCATGGCCTCTGTCTTGATGTAGCCGGACCGTCGGTAGCGCTGGACCATCCGCTTCCGCTGCTCGGCGAAATCGGGCATGGAGACCCCGCGTCAACAGGGGAAGGCCGGGCTTTTAATGGTTTAGAGGGTCAGGTGATGACGCCCCCTTTCCTCAGCTCCTCGACCTCCTCCTTGGTGTAGCCGAGGAGCTTGGTGAGGACCTCCTCGTTGTGCTGCCCCAGCAGGGGGGCCGCGCTCCTGATCGAGCCAGGGGTCCGGCTCATCTTGACGGGGAACCCTGGGAAACGGATGGTCCCCGCCACCGGGTGCTCAACTGAGATGATGATCCCCCGGGCCCTCACCTGGGGGTCCTCCAAGGCCTCGTCGATGTTGAGGATGGGCGCCACCGGAACGTCAACGGCGATGAGGGCGTCCATCACCTCCTCCACCTTCCGGGCCGCGACCCACTCCCTCAGCTGCTTCGTAGACCCAAGGGACTCGACCCCCATAGCCCTCAGGAGGCGTTCCTGCATATTCGGGTCCGCGCCTATGTAGACCCATCCATCCTCGGCCTTGAAAATAGCAAAGCTGTCGAGGGCCATGTGCTTCCGACCGCTCTGCCACGGGAGGTCCCCGGTCGCGGTGTAGAGGGTGATGGAGACGCCCGTCTGGGCGATCATGCAGTCCAGCTGGGCGACGTCAACGAGTTGCCCCTCCCCCGTCCGATCCCGGTGGCGCAGGGCGCCGAGGATGGCGATGACTGCCCAGAGGGCGGGGTCGAGGTCGCCGTGCCACTCCGCGGGCTGGATGGGCGGCCCCTCCGGGTCTACGATGTCGCCGGTCAGCCTGTACCAGCCGCTCATGGCGCCGGCGATGGGGGCAAAGCTGGGCCGCCTCATGTAGGGGCCGTCGAGGCCGAAGCCGCTGAGAGAGGCGTAGATGACGTCGGGCCTCACCCTCCTGATGTCTTCGTATCCCAGCCCGAGCTTGTCCATCGTGCCCCTCTTGAAGTTCTCGACGATGATATCGCTCTTCTCGGCCAGCCTGAGGGCGATCTCCCTCCCCTTCGGGTGCTTGAGGTTGAGGGCGACCCCCTTCTTGTTCCTGTCGAGGTAATGGAAGACCGTGCTGACTCCCCCGACGAGTGGTGGATAGAAGCGGGCGATCTCCCCCCAGGGGGGCTCAACCTTGATGACCTCGGCTCCCATGTCCGCGAGGATCATCGTGGAGTAGGGACCAAAGTAGACGTGGCTGAAGTCCAGCACGCGGATGTCGTCGAGCATGCCCATTCGATCAACCCTTAACGGTCTTCAGAACAAACGGTCACTGCTCAGATAAATCTTGCGAGGAGCCATCAGCATCCACGCTCCCCAACGGAGTGGGACCTGAACAGCAGATGTAAAAAGCGGGTCGGTTACCCCATCACAACTTGGGCTCTGAGCGGCTGATCGATGTTGGCTGCGCGCGGGCGCTATCCGCAAATATTAAGTTGAAAACCGATGTATTTGAACTTATGATACCGAAACGCGCCCTGGTTCGCGAGCCAGGGGCGAGATACACCCATTGCATCTCCTCTCACCCCCTCCGCCGCTCGATAGATGTCCCCCTCGCCCGTCGACAGCACGCCGAGTACTGCCGGACGCTGATGGAGCTGGGGCTCGAAGTCATCCACCTCCCCCGGGACGATGAGCACCCAGACGCCTGCTTCGTCGAGGATAATGCCGTCATCCAAGGCGGCAGGGCCCTCATCTGCCGGATGGCAAAGGAGAGCCGCCGCGGGGAGGGGGTGACCGTCGAGGAGGCGCTCAGGGAGTACATGGAGGTCAAGCGCGCCACGGCCCCGGCGACGGTAGAGGGAGGGGATGTGATACACCTGCCGGACCGCTTGATCAGCGGGGTCTCCCAGCGGACGAACCTGGATGGGGTGGCCCAGATGGAGGCGTGGCTCGGCGTCTCCGTGGCTACCATCACCGATCCCGGCATCGTCCACCTCAAGAGCTACGTGACATATCTCGGCGGCGACACGATGATCGCCACCCGTGCCTACGCGGACCACCCCGCCCTCAAGGGGTTCAGGGTGCTGGTGGTCCCAGATGAGGAGGCCTACGCCGCGGATACCCTCGCCATCGGAGAGACGGTGCTGATGGCAAGCGGGCGTTCACGCGCACGAGCGATGGTGCGCGAGGTCGGCTTCGATGTGGTGTCCATGGACGTCAGCGAGTTCGAGAAGTGCGAGGGCGCACTGACGTGTCTCTCGCTCCTCTTCTAGCTCAGTTGAGCGCACGCCTGCCAGAGCTTGTCCCCGACGTAGTGCATGTTCTCGACGACCTTACCCCCCTCCGTCCCCCTCAGGATGCCCGATGGGGCAAGCGCCCGACCGATGGCGAGGGCCTTCCCGTGGCGTGCGTCCCTGACGACGACGAGGTCCCCCTCATCGAAATCGCCCCTGATCTCGACGACGCCGGGGGCCATCACGTCGGCCCCGTTGCAGACGTAAGGAACCGCTCCCATGTCCACCACCACCGCCGGAAGCTCGTCCAGGCAGGGGCATCTCAGCGTGGGAAACAGGGTGTCCCCCACCCGTGCTAGGAGGGCGTCCCCGTCTATGAGGTACACCTGGGTTCCGTTGAGCTCGGCCTGCTCGACGGTGGCGGGCCGGATGCCGCACAGCAGCCCCGCTCCCTCCCCTATCAGCGCCCTCGCGTCCTTCCGCCGCATCACACGCCTCTTACGTAGTTTCAACGCCGAATCGTCAGCCATGGACTCCCACCGACCGATAAAACTAATAAGGAAAGTGGCGCACAATCTCAGTAGATGCTCCCTTGCCCCGGACCGAAAGGGGGGCATTGACGGGTGGAACCTCAGTGAGAAGCGTGATCGATCGGATTATTGGGAGGAAGGAGAGCGTGGTGGAAGCCCTCGGAGACACGTACGTCAAGGCCATACCGCTCAGGGCTTATGAGGACGTGGACGTTATAAAATCTGAGGTCAGGGCGGGGAACATCATAATCACTAACGTCGCCCCCCTGGCGAAGCACAACATCGAGGACGTGAAGAGGGCGATCAACGAGCTCAACGAGTACGTCGCCCTGATCAGCGGCGACATCGCCCGCCTGGGCGAGGAGCGAGTCATCCTCACGCCGAAGACGGTGAAGATCTGGCGCGGCTAGGGTGAAAGCTAGGCCTCTTCTACACCAGCCTGAAGGTCTCCAGGAGGCCGGGCGCGTAGGCCTGAACCCCACGGAACCGGGAGACCGTCCTCGCCATGTTCTCGCACTTCGACTCCTCGCCGTGGACGAAGAAAACCCTCCTCGGCGTCGGCCTTATCTTCCGGACGTAGTTCAGGAGCTGGCGCCTGTCCGAGTGACCCGAGAAGCCCTCGACGGTGTGGACTCCCATACGCACGTTGATGACCTCCATCTTCCCCTTCCTGTTGAACGTCTGCACGGACCTCAGCCCGGACTGCAGCCTCTGCCCCAAGGTCCCCGTCACCTGGTAGCTGACGAAGACCAGGCCGTTCTCCTCCCACGGGGCAAGCCGCTTGAAGTACTCGATGACAGGGCCCCCCTCCATCATCCCAGACGTCGCGATGATTATACAGGGACCGCCCTCCGCGATCTCGTCCCTGCTGTCCGCCTGCTTCACGACCATGAAGTAGTCTGACTCGAATGGGTTGCGCCCCTCCCTGAGGATCTGGTTCCTGATATCGTTGGAGAGGTATCCCGGGTAGGCTGTGTGGATCCCCGTCGCCTCCGAGATCATCCCCTCTATGTAGACCGGCACCTCCAGGAGGTCGCCGCCCTCCATGTACTTGTTGATGACCATCATGATCTCCTGGGAGCGGCCGACCGCCGGCACGGGGATGAGGAGCTTCCCGCTCTTCAGGATGTGATTGGCGATCCTGACGAACTCGGCCTCCGTCTCGATCCGGGGTGAGGCTATGTTGTTGGGTCCGCCGTAGGTGCTCTCCATGATGAGGGTCTCGACGCGTGGGAACTGGGAGGCCGCGGGCCCGAGGAGCTGGGTGGGGCCGAACTTGAAGTCGCCCGTGTATACGATGTTGTGCAGTCCCCTCCCGATATGGAGGTGGACGATGGACGAGCCCAGGATGTGCCCCGCATTGTGCAGCGTCAGCCGGACATCCGGCGACACGTCCGTCACCTCCCCGTATCTGAGAGGTATCGTGTGGATGATGCCCTTTCGGACATCGTCGGCTCCATAGGGCGCCACCCTGCCCTCCTTGTTCATCACGTCGAGGTAATCGCCCTGCAGGAGCGCCATCAGGCTCGCCGTCGGCTGGGAGCAGTAGACGGGCCCGTCGTACCCGTACTTGTACAGGTAGGGGAAGAAGCCGCAGTGATCGAGGTGCGCGTGGGTGACGACGACGGCATCGAGGCGCCCGAGATCGAACTCCTCAACATCGAGCCTCGGGTAGGCGCCTAGCGGCTTGTTCGTGCCGGGGTTGATGCCGCAGTCGAGGAGGATACTGCTCTCCCTGGTGCGGATCAGGAGGGCGGAGCGGCCTACCTGCCTGCTGCCGCCGAGGAATGTGACGCGGACGTCTCCCGAGGGGCTGTACATCGACCTGAAGATGGATTCGCCGGTCTCCCTCAGGAATCTCTCTCGCTCCTTGCTCTTCGAGTAGACGTAACCCCTGATCTGCTTGATGGTCGTGGAGGGGAGGGGCGGGGACCTCACGACGTTTGGGCTCCACTTCGTTCTCCGCACGATCTCCAGCAGGTTTGAGCCGCTCCTGCCGATGGCTACGCCCGGCTTCTGGACCTCCAGCAATACCTCGCCGAGGGTAGGATCGAAATAGGTCTGCACCAGGCCCGCCTTCTCGGAGAGGATCTCCCTGATAACCCGCTCCGCCTCCCCCTCCGTCGTCCTGACGGAGGGGTCAGAGCGGACGACGATCCGCTTCTTTATGGTGCCTGCGATCTCAGCCACGATGTGGCCCTGCTCCAGCAGCTTCTCCGGATTCTTCGTGTAGATCGCGAGGCAGGGTCCCTCGAACTCGATTCTGGTTATGCCTATCTCAGGCGGGATGTTCCGCAGTATCGAGGTCCTGATCTCGGCGTATGACAGGCCCTGGGTCTTCTGCATCGGGATCTAGTCCATTAGCCTAGTAGAGCGCGCTTCTCCTCTGGGGAGAGCTCCCTGAAGCCAGCCTCGGTCACCACGGCGACGTCGAAGCTGTCCCCGCTGGCGACATCCCTCTTCATGGCGGAGTCGACAGCCCTGACGACGACGGGGAGCATCTCCTCCACGGGGCAGTCCTCCCTGTACTGGTCCTCGAGGACGCCGTACGCGATGGGGGAGCCGGAGCCCGTTGAGACTACCCCCTCCTCCGTCAGGCTCCCGAAGGGGTCGAGAGAGAAGATGTGGGGGCCTGACCCGTCGAAGCCACCGACGAGCGCCTGAAGGGGCAGAGGCCGACCCACCTCACGGTTCGAGAAGAGGATATTCGAGACGAGCCTGGCCGCGGCGGCGGCGGTCATCGGCCGCCTCTTCTCCAATTCGAAGAGCCTTGCGTTGACCCGGAGTATGTCCACGACCCGCTGGGCGACGGCGACCCCGCCGGCGATGGTCATGGCGAGGTGATCCGTGATCTTGAAGACCTTCTTCGCGCGTTTGCTGGCCACGTAGGTGCCCATGGTCGCCCTCGTGTCTGTGCCCATGATCACGCCGTCGCTGCAGGCGACGGCAACGGTCGTGGTCCCCCTGAACTCCCCAATGGTGTTGCGCATCTCTAACGCCTCAAAGCAAGATGTTACCTGATAGTAATCCTAAGAAGGAAGGCCACGTAACATAAAAATGTATTCTTTAAAAAACCTTTCTCAGAGGGATCTGCACACACATAGGGTGTGCGAGACACCCCATAGTGAAGCCTCTGATCCATAAATCAGATGACGGAGCGCCAATAATCTTATCTTGCCGTTGGATAGGTGGATATGAAGCTGGTGCAGCGGTGAACCAGATACACCGGATAGACCTGCCGCGCGTTGTCCTCGTCGGCAGGGGCGTCCTGGGGTCCCTCGGCGAGATATGTCAGGAGATCGGGCTCCGTAGGGCGCTGGTCGTCACGGGGAGGACGACCTACCAGATAGCTGGGGGTCGGGCGCTGGCGATCCTGGGGGAGAGCGACATCCGCGCCGAGGCGACCTATGTTAGCGACGCTGACATGGCGACCGTGGAGAGGGTCAGGGGCGAGGCCGAGGCGATGGGCGCGGACGCCTTTGTGGGCGTGGGGGGCGGTAGGACCATCGACATCGCCAAGCTGAGCGCGGCCAGGAACGGGATGTTCTTCGTCAGCGTCCCGACCATCGCGTCACACGACGGCATAGCCAGCTCCTCCGCATCCATCAAGGGGCTGGGGCGCCCCTACTCGGTGAGGGCGAGGGTGCCCATAGCCGTCGTCGCCGACTCCCGCATCATCTCCGAGTCCCCATACCGGTTCACCGCCAGCGGCTGCGGCGACGTCATCTCCAAGGCGGTGGCCGTCCGAGACTGGAGGCTTGCCCACGAGGAGAGGGGGGAGTACTACGGAGAGTACGCCGCCAGCCTCGCCCTCATGAGCGCGAGCCTCGTCATGGATAGCGCATCCCAGATACGTGACCGCCTTGAGGAGGGGTACCGGACGCTCCTGGAGGCGCTGGTCAGCTGCGGCGTCGCTATGAGCATCGCGGGGAGCAGCAGGCCCTGCAGCGGGTCGGCTCATCTGTTCAGCCACGCCCTCGACATGATCGCGCCCAGGCCCGCGCTCCACGGGGAGCAGTGCGGCGTTGGGGCCATCATGATGGCCCAGCTCCACGGGCTCGACTGGGGCTCCATCAGGGAGCGCCTCAGGGTCATCGGTGCGCCGATCACGGCGAGGGAGCTTGGAATAAGCCGGGAGACCGTCGTCGAGGCCCTGGTGAAGGCGAGGGAGATCAGGCCCGACCGGTACACCATCCTGAACCAGATGAACCTGACGGCGGAAGGGGCGACTTCCCTCGCGGAGGAGTGCGGCGTCATCTGACCCCAGGGACCGGTTTGTTTGAGGGCTACAGACGAACGTTTATATGGTCCGATTTCCCCTTCACTTTGAAGATTGTGGGGTGAACTCCCCATTGAGCAGCGTTCAGCTTAAGGTCGCGGAGGCGAAGCAGCAGAGGGACGTGGGCAGGAGCATCGCTCGCGTGGACTCAGAGACGATGAAGTCCCTCGGCGTCACCGTCGGCGACGTGATAGAGATCGTGGGGAAGAAGAGCACGGCCGCGAAGGCGTGGCCGGCCTACCCCGAGGACCAGGGCCTGGGCATACTGAGGATAGACGGCTTCATCAGGAAGAACTGCGGCGTCTCGATGAACGAGTTCGTCTCCGTGAGGAAGGCGGAGGCGGATTACGCCACCTCCATCAAGCTGGCGCCCGTCGACATCCGGATCAGCGTCGACAGCGACTTCGTCCGATTCGTCAAGGACAGGCTTATCGACAGGCCATGCACCCGGGGCGACACGCTCCTCATCATGATGCTCGGACACTCCGTCCCCTTCATGGTGGTGAACACAAGGCCTAACGGCATCGTCAAGATCTCACCGACGACGGATATCACCATCCTAAGCGAGCCCGTCCCCGAGCTTGAGATGCCGAGCAGGACGACCTACGAGGATATCGGGGGGCTCGACGAGGAGATCAGGCGGATCAGGGAGATGGTCGAGCTGCCCCTGAGGCATCCGGAGATATTCCAGCGCCTCGGCATAGACCCGCCGAAGGGGGTCCTCCTCCACGGGCCGCCCGGCTGCGGCAAGACGCTGCTGGCGAGGGCGGTCGCCAGCGAGTCCGACGCCAACTTCTACGCCATCAACGGACCCGAGGTGATGAGCAAGTTCTACGGCGAGTCCGAGGCCAGGATGAGGAAGATGTTCGAGGACGCGGAGAAGAACGCGCCGAGCATCCTCTTCATCGACGAGATCGATGCCATCGCCCCGAAGAGGGCGGAGGTCACCGGTGAGGTGGAGCGCCGCGTCGTCGCCCAGCTCCTCGCCTCGATGGACGGCCTAAAGGGAAGGGGAAACGTCATCGTCATCGGCGCCACAAACAGGCCCGATGCCCTGGACCCGGCACTCCGTAGACCCGGCAGATTCGACCGGGAGATCGAGATCGGCATTCCCGACCGGGCTGGTCGCTTCGAGATCCTCCAGATCCACACCAGGGGGATGCCGCTGACGGAGGGCGTGGACCTCAAGCACATATCGGAGTTCACACATGGATACACGGGCGCCGATCTCGCGGCGCTCTGCAGGGAGGCGGCGATGAAGGCGCTGCGCCGATACCTCCCCCAGATCGATCTAGAGGCGAAGCGAATCCCCCACGAGGTCCTAGACCAGATGGAGGTCACCACCGAGGACATCCTCTCTGCGTTCCGGGAGGTTACCCCGACCGCCATGCGCGAGGTCTTCATCGAGACGCCGAACGTCAGCTGGGACGATGTCGGCGGGCTGGAGGAGGTGAAGCAGGGCCTCCGGGAGGCGGTGGAGTGGCCACTGAAGAAGCCCGAGATGTTCAAGCGCCTCGGCATCACGCCGCCGAAGGGAATCCTCCTCCACGGGCCGCCCGGCTGCGGCAAGACGCTGCTGGCGAGGGCGGTCGCCAACGAGTCCGAGGCGAACTTCATCTCCGTCCGGGGACCGGAGATATTCAGCAAGTGGGTCGGGGAGTCCGAGAAGGCGATCCGGGAGATATTCCGAAAGGCGAGGATGGCCGCCCCCGCCATCATCTTCTTCGACGAGTTCGACTCACTCGTCCCCAGGCGGGGGATGGGGATCGCCGACTCACAGGTCACAGGGAGGGTCATCAGCCAGCTCCTGACGGAGATCGATGGGCTGCTGACGCTGCAGAACGTCGTCGTCCTCGCGGCCACCAACAGGCCAGACATCATCGACCCCGCCGTCCTCCGACCGGGGAGGTTCGACCGGCGCGTCTACGTTCCCCCGCCTGACGAGGAGGCCAGGCTGAGGATACTTGAGATCAAGACGGGGGGCATGCCCCTTGACAGCGGCGTGGACCTCGCGGCCCTTGCGAGGAGGATGGCAGGCTACTCCGGCGCCGACATCGACTCCGTCTGCAGGGAGGCGGCGATCAACGCGCTCCGCAGGGACACGGAGGTCGCGGCGGTCTCCCTCGCCGACTTCAATTTGGCGATGTCGGAGGTCTCGCCGTCGGTGACGACGGACATGGAGAAGTGGTATCTGGAGATGTCGAGGAAGTTCAAGGAGCCGCAGAAGCCTATCATGGCGGTCGCGTAGGTGGAGAAGGTGAACGACAAGCTCGTGGCCCCCACCATCATCGAGGCCCTCGACAGGAACGGCGCCCTCAAGGCTGAGGACCTCTTCAAGTCGGTTGTGAAGCTGTACAGCGACCTGGACAGGCGGTTCTTCGAGGAGACGCTGATGGGCCTTGAGATCAAGGGCCTGATAAGGGTCTCCGGCATGGCCAGGGACAAGCGCAGGGTAGAGCTCGCGGGGAGGTGAGCCTTGGGGGTCCAGCTCGGCGGCCTCGTCGAGGCGAGGAGGACCGCCATCGAGGACCTCGCCGGGCGGGGGATCGCCTTCGACGGCCACAACATCCTCTACCAGTTCCTCGCCATCATCCGCGGCCGCGACGGGAAGCCCCTCAGGGACGGAGAGGGGCGAATCACCAGTCATCTGAGCGGGCTCATCTACCGGAACTCCAACCTGATAGAGGCGGGCATCCGCGTAGCCTACGTCTTCGACGGCAGGCCCCACAGGTTCAAGGCGAGGGTCATCAAGCAGCGGAGGGAGGTCCGCCGGGAGGCCCGGGTCAAATACGTGAGGGCCCTGAGGGAGGGGAGGCCGGAGGAGGCGAGGAGGTACGCCCAGCGGGCCGTCACCGCCACCACCGACATCGTCAAGGACGCGAAGAGACTGCTGACGTTGATGGGGGTGCCCTGGGTCCAGGCGCCGGGCGAGGGGGAAGCCCAGTCCGCCTACATGGCGCGGAGGGGCGATGTCTGGGCTGCTGCCAGCCAGGATTTCGACTCGCTGCTCTTCGGGGCGCCCCGGCTGGTGCGGAACCTCTCGATCACGGGCCGGAGGAAGCTGCCGAGGAAGAGCGTCTACATCAGGATCGAGCCGGAGCTGATAGAGCTTGAGGCGTTCCTGAGGGGGCTGGGGATCAGCCGGGAGCAGCTCATCGATGTATGCATCCTCGTAGGCACCGACTACAACCCGAAGGGGGTGAAGGGTGTCGGGCCGAAGACGGCCCTAAAGCTCCTTAAGAGGTACGGCAGCCTGGAGAATGCCATCCCCCACATGAAGAACGCGGAGTTCCCCCACCCCGTCGAGGAGATCAGGGCGCTCTTCCGTAACCCCGCGACAACGGACGATTACGCCCTCGATTGGAGGGCACCAGATGCCGATGGAATCGTCGAATTCCTGTGCGGTGAGCGCGACTTCGACAGGGGACGGGTCCTCAAGGCGGTGGGGAAGATCGAGAGGGGGTACAAGCGGGGCCGCGAGCGGACCACCCTCGAACGCTGGTTCCAGNCCCCGACCTGACGGTTAATCCCTGTAGAGCTTGCGCCTCGTCGATTTCCGCCGTCGCTGCCGCTATNGAAAGTCCAATGGGCACAGGACTGACCCGGTGGAACGGATGGNCCTCTGGCTGGAGGAGTTCGCGGCGGGAGCCGCCCGGGTGAGACTCCTCCCGCGCATGAAGCCTTAATGGCGGGTGGGCGGGTCCGCAATGGGCTGGCTCAGACTTCGATGACCGACAGAAGCGTGTCCCCGGTGTTTGCGACGCAGGAGGTCCTCAGGTTGTTTGCTACCCCGTCAAAGGGCGCCCTGACCGTTTGCAGCGTCTCTCCGAAGAGGTTTACGACCTCTCCCAG
>JGI24025J20009_10001101_pt1 | contig 20673 bp, 17 predicted proteins | sample Cruoilmetagenom3_FD_20009 | JGI IMG/M metagenome (IMG submission 20009) | reverse complement strand
CCGCTCAGTCCCGCAACGCGCCGACCCGGAAGCCGGTTGCGCGAAGCTGCCTCGACCGGGTGCTCGACATCGCGGTCCGGACGGCGATCTACGCCGATGTGAGCAACCAGACGGCGCGCGCGAAAAGATCTTTAGGCCGGTGCTCGTCATCATCCCGTTCGACACCGAGCCAGAGGCTATCGTCGTCGCCAACGACACCGCCTACGGGCGCGCCGCTTTCGTGCAAACCGGGTCCGTCGCGCGCGCACCGGGTGGCCGCCCGACTGCGTGCGGGCACGGTGACGATAAACGGCAACAGCACCAACGACGGCGCGCCCAGCGGCCACTGCAAGCAGTCGGGCAATGGCGGTGAGGGCGGTGTCTTCGGGTTGGAAGATTTTCAGGCGCTGAAGGTGCCCGGCGCGGTCGTCGGACCAAGGGCCCTTCCCGGCTCCGACCGCGGCAAAGGGTGCCCCGGGGCCGGATCGCGGCCCTTTCGCGGACAAAGAAGGCGACCATTCGCATGGACCCACGAGGCCTGCTGATCGGGACGTCACCGCCCCGAGGCGACAGCCCTGAGTTTGGCACAAACTCAGGTGGCCGGAAGCGCGTGTTCGCCGGTCTTTTCCGACAACGTCGTCAGCCCGAAGTCGTCGAGGATCGCATAGACCGCCGGCAGCACCAGGATCACCACGAGGCTCGCGGCGAACAGGCCGAAGACCAGGCTGGCGACGAGCGGCACGAGGATCTGCGCCTGAAGGCTGGTTTCGGTGAGGATCGGGATCAGGCCGGCGAGCGTCGTCGTGGTGGTCAGCAGCATGGCGCGGAAGCGGGCGCGGACCGCCCGCGAGGCCGCCTCGGCCACGCTGCCCGCGTCCCCGTGTTCGTGCTTGATGAACTCGACCAGAAGGATGGAGTTGTTCACCACCACGCCGGCCAGGGCCACGTAGCCAAGCAGGCTCGGCATCGAGAAGTCGAGCCCCATTGCCATGTGGCCGAAGATCGCGCCGGCGAGCGCCAGCGGGATGACCAGCATCACCACGATCGGTTCGACATAGGAGCGGAACTGGAACGACAACAGCGCGAAGACGCCGAACAGGCCGATGACGAAGCCCTTCATCATAGAGACCTGGGTGGTGGTCGCCTCGGCCCGCTGACCCTCGACGTCGAGGGTGAGGCTGGGGTAGCGGGCGCGCAGGTCGGGCACGAAGCGGGCGAGGGTATCGGAGACGATGGCATTTGCGTTGGCCACGCCGGTGTCGATGCTGCCCTGCACCGTGACGGTGCGCACGCCGTCCTCGCGGTTGATCCTTGCCACACCGCGGCCGGTGTCGACCGCCGCGACCACCGACAGCGGAATTGCCGTGCCATCGGCCCGGGCAATGGCGAATTCGTCGAAGGTGCGGGGCTCGACGGCGTTTGCCGGGTCAAGGCGTGCGGTGACCTCGACGGCGCGGTTCCCGATCTGGAGCTCGCTGATCGTCGTGCCCTGATAGGCGGCGCGAAGCTGGTCGGCGACCATCGTGGCCGTGACACCCATCGGACCGGCCGCGTCCTTCAACGTGATCCGCATCTCGCGCTTGCCGGGGCGCAGGTCGTCCATCACCGAGGTGACGCCTTGGTAGGTGCCGAGCCAGGCGGTGAGCTCGGTGGCGGCGGCTTTCAGCGCGTCGAGGTCGTCGCCCTTCAGCCGCATGTCGAGGGCGATGCCGGCGGGGCCGATCGTGCTCTCGACGATTTTCAGGCTGAGGACGTCGGGGAGCGTGCCGACCTCCTCGCGCCAGACGGCCATGATCGGGCCGGGCCGCAGGGTCCGCAGCGACGACGGTAGCAGGTCGACCGAGACGGTGGCGACATGGGCGCCGGTCTCGAAAGCGTCGCGGTTCACGCCATTGAATACGGTGACGCTTCGCACCAGATCGGCGCCGCCCGGCTGCTCGGGCGCCAAGCGGGCGTTGACCCGGTCGAGCCCGGAGATCAGGGCCGTGACGACCGCGTCGGTGCGCAGTTGCGGTGTTCCTTGCGGCAGCAGCACCCGCGCCTCGATCGTGTCGCCGTCGATCTCGGGGAAGGCGGTGAACTTGAGGGCGCCGCCGGCAATCTGGGCGATGGCCACGAAGAGGATGGCCAGCGCCAGCCCCACCGTCGCGTAGCGGGCGCGGATCAAAACGTCGGCGAGCCGTCCGGTCGCCTCCCTGAGCGCCGCGATCGCGGCCTCGATGCGGGCGGCGACCCGGCTGCGGCGCGGTTTTTCGAGGCTGTGCAGAAGGTGGTGCGGCAGGATCAGAAAGGCCTCGACGAGCGAGACGGTGAGCACGAACAGCATCACCGCCGGCACCACCCGGAGCACAGCGCCGAGGTCGCCCTTGAGGAAGGCGAGCGAGCCGAAGATCATCGCCGTGGTGGCGAAGGAGGCGAGCACGTTGGCGAACACCTGGCGTGTTCCCTCCACCGCCGCGTCGAGCGGGGCGCGGCCCTTTTCGCGCAGCCGGGCGATGTTTTCCGAAATCACGATGGCGTCGTCCATCAACAACCCGATGACGATCAACAACCCGATGGTGGTCATCAGGTTCAGCGAGTAGCCGAAGGCGGCCATGATCGCGACACCGCCCATGAAGGACACCGGCAGGCCCATCGCCACCCAGAAGGCGAAGCGCAGGCCGAACACCAGCCAAAGCACGGCGAAGACCAGCGCGAGGCCCTGGAGGCCGTTCACCAGCACCAGCGACAGCCGCTCACGGATCACCGTGGCGCCGTCGGAGATCACCTCATACCCGATGCCCGTCGGGGCGCTGGCGCGTTCGGCATCGAGAAAGGCGTTGATCGCGTCGATGGTGTCGAGCGAATCTTCGGCGCGGGTCTTGGTTACATCGAGGATGGCGGCGGGGCGGCCGTTGAGCGTGATGGCCTCGGTCTCGTCGGCGTAGCCTTCGGTGATCCGGGCGATCTCGCCGAGGCGCACCTGCCCGCCGCCGGCGGAGGCGCGCACGACGATGTCGGCGAGCGTATCGCGGCTGCGGCGCTCTTCGGCGATGCGGATCAAGAGGCTCTGGTCGCGCCCGTCGAGCGATCCCGCCGGCATGTCGAGGCTTTCGGCGCCGACTGCGCGGGCGACGTCGGAGATCGACAGCCCGAAGCGGCGCAGGGCGGCAGGGGAGACGTCGATGCGCAGCTCGGACGCGGGGAAGCCGCGAATGCCGACCATGGGAATGCCGCCCCAACGCAGCATCCGGGTGCGGACGTCTTCGGCGTAGGCTTCGAGGGTGGGGCGGTGATCCGGGCCGGTGATTGCGACAGAGGCGACGAAATCGGTCAGCCCGACGGCGTGGACCGCGGCGGGTTCGGCGCGGGCGGGGAAATCGGTGATGGCGTCCAGCTCCGCGGTGACCTCGGCAAGGAAGCCGCGGTAGTCGGCCCCCTCGCGCATCCGGGCGACGGCCCGGCCGAGGCCCTCGCGGGCTTCGCAGGACGAGGAGGCAAGATCGGTGACCGCGTCGAAAGCGGCCTCGATCCGCTCGCAGATCGCGCTTTCGACGTCTTCGGCGCGCGCGCCGGGGTAGGGGACGTTGACCTCGACCTCGGTGGTCGCGGCGCGGGGGAAGGTCTCGCGCAGGAGCCCCGGACCGGCGATCAGGCCGGCGGCGAGGAAAACCAGCATGAGCAGGTTGGCGATGGTCGGGTGGCCGGCGAAGAAACGGATCATCGCGCGGTCTCCAGGGTGGCGGCAAGGGCGTCGTCGGCCACCGGGGCGAGCGGCATGCCCTCGATGGGAGCGACGAGGTCGGAGACGATGACTTTATCTCCAGAAGAAAGGCCATTGGAAATCAGTGCGATATCGTCCTGAATTAATGCCGCTGACACCGGCCGGCGCTCCAGCCGGTCGCCGTCGCCCGCCACGAACACCGCCCCGCCCCAGAGCGCGCTGCGTGGCACGGCGAGCCCGGAGACCGGTCGCCCGGCGATGCCGACCTCGACAAACATGCCCTTGGTGAGGGGCGGTTGCGCGCCCGGAACGGCGCTCGTGTAGGCCGCGTCGACGACGACGATCACGCCGAGGGTGCCGGTCTTGGGGTCGATCGTGTCGCTGACCCGGTCGACCCGGCCCGGCCAGCTCAGCGCGTCGTCGCCGAGATCGAGACGGACCTGGGCGCCGAGACCGAGACCGCGCAGCACGGCGGTCATCGCTGCCGGGTCGGCGGCGAAGGCGGCTGCGTCGGGGGCGGCGAGGCGCAGCAGACGGCGCAGCTCGGTCACCGGTATCTGGGCCTCGACTTCGGCCTGGGCGATGCCGTCGAGCACGGCGGCAACCTCGCCGACGCGCAGGAACCGTCCTTCCTCGACCGAGACCTGCGCCACGCGGGCCGCGAACGGCAGGGTGAGTGTGGTGCGCGCGCGGTTGAGCCGCGCGGTTTCGCCCGCGGCGCGGGCGGCGGCGGTGTTGGCTTCGAGGCCCACGCGTTGCGACGGGATCAGCGCCAGCGTGCTCTCGATCGATTGCACCTTCTGGCGCTGCGCGAGCCAGGCGGCGCGGGCGGTGTCGACCGCGGCCTGGGCGCGGGAGCCGCCCTCGCGCAGGGCCTCGACGCGGGCCAGTTCGTCGGCCCGGAGCGTGAGCACGTCGCGTTCGATCTCCAGCGCCGCGCGCTGGTTGTCCGCCGACACCGCCAATTCGGCAAGCTTTGCCTGCGCCGCGCGGGTGTTGGCCTCGGCCTGGGCGAGGGCCAGATCGTAGTCGTCCGGGGCGATCCGCAAAAGCTCGGCGCCGGCCGGCAGCACCGCGCCACGGGCGAGTTCGGGGTTCACCCATGCGACGGTGCCACCCACCTGGGCGATGGCCTCGAAGGTCTCTGCGGGCGCGACCAGGCCGAAGCCGGTCACGAGCGGGCGCAGCGCCGTCTCGGCGGCGGCGATGACCCGAACCGGCGTGGCGACCGCACGCGCCTCGATCTGCGCCGGCGGCGCTTTGGTCTTGACGGTGTAGGCGAGGAACCCGGCGCCGCCGGCGACAAAGGGAAGCGTGAGGAGGAGGAATTTCAAACCGTTGTGCATCATGCCTCGCTTTGCCGCGCGAAGGCGGCGAGTTGAAGATCGAGAAGGCGGCGCCCGTCGGCTGCGAGCAGCCTCGGGTCATGGGTGAGCACAAGCCGGAGCGCAAGGCCCTGCAAGACGCCCATCACCAGCGCCGCGATGTCGGCAGCGGGCACGTCGCCGCGCAGCGCACCTTCGGCCTGCGCCGCGGCGCAAAGCCGGACCAGTGTGCTCTGAAATGCCCCCATCCGCGTCTGCATGGCCACCCGTACCGCCGCGTCCGCGCTGGTCGGGTCGCGTGTGAGCATGATCTCGGGCAGCGCCGGGGTGCGTTCGATCAGGGCGAGCTGGCCAAGGATCAGGGCGCGCAGCCGGGCGAGCGCCGGTCCGTCGGTGGCTTCGGCTGCGTCGAGGTTCTGCGCGACTTCATCGCCGAGCCGGTCGGTGATTGCGCGCCAGAGCTCCGCCTTGGAGCGGTAGTGGCGATAGATCGCGGGTTGGGTGAGGTTCAGACGCTCGGCAATGGCAACCGTGGTCACGCGGCCGGGCCCGCCCTCGAAGCCAAGGGCGAGCGCGGTGTCGAGGATCTGGGCTTTGCGACCTTCGGGTGGTGCGTTCATGTGTTGCCCCGCGGTGAGGCGAACCAGGCGATTGTGCCCCAGACGGCGAGGCGGAGGGCGAGGGCACCGCCAGTGCGCGGTTCGACCGGCGTCCCGGTGGCGGCGACGACGGTGAAGATGACAGCCGCCCCGGCGGTTGCGACCGCGATGGCGAGGGCGAGCCGGTGACCCCAGGGCCGGATCCGCCACAACCCGACCGCAGCCGCGAGATAGGCGAAGCCGGCGAAGAAATTGAACCAGACGACGAAAGGGACGACGTCGCCGGCGAGGGTCCTCGCCGGTTCGGGTCCGAACAACACCCCCGAGGCGGCCGTGATCGTCGCAAGGCCGAACATCCCGGCAATGGCCGCGAGGATTTGGCCAGGCCTGCGGCTACGCGTTTGAGGTCCTGACATCAGATGATCCCTTCTCGTGACCGCCGATCGGCCGCTTCGGGTGCGGCGTGTTATATCGATATAACGTTTTGCCGTACGTGCCCTTGAGAAAAGTCAAGCCAACGTCTGCGGGGATCCCGGGGTCGCAGGCAAGTCCCGTCCAGGCGGGATCGTCGCAGAACTACGAGGGCGTGTCGGCAAGCGGGCCGCGACGGTCCGGGGGCCGGGACGGGTTGGGCGAGGACCACGCCTGGATTGCGTTTTCAATTGGTCCTGGTGATCCGGCCCGGCGCGAACTGCCCCAGCAGGCCGGAGGGCTGGGGCTCAGCTGCCGCTTTCTGCCTGATCGAGAAGCCTGTCGACCCAGCGCGCCGTCGCCCAGGTGGCCGGAACGCCGAGCGGAAGCGACAGGGCAAGCGCAAGCGGGGGGGAGAGCACGGGAAGCCCGAGGGTCGCGCCGAGCAATGACGCGAGGAACAGGTTGACCGCGACCGCGGCCGCGACGAAGGGAAACAACACGACCGCGAGTTTGCGGCGCGACCAGCGGAGTGCAGATGTGGGTCTACCGTCCGGCATGCGCGCCAATCCTTTCCCGGGGCGTTCCCGTGCACCTCTCTTGTGCCACAAGAGTCGAGTGGGCGACTTGATTTTGGTTAAGCGCTCGGGGTCCCCACTGCGTGAAACACCCGGTGCGGTTCAAAACCCGGACCGCGCGAGACGATGAAACGTCGTTTCGGCGCGGGCGTCCGGGTATTATTCCTGGCCGCAGGTCTGTTTGCGATCCTCGCGATGGCCTGGTGGGAAGTCTATTTCGGCGTGCGCGACACCGGGACACCGGGACATCGGCGGGCGCGTCACTGCAAGTCCGTTCGCGGTGGCGCCGCAGGGAAGGCACGCCCATGTTTTGTGTTCGGCTACGGCGCGGCCGTGCGTGCAGGGCTTCTGTGGACCCCGGCGTTCAGTCTCGATGCCGGCAGGCGCCTGCCGGCGTTTCCGGGGTCACGCGCCGACCGCAGACGCGCGATCAGCCCGGCGGCAGCACCGCGACCTCGCGTTTCGCGGCCAGGTTGATTTCGACCCGGGTGCCGTCAATCCGTGTCCCGATCACCGCGTACCTTTTGCCGGCGACCGGTTCGAGCGCGGCGACCGGCGCGTCGAGCACGATCCGCAGGCGGGCGAACATGCCCTCTTCGGCCGGCAGGCTTTCCTCCATTCCGGTCTCGTAGGAATGAACGAAGCCGTCGTGGAAGGGCCCGGCGTCCGGGAAAAGGGCGATTTCCCAAAGCTCGGGGACACCGTCGAGGGCGACAAGGAAACTGCGCCGCGCCGGCACCGCGATCAGTGCAGCGGCGCGGGTTATCACATGGTCACGCGACTCCAGGGTGCGGATATGGGTCACCACGCCCGTCGCGGCGTTGGCGATGGCGAGCGATCTCCCCGCGTTCTCAAGTCGTGCGATCCACTGCCCGTCACCGCTTGGGACGTCGCTTCTGGAGGCGCCGGTGGCGGCGATGAGCATGACGGCGGCCAGGACGAACAAACGCATCGCGTGCTCCAAAAAAAAGATCCGGCCGCCGGGGGTGCCGGCGGCCGGGAGCGGCCCGGGGAACGGGACGTGATGTCCCCCGGTGCCTGGTTTCAGTAGATGTCGTGTTGGGTGTTGTAGACGTTGAACTTTCCGGTCGGCGTGATCAGGCGCGGGTCCTTGATGACCGTAACGACCTCGAGCGTCTTGTCGTCGAGCACCACGATCGCGCTCTCCTTGTCCTTGGCGTTCCACACCGAAAGCCAGACCTGGGTGCCATCCTTGTTGAACTCGGGATGCACCACGCGCGGTTGCCCGTCTGCGATCCCGGCCAACTCGGCGATCGGCAGGGAGACGTATTCGGGCTCTTCCTCGCCGGTCATCTCGGAGATCGTGAACACGCCGACCGCGCCCGAAAACTCAGGCTCCGGGTTCAGCGGCGCATCGACATAGAGGTGATCCGAGTTCGGATGTGTCTTGATGAACAGCGAGCCACCGCCAAGCGCGGTGAAGTTCTGCACCATCTTCCAGGCGTTGTCGGGGTGTCCGTCCGGATCGGTCCCGATCAGCGAGATCGTGTCGTCGCCGAGGTGTGAGGTGCCCCAGACCGGCCCGAAGGTGGGGTGCACGAAGTTGGCGCCGCGCCCCGGATGCGGGGTATTGCCCTCGGTCTCGACCAGCGTGACGAGCTTGTTTTCCTCGGTGTCGATCACCGCGATCTTGCCGCGTGCGTTGGCCGCAACGAGGAAGTAGCGCAGCGACGCGTCGAAACCGCCGTCATGCAGGAACCGCTCGGTCGCGATCTCGGTCGTCTTCAGGTTGACGAGATCGGAATAGTCGACCAGCAGCGTCTTGCCGGTTTCCTTCACGTTGATGATGAACTCCGGCCGGTAATGCGACGCGACGATCGAGGCCACGCGCGGTTCCGGGTGATAGACCTGTTCGTCATAGGTGACGCCCCGGGTCGACACGACTTTCAGCGGCTCGAGCGTTTCGCCGTCCATGATCACGTATTGTGGCGGCCAATAGGCGCCCGCCACCGCGTAGCGATCCTCCCAGCCCTCGAATTTCGAGGTTTCGACCGAGCGCGCCTCGATGCCGATCTTGATTTCGGCAACGGTGTCGGGATGCTCCATCCACAAATCGATCATGTTGACGCGCGCATCGCGGCCGATCACGAACAGATACCGCCCCGAGGCGGAGGTGCGTGAAATATGCACCGCGTAGCCGGTGTCGATGATTTCCTCGATCGCGAAAGTATCGCCGTTGATCAGGGCGATCTGGCCCGAATCCCGCAAGGTGACCGACATCAGGTTCTCGATGTTGATGTCGTTCATCTTTTCGGTCGGGCGATCTTCCGGCGCNACAACCAATTGCCAGGTGTCCATCATGTCGGGCATGCCCCATTCCGGCGGGGACGGCGGATCGACCAGGACGTAGCGGGCCATCAGATCAATCTCTTCATCGGTCAATTCACCGGAGGTGCCCCAGTTCGGCATCCCGGCGGGCGAGCCGTATGTGATGAGATCGAAGAGATATTCGTAGCCGTTTTCGCGGGTGATGTCGGTGGTCAGCGGCTTGCCGGTTGCGCCTTTGCGCAACACGCCGTGGCAGCCGGCGCAGCGTTCGAAGTAGATCTGCCGACCGGTTTCGAACTCCTCCGCCGTCATGATCGGATCGTCAGGGCCGTGGCCCGGTACCTCTTCGTCGAGGGCGAGTTGCCCGACTGTGGGGATGGCGGGGGCGGTCTGNGCCATGGCCGGGGCCAGGGGCGCGAACAGGCCGAGCGCCGTGGCGGCGAGCAGGCGTGGTAAGAACGGGTGATTCAATCTGGGCATCGGGTCCTCCCTCCGTTTGACCAAAGTGTGCCGACTGTCACCGGACAAAAATCGCCTGTCCTTGACTTTTGTGAAGGCACGCTGCGGGGCGCGCGATTCCCCCGCACGCGCGCACGCCCGCGCGCGTGCTTGACTTTTGTTAAGGACCGTTGGGTTCGCAACGCCGATACCTGACGAGACGTAAACTCCAGAAGGGGGCTCTCACATGAGTGAAGTCATGACGAAGAGCATGGCCCGCAATATCTTCTACGGCGGGTCATTGTTTTTCATTCTCATATTCCTCGGGCTATCGGCCCATTCACATCTCTACATCGTCAAGACCTCGACCAACGCCGCCACGCTCACCGATAGCGTGCGCGACGGCAAGCACCTGTGGGAAAGACACGGCTGCATCAACTGCCACACGATTCTCGGCGAAGGCGCCTACTTCGCGCCCGAGCTCGGCAATGTGATGACCCGCTGGGGCGTCGACGAAGGTGACCATGAAGGCGCTTTCGAAGTGCTCAAGGGCTGGATGGACGCGATGCCCACCGGCATCGAGGGTCGTCGGCAGATGCCGAACTTCGGCCTGACCGACGAAGAATACCAGGCAATCGCCGATTTCCTGTTGTGGACCGACACGATCCGCACGCAGGACTGGCCGCCGAACGATGCCGGCTGAGGGGACAGAAAACATGAAATACCAAACACAGAAAATTGCCTATTGGTACTTCCTGACCGCGATGATCCTGTTCGCGGTGCAGGTGACAATGGGCCTGATCATGGGCTGGATCTACGTCGACGGCAACTTCCTCGCCGAGATCATGCCGTTCAACATTGTCCGGATGCTGCACACCAACTCGCTGGTCGTGTGGCTGCTCACCGGCTTTTTCGGCGCCGCCTACTACCTGGTGCCCGAGGAGAGCGAGCGCGAGATCCACTCGCCGAACATCGCCTATCTCCAGCTCATCATCCTGATCGTCGGCACCGTCGGCGTGGTTCTGACCTACACGTTCAACCTGTTCGAAGGGAACTTCCTGCTCGGCAAGGAGGGGCGCGAGTTCATCGAGCAGCCCAAATGGGTCAAGGCGGGCATCGTCATCGCTGCGCTGTTATTCCTCTACAACATCTCGTTGACGGTGCTGAAGGGCCGCAAGACCGCGATCACCAACATCCTGTTGCTCGGGCTCTGGGGTCTGTCGCTCTTGTTCCTGTTTGCCTTCTACAATCCCGGCAACCTGGCGCTCGACAAGCAGTACTGGTGGTACATCGTGCACCTCTGGGTCGAAGGCACCTGGGAGCTCGTCATGGCCGCGATCCTCGGCTTTTTGATGCTGAAGCTCACCGGGGTCGACCGCGAGATCGTCGAGAAGTGGCTCTACGTNATCGTCGCCACGGCCCTGTTCTCGGGCATCCTCGGCACCGGCCACCACTATTACTGGATCGGCACGCCGGGTTACTGGCAGTGGATCGGCTCGGTGTTCTCCTCGCTCGAAGTGGTGCCGTTCTTCGGCATGATGGCCTTCGCCTTCGTCATGGTCTGGAAGGGCCGGCGCGACCATCCGAACAAGGCGGCGCTGCTCTGGGCACTCGGCTGCGCCACGCTCGCTTTCTTCGGCGCCGGCGTCTGGGGCTTCCTGCACACGCTGCACGGGATCAACTACTACACCCACGGCACCCAGATCACCGCGGCCCACGGCCACCTCGCCTTCTTTGGCGCTTACGTGAGCCTCAACCTGGCGATCATCAGCTACGCGATGCCGGTGCTCAAAGGGCGTGATCCCTACAATCAGGTGCTCAACATGGCCTCGTTCTGGCTGATGTCGGGCGGCATGGTGTTCATGACCTTCACGCTCACCTTCGCGGGTACGATCCAGACCCACCTGCAACGGGTGAACGGCGAATACTTCATGGACGTGCAGGACCAGCTCTGGATCTTCTTCGTGATGCGCTTCGGTTCGGGTGTCGCGGTGGTGCTGGGCGCGCTGCTGTTCATCTACGCGATGCTGGCGCCGCGCCGTGAAATCATCGCGGCCGGGTCGTCGCGGCAGCCGGCCGAATGAGGTCCGACGTGGATGGCACCTTGACAACGAAGGGGGCGGCTGACGCCCCCTTCTACCTCCCCCAGGGCGACGAGATGGCGGTGTTCGAAGCCGCTGCCGCCCACGACCTGCCGGTGCTGCTCAAGGGCCCGACCGGCGTCGGAAAAACCCGTTTCGTCGCCCATATGGCGGCAAGGCTCGGCCGGCCGCTCTACACTGTGGCCTGCCACGACGACCTCTCCGCTGCCGATCTGATCGGGCGCTACCTGCTCAAGGGCGGCGAAACCATCTGGGTCGACGGGCCGCTCACCCGGGCGGTGCGCGAGGGCGCGATCTGTTATCTCGACGAGGTGGTCGAGGCCAGGAAAGACGTGGCCGTGGTGCTACACCCGCTGACCGACGACCGCCGCATCCTGCCGATCGACCGCACCGGCGAAGAGCTGGTTGCGACCCCCGGCTTCCTGCTGGTGGCGAGCTACAACCCCGGCTACCAGAACATCCTCAAGACCCTCAAACCCTCGACCCGCCAGCGCTTCATCGCGCTCGATTTCGACTTCCCGGCGCCCGATCACGAGGTCGCGGTGGTGGTGCGCGAAAGCGGGCTCGACGAGGCGCGGGTGCGCCCGCTGGTCCGGCTCGCGAACAAGTTGCGCGAGATGAAGGGCCAGGACATCGAGGAGGGGGTCTCGACCCGCCTCGTGGTCTATGCCGCGACGCTGATCGCCGGCGGCATGGGCGTGGAGCGCGCGGTGCGGGTGGCGATGATCGAGCCGCTCACCGACGAGCCCGACACCAGGGCCGGGCTGCTCGACCTCGTCACCGCGATCTGGGGCTGAGGCGCAATCCGAAAAGTGGAGACCGGTTTTCGGAACAAATTGCGCGACCAACAAAAGGAGAGCCCGATGGAGCCGCTCGATCTGTTCGAGCCGGAAGAGGTGGTCGGCAAGGCCTGGCACCGCCTGGCGACACGGATCGGTGCGCCGGACGCCCATGATGACCACGCGGTCGGCCTCGACGAGGTTGCGGGCCGGCTCGCGGTGTTCTTCCGCGGGCTCGGCGGGGCGGGAGAGGTCGAAATCCGGGCGGTCGCCGACGAGGCGTCCGGCCACCGCCTCGGCTTGCTGCGCCGGCTCGGGACCGTGGCCGAGACCGTGCCACGCACGAGTTTCGACGGCGCCGTGCTGCGGCTGCCCGCGCGCCTCGCCGTCTTCCCGGCCCGCGAGGCCAATGCCGCGCTCTATCTCTGGCTCGCCGCGTTGGCCGCCCACGCGCCGGCGCCAGACGCGGCCGAAGATCCGCTGCAACGCGACCTCGCCACCCTGCGCGGCGCGACGGCGATGATCTCCGCGACCCTCGCCGAGGGGCCCGGCCTCGCGGGGCTCTGGCGCGATCTCGCCGCCGCACATCTCGACATGCGGGCACGCCCGGCGTTGCCCGAGGGCGAGGCGGCGGTGGAGGCTCTGGTGCGCCGGGTGCTGGGCGATCCCGCGCCGCTGCCGACCCTCGCCCAGGTCTTCGCCGATCTCATGCAGGGCGGCAACCTCGCCGCCGCCAACGCGCCGCGCGGCTACCGGCCCTTCGCGCCGGTGCCGCTGTGGCCGGAGCTTCGCCCGGTCGCCCTCGGCGATGCCGAGGCGGTCGAGACCCGCGAGACCGACCAGACCCCCGAGGGTCCGGGCGAGCCGGAAGGCCCCGCCCGCAAGGCGCGCCGCCACCGCACCGACCAGGCCGAGCGCACGGACAGCTTCATCCTGCACAAGTTTGAAGCCCTGCTCTCGGTCGCCCAGTTCATCAACCTCAACCGCCGGGTCGAGGACGACGACGAGGACAGCGCGAAAAAGGCCGCCGACGACATGGACGAGATCGGCCTCGGCCAGCTCGCGAAGGCGCCTGCGACGCGGCTGCGTCTTCATCTCGACCTCGCGCCCGAGGACGCCGATCTCGAAACGCTGTCGGCCAAGCACGTCTACCCGGAATGGGATGTGCGCCGCGGCGTCTACCTGCCCGGTCATACCCGGGTGCTGGCCGCGCCGATCGAGGCGGCGACCGACCACGCCCATGTGTTCGACCCGAAGGCCGAGGCCCGCATCCGGGCCGTGCGCCGCCAGTTCGAGGCGCTGCGCCCTTCGCTGGTCTCGACCCCCGGCCATCTCGACGGCGACGAGCTTGACACCGAGCGCGCGGTGCGTGCGATGGCGGATTTCGCCGCCACCGGCGAGACCGATGCCCGGGTCTGGCGCCAGTCCCGCCCGCTCGCGCGCGACCTCGCCGTTTCGATCCTGCTCGACATCTCGCGTTCCACCGAAGGCGCGGTGAGCTGCGCGCGCGGCATATCGCGCCAGATCATCGAGATCGAGCGCGAGGCCCTCGCGGCGCTTGCCTGGGGGCTCGACGCCTGTGGCGACAGCTTCGCGATCCACGGGTTTTCGTCGCTGCGCCGCGACCGGGTCTACCTGCACGAGGCGAAGAGGTTCGACGAACCGATGAGCCGCACCGTCGAGGCCCGCATCGCAGCTCTGAAGCCCGGCTTCTACACCCGTCTCGGCGCCGCCATCCGCCATGCGAGCGCCGGTCTCGTCGCGCAATCGTCGCACCGCCGCCTGCTGATCGTCATCACAGACGGCAAGCCGAACGACCTCGATCACTACGAGGGCCGGCACGGGATCGAAGACAGCCGCCGGGCTGTGCTCGAAGCGCGGCGTGCCGGGCATTCGGTCTTCGGCATCACGGTCGACCGCGAGGCGAAAGCCTGGTTTGCCCGGATTTTCGGCCAGGGAGGCTTTGCCGTGGTGCGCGAGCCCGACCGCCTCGCCCAGGCGCTGCCGCGGATCTACGCGCAGATCGTTGGCTACGGATGAGCCGGCCACCGACAGTGCCGCCACAGGAGCGAAGCATCCTCGAAGACCTGCCCGGGGATCTGATGATCTGGGTGCTGATCGTCTCCGAACTCCTGGTGTTCGGCGCCGGGCTTCTCGGCTTCCTCGGCGCGCGGATCGCCGACCCGCAAGGCTTCGCCGGGGCGGCGGCGCAGCTGCACCCGGTGCGCGCGGGGATCGGCACCATGGTGCTGGTGAGCTCCGGCGCGCTTGCCGCAACGGGCGCGCAGAAGGGCGGACGCTGGCTCCTGGCCGCCGCCGCCCTCGGCTTTGTCTTTCTCGCGCTCAAGTGGGCCGAGTGGTCGGACCTCGTGGCCGCCGGGATCGGCACGGAGACCCACGCCTTCTTCACCTTCTACTACCTGCTCACGGGCTTTCATGCGGCGCATGTGGCGGCAGGGATCGTCCTGCTCGCGCTGGTGGCCTGGCGCGCGCGCGGACGCGAAACCGAGGCGGCCGTCGCCTTCTGGCACATGGTCGATCTGGTCTGGGTGCTGCTCTATCCGGTGATCTATCTGATGGGGGCGCTGTGAGCACGATCCTCAGAGCCTGGCTTTTGCTCATTGCGGCCTCCGCGGTGACAACCGGTTTCGCCTTCGCCCATGCGCACGGTCTCTGGGTGGCCGTGGCGCTGCTCGGGCTGGCGATGGTGAAATCCCGGGTCATCCTGGCGGACTACCTGCAGCTCAACCGGGTTCCCGCGGTCCGGCGCGGGTTCATGGCCGTCTTGATCCTGTGGGCCGGGATCGCCCTGGCGCTGGCCTTTGCGGCTCAACCCTGATTCCACGACACCGCGCGGTCGCGCTCGATATAGCTGCGCAGGTTCTCGACATCGTCGATTTCCGCGGAGTTCTGCTGGACCCGCACCCCCTGGTCGCGCAGTTTTGCAAAGGCCCGGCTCAGGCTTTCGGGTTTCATCCCCAGCCTGCCAGCAATCAGGACCTTGTCGTAAGGCAATTCGACCGAACAGGCGCCCACCTGCGACCGCGTCAATTCGAGCAGGAAATCGGCGACCCGCTGCGGTCCGGTCTGGGCCTTGAGCTGCTCGACCTGCGCCACCAGGTTGTGAAGATGCGCATAGGTTGCCGTGAGCATCGAGATCGCCACTTGCGGGTTCTCATGCAAGTGTTTCAGCAGTTCGCGCGCGTCGATCCGCATCAGGGTACAATCCGTGACCGCCTCCGCGAACACCGGGTAGGCGGCCTGACGCAGGGCGACGGCCTCGCCGACACTGTGGCCCCTGGTGAAAACCCCGACCACCGCCTCCGTCCCGGTCGGCGCAATCCGGTAGAGTTTCACCCAACCGTCGAGGACGATGTAGATTGCATCGGCGGGATCATCCTGTGCGAAAATCATCGTCCCGCGTGCCGCCGGCGCGATCGTTGCGCGCTTGAGCAGCGAGTCCTGGACGTCTTTCGGCGCGCTGGCAAGCAGCAGGGATTTTCGCGCGATGCGGTCGTGTTCCGGCTTCATCTTCGGGCTCGGTTGTCGCCTGTTTCGATTGAAGGACTCGCTACGCGGCAGAACCCAGGAGTGATCGCAGACCCGCGCGCGAAGGACAATGCCAAACCGCATATTGGTGCGTCGGGTTTCGGTCCGCTTGGCCGACCGGGTGCGGGCATCTGCCGTCAACAGTCAGCTGGCCCATGCGTGGAAACCCGGAGGAACGAGGAGGCGGTCGACGTCACGCAACGCTCTTTCGTGAGAGTCTTGACGCCAGACGGCCTGTCCGGGCGCAGAGTCCGGACGTCAGGGGTTTTTGGATGATCGCCTCTGGCCACGGTCTTGAAACCTGGATCGGGCTGGGTCGCGGACGGCCGTTTCGTTGAGATCGGCAGTGCGCCCGGCCTGGTGATTGGGGACAACAGGGCTGAAGGAGTTGGAGACCTTCCGAAGGTCNGCGACCTCGCGAGTTTCCGTGTTCCGCGTCCGGGGGTAGCAGNTGAGGCGCGTTCTGCAGTCGCATCGTGACACTTGCGGGTATCATGGGCGCCATCTGCCGTGACGCTGCCGATCTTCCTGTCCGCGGTGATCTGGTCGCGCGGGTCAGCCACAACGGATGCGTCGCCGGTCCGGCTCCCGATGATCTCAACCGCCCGCATGCCCATTGTCTGCTCGTCGATCCCGAGATGGATCCAGCACCAGACGCGCCATTTGGGGCCGCCGTGCCCGCGCGCTTGCCACTCGCCTTTGCCCTCGACCTCGATCCCAGTGCCGTCGATCAAAAGATGCAAAGGCGCCATGGACCTGCGGTCGGGAATGATGACGGCCGGGGTCTTCTGGCGGCCGCGCCTGCCTGTCGGCGTGGCATCCCGGCTCATCCCGGGGTCAAACCAGATCGTCAGTGAGCCCGGCGCTTGAGCGCTTCATTTCGGACTGTCCTGTTCCTGGTCGTGCTGGTCGGCGGTGTCGGTCTGCTCTTGCGCTCCAGCGGCTCGGCTGGATCGATGCAGTGAAACCCGGCAACGGATTTCTGCAAATGAGCCCGTTTGCGCCTGACTTTGACCCCAGATCTGGGGGCCGAAACCTAACATATCAGGGACATGTGAAATGTGGAGAAGTGGCAGCCCGTAGGGGAATCGAACCCCTCTTTCCAGGTTGAAAACCTGGCGTCCTAACCGATAGACGAACGGGCCGCGCTGTCGGTAGCGCGGTGTTTAGGAAAACGTCGCAGGGAGGGCAAGCGCTTTTTCGGGGATTGTGGAAATTTCTCCACGTATCGTGCGCCTGCGGCCCGGGCATTGCCCCGGCGTGTCGCCGGGACTGGGCGCAGCCTACACTGGTGCCGCGTCACTGAGGCGGAGTTGGGGGGTAACCCGGCCGTTCCAGTGGTTGAGGTCCAGCTGGCCCGCAAAATGGAACCTGGCGCCGGCGTGGTTTGCGAGGGCGGGTCCCAGCTCGCCGGAAAAAGCGTTGAAGGCGATCGCTTCGAGCTTGCCGCCCATGCCGTCGGTGATCGCGAGCTTGAGGTGGGCCTGGCCAACCGGGCGGGCGAAGCTGATGGCCATGTCGGGAAAAGCGAAACGCGGGGCGGGAGCCCCCGCGCCGTAAGGGCCGGCGGCCTCGATCCGGGCAATGAGTTCGGGCGTCACGGCACCGGGCATCAGGAGCCCGTCGAGCGGGAGGTCGCGCGGGCCCATCGTGCCCGCCCCCTGACGCGCGAGCAACTCGCCCAACCGGGCCATCGCGGGCTCCAGCTGGTCACCGGCAAGTGTGAGCCCTGCGGCCATCCGGTGGCCGCCGCCGCGTTGGATGAGGCCCTCGGCCGCGAGCTTCTGGACCGAGGCGCCGAGATCGATGCCGGTGACCGAGCGGCCCGAACCCTTGCCTGTCCCGGCCGCGTCGATCCCGATCACCACCGCCGGGCGGTTCGCGGCCTCCTTGAGCCGCGCGGCGACGATGCCGACCACGCCCGGGTGCCAACCGTCGCCCGCGGCCCAGACCAGGGGGGCGTCGAACCCACGCGCCTCGGCCTGCTTCAAGGCGGCGGCCAGCACCTCGGCCTCGATCTCGCGCCGCTCGGTGTTGAGCTGATCCAGCCTGAGCGCGAGGGCCTGGGCCTCGGCGGGGTCGGTGGCGGTGAGCAGCCGGGCGCCGAGATCGGCCGCGCCGATCCGTCCGCCGGCGTTGATCCGGGGGCCGAGCAGGAAACCGAGGTGGTAGGGGCTGGGGCTCGTGTTCATCCGGGCGACATCGGCGAGGGCGACGAGGCCGGGGCGGCCGCGTTGGGCCATGACCTTGAGGCCTTGCACGACAAGCGCCCGGTTGGCGCCGATCAGCGGGGCGACGTCGGCGACGGTGGCCAGCGCCACGAGGTCGAGCAGCGACATGAGATCGGGACCCTTGCGACCCTGAGCCCGCAGCAGGCGGCCGATCTCGACCAGCATCAGGAAGACCACGCCAGCCGCGCAGAGATAGCCGAGATCGCCGGTTTCGTCCTGGCGGTTGGGGTTTACCAGGGCAAGGGCAGGGGGCAGGGTCTCGCCGCCGAGGTGATGGTCGAGCACGACGACCTGCGAGCCCTTGGCGGTGGCGGCGGCGATGGGCTCGTGAGAAAGCGTGCCGGCATCGACCACGACAATGAGGCTGTGGGTCTCGGCGAGGGCCTCCATCGCGGGCACGTTGGGGCCGTAGCCCTCGTCGATCCGGTCGGGGATGTAGAGGGTGGGGTCCTGGCCGAAGAAGCGGAACCAGTCGATCAGCAGGGCCGCGGAAGTGGCGCCGTCGACGTCGTAATCGGCGAAGACGGCGACCTTTTCCTTGGCCTCCATGGCGGCCAGCACCCGGGCGGCAGCTTCACCCATGTCCTTGAGGCGCTGCGGGTCGGGCAGGGTGTCGCGCAGCGTCGGCGCGAGGAAGGCGGGGGCCTCCTCGGGGGGCACGCCCCGGCGGGCGAGAACGGCGGCGACCGGGGCGGGCAGGCCGGTGGCCTGTTCGAGCGCCTCGGCCGCCCGGGCAAGCTCGACCGAGGGGCCGGTCCAGCGGCGGCCGGTGAGGCTGGTTTCGACATCTAGGAAGGCGGACATGGGAGAGGTGTAGGGGGTGCGGATCGGGAGGTCCAGTGGCCGTGAAGGCGGCGGGCGAGGGGTGGGCGAACTCGGACGGGGGGTCAAGGTGTTGAATCTATATGAGATAGCGCTAACTGGGTGTCGCGCGGGCGAAGGGCGGGCGCCAAGCTTGAGCGGGGCCTTTGGGGATGGCGATCTGAGGGATGGGTTTCAAACCGCACCCGGTGGCATGCGGAATGTGTCGGGCGACCGGGTGCGGCCCGGGATGGCCGCACCCACAAATCGCTCCCGGGTAGATTTCGCGCAACAAGACCCCGCAAGAATCCAGCAGGCCACTTGACGCGCCGGTGTGAAATATTCAGAGTTCTTGATAAGCGAATAACAAAGATTCTTCAGATATGATTGTGTCCGGTGCCCTCGTCTCCGGGCCCGGCAAAGTCACATCCGGAGCCACTGACACTTGGGAGGGAACAGTGAAACATCCGAAATTGAACCGCCGGAATGCGGGCGTTACGACACTCGCCGTCGTGGCAGGACTGGCGGGCCATGCCGCTCATGCGACCGAGGGCTATTTCACACTGGGCCACAGCCCGCTGCAGCGCTCGCTTTCCGGTGCCGGCGTGGCGCGCGGGTCGGAAGCCATGTCCGCCACGATCAACCCTGCGGGCGTCGCCGAAGTCGGGCGGCAATTCCAGATCGGCGCGGAAGTTTTCGTGCCACTGCGCGGCTACGAGGGCGTTGCGACCGGTTTCGTGCCGTCGGGGACGGTCGACAGCGATTCAAACATCTTCCTGGCGCCCAGCTTCGCCTACAACATGCCGCTCGAAAACGGCGGCGTGCTCAACTTCTCCGTCTACGGCAATGGCGGGATGAACACGACCTACCCGGACGGCCTCGGCGGCTGCGGGTCGGTGTTCTGCGGCGGTCCGGCGGGGGTCGACCTGATCCAGCTCTTCGCCTCGGCCACCTACGCGAAGAAATTCGGCAACGTTTCGGTCGGCGTCGCGCCCACGCTGGCCATACAGGGGTTCAAGGCAGACGGCCTGGGCGCCTTTGCCGGTATCTCGACCGACCCCACGGCACTCACGAACAACGGCTATGACATGTCGGTGGGCTACGGCATTCGCGGCGGCTTTGAAATCGAAGTCTCGCCCGTTCTGCGGATCGGCGTGGCGGGCCAGTCCAAGATGTACATGTCGGAACTCGACAGCTACGCGGGTCTGTTCGAGGACGGCGGCGATTTCGATATCCCGGCGATGATTTCCGCGGGCGTCGCCCTGGACGTGTCGCCGCAGGTGACCCTGATGGCGGATTGGCGCCGGATCTTCTATTCGGATGTCGGCGCGATCGGAAATGCCGTCGATGCCGGGCCGCTCGGCGCACCGGGCGGTGCCGGCTTCGGCTGGGACGACGTCGACGCGGTCAAGCTCGGTGTCGAGTGGCGCCAAAGCGAGGTGATGACCTGGCGGGCTGGTTATTCCCAGAACACCAACCCGATCGGCGCGGAAGACGTGACGTTCAATATCCTCGCGCCCGGAATCGTGGAGCGGCACTTTTCGGTGGGCGGCTCGCGCAAGCTGAACGACCGCGACGCGCTCGACTTCTCGTTCACCTTCGCCCCCGAAGTCAGTGTCAGCGGGCCGGAAACCACGCCCTTGGGTCCGACCGGCGCCACCGTCTCGCCGTACATGAAACAGTTCAGCGCCTCGGTCGGCTGGACCCGGACGTTCTGAAGGACGGGTCGATCTGACCCGCACCCGAATGCGACCACGTTGGCCCGGATCGGTTAAACCGATCCGGGCTTTTTCGTTGTGGAAGCGCTTGCGGGCGAGGACTTCGCGGTGGGTGGGCGAACTCGGACGGGGGGTCAAGGTGTTGATTTGGTTACCGGTAGCGCTAACTTC
>JGI24025J20009_10001100_pt1 | contig 20674 bp, 19 predicted proteins | sample Cruoilmetagenom3_FD_20009 | JGI IMG/M metagenome (IMG submission 20009) | reverse complement strand
AGATACCCACCTGAAACCTGTTTGAGCATCCGCCCCGCCTCGGCCGGATTGGCCAACCCTTCGGTGACCAACAGACGCAGGTTTTTCTTTTTGGCAAAGATATCTATGGCATCTGCATCGGCACCGGGGGCAATTACAACTTCGGTGAAAATGCCCGAGATTTCCTCAGCCGTGGCGCCGTCCAAAGGCTGGTTCAGCGCGATAATCCCGCCAAAGGCCGATGTGCGGTCACAGTTGAACGCGTTGCGATACGCATCCGACAGGCTGCGCCCACGCGCCACACCGCATGGGTTGGCATGTTTGATGATCGCCACGGCGGGGCCATCCGCCGGGTTAAACTCGCTGACCAGCTCAAACGCGGCATCTGTGTCGTTGATATTGTTATAGCTCAGCTCTTTACCTTGCAGTTGCTGAGCCGTTGCCACGCCAGGGCGTGCGCTGCCATCGGTATAAAAGGCCGCCGATTGATGCGGGTTTTCACCATAACGCAACGTTTGTGCCAATGTACCGGCCACAGCGCGCCGACGTGGGGCTGCGTCGTTCAGCGCCTCGGCCATCCAGGTGGACACAGCCGCATCATAGGCCGCGGTGCGTGCATAGGCCGTTTGTGCCAGAGTTTGGCGGAACGCATATGTCGTCTGCCCGGCGTTGGCATCCAGTTCATTAAGCAGGGGTTGATAATCTTGGACATCAACAACAACGCTGACAAACCCGTGGTTCTTGGCGGCGGCGCGGATCATTGCCGGGCCGCCAATATCAATATTCTCAATGCAGGTGTCATAATCGCCACCTTTGGCGACGGTGTCTTCAAAGGGGTAAAGATTGACCACCAGCAGGTCGATCGGGCCGATCCCGTGCTCGGACATGGCCGCCACATGGCCCTCATCGTCGCGCAGCGCCAACAAACCGCCATGCACCATTGGATGCAGGGTTTTCACCCGGCCATCCATCATTTCGGGAAAGCCCGTGACATCGGCCACATCGCGTACATCCAATCCGGCCTCGCGCAATGTTTTTGCACTGCCGCCGGTGGACAATAATTCCACCCCGCGCGCCGCCAGCGCCTTGCCCAATTCGACCAGTCCGGTCTTGTCAGATACAGAAAGAAGGGCGCGGTTCAGCGGGGCGAGATCAGGCATGTGTGTAAGGTCCTCAGATGGTTTGAGGCCCCCTCTAAAGCGTTTCGCATAGGACTTGAACCACAGTTTCAACAAAAGCTGTGCGGCATAAGCGCGTGGCCGCCCGTGACATGTGGTTATTCCTCGGCCAGAGGGTCCAGTTCATCCTGCGCCAGATCCCGGATTGAGATCGGCGTTTCCTGCGCCTTGGCCAGAGACCAACGCACCCGGCTGGCATACTCCGTCACCCGGCCAGTTAGAACGATCTGCTTGGCCGCGCGCGGTTTCAGCCGGACTTTCTCAAGGTAAACGCTGGGTTCAACGGTCATTTCAGCGGCACCATCGGCCCGGAAAATCCAGATCTCACCGCTTTTCAGTGCCAGTGACACCGCCGAGCCGCCCATATCAATTGAGGCGTCCACATCAGGGTGCAGATGAAACCGGATGTCATAGGGGATACCCTGCAACGGGTTGGCATCCATCGCGTGATCAAACTGGGCTTTGTCGGCGTCATCCAGCGTGATCAGCATATCTTCCGAAGCAATGCCGCGGCCATCAAACGTCATTTCGATCCTGCGCACATGGGTCAACCCATATGCGCGCTTGTAGCCATCGTGGCCCGCTTCTAAGCGCAGCCCGTCCTGGGCCTGGCTCATCTCGGCGGGCACAAAAGAGGGGGTATCATGCAGCCATTGCTGTGCCTGCCCCGTGCTGCCAAGGGTAGAGCTGGAGCGATTGGCCAGCACCAGCGTGGAATGTGACGGTGTGGCGCGCCCCGCCCGGCGCCATTCAGGGCCGAAACTTGAGCCCGAGCCGCAGTTGACAATCAATGGCCGACGCCCTGACGTCAGCTCAAACGCAAGCGTTGAGGCATGTGCGCCCGCAGACGCCCGCCCGCGTGGTGGCAATGAGGCATCCACAATAACGCTGGTGCGCCCGGCGCTGAGCCGTGCAAACCCCATGGCCAACCCATCATTGGCCCTTGGTTTCACACCGCTGGTGGCCAATGCGCCATCCAGCCGCCCTTCAAGACCCCGACCACCACCATGAAACCGCGCCAGCCCGCCATCGGCGTGACGCAGGGTGCGCAGGGTCGGGGCGATGCGTTCGATCGCGCTCCAATGTGCATTGCCCGGGGTATGGCCGGTTTCCGACAGGGCCAAAGCGGCCCATGTGAGCAGGGTAAAGACCTCAAGCAGTTCTTCGGGGTTGCGGGTGGGCAGCCCGCCCTGATCGTCGATCTGTGCATCACACTCACGCGCCAGCGCCGAGAGAGCCGGGTTCACATGTGCCTCCATTCCCTCCAGCGACAGGCCTGCATAAATCATGCCGGTGAGGGCTTCAAACCGGGGCAGGCCGGGGGGGGATGTTTTCCAACGCCGCCCCAGGAATATTGTTTGCTGACCAAGGGAGCGCATAAACGGCTCGGTGTCTTCGCCGCTCATGCCGTTCATCAAAAACAATGCATGGGTGATCCAGCGGATCAGGCGACGACCGGTCAGTTCGGGTGTCCAGCCGGGGCCGTTTCCGCCGCCATACCGGGCGATCCAGTCTATTGTCCAATCCTGTGCGGCCTGCCTTGCTGCGGTGTCGCCGGCGGCGGCCAGATCATCCAGCCAGCCAAACCCGTGTTGTTCATCTTCAAATCCGCGATCAGGCGCGCCCAGATCCCACAACCCGGTATCGGGGGCCTGAATAAGCGTGCCGGAAAAAACGAAATTGCCAGCACTCAGCTGGCGTCCACGTGCATAGCTGCCGATGGTGCGGGGTTCGGGCTGCGAGACAAAGGCTGTCGCCGGGCGCGCCCATGCTGCACGCCGCGCTTCAAAACGGTTTCTTAAGCGCGCCCATCGCGCCGAAAAACATTCGGTTTCCGTTGACATAGCCCGTGCCTCTTGACGCTCTTTGCGGCGTTGTTTGTGCCAATATACCTGTGGCCATGGCGTAAGTCACCGACAGAATGCGCGCGATGCGTGGCTCGGCAATTACTGGCGCAGGCACGCGATATAAAACCCGTCCATGCCCCCTGCTTGGGCCCAATAGTCGGGCCGCAGGCGTAAACCACCTTCTTGCGTGCGCCAGTCGGGGTCAATTCCGGGGCGCAGGCAGGCCTCGGCATCGGTTTTTAGATCCGGGTGGCGGGCAAGGGCCTCATCAATCTGCACCTCCCCTTCGTCGGGCAGTAATGAACAGGTGCAATACACCAAACGCCCGCCGGGCTTAAGCAGGCTCAGCGCGTGGTCGATCATCGCCGATTGCAGGGCAAACAGCTCGCCAAAGTCGCTGCCGTCCTTGGCAAATGGCAAATCCGGGTGCCGCCGGATGGTGCCGGTGGCAGAACAGGGCGCATCCAGCAATATGGCATCATACGGCCCACCTGAATGGGACAATGCATCCTCTGTAATACATGTGGCGCTTAGGCCTGTGCGTGCCAGGTTCTGTGCAACGCGCTCCATGCGCCGTTCGGACAGGTCAAGCGCTGTCACCGTGGCCCCGGCCGCTGCCAGTTGCAGGGTTTTGCCGCCCGGTGCCGCACATAGATCAAGAATATGCTCGCCCGGTTGCGGGTTTAACACCTGCACCGGAATGGCCGCCGCTGCATCCTGTACCCACCAATCGCCAGCCTCAAAGCCGGGCAAGGCAGAAACCTGCCCAGCATTTTCTATCCGAATGCTGCCTGTGGGCAACAATTTCCCGCCTGTGGCCTTAGCCACTGCTTTGGGGTCGCCCTTTGCAGTCAGGTCCAACGGCGCGCCGGCAAAATAGGCGCGGTCCATGGCGTTCATCGCGCCTTGCCCATAGGCGGCCACCAGCGGCTCACGCAGCCAGCTGCGCAAGCGCGGAATGCGCAAATCATTCCAGTTGCGCGGCCCATCCGCAGCCATCTTGCGCAACACGGCGTTCACCAGCCCCTTAAGGTTGCCATAGCGGCGGTGGCGTCCAATGATGCTGACCATATCGTTGACCACGCCGTGCGGATCACCGCCCAGACACAGCTCGATCGTGCCGACACGCAACAGATTATGCACCGTCAAAGGCGGCGGTTTGCGCAGATGACGGCTGAGCATGCGGTCGGCGCGCTCCATGCCGCGCAGGGTGTCTGTGGCCAGCCGCTGGGCGCGTGCCCGATCGGCGGGCGGCAGCTTGTCCAACACACCGCTGCCGATCAGCTCGGACATCAGACGACCTTCACCGATGATCTGATCCAGAAGGGACGCCGCCTTGTGGCGGGCTGAGGGGGCCATGTTGGTCATGTGTGATCGGTCCTTGCCGGGGCGGGATGGGGGCGTATATCAAGGGGACACGGACAAAGGAACCCAAAGCTATGCCTTGCGACGACCAAAAAGACCTGCCCGCCGCCGCGATCCGCGCCCTGGCTGAGGCCGATGAGCGCCGCCAGACGGCCGCCGCGCAGGAACTGCCCAAGGAACTGGGTGGCCGCCGCGAAGGGCTAGAGCCCGTGCGCTATGGCGATTGGGAAAGAAAAGGCATCGCGGTCGATTTTTGATGTTGGGCGTTATTTCAGCCCCAGCACGTCCAACATGTCGTATTCGCCCGGTTTACGCCCCAAGCCCCAAAGTGCTGCCTTTAATGCACCACGTGCAAAGACCGAACGATCACTGGCCACATGCCGCAAAGTGATCCGTTCACCCGCAGTGGCAAACATCACATCATGTTCACCAATGATATCGCCACCGCGAATGGCGCTAAATCCGATGTCGCCACGTTTGCGTTTGCCGGTGATCCCATCGCGCCCCCGGTCCGAGGCTGATGCCAGATCAACGCCGCGCCCTTCGGCGGCCGCCTCGCCCAGCATCAGGGCGGTGCCTGAAGGCGCATCAACCTTTTGATTGTGATGCGCCTCGATTATTTCGATGTCGTAATCCTCGTCCAAGGCTGCGGCCACCTGGCGGGTCAGTTGCACCAACAGATTAACGCCAAGGCTCATGTTACCCGCGCGCACGATGGTGGCATGACGTGCAGCAATAGAAAGCTTGGCCAGATCATCGTCACTCATGCCTGTGGTGCCAATCACATGTACGGCGCGCGCTTGTGCGGTCAGGGTGGAGAATGCCACTGTGGCTGCGGGGGATGTGAAATCAATCACGATTTGCGCTTTGGCAAAGGCCTCAAGCGGGTCATCCGTAACTGCCACGCCCAGATCGCCGCCGCCCATTGCCGCGCCCACATCCTGGCCAACCCATGTATGGCCTTCACGCTCAACCGCGCCCACCAGCCGCGCTGCATTGCTGGCCTCAATCGTCTGGATCAACATCTGGCCCATGCGCCCCGATGCGCCTGTCACCACGATGCCTGGTAATTCTGCCATGTCGCTCACTCCGCCCTTGTCCGGCCAATGCATAGCGCGCCCAGGCAGGCTCAGACAACGCCCAAGTTGCTATAATTCCCGGCCCCGTCCCATCTTCTTGCCCCAAATATCCCCGCCAGAGGCAAAATACTCTTTGCCTGAGCTGCCGCCTCGTTACCGCTTGGCAAATCGAGGCACAGGTCTTAGATGCACCTCATGGCAAAGAACAAGTTTCATGATGGGCCCGGTCCCTCACAACGCCAGCTTCGCGTGGGCGAGCTTATTCGGCGCGCTTTGTCCGAAGTGCTGGCGCATGGCGATGTGCATGACCCGGATCTGAACCGGATGTCGGTGACTGTGGGGGAAGTGCGCACATCACCCGACCTGAAGGTCGCCACGGCCTATGTCATGCCGCTGGGCGGGCAGGGCCAGAAAGAGCTGATCGGCCTTCTGGCGCGCAACAAGGCTGAGCTGCGCCACCAGATCAGCAAAAAGCTTGATCTGAAATATGCACCTGACCTGCGCTTCAGGCTGGACGCGACATTCGATCAGATGGACGAAACCCGCCGTCTGTTTGACCGCGATGACGTGCGCCGGGACCTGGAGGAGTAGGCGTGCGCTGGCTTCTTGTGGCCATTGTAAGCCTTGCAACGCCTGCGGCAGCGGTTGAGTGCAAGGACGTAAGCTTTGACGGTGGTACATACACCCTGTGCGAGGTGAACATCACTCAGGACGAAATACGCCTGTTCTTGCGTGACCCCGACACCGACCGCCCCTTTGGCAGCTTTGACAATGTGGCGACGAAACTGGCAAACGCCGACCAAACCCTGCTTTTTGCGATGAATGCGGGCATGTATCATGCTGATCGCAGCCCGGTGGGCCACTATGTTGAAAGCGGCACCGAGCGCGCGCCGGTCATCAGCACCGATGGGCCCGGTAATTTCGGCCTGCTGCCCAATGGGGTGTTTTGTGTGGGGGACACCCACGCGCGCGTGATTGAAACGCGCCGCTTTCTGCGCGAGGCGCCAAATTGCACCCATGCCAGCCAATCCGGGCCGATGCTGGTGATTGATGGCCAGCTGCACCCCCGGTTTTTGAAGGATAGCGACAGCCGCTATATCCGCAATGGTGTGGGCACCTCTGGTGATGGCCGTACGGTCTGGTTTGCCATGTCGCACGCCTCGGTGAACTTTCACACTTTCGGGCGGTTTTTCCGTGATGGAATTAAGGTGCCACAGGCGCTCTATTTTGATGGCAATATCTCGCGGTTGTATGCACTTGGGCTGGGGCGCAACGATGGCGGCTTTCCCATGGGGCCGATTGTGGGTGTGGTCGCAGACGCTGAATGATTGACGATCCGGTGTAGGTGAACTACCCCGCATATCCAACAAACAGATAGGGCTGTGCATGGCACGCAAACGCAAAGGCCGCGATATTTCAGGTTGGCTGGTGGTGGATAAACCGGCTGGAATGACCTCGACGGCGGTGGTCAACAAAGTGCGCTGGGCGTTGCAGGCCAAGAAGGCCGGCCATGCAGGCACCCTGGACCCCGAAGCAACCGGCGTTCTAGCTGTGGCGCTGGGCGAGGCAACCAAGACCGTGCCCTATATCACCGATGCGTTGAAGGCCTACAGCTTTGCCGTGCGGTTTGGCCAGGCCACCAACACCGATGATGGCGAAGGCGAAGTGATTGCCACCAGTGACACCCGCCCGGATGACAACGAAATCAAAGCGGCATTGGGGGCCTTCGTTGGCGACATCATGCAGGTGCCGCCCAAGTTTTCCGCCGTGAAGATCGACGGGCAGCGCGCCTACAAGCTGGCCCGCGATGGTGAGGATGTCGAGATTGCTGCGCGGCCCCTGTGGGTTGAGGAACTGGTGCTGACTGATCGCCCTGATGCCGATACCGCGGTGCTGGAAATGACCTGCGGCAAAGGTGGCTATGTGCGCGCCATCGCCCGTGATCTGGGCGAAACGTTGGGCTGTAAGGCACATGTGACATGGCTGCGCAGGCTCTGGTCAGGGCCGTTTGAGGTGGGCGATGGCCTGAGCTTTGAGCAGATCGAAACGATGGCACAAAGCCCTGATCTGGATACACATGTGCGTCCCCTGGAAATGGGATTGGCGGAGTTGCCGATGGTGACCTGTTCGGCCGAGGCCGCAGCGAAGCTGCGCAATGGCAATCCCGGCATGGTGATCGGATCGGATGTGGACTACGGCGATGAATGCTGGGCTGCTCATGATGGCCGCGCTGTGGCCGTGGGCCGTTTCAAAGGCGGAGAGCTGCACCCCAGCCGTGTGATCCTTCCCAGCGAGGCACCATGAGCAGCCCTGATCATCTGCATGATCCCGGCGGTAAAGTGCGCCTGAAACTGCCAGACGGCGTGATCGGCGGGGCAACGTTTTCTGACTGCGGCCGATATCGGCAAGCTTTGACTCGCGATTGGACGCAGGCCGCAGATACGCCAAAATCTGTGCTTTTTATCGGAATGAACCCTTCGGTGGCAGGGGCCGAGGTGTCAGACCCCACTTGCCACCGCGAACTGATGTTTTCACGCGACTGGGGATTTACCCGCTATCTGAAGGGCAACATGCTGGATTGGCGTGCAACCTCGCCCAAGGACATCCCGCCCGATCCGGCGCTGGCCTGCAGTGGTGCGAACATCCCGGCGCTGGTGGATATGGCGAGCGAGGCCGAACTGGTGGTTATGGCCTATGGCAAATTGCACGCCCGATTTCAGCCGGTGGTGCGGGATGTATTTGTGGCCATAACTGCTTTGGGCAAACCGTTGCAATGTTTGGGCGTGAACAAGGATGGATCGGCCAAACATCCGTTGTATTTGCGCAAGGATACGCAGCTCAGACCGTTTGAACTGCCTCTGTAAGGTGGGGTTTCACCCCACCGCTGTCTAAAAAACAATGAAAAAAGGCGCCCCTTATCCACAGGGCACCCTTCCAAATGTCAGATTGCTAAAGCATTTCGCGTAAAACCTGGTTCAGTGATTTTGCCCGAAACGCCCACAGCGTTCATATGTTGTGCGGCGTATCGCCTTTTCCCTACTTCAGGTTAAAGGCGATACGCTGCAAAGCCTATTCAGCTTCAATCGTCAGCGCCACAAAGCGTGGCTCGCCCGCGCGGCGCACCAATAGCAGCAGTGACTTGCGGCCAGCTTCTGTTGCCTCGGCGATCCGGTCTTCAAGATCTGAAATGCCAATCAGCTTTTGCTGGCCCGCTTCGGTGATCAGATCACCAGCGCGCATGCCCTTTTCATAAGCCTCCGAGAGCGTATCCACATCCTTGACCACCAGACCTGTTGCTGTCTCAGACAGCGCCAGTTGGCTGCGCAGTTCGTCGTTCAGGGGGCTTAACGTCAGATCCAGCACAACCTTTTCAGTCGGCTCGTCCATAGTGCCGCCGTCCTCACCTTGCTGTACGGCAGGGATCGCGCCTTCTGCGGCCTCACGGCGGCCCAGGGTGATCTTCAGCGTCTGGGTTTTACCGTCGCGGAACACAACCACGCGCACGGCTTTGCCAACCTCAGAATTGCCCACCCGGCGCACAAGGCCGCGAGTGTCGGCAACGTCATGGCCATCAAAGCTCATGATAACGTCACCAGCCAGCATGCCGCCTTCTTTGGCGGGGCCTTCGGGCACATCGGTAACCATGGCACCTGCGGTTTTTTCCAAGCCAATTGCCTCGGCCACGTCATCGGTCACATCCTGAATGCGCACGCCCAGCCAGCCACGACGGGTTTCGCCGTATTCCTGCAACTGGCCGACCACACGGGTCACCACGTTAGAGGCCATCGAAAACCCAATCCCGATAGAACCGCCGTTGGGGCTGAGGATTGCCGTGTTCACGCCAATCACATTGCCATCAAGGTTAAACAGCGGGCCACCTGAGTTACCCCGGTTGATCGCTGCATCCGTCTGAATGTAATCGTCATAGGTGCCGGACAGGGCGCGATTGCGCGCTGATACGATGCCCGCAGAGACCGAAAATCCCTGACCCAGCGGGTTACCCATGGCCATCACCCAATCGCCCACGCGCGCAGTGTCGCTATCGCCGAAGCTGACAAACGCCAAAGGCTCATCGGTTTCCACCTTCAAAAGCGCAATGTCGGTTTTTGGGTCGGTGCCAATCACTTTGGCTTCCAGCTCTGCACCGGAAAAGAACTCAATGATGATCTCATCGGCGCTTTCAATGACATGGTTGTTGGTGACAACATAACCATCCTCAGAGATCACAAAACCCGATCCCAGCGCCGACGTGCGACGTGGTCGATCACCCTGACCATTGCGGTCCCGAAACTCGCGGAAGAAATCTTCAAACGGGGATCCTTCGGGCACGATGGGCGAGGGGCCGGTGCCCTGTGCCACAACCGTTGAGGTGGTGATGTTAACCACCGCTGGGCTGATCTTTTCGGCGAGATCGGCAAAGCTCTCGGGCCGGGCCTGCGCCACAATGGCCTGTGCCATCAGCAGAGCTATTGCCAGGGCGGTTAGCCACAGGGCGCGCAGGCTGCGAGCACTCTGAATTTGTGTTGAAATGGCTTGGACGTTCACTCCCGATACTCCTTCGTTGTCCTTACTCCGCCTAAGAATAGACGGCTTTTACATAGCTTTGATGTAGGTATGGTTAACGTAATCTCAATTAAACCTACCACAGCTCACGCGCATGTGATGTCTTTGTGTCGTTTTGATCAAGCGCCAAGCGCTTTGGCGAGCCACAAAATAACCAAGCCCGTTGCCAGCGCAGCAAGCCCGATTGCGCGGCGTTGTTCAAGGGTTAATGCCCGCATCGCCTCCAGTAAATTCTCAATAAGCGAAGGGGCCAGTGCGTACACCAGCCCCTCGACAATCAGCACCAAACCCAGCGCCAGAAGCGCGGTTTCGATCATTGTGCAGCTGCGCCCTGATCCGAGCGCAGGTAGTTGAAGAACTCGCTGTCCGGTGACATCACCATGGACGAATTCGACCCCTGCAACGCCTTGCGATAGGCATTCAGCGACCGGTAGAATTCAAAGAATTCGGTATCCGCGCCAAAGGCTTCGTTGAAGATCGCGTTGCGTTTGGCATCAGCCTTCACCACGGGTGATTTCGGCCTGACGCTTGGCGTCCGAGACGATCTCAACCTGGGTCCGATCCGCCTGGGCACGCACACGTTGCGCAGCTTCGTTACCACGCGCGATTTCATCGGCAGCTTCACGCTCACGCTCGGCCCGCATCCGGGCAAAGGTGGCATCCAGGTTTTGCCGTGGCAGATCGGTGCGTTTGAGGCGCACATCGATGATCTCAATCCCCAGCTTATTGGCCTCCACGATGGCCTGATTCCGGATTTGCAGCATCAACGCGGCACGGTCCGAACTCAGGATGTCGTTTGAACTGACCGACCCGAGAATTTCGCGCGTTTCCGAGCGCAGGATCGAATCCAGCCGGGCTTCGGCGGCGGGAATGCCGCCCACACCTACGGCTTGGCGGAACTGCTCGACATTCACGATGCGATAGCGTGCGAAGGCATCAACCATCAGACGGCGATCATCCAGCGGGGTGACTTCCAGCGGATCAATGTCGCGGCTCAGGATACGGTCATCATAGCGTACCACGTCCTGAATAAGCGGGATTTTAAAGCCAAGCCCTGGTTCTTCTTTAACCTTGATGACCTTACCAAATTGCAGAACCAGCGCTTTTTCGCGCTCGTCCACAATAAAGACCGAGGACAGAGCCGCGATGATAACCAATACAACGATTGGCAGAAGCATTGTTGATTTCCGCATCTTACTGTCCTCCAGACTGCGGCTTGCGCAGCTCGTTCAGGGGCAGATAGGGGACAACGCCCTGACCTCCGCTGGCATTCTGGTCCAGAATGATCTTATCCATTCCACCCAGCACTTCTTCCATGGCTTCCAGATACAGACGCTTGCGCGTCACTTCCGGTGCTTTCTGATATTCGTTCAAAACAGCAGTAAAGCGGCTGGCTTCACCTTCGGCCTCGTTGATCACGCGGGCACGATAGCCTTCGGCCTCTTCCAGCGTCTGTGCGGCTTCACCACGCGCTTCGGCCAGCACTCGGGCAGCATAGGCGTCGGCTTCTTTTTCCAACCTGTCACGCTTTTGCTCAGCGGCCTGAACATCGCGGAATGAATCAATCACGTCTGTTGGTGGATCGGCCTTGTCAAAGTTGACCCGGATGATGCTAACGCCAGAGTTATAGCTGTCGAGCGTGGATTGAATGAGATCCTCCAACCGCGAGGCAATCACACCGCGATCCCGGTTCAGGATCGGTGCGAGCCGCGACTGGGCAACAATCTCGCGCATCGCAGATTCGCTCACCGCGTTAATAGTGGAGCGTGGATCTTGCAGGTTAAACAGGTATTTGGCGGGGTCATTGATATTCCAGACCACCTGAAAATCAATATCGACGATGTTTTCATCCCCGGTCAGCATCAAGCCGGCCTCGGACCCACGTCCACCAACACCAATATCTTCGTTCTGCTCGCGGGTGACGGGCAGTTTTTCGTANGTCACCAGCGGCCAGGGNGCAAAGTTCAGACCCGGATCAGTGGTGCGGTAATAATCGCCAAGAAACAGCTCAACCGATTGTTCTTCGGGTTTGACCGTATAGAAGCTGGCCGCTGCCCAAAGCACGGCCGCAATGACCAAACCGATGACAAACGTGCCGCGGCCAAATGCCGGGCCACCGCTGCCGGTGCCATTGGAGCCGCTGCCACCACCGCCGCGCCCGCCCATCAGCACGCGCAGCTGGTCCTGGCCTTTTTTCATCAGCTCGTCGATTTCAGGCATTTGCGGCCCGCCGTTTTCCGGGGGGCGCCGCCCGCCGTTGCGATTGCCACCACGGTTGTCATCACCACCGTCGTCGCCTCCGCCTGAATTGCCGCCGCCGCCCCAAGGGCCGCCAGATGGTCCAGCCATAAAATCTGTTTCCTTATCTCTGCGTCGTTATCACGACGTTATACATAACCTGTGCAGTTTGTCTGAAAAATCAAGCTGTCCGAACAGGGGTTTTCATGGTCACTAGTTCTTCGGACATGGTTGGATGCACCGCACATGTCCGGTCGAAATCTTCTTTTGTGGCGCCCATCTTCACGGCAATGCCCGCCAATTGGATCATCTCGCCCGCGCCGGGTGCCACAATGTGACAGCCCAATACCTTGCGTGTGGCCTGAGAGACAATCAACTTCATCAGCACCCGGTCATTGCGCCCGGCAAAGGCCTGCTGCATCGGTTTGAACGACGTTGCATAAACCTCAATTGGCTCCTGCTCACGTGCGGCTTCCTCAGATAATCCCACTGTGCCCATCTCGGGTTGGGTGAAAATTGCCGTTGGAATCAACTCATGATCCACGGGCGTCGGGTTGGCGTTGAACACAGTTTCCACAAAGGCCATGCCCTCGCGGATGGCCACGGGTGTCAGGTTCACGCGGTCAGTCACATCGCCAATGGCATAGATAGATGGCACGCCGGTCTGGCTGTACTCATCCACTACAATTTCGCCTTTGCGGCCCAGCTGGACGCCTGCCTCTTCCAGACCCATATCGCTGGTATTGGGCACACGACCGGTGGCAAACATGACCTGTTCAAACACCTCATCCGAGCCATTGGTGCCCTTCACGCGATATCCACCATCGACGGGCGCCATCTCCATGATGTTGGTGCCCAGATGCAGGTTGACCCCGTTTTGGATCATCTCTTCGGAAACCAGCCCACGCGCCTCTTCGTCAAAACCACGCAGGATTTGCGCACCGCGATAGAACTGTGTGACCTGCACGCCCAGCCCGTTCAGGATGCCGGCGAATTCGCAAGCAATATAGCCGCCGCCGATGATCAGAATGGATTTTGGCAGGGTCTCAAGGTGGAAGATGTCATTGCTGGTGATTGCATGCTGCGCGCCGGGCAGATCAGGCTTCACGGGCTGCCCGCCGCTGGCAACCAAAATGTGTTTGGCGGTCTTGCGCTCGCCCGTGCTCAGCTCAATCGTATGTGCATCGGCCAGCCTGGCGCGTGCGTCATAGGTGTCTACCCCGTTCGAGCTGAGGATAGTGCGATACACCCCCTCGAGCCGGTCCAGTTCTGCATGCAGCTTGCCCTGAAAGGCAGACCAGTCAAACCCACCGTAGTGCACTGTCCAGCCATAGGCCTGTGCATCCTCGATGGCGCTGGGGAATTCGCTGGCGAACACCATTAGTTTTTTGGGGACACATCCCCGGATCACACATGTGCCGCCATAGCGGTCGTCTTCGGCCAGGGCCACCTTTGCGCCACCCTGTGCTGCCACACGGGCCGCGCGCACGCCACCAGATCCACCGCCAATGACAAAAAGATCATAGTCAAACGTCATGTGTATTCAGTCCATCATATCAGTGAACAGATTATCGGATTCCAAGAAATCCAGACGGTCCTCTTCTACTGTGCCTTCATTGATGTCGCGCGTTTCAACCCGACCATCGCCATAGCCCAGCACGACAACATCGCAAATATCCACGAATAGCCCGTTTTCAACCACCCCCGGCACCTGATTAAGCACAAGCGACAGCTGCCGTGCATTGCCAATACGCCCCAAATGCAGATCAAGGATATGGTTGCCCTCATCAGTGACATAGGGATGATCGCCATTCATACGCAGCGTGGCATCGCGGCCCAGCACATCCATGCTGATCAACATTTCCTCAACCAGTGATTTGGAGGTCTGCCAGCCGAACGGGATCACCTCGATGGGCAGGGGGAATGATCCCAGGTGCTCAACTTCTTTGGATGCATCGGTGATCACGATCATCTGATCGCTGGCGGTCGCCACGATCTTTTCCTGCAACAGCGCACCGCCGCCGCCTTTGATCAGGTTCAGATCATCGTCAAATTCATCGGCACCATCAATGGTGACATCCAGCCACTTCGCCTCGTCCAGGCTGATCACTTCGATGCCCACATCGCGCGCCAGTTCGGCTGTTCGGGTTGAGGTGGGCACACCTTTGATGCGCAACCCGTCCTCGCGCACCATTTCACCCAGACACCGCACCATCCAGGCGGCCGTGCTGCCTGTACCCAGGCCCACACGCATTCCGTCTTCCACAAAATCCACAGCCCGTTTGGCAGCCACATATTTGGCTTTGTCGATGGGCGAAAGTTCCCCGCTCATGATGTGCACTCCCCAAGTGTTTGGGGCGTTATACCGGTGTTGCGCACGGGGCGCGAGGGGCAATCTTCGATGAAATGGAGCGACCTGTCGTGCTCTGCGTTAACGTGCGCGCAGCACCTTGGCCATTTCCTGAATTGTGACCACGCCGTCGCCATCCATATCCAGCGCCATCAGGTCAACAACGAACTGCTCGCGGCGCGCGAGGCGCCTGTTAGGATCAGTTTGGACAGTTCGCACGACATGTTGACGCAGCTCATCAAAATCCAGTTGATTGTTGGCGTCCAGATCAGCGTCGATGATCATCAACTCCAAATCTGAGCGTTTTATCATCCTGCGGTTCTGAGATGAGAGGCGCGCGATATCTAATTCCTCTTCCGATAAGGCACCATCAAAATCCAGATCGAGCGACAATATACCCTGCATCACCTGCGCTCGATTTTGTGCAACGGCGGACTTTCTATAGTTATCAATAACTTCTTGGGTGATGATTCCATCAGGTTGCAGTTCAAGCATCCGTTGGGCAATCCTCTTGATTGCCCTTTGTGTATCATCGCCCATCATATTCTCAATGGACTTTGGAAGTGGCTGCTTCACCTCATCTGCATGGGCGTAGGTTGACAATAGTGCCGCAGCAACAATGCATAAGGTGTAGGGTTTTATCATGGCGCCTGCTTTCAACTTTAATGCGAATCTTGGGTAGGATATGCAGCCAATGCGGAATTTCCTAGGTACCATGTGAAAACAGAGTGTTCATAAGGAACGCCAGATCCGGCAGCTATTGCATCACCCGCTAGCCTGATCCGGCGTGCACCTGCATGCCCTGCGCAGTATCGGTGATCGAATGTTAAATACCGGCACCTCCCATCTTCTTGCCGAAAATATCCCGGGGAGTTTGAGGGGCAGCGCCCCTCATTACAAATCAACAAAGCGTGGCATCGCCACACAACTGGATCACACCAACGTGGAAAACACAGATCCCGATCCATAGAAAATACCCTACTTCACATGAGCAAAACGCCGCCTTCGCCGGGCATCCTGCCGTGTTTGAAGGATTGTTGAGATGTCGCACCTGCGATAAAGGCCCAAACTCGGGGCAATCCCCTTTACCGCCGCATTAAGCGAGCAGACCAGAAAGCAGTGTGACCAGATGTTTCTGTCCGTGTTTGATATGTTCAAAGTGGGTGTTGGCCCGTCCTCGTCACATACGATGGGGCCGATGGTGGCTGCTGCCCGGTTTCTGGATGCCATGCGCGCCTCACCGTTTGAGTTCCACGGCCTGCGTGGGTCTTTGCACGGCAGCCTTGCCTTTACCGGTGTCGGCCATGCGACTGACCGCGCCACTATTCTGGGCCTCGCCGGGTTTTCGCCCGACACTTATGACCATGAACACGCCCAAGCCGTGTTGGCCGAAATCCGTGATACCCAGACAGTGACACCCGAAGGCCTGCCAACCCTTCAGTTCAATCCCAAAGACGATCTGACTTTTGATTTTGGGCCTAACCTGCCGGGCCATGCCAATGGCATGATCCTGATGGCGACAGATAGGCAGGGCGATGTGATCCTGCGCCAGACGTATTACTCCATCGGTGGTGGTTTTGTGATGACCGAGGCCGAACTGGCCGCCGGGCGCAACACCGATGAAGGTGATCCGGTGCCCTATCCATTCAAATCCGCCAACCAAATGCTGGAGATGGCTGAAACATCGGGCAAATCTATTGCAGACATGAAGCGTGCCAATGAAATTTCTCGCGGGGGGCCTGAAAACCTTACGTCCGGGGTGGCGCGTATCTGGCAAGTTATGAACAGTTGTATTGAACGGGGCATGCAAAACGATGGCACTTTGCCGGGGGGGCTGAATGTGCGGCGCCGGGCCAAAGGCATCCATGATGCGTTGCTGGCTGAACGTGGCACCAACCTGAGTGCGCCGCATAAGATCAATGACTGGATCAGCACCTACGCCATGGCCGTGAACGAAGAAAACGCAGCGGGCGGGCAGGTTGTGACGGCCCCCACCAATGGCGCGGCCGGCGTGGTGCCAGCAGTGATCAAATATTACCTTGATCATGTGCCGGGGGCCACGGAATCTCAGGTCGAGGATTTCATGCTCACCGCCGCTGCCATCGGTGGTCTGGTCAAGTTCAATGCTTCTATCTCTGGCGCCGAGGCCGGGTGTCAGGCCGAAGTTGGCAGTGCCGCCGCCATGGGGGCCGCCGGTTTGGCGGCCGTTCTGGGGGGCACGCCCAAGCAGATCGAAAACGCCGCCGAGATCGCGCTGGAGCATCACCTTGGCATGACGTGCGATCCGGTCAAAGGCCTGGTGCAGGTGCCGTGCATTGAGCGCAACGGATTGGGTGCGATCAAGGCGGTCAGTGCGGCCTCACTGGCTCTGCGCGGCGATGGCCAACACCTTGTGCCGCTGGATGCCTGTATCGAAACCATGCGCCAAACCGGCGTGGATATGAGCGAAAAATACAAAGAGACATCGCTGGGCGGTCTGGCTGTGAACGTGCCAAACTGTTGAGCGCGCATATTTGCTAATCTGCGCGTCGCTCGGAGCAGGTCGGCTCAGTATCAAATGGGCATATCTTCGTCGGGCGGGCACTCGGTGCCTCACTCGGTGCCTAAAGCGTTTAGCCTTTAACCTTAATCAGAGGTTTTGCCCGTAACGTCCACAAGGTTCATATGTCGTGCTGGGCCTCGCCATTTGTCTGCCTCAGCTGAACGGCGATAGGCTTTGGGTCAGTACAAAGCCTGCCCTAGTCCCAACGTACCGTCGATTTCGACAGCGTCTGCACAACTATGTCCAGGGCATCGCTGGGCAGGATCACTAGCATTTTCGGGCTGGTAACGCTCAGGTGAACCGGGCCTTTTGCCCGGTTCGACGTGCCTACCCGGCCATCGGGGGCAAAGTTCAGACCGCCGATCTCCCATTTCAGCCCATCCGATGTGCCCTCAACTGCGCCCAATGGAAACAGTGAGACCACAGTCCCCGGACGCAAATCCAACAGCATTGTAGGCGGGGCCAGAAACACCAACTCGTGCTGCCCCAGCAAAACACAAGGCTGACCGGCAAAGCGCACAAGACTGTTATAGCAGGCCAGTTGATGGTCCTGCCTGCCAGCGGTAAAACCGACCCCAATGATCAACGGCGCGCTGATTTGGGACAGGCATTTGTCAAAGTCGGTGGTGTCCTGATCATCAATACAGTGCAGGATGCTATCTGGCAGGCGGGCTCTTGCGGCGTCACTGATGGAATCAAAATCACCAATCACCGCTTCGGGGATCAGACCGTTTTCATGTGCCACATCAGCCCCACCGTCAGCGGCCACAATGCGCGGCGCAACAGCCCGTGCCCGGCTAAGGGTTGTATTGTTAACGCTGGCGCCACCAATTAGAGTGACTGTTTCCAAGCTATGGACAATCAAGCGATTTTCCCCGGATTATTGGCAAGTTAAACTAGTGAGCCTTATTTAAACCATGAAATGATACTGTAAAATTCTAAGAATCGGGCCGCTTTCGACGCGCCCAGCATGGTAAACATGTCGTTGCAGGCAATGCAAAGCGAGCAATTGGTATGATTAAAGACAGCAAAATTCTCACGGTCTCTTATGGGACGTTTTCGTGCACGTTGGAGGGGTTCGATGATTCGTTCACCACCATGAAGGCGATTGCGGAGTATTTCCGCGATCTGGCAGCCGATGACCGATACTTCGGGGCGGAACCTCCGACACCGGATGCCGAAATGCTGGCCCGGATCGCCGAGCGCGAGATCGAACGCCGGGTTCAGGCCCATGAAGACGGTGGTAAAATCGTGCTGCGTGCGTCTGAAGAAACCCCGGCAGCGCTGCCACATGAGGATGCAGCTGACACCCCCAGCGCGCAAGCTGAGGATGCAGCCGATGATCAGTTGGTAGCTGATATTACGGATGCCACAGAAGAACCGCTTAACGAGGCGGCACAAACACCTGTTGCAGAGGTGGCCGAGGCTCAGCCCGCCGCAATCTCGCAAGGCCTCACTGCTCCGATGCCATTGCGTGAGGTTGCCAAAGTAGAAGAGATTGAAGAGGCGGTTGTCGAAGAGATAGCTGAAACCCCTGAGGCCCCTGCGCAACCCGAAGATACCAGTGAAGCGGTGATGGCCGAGGTGGAGACTGCCTCTGAGGTTGAGACTGCCGTAGAACCTGTTGATATTGCAAAAGAAGATGAAGCTGACACTCTTGCTGATTTTGCTGAGGACGAATCCGTGGCGCCTCAGATCGAAACCGCTGATGTCAGTCATCCTGACCCCGATAGTGTTGCGGCCAAGCTGGGCCGTATCCGCTCGGTTGTTGCGCAGTCTGAACAGCCCTACGGCGATACCGATTATAGCGAAGACGAACACGCATCGGGTTTCCTGGAAACCAACCTTGCTGATCTGGACGCTGCCTTGGCTGCTGATGATGCCGCCGAAATGCGTGTCGAGGAATTTGAAGACACGGTTGAGGCTGACGCTGAACCTGCAGTTGATACACAAACCGCTGTTGACGTCGAAGTTGAGGCGGAAATTGAAGTAGAGGTTGAGGTAGAAGCTCAGGTTGAAGCTGCGGTTGAAACGAGCGGCGAAACAGACATTGCCTCGATTTTGGCCAATGTGTCGGTTCTGGCGGATGATACTGCTGAGGCTGATACCGCCCAAGCGGATACCTCGTTTGAGGTGCCAGAGGCGGCTGAGGCCAAAGCAGATCCAGTCGACACTTTCGAAGACACACTGGCCCAACTGATGGCAGATGCCCTGCCGGTCGGTGGTGTGGTTGAGGCCGACGACGCAGAGTTGGAAGACGAGGAGCTGCCCGCCGAAACGCCGCCTCTTAATGTGCGCGTCACCAAGATGAAGCGTGCGGATGTTGATGCGGCTTTGGCTGCGGGCCAAGTTCAGGAAGTAGAGGCGACAAACGACGCCGGGAACCTCTTCTCGGACGAGAGTGAAGACGACATCGCCTCAACTCTTTCGGCTGAAGAAGAAGCTGAGCTGCAACGCGAACTGGCTGAAGTTGAAGCAGATTTTGCTCCGGAAGACATGGGTGAGGGTGGTGAGCGTCAAGTAGAAACTGCTGATGATGAAGAAATGTCAGACGCAGCAGACGATATGGCTGAAACCGCATTCACCGCCGATGAGGACGAGATGGAAGAGGCGCTTGATGATGCGTCAACCGCCTCAGCCCGTGGCGTGGATCGTTTGCAGGCTGTTGAACAAACCTCGGATGTGTCGCGAATTTTTGAAGAGGCGGACACTCAGCTTGATGAGCCAGAATCCAGCGAACGGCGAAATGCGATCCAGCATCTGCGTGCAGCCGTGGCTGCCACCCGTGCTGATCAAAATGCCGGTGTGGATATCTCAAAAGACAAGGATGACAGTGCCTATCGTTCAGATTTGGCCGATGTTGTACGTCCGCGTCGCCCACGCGCCGGTGGTACCACCCGCTCTGAGCGCCCTGGAACTGAGCGCCCGGCACCCCTGAAATTGGTCGCTGAACAACGTATCGACACACCGCAAGCCCCGGTGCGCCCACGCCGGATTACCACCAAAGATCTGGCAGATATAACGGCAGCGCAGGCGAGTCCTGATGCAGATGGCGGTTTTGCTGATTTTGCCGAAGAAATGGGTGCAGGTGCCTTGCCGGAACTGTTGGAAGCCGCAGCTGCCTATATGGCCGATGTGGAAGGTCGCCCGCAGTTTTCACGCCCGATGCTGATGGGCAAGCTCAAAGAGGTTGAGGGCGATGCCTTTTCCCGCGAGGACGGACTGCGATCATTTGGGCAACTGTTGCGTCAGGGTAAATTGCAAAAGCTGAAGGGCGGCCGGTTCTCTGTTACCGAAGAAACCGATTTCCGCGCTCAAGCCCGTAACGCCGGATAAGAAAGAACATTCCGGGGATGGAGTGGCACCGGTCCGCAGCAGCGGGCCGGTGTTTTGGTTTTGATATTCGAATGAATTTTCTTAGCACCTGGCGCACGGAGTGTCAGTTCGGCTGTGTTCCACCATAAGAATGCAGCCGAACCTGCTCTGGTGCTTCATTGTATTTCTTGACAAACCACTTTTTCATCAAGGTGACA
>JGI24025J20009_10001099_pt1 | contig 20688 bp, 15 predicted proteins | sample Cruoilmetagenom3_FD_20009 | JGI IMG/M metagenome (IMG submission 20009) | reverse complement strand
CGCGTCTGCCCAGACCAGCCTCCGCCACAACCCACGGAAACTACGCAGTTAATTCACCGCGCGTCTGGTATCACAGGTTTTGTGAAAGTGTTTGGCTGTGCTCTCAGTCCAGAGCGAACCAGTCTGGCCCCAGATTTCCCTGTTAACAGGGAATTTACAGGGAAAAACCGTGATTCTGACAGGAAATTTCCGAAATGGGGCGAAATAGACGCGTAGTTACAGTGACTTGCGAGCGAATTCCCTAAGAAAACTAACAGGGAAAATTATTTGCCGAACAGGGAAGTATTCTGAACGAACAGGGAGCGTTTGTAAGCGTACAGGGAAGGCACACTTGCTGGTTTTGGAGCGGCCCCGATCTTCTTTTCACGGCGAAGTCTATGATGAAAGAGGCGGTAATGCCACGGATGAAGAGCGAGAAAGGCAACGAACTTGAGGCGTTCCGGCGGGCGCATATTGAAGGTTGGCGCGACAGCACGTTGAATCAGCGGGAGTATTGCGAGGCCCACGGATTGCCGCTGAAGCGGTTTGGGAACTGGCGGGCGAAGGTCACACATGATGACCCGAGGCTGACGGGAAAGCTGCTCTACAGGCGTGGCGCAGGGTCTGAGCCTATGCTTAAGCATAGGCGCAATGATGGTTCCTAAATCGGCGCCTTACATATCCGGTCAAGAAGGAGGTCCACGAATACCCGCACTTTTGCGGACAGAACATTGGCATTGGGGTAAGGGTCAGGATCTATACATCCGTTTGAAGTCACAATTCATACCAAGTCGGCTTGCCGCGTGATGCGGTCTGAAACATCCGAAAAGCTGGAGTCAATGGCAGTGAACTCGACCTTTCGAGTTATCCATATGGCAGCACTTGCCAGGAGGAGAACTCTTGCGGCAGCCACCTCCATGCGACAATGCTGGCAGGGAGGTGCTTAAAGTAAAGAGTATGCTTATGGCTAGCACGAAGAGAGAATTGTTCATCACGTTGTGACTCCTAGACGTTTAGATCGATCAGGATTAGGGTAAAAAAGCGCGCAGCGTGTCCATCGTCAGAGTTCTTGGCACGATCACTGTTTAATGACTATGATATAGATCAATTCGTTAACAAGTCCTGCCCCCAAGGGTTAGTAACATTGGTGAACAAAACCGAATTGTCTTTAGGGAGTAGTTCATGAAAGTTCTCGGAGCCATCGTGGCGCTAATATTCCTCACCTGTGCACACAAAGCGGCGGCACAAGCAGCTAGGATAATCGACGGTGACACACTTGAGGTGGCCGGAGAAACATTCCGTTTACACGGAATTGATGCACCAGAATACGGGCAAGAATGTACCAAAACCTCCGGCGGAACGTGGCCTTGTGGAAAGGAATCAACGGCGTTTCTCAAGTCAATAACGCACAACCAAACAGTCCACTGTGACGACAGAGGCAGCGACGGGTACAAAAGAACTATTGCTGTGTGCAAAGTTGGCGGTTCAGAAATCAATGCCAAAATGGTTGCTGCTGGGTTGGCATGGGCTTTCGAAAGGTATTCCGACGATTACTTGAAGGAACAAAAAGCGGCGCAGGCGGCGAAAGTTGGGGTCTGGCAAACAGATACACAAACACCGTGGGACTTTCGAAAGGCGCGTTGGGAAGTTGCAGAGCAAGAAGCACCGCGTGGTTGCCCCATTAAGGGCAATATATCCAAGAGTGGTGAGAAGATTTATCACCCGCCATGGTCGCCTTGGTATAGCCGAACAAAAATCAGTGAAGATAAGGGAGAGCGTTGGTTCTGCAGTGAAGACGAAGCAATTGCTGCAGGATGGCGTGCGCCAATCTGGGGGGGGTAGATGTGAAATCCACCACTACGGAGAACCCGAACTGGATGCACGCAACGTGTACATTGGGCTTGGTCCCTATCCTGTCGAAATAGGCCGAGTTGGTCGATCGGTTCGCAACGCTCTGCGGCAAATTCCGATCGCGCAAACACAATTGGAGCTATGCTCGAATTTGGGTGATGGCTGAAATTTGAAGGCGACGTATCGTGGCGGGTGTCAAAGCCTGCCAGAACCTCACAAGGAGCGATACGCCATGAAAGACGATACAACGATCCTGCCTTTCCGCCAATCTGAAAAGGTTGATGACCCGTTAACGGAAATTGCGCGCGAGGGAGCGCGACGTATGCTTGCCGAAGCATTGGTCGCGGAGGCGGATGCCTTTGTTGCCGGTTTTAACGAAGAGCGGCTGGCGGACGGTCGGCATCGCATCGTACGGCATGGGTTTGGCCCTGAGCGCCAGATTCAGACGGGGGTCGGCGCAGTTCCGGTCCAGCGGCCCAAAATCCGGGACCGTGGTCCCGAAGGGGTAGATGTCAGTAAGATACGTTTCACCTCCGGTATTCTGCCCAAATGGGCGCGCCGGTCGCCAAGCTTGGATGCGCTTTTGCCAGCGTTATATCTGCGCGGAATTTCCACGGGAGATTTTCAGGAGGCATTGGGTGCCCTGCTTGGGGCAGATGCGCCGAACTTGTCGCCAGGAGTGATCACCCGCCTTACGGCCGGGTGGCAGGCGCAGTATGACACCTGGCAGCGACGGGATCTTTCGGCCCGCCGTTATGCCTATATCTGGGCCGACGGTGTTTATCTTCAGGCCCGCATGGAAGACAACGCAGAATGCATGCTGGTGATCATCGGGGCAACGCCTGAAGGGAAAAAGGAACTGTTGGGCTTTCAAGTTGGTCTGCGCGAAAGTGCCCAGAGTTGGCGCGAACTGTTGGTGGATATCAAGAACCGTGGCCTGTCCATCGCCCCGGAGATTGCCGTCGGTGACGGTGCCATGGGCTTTTGGAAATCCCTGGATGAGATTTTCCCCAGCACCAAACATCAGCGCTGCTGGATCCACAAAGTGAAGAACGTTCTGAACCATTTTCCCAAGCCAATGGCGGCAGCCGTGAAATCCGATTTGAACGACATCCAACACGTCGAAACACGCGCCGAAGCCTTGGTGGCAATCGATCTATTCAAAGAGAAATACAGTGTGAAATTTGAGAAGGCCGTGGCCTGCCTGACAAAGAGCAGAGATGAATTACTGGTATTCTATGATTTCCCGGCAGAACACTGGATCCATTTGCGAACCTCAAACCCTATAGAAAGCGTGTTTGCCACCGTCAGACACAGGACGGTCAGAACCAAGGGCGCGCTGTCGCAAAAGACCGCAAAGCTGATGGTGTTTACGCTCATTCAGGCAGCATCCAAGAAATGGCTGCGGCTGAAAGGCAGAAATCAGTTGCCTAAGCTCATCGAAGGCATCAAGTTCAACGACGGGGTCGAAGTGACCGATCCCAATGAAACCTGCGTCGCCTGAATGGACGCCGTCACCCAAATTCAACCATAGCTCACACAATTGCTAGAGGTGTCCAGACTGGACGGGAGCAGAATCCCGGCTTGGCCATAAGACCAGCCAGATTATGATCAGAACTAGGAGTGCTGAATTCACGGCGCCCATAATCGCTCCGATTAGAAAAACGACCCAAGGCACAGCGCCGATGTCTCTTGATCGTTGCGCGATCCACGCAAGCTGCAGTGCCGATGCGACCAACAGCAACAAACTCGAAGCAACGGCTGAATGTTGCAGAAGCAACCACTGCGTGCGCTGCCACGGCAGCATCACGAGATAGGTATCGATTGCATACAATGCTGACCACAAAACAATGGTGCGCAAAATGAAGCCGAGCCGCCCGCAGTGGCCGGTCAACAGGGACGACGCTAGACCGCGAACTCCACGCTTATCTCTGATATCTTTGTTGTAGGGGCTATGGGCAAGCCCTGATTTATTGCGCGCCCCGTTTGTATCGGGCACTTTGCCATATGCTTCGAGTTCTGAAAGTACTTTCCCCAGGCGTCTTGATGCGGTCAAGCTGTCCTTGGAAGCGGTCTCTGTTTCTCCGTCTACAATGGAAGATTGGTTTGCTGTCTTCTCTTCAGGCCGCACTTTGGGTACGGGCCCTGCCGTTTTCGGAGCCTTCTTGTCGATACGCGTTCGGTATGACATCCCGGTGCCAGGTATGCCTGTGTTTGCGTAGATACCACGCTTCCCGATCGAGACGCTTGCCCCTCTCGGACCCACAGTCGTGCTTACCCCCGACTTTGAAATGTTCAAACGAATGCCGGGTGCAAGCCTGATAGTGCGACGAAATCTGAATGCCATGTCCGGGTTACTTCTACTGGGTTATTCCGAGGTACATTCTCGTGTCCAGTTTGCCGGGGACCCAAAAGACCACGATGTTCAGATTCTATCATACCAAGAGAAATAGTATTGCAAAAGGTTCAATTGATTATGCTTTTAACACTGCGCATACTGGTAGTGTTTCAGGGAAACTTGGATCAATCCAGTGACCGTGCTCAAGCTTCATGTGCCCGCTTTGCCTGGTAAACTGATCGTTTCCACAACAGCATCGTTCGGTTTGATTGCCTGTCCGAATTTCGCCTTTAGGGTTAAGCCCTATTTGCAGCGGCGCGGCGAAATAATAAGTGGCCGCCGATCAGAGACCCTGAATATCCCTCTTGCATATTGGCCACGTTTTTGAGTTTGTGCTTTGGAAAGTACAGTACATTGAGGTCATTTTTTGTTGCAACGAATACTGGTTCCGTTTGTCGGTGTTTCTCTTGGAGGTGCAGTGTTCGGGGTCATTGCTGTCCAGAACCCGCTTGCGGCCCGGGAGTGGCTGGCGGTTCTGTGTTTGCTGGTGACGGGCGTTGCGGTTTTCCTGACCAGTTTCTGGTCGGTCACAGCATGGGTGAGGGTTTCAGCGTACCGGTCGGAAAAGCAGGGTTTCCCACGTTTTGCCCGGCATCTTGGTAGCGCTGAACGCGGGCTTTTCCTGTCCGGACAGTGGATTGCGATTGCCGTTTTTCTGTTGCTCGCCACGTTCCTTGCGATGGCTTTTCCCGGGCAGGCCATTCTTGCGGCGCTGCTGACGCCGGTGGCTGCGCTGACCTTTGCGGCACTGCGATGGTCCGGCCCGGTCCGGTGGGCGGCGGATGCGGGGCTTCTGGCTTATGTCGCGCCTTCGCAGCTTTCGGGGCGCGGCGGATTTGCAATTGGCTGGTCGTTGCGCGCGCGTCTGGCGGCGGCCCGTCGGGTCGCAGTGTCGCGAACCGGCGATGCCGCCAAGGCGCAAGATTTTCTGGCAGCGCTCGACAGTGGTGGGGCGATCCGGGCGGCACCGCCGGGGCGGTTGTTTCGCCCGATATCGGTGGCAAATCTGCGGCTGGCGGCGGCGGTTCCGGTCCTGCGAGTTGCCTTGCCCTTCATGCTGCTGGCCTGGTTGGTCGCGGCTGTCCTGCCCTCGGGCCTGTTGCCCAAGGTGCCCGCGCCAGGCGATGTTTTTCCCTTTCTGGAGTCGGAAAAAACAGAGCCAGAGACTGATCAGGATGAACAACAGGAAAGCGGCCAGGAGGAAGAAAGTTCGTCGGGTACGGGGCCGCAGGATCAAGGCAATGAAGCGGAGAATGGTGGCGGGAATTCCGGTTCTGGCGATGAACTGGGCAGCGATTCCGACGACCCGGGGGATGGCGGCACCGGGGGAACATCAGGCGACGGATCAAAGGGTGATGGGTCATCCGGGGGTGAAGGTGGAACCGACCTGTCGCAGGATGCTGACGGCGGCGACAGCGACGGCGTGTCGTCACAGTCCGACGGATCACAATCAGATACAGGTTCCGGTGATGCGGAAGGCAACAAAGGCGGCGGGCAGAATAGCGGTCAGGATGGGGCGGAGGAGTCGCAATCTGGTGGCAGTGGTGGTGCCGGAAACAACGCTCCGGCAGATCAGGAGGGTGCCGAAACGGAGCCACAGGATACCGGAACCGACGTGACGCAAGACGCTGACGGCGGCGATTCCGATGGCGCGTCGCCACAATCCTCCGGGTCACAATCAGATGAAGGTTCCGGTGATGGGGAAGGTAGCGATCAGGACGGGGCGGAGGGGCCGCAATCCGAAGAGGGTGCCGGAACGGAGCCACAGGATACCGGAACCGACGTGACGCAAGACGCTGACGGCGGCGATTCCGATAGCGCGTCGCCACAATCCTCCGGGTCACAACCAGATGAAGGTTCCGGTGATGCGGAAGGTAGCGATCAGGACGGGGCGAAGGGGTCGCAATCCGGAGAGGGTGCCGGGGTCGGAAGCAACGCCACGGCGGATCAGGAGGATGCCGGAATCGTGCCACAGGATGCTGACGGTGACGGTTCTGATCGGGCTTCGCCAAAAAAACCGGGACCGGATGCGGGTTCTGATGGCTCGCAAGGAGAGGCGGTCGGCGGGCAGGAGGGGGGACAGTCATCTCAGGGCACCGATCCCCCCAAACAGGTCGGGGACGGAAACGGTGACGCCAAACAGGGGCCGGAAACCGGGGCGCTGGCCGGAGAGAGCAGCGGTCAATCTGGTTTACTGAATGGAGTGCCGGGGCAAGATCCGGGTCAGGGCAATTCTGCGCAACAGGCGTTTGAACGCGGAGGGTCAGACAGTGGGAGTCGACAATCGGGGGACGGTCGCAATGCAGAGTCCGGCGGCGCAGAGATATCGTCCGGAACTGCGCAAAAGACGGAAACAGACGGGCAGGACGGTGGTTCGGCACCAGGCGATGAGCAAGCGGGTGGCACCCGGTCTGGGGACGAGACCGTTAACCTGGAATTGTCACAAACCGGAGAGCAGACTGGGACGGAGGGTGAACTGGACATATCGATCGGTGTGACAGAAGATCAGGCTGAAACCGGGCACGAAATTGCCGTTGTTGCCGGCGACGGGAACGAGTCCGAAACTGACATTCGGTTGTCGGCGGAAGGAGTAGAAACCACCGGGACTGAAATAAGCGCACAGATGCCGCAGCCACTGTTCGCAGAGCCGGGCCAGGCACCGGCGCTTGTCGAGGGCGACCTCCCGGCACGGAACAGCCCGGCACCGTCGCTGCCGGTCCGGCCGCCGCATCAGCGCGTTCCGGCCTGGATTGCAGATCTTTACAGACAAAAAAGTGAGGTGGCAGAATGAGTTTTGATCTTAGGGCGGAAGACATCGGGTTTCTACGGTCAATCCCGAAACGGGTGACCGGGGAGGGAATGCACGATCTGGACAATGTAGTGAACGCCCTTGTCGTGGCACTTTTGTCGCAGGGCCATGTATTGCTGGAAGGTAATCCCGGCCTTGGCAAGACGGCCCTGGTCCGGGCCTTGTCGAAGGCGCTTGGGCTGGGCGACGATGCGGTGGGGCGGATTCAGTTCACTCCCGATCTGATGCCGGCGGACATCACCGGCACGTTGATGCCGGACCGGGAGGATGTTACAAGGCTGACTTTTCAGCCGGGGCCGATCTTCAAAGAGCTGTTGCTTGCCGATGAAATCAACCGGGCGACTCCGAAAACTCAGGCTGCGATGCTGGAGGCGATGGCGGAATTTCAGGTCACCGTTCTTGGCGAGGTCAGGCAGTTGCAGCACTGGAAATCGGTCAATGCGGGTGCTGGGCTGGTGGATGTGCAGACGCCGTTCATTGTTATGGCCACCCAGAACCCGATTGATCAGGACGGCACATTTTCCCTGCCCGAGGCCCAGCTTGACCGATTCATGTTCAAGATCAGGATGCAGATGCCATCCGCCGGCACCGTGTCCAAGATCATCTCCAAGGAGTTGAAGGCACCCGCGAAACCGGCACCACAGGAGGACACGGCAAATGCCGGGCGCGCCGCACGGTCATCGGCGCTGGCAGAGTTGAATTCGGCGGCGCGCGGGGTCATGTCACTGCGCCTGCCACCGTCGGTGGATGCCCATATCATCAACATCGTGATGGCAAGCAACAAGGCCTTCGACGAGGTGCAGGGAATTTCCCGGCACCGGCTTGAGGCGCTGCGGAAGCTGGTCGGTGACCGCATTGAATACCCTTTTGGTCCGCGCGCGGCGATCTCTCTGGCCAAGGCGGCGCTGGGGTGGAGCGCGGTGGCGTTAACCGATCCTGCCCGCGCCGATGAGGTGGCGGCATCATCCCGGGCCGGGTTGGCCGCGATGCTGAAACCGGTCCTGCGCCACAGGCTGCGGCTCTCTCACGACTATGGCGATGGCGGATTGTCGGACGCGGCCCAGGCCGATCAGCTGGATAATTTTGTGCAGGAACTGGCCCTCGCGGCCGCACCTGATCTTGGCGTGGACGAGGATTCAGCCGGGTATCACGAACGGTTCGCTGCGAATCTGGACGCGGCATCGGCTGCGGTAAGTCTTTGAATGGTGGCATGATGGCAATCACCGTTCCCCCCCTTGCGCCCGATCAACTTGAGCGGATGCGCCTGAAGCTGCACCGTTTGGTGCCGTCGCGCGGGCTGGGACCGCATCTGCGTCGCCGCGCCGGTCAAAGTCTCGAATTTCGCGAATACCGCGACTATCAGATGGGCGATGACATCCGCGCGGTGGACTGGCGCGCATCTGCGCGTATCGGCGGGCCGGGGCAATGGATCGCGCGGCGGTTCGAGGCCGAAGAACGCATGACGTTGGCGCTGATCGTTGATGCCCGCGCAACGATGCGATTGCCCGACGATGCTCCGAAATTGCTGTTTGCGCTGTGGACGCTGCGGGCGCTGGCGGCTGTTGCAACGGCCAGTGGCGACGATGTGATCCTCGGCACGCTGTTCTCACCGATGGACAGCCGTCCGGTCTTGGCAGGCGGGCGGCGGGCTGGACTGGCGGCGGCTCGTTTTGCCGAAGATCTGTGGGCCACGCCGCCGTCCGATCTGGCCGAAACACCGGTTGCAAAGCCGGGTAAGCTGATCCGCATGCTGCGCCCGGCCAGTGCAGTGGTGTTGCTGTCCGATCTCCTGTTTGACGATCCAGCCGGTCATGTCGCCCATCTGGCGCGTGAGGCGCAAAAATCCTGGCGCGAGTTTTTCGTGGTGTCGCTCGACACGGTCGAGGCAGAGCTAAAGTTGGCGCGCGCCGCCGAACGGATTCGTGTCGCGACAACCGAGGGGCGCAACCTTGGCACCGGGGTATACGAGGCGACCGATGTATTCGACCAACAGGTCCGCGCGGCGGTCGGCCAGCAGATAGATGGGCAATTTCAGCGTTGGGCGGGCCGGGGATTGGTTCGGGACAAACCGGTGATTTGGGCTCACGCGACGGGAAAGGAACCGCTGGAGCGCCTTTTCAGGAACTGGTTTCCGGGTTCTGCGGTTCTGACCGGCATAGCAGCCCGCGGAGGCGTACAATGATTGCGGGACTACTGGCGGTGCTGGCCGGGTTTGGCGTTCTGGCATGGTACATGCAGCGCCGCGATCCGCCGGAGTTGCGTCTTTCCTTTGCCCGGCTGTTGCAGGACCCGCCGGACCTGACCCGGAAACAGCCACGCTTTTCCTGGGTTCCTCCGACCGGATCGCTGAGTTTTTGGCTGCATATGGCGGTGGTTGCCTTGTGTATTGCCGCGATCTGGGCGGGCTGGACAACGGTGCAGGGCCGTAAGGGCATGTCGGTGGGATTGCGGGTCGTTCTTGATGTCTCGCACAGCATGTCGTTGCCGGGTAAAGCGGGCACGCGTCTTGATGCGGTGCGAGAGATTGCTCTGGCGGCACGAGAGGCGGCGGTGCGGGCAGCCAGGGACGCGAATTTCTGTGACGAACTGGTATTGGCCGGGGCTGGGATCACCCGCCCCGGTCCGCTGACGGCGGGTCTGGGTGTGGCGCGGACGCTGCCCGAAGGCGGCGAGGCAGCCAGGCTTTTGGCGGCGGCGGCGCTTGATGCGGAGGCGTGTCCGGTCACCCATGTTCTAGTGGTGTCAGATTTGCCACGTCCGGCGCAGCTCTGGCCCGGGGACGCGCCGGTTTTGATCTGGCGGCAGGTCGGACAGCCACTGGCGAATGCTGGGCTGCTATGGGTACGTTTCCGACCTTCAGGGCTGGCCGCAGCCCCCGCCGTTGCCGAGATCGGTGTCGGGGTGTTTGGCGGCATTGACTCTCCGGTTCTGCAAATCCGTGGACCGGATGGCACGCAAGAGGTGACGTTGCTGCCGTCGCTGGACCGCCACGATTTGCTGGTTGGCCGGTTTCAGCCAAAGACCACCGGGGCCTACCGGGCGGTACTGGTCGGCGGCGGGGCCTATAGCGGTGATGACAGCCTGGAATTTGATCTGGACGTGCCGCGCAACACCGGGCTGGACTGGCGGCTGGAGGCGTTACCGCCGCCGCCGGGAACCCGGCAGGATCAGTCCGGTATTGTCGTGGCCGAACTGTCGCAGCTTGTCGGGCAAGACGGGGGTGATCTGAAACGGCCCATCGTGGCCACTTATCCGGGCTGGAAGAATGGCGGTTCGGGCCAGTTGCTGGGCAGCTTTATCGAAGGCAATCCGCTGTTGGATGCGGTGAACATGGACGTGCTGGAGCGATTCACGCCGCAGGCCTTGCGGACAGGTCTGCCGGACGGGTTCAGCCCGGTGCTGACCGATGCGAAGGGGGGTATTCTGTTCGCACAACGGCAATCGCCGCCGGGTTTTATCGTGCCGCATCCGGTGCTGCGGGGTGATCCAGATCTGGTAGCCTTGTCCACCATTGTGTTCTTCACCGCACTTCGGAACGCGACGGACGTTGGCGAGCGTCCGGTGCTGGGCCGGTGGCGTATGCCGGACGGTACCGAAGTCACGCAGGCGTGGAAGGAAAGTGACACCGCCAAGCCGGTTGCGGACCCTGCCGCGCCGGTCGAAATCGTGCCACGCCGTGCCGCCGCCTCGGAAATGCCGATCTGGCCCTGGATGCTGGTCGCGGCGCTGGTTTTCCTGATGTTTGAACGCGGTTGGGCCATGTGGCGTGTGGTGCAGGGGGGGCGACATGTTTTGTGACGTAGTTGCCGGGCTGACGTTCGTGTTTGCTAGGCTGGAATGTGCAGGCAATCTGTCGCCCTGGCCCAGCGTTCTGGCGCTGGCGGTTATCGTTCTGACGTTCGCGGCGCTGGTTTCCGGCCGCCGGTTCCGCAGTGCCCGGTCGTGGCTTGCCGCCATCCTGACCGGGCTGGCCGCCGCTTCGCTGGCCGTCGCGGCGCAGCAACCCCGCTGGGTGCAACCGGTTACACCGGAGCAGGGGCAGGGCGGGCTGATCGTCGCGCTTGTGGATAGCTCTGAATCGCTCTGGCGCGATCAGGGGGCGGTTGATGCGGGTCTGCAACTGCTGGCGCAGCGGGCCGAAGGCGTTGTGGAACGGCTTGGATCAGAGACTTTGTGGCAGGGTCAGGTCCTGCAGTTCTCGGAGGGAGTTCGGACGGTCGGCACGCCGCAGCCGGTTTCGCGATTGGCCGACATGATCCGCGCGGTAGAGCCGACGTTCACGGGGGATGAGACGCGCGGGGCGGCGGCCATCGACGCAGCGCTTGCCCGGATTCGCGCGGCGGGCGGGCGTGGTGCGATCCTGTTGCTCAGCGATGGCCACTTTCGTGGCGCCGTGCCGGAACAAGTGTTGCAGGAAGCGCGCGCAGCCGGTGTTGCCATTCATGTCCTGGGTCGCGGGTCGGCAGTGCCGGGGGCCGGTCTGATCGCCGCCGATATCGGACCGGAACAGGTGGTCGGGCAGGATGTCGCGATCCGCGTGGCGGTTCAGGGCGGCGGTCTTCTGACGGTCAGTGACGGGCAGGGTGCCATCGGGCTGGACCTGGCCGATGCAGCGGCGATCAGACCGGCCAGGCTTGTCACCCGGTTCGCGGCGCGCGGGTTACGGCATGTGCAGGTGAAATTTTCCGGAGATGGGGCCGAACAGGAAAAGGTGCTTTATACGTTGGTTCGGGGTCCGGCGCGGATACTGACCTTTGGGCCTGCGCCTTGGCTGGAGGCGCTGAACCCGGTGCAATGGATCGTCGAACGGGCCGACCCGGCGGTGCCGCCCAGACCGGGCGATTATGATCTGGCGGTGATCGACGGGCTGGTGCCGGATGATTTCCCGCCCGGCTATGACGCCGCCCTGCTGAAAGCCTCGCACCGGACCGGGGTGTTCATCGTCAATGGCGGGCTGCGCGGCAATGTGGAAAAGCCGCAACGCATTGCCGACTGGAATGCCAGCGCCCTGTCCCCGGTGCTGCCTGTGGACAGCGATCCGCGTAAATTCATGGCCGACCCACCGGGGCGCGACATCGTGATCCTGATCGACGTCTCCGGGTCGATGGCGGCCTCCCTGACACTTGCGAAGTCGGTTGCCAACGCGGTGCTGGATCAGCTGAGACCGCAGGATAGCGTGGCGATCCTGCCGTTTTCGGATCAGCCAGGGCCAGAGTTCAAACGCCGTGCAACGTCCCCGGCAGCGATTGGTCAGGCGCGTTCCTTTGTCGGGTCGTTGCGGGCGGGCGGTGGTACTGCGCCCGGCAGCACTCTGCAGCGGGCGGCAAGCATGGTGACCAATTACTGCGCCTATTTCTTTATTTCCGACGGTGTTTTCGATCCGCCCAATACCAGCCCGCTTTGTTACACTACCGCAATTTCCACCGAAGGGCTGAGATTTCCGCAGGGCGTGGCGGACTGGGGCGAGGAAATTCTGCTGCAGAACGGGCAAGGCGTGTCGAATCTGCAGATGAAGTACTTTGAGCCGGAAGAGCGCGACGTCTATTTCCGCGAAGGCCGTTTCCGGCCGCGCGCAACCAAGAGTGAGAACCTGCTGACCGGGGTCGATGTGAACGGCATCGCCATCGCCTATCCCCGGATCGACGCCGACGTGATCAGCGTGCATGCGACCCCGCCTGATCCGGTTCTGGCGCTGCGTCGGGACCGGGTGAACCCGGGTCTGGCGACGGCGGTGTTCCTGGGTGACATACCGGCCGCTGCGCCATCGGATGACATCGCGTCGATACTCGGGCGGCTAATCGGCTGGAACCGGCTGGAGCGTTATGACATCCGGCTGCGGCAGGCGGGCGACCGGCTGACGGTGCGCGTGGTTCTGCTGGACATGGACAATATCAACGATCCCGTTACGACGTCGATTTCGGGCCTGATACAGTTGGAAAGCGGACAAAATATCAGCCTGACGTTTCGGTCGGCCGACCCGCCGGGAAGTTTTTCTGCCTCGGTCACGCTGCCCGCGCTGGATGAGGTGGCGGAAGGTGTCTTTGCTCTCAGGGAAAGCGGAGCACTGCCGCAGGTGATCCCCATCAGTCTTGCCGTTTCACCGACAAGTTTAGCAAAGGCGGGCGGGGCTGAGATTTTCGATTTCGGCGTGCAACAAGAGGTTCTGAACACGATTTCGCAGGCGACCGGGGGTATCGATCTTTCCCTGCAGGTTCCGGACGTTGGGCGGATTGCATCCGAAGTCCGATACCGTTATTTATACCCTTGGCTGATCCTGCTTGCCGTTACTTTTCTGGCGATTGCATTGTGGGCTGAGGGAAGAAGAACAAATTAAAATCCGAAGGATGGCAGCTGATGTGAGCGGACAGATCGATTTCTCCTTTGACGTCGGCGTGGCGGAGGGTGCCATTGGCGAGTTGCAAATGCTCGGGCGCTCGGCGGTGGCAAACCTGCTCGACGGTTCGGATGGTCAGGCGAACGTGTCCTGGCCCGGTCTTTGTGGTTGGCTCTGGAAAGATACCCGGCCCTCGGCGGTGCGGTCGACGGGGGTAAAGGCGGTGGTGAAGGAATTACCTTTCAATACCCTTGAGCCGAAGACACGGCTTGGAGAATTTCTGTTGGCGCAGGCGGCAGCGCCGCGCCGGATCGACTTGGCGGTTGATCAGATACGGGCGATCTGGCGGCTTCGGGTGCTGCGACAAAGGGCACGGACGGCACCGCCCGGCAGCGATGCCTTTGGCGCTGCACTGGTCAGAACCGCCTTTGGTGACACCGGATTTCAGCGGGATATCCTGCGCCTAATGCACCGCCACCTGAAGGCACGGGTGTTTCTGCACCCGGACGGGGTACCGACATCTGTGCTGTCCCCGACGACCGTGTTCTCGCTGGCGCTGGCAAAAGGACTGCCAGAAGGGCTGCCGCCAAAGGTCAGAGAATCCCTGCGCGATATTGCGCAACACATGGCAAGTGAACCCGGATGGGCCGGATTCTGGGATATGTGGCTGCTGCGGTTGGCGGGTGATCACCCTGATTTCACCTTGCCGGAAGAGCTGCGCCCGCTGGCCGGTTTTGCAGGCGATCTTTTCGGTGAAAAGCTCGCACTTGACGCAGAGTCGCCCGATGCGCCGGACCCGGAACAGATGCAGGACGATTGGCGCGACAAAACGCCGGGCTATGCACAACAGCTTTTGAATGGGCACTATTAATATGGTGAAGGAAGGATAAACGGAATTGTTCAACAAAGAAGCTTTGCAGACACTCTATGGCAACCACCAGGAGACTCTGGAAAAAATGGTCGCGTTGGAAACCGAGCTGAAGGGCCGTTTTTATGGCATGGACGCGACGGTGGAATGCATGATGTTGGCCGCGCTGACCGGTGAGCCAATGGTGATGATTGGCCCGCCCGGAACAGCAAAATCGCGGCTGATCCGTAGCTTTTGCAATCTGATGGGTCTGATTGATGATGACGCCCTGACGACATCCGGGGCAGGTGGCACCGACGCAATACGGGGCGAGCGGTACTTCGAATATCTTCTGACCCAGTTCACCGAGCCGTCCGAACTGTTCGGATATTACGATCTGGCCCGGCTTTTTGCTGCTGAGAACCGGGAATTTATCCGCGACAGCACCGGGATGATGCAAAAGGCCGAAGTGGTGTTTCTTGACGAGGTGTTCAATGCCTCCAGCGCCATTCTGAATGCGCTTTTGACCTTCATGAACGAACGCAAGTTTCATGACCGGGGAGAGGTTCAGCGGGTGCCGATGAAGCTGTTGTTCGCGGCATCGAACCATCCGCCGTTGGAGGACGGGCTGGGCGCGGTTTATGACCGGTTTCTGCTGCGCAGCCGGGTACGTAACGTCGCGCCGGATGCCGAGCGGCTGGCCGAACTGGTTTCAGTGGCGTGGCGCGAAACCCATGCGACGCCGGGTGCCGTTGGCCACGACTATTCCGACCTGCTGGAGCGGTTGGATCAGTATCGCGGCTCGATTGATGACATGACAAAGGCGGGCGAACTGACGGTGCAGGAAACCGATCCGCTGTTCTGGAAACTTGCCGATCTGGTGACTGAACTGCGGCGCAAGGACCTTTCGGAAATGTCGAACCGCCGTCTGGTCAAGTTTACCGGGGTGATCATGGCCAATGCCCTGTTGCGGGCGGCGCGTGCGGGCAGGCCAAAGCCAACAATCGAGCCCGCCGATCTGGCGGTGATCCTGAACTTTGGTCTGGATTCTGAAGACGAAAGCACGGTTCGGAAACAGACCGAACATCTTTTGCAATCGTGATGTCAGGGATTGAACTGCGGATAAGCGCAGATTGCGCCATCGGGAACAAGGATGCCGCATCCGGGCGGGTGAATGCGCTGATCCGGGCGTTTGCCGAACGGCATGTGCCGCTGACCGTGCGTTTGGCGCAGGATATGGCCCGGTTTGAGGGCGTGCAGGTCCCGGTCGAGGATCCCGGATGGGGCAGGGGGTTCGCCCGCGCCGGAGAGGCGATCGGGATGTCAAGGGTTATCGGTGCCACCGCGTTCTGGGCTGGGGCGGTTGCAGTTTTCAGACTGTCGATTGCAGAGCCTGTTCTGCGCCGGGCGGTGGCGGAATGTGGCGCGGCAACCTTGTGCGGGGCGGCCGGGCTGGCCGCTGACGGGCCGGTGAGTGAGACGCAGGACTGGACCTGGCGCTTTGAAACGCATGTAGACCGGCTGCTTGGCGAAACCGATGCGATGGGCAGGGGGTTCTGGATCGAGGCGGCGGTTTGCCTGCACGGCGCGGCAATGCGCTCGGCGGAACGTCGCGCGGGGCTCGTCGGGCGTCATTTCGGTCGCCGCCCGCTGCCGCCGGAGCCTGACCCGCTGCTGTGCCGTCTGATGTTCGAAGCCGAACCGGCCTTTCCCGAAGATTTCAGGATCAAGCGCAGAAAACAGCGCTCGCACGCGGTGTCGGTTCGCAAGCGCTCGGGATACCGTCCAAAGGAAGGCGGCGTGTCGGGTATCCGCGCCTCGACCCAGCTCGAGGATCTGCCCGATGCGATGTTCTCGGAACTGATGCTGCCACCCGAATTGATGATCAACAAGCTGCTGCACGAGGGCATTCTGGTGCGTCACCGGCCACCGTTCCGCCAGCCCAAGCGTGATCTGCTGTCACTTTGCCTTTGTGACCGGCGCGTGCTGGGTCAGGGCATCGGTGTGGTCAAGGCGGCCTGGGCGGATGCGGCATTGCGATTGCAGATGATCCTTGCCCAGATGGGCTTGCAACGCAGCGATCTGATCTGGTCAGAGCGGACTAGTCTGGGCGTGGCGGCGGATGTTCTGCGGGTCGAGGCGGTGGACCTTGTGCGCGGACTGGATCCGATGCTTTTGCAGGGCGATTCGCGGACCGACCGGCTGGCTCGGTCCGGCCTGTTGCCCGGTTTTGTCGATACGCTGGCTGCGATCGAACCGGCAGGCGGCCTTGGCGAGTCAGAGGAAAGCGAGACGTTGGCGGCGCTTGTCCGGGGCGGGCTGGACCGGTTGCACACCCGGTTCAGGGTCGGCACCGGTCATGTGGGCAAGGCCAAGGACGTTCGCCACAGGCCCGGCGATTATTTCCGCCGGGTGGTGTTTGTGCTGCTGCCGGACAGTCACCCGGATGCCGGGCGTATTCGGACAGACTGGCCCTCGGTACGCACGGGGTTGCGCGCCGACCTGAAGAAAACCATCGAAGAGGATGCAGTGATCGCGGTGCTTGTGGTGCCGTCAAGGATCGTCGCAGGCGCGCGGTTCGTGGCTGGTGGCGATACCGTGCCGGTCGAGTCGCAAGAGATTCTCGTGCCTGATGATCTGGCCGAGGACGAGGCCTTGAATGCAGTGTTGGGCGGATTGTCGGCCCTGTTTATCCAGGCCACGATGGAGGCGGTGGATGCCCGATAATCACGACGCGCCCATGCGCCAGGGGTTCCGGTACCCGCATCTGCGAGCGAACGAACTGTTGCAATTTTTCGCCGGTCTGGCACCACATCTGTCGCGGGCCAAGGCGGTCGATCTGCGGTTCGAGGTTGCTTCGGATCTGGGCATGGTGCCGTTCCTGCCGCACTGGAACGCGCCGCCGGTCCAGGGTCAGGGTGATGTGATCGCGATGCGCAACATACTTGCCGACGTTTATCAGGCGGCGCTGTCGCAGAGCCATGATCTCTCCCGGCGCGGGGCACAATCGGCAAATGTGGAAGGGATGATCGACGGTGTGGCTGCATCGGTGATTGCATTGTTCAGCGCCACGGCTCCGGCTGGCATTGACCCGGGTGGGCCGGCCGCATCGGGGAAAAAAATATGTGCCCTGGTCGGTGATGCAACGGACCTGTCGGAGCGGGTGTCACAGGTGGCCCGGCGAAGCCGTCATAGCGCAGTTTCCGTCCTGTCTGACAAGCAGGGCGACACCGATCTGGTGGTGATCCGGCTTTCCGACGATCCGGATGAGGGAGCCACGCTGGACGGCCTTCGCGCGCTGGCGGGGGACAGCGTGCCGATCTGTGCCGGGATCGAAACCTCGGGTGGGACGATCTGGCTGCCGGACCGGCGCACATTGCCGCGCGACCAGCGCAGTGCGGCGGGAGCGGTTCTGGCCGGGCTGGCCGATGCCGGGCACTTGCCTGGCGACCACGACCTTCTGGTGCTGGGGGATGTCCCTGACGAACTGGTCTTTGCCGCGATCCCGCGCCAGGTTCCCGCGCTGAACATCGACGATCTTGCGTCCGATCCGACCGACAGAATCCGGCCCCGGGTCAGGGAACTGACCCTGATGGCGAACGAGGATGCCCAGGCTGCACTTCAGGCCAAGATCGTCGATACGCAGTTTCCGGTCGGATATCGCGTCACGCTGCGGGCGATCTCTGAAACCACGGGCATCGAGGCAGATATTGAAACCCTGCGCGAAGAGATAGAGGAGCGTCAGGCCGAGATCGAGCTGATCCGGGCGCTGGCGGCACCGCAGATGGGGCTACTGCGCTTTTCTGACGCTCAATTACCGGCGCTTGTTGACGGGTTGCGCGCGATGCCGTCGGCGATGGTTCAGAACGGTGGGCTGACCTATGCGGCAGGACATGCGGCGGGACGGGCGGAACCGGTGCATTTCATCCTCTACGATCCGGCTCGGGTTGCCATCGAGGGCCGGTTGCCGGAACATTTCTGGCGCGGTCGCACCGAGGACCGCCCGATCCGCTATTGGCTTGATCCGCATGCGGCGGTTATGCAGCAGACTGGGGCCGACCCGATGATATTCACTCCGGTGCGTCACCGGCTGCTGCCTGCGATCAACAGTTTTGGCGGCTATCTGAAAGAAACGCTGGGGGTGATCCTGAGCGGCCTGTTCGCCGATGCCTCTGCGGTGCTGGGCAAGCCAGATACGCAACCGATCTATGTATTTTCGCCGCCGCAGGTTGAGGGATCTGAAATGGAGGTTGAGTTGCTTGACCGCGCCGGTTTCCAGCCGCTGCATCTGAGCATTAGGTGGATCAACGATTACATGATGGTACGCTCGCCACGGATCGCGGCGCGCGCGGTTCTGGAGCGACTGGCCGACGATCTGTACGAGGGGCAGGCGGCGGCAGAGTTGCGGGCCGGGGTTGACGAAACCGTGGCCGATCTGGCGCAGTCCTGGGCGCAGGGGCGTACCCTGGTATCGCAACAGATCGGCGAGGTGCTGGGGCATGTGACGCAAGAAATCCGGCAAAGCGCCGAGAGGATGCGGTTGGGTCATGCCTATCTTGGCGAAGTACGCAAACATGTCGGCGAACTGGACGGTATGATCGCCCTGGCGCGTGAAGAGATGGCAAGGGCCGACAGCGCTGGGGCTGACCTGCACGCTTTTTCGGCCAACCTGCTGGATGCACGGTTTTCGATGGTGGCCGATCTTCTGGCTGAAATGTCAGTCGGCGAAGCGGCAATCGAAGAGGCCGAGCGCCGCCTGCAAGAAGCGAGCGACAAGGTAGAGGCGCTGCTGGATCAGTGGGGATATTCATGACCGATCAGGTGGGCGAGAAAACCGGACTGGCGGATTTTGACGAGGCATTGTCTGAAGCCCGGTTGGAAATGTCCGCTACCTTGCCGGACGCCGCGGCGCTTGCCGGGATGTCCGGCGCCCCGGTTTCGGCCATTGCCGATCTGGATCGGCAACTGAGCGAACGCTTTCCCTATCCCGTGTTTGGAGATCAGGCCAACGCGATCTTTACGTCAGGCAAGAAACGGCTGGGGGTTATGGAAAGATCGCTGAAAAGGCAGCGCCGGTTGTTGGCGGTGCGGTTTTGGTGGCGGCGCAATTTCTGGCTTTTGGCGATGATCTTGCTGGGGATTGCGGTATTGGCCGCATTGGGTGCCGCCTATTATTACCGGGCAGAAATCCAGCAATGGATATCGTCGATGTTGCCGACCGGACCGACGCCGCCGGCGGGCGCGTCCGGAGGGACGACCCAACCATGACCGAGCAGTTGCAATCAGGCGGGGCCGTGCCCGGTGAAAACGGGCGCTCCACGCTGTTGCGGGCCGGGCGGGCCTCGCTGTCGCGTCCGCGCCGGTTCTGGTGGCGGCGGTTGATCCTGTCCGTTGTCGGCGGTGCGCTGGTGCTTTTGCTCGTGGCAGTGGCAAGTGAGTTTTTTGCCACGGACGGGCCTGCCGCACTGCTTTACTGGTTGCACGATAATGTCTGGCTGCCGTTGAACGGGCGATTCTGGACGTCTGTATTCCCGCTTGGATTGATCTGGCTGCTACCGGTCGGCATGATATTTACTCTGGTGATGGTTGAATACAGCGGTTTGGCCGCCCCTGTCCGCTTTCTCCAGGTGCACACCCTTATGTGGCTACTGCGCGGGCGCGGGTTTGTGCCGGTGCTGCTGTGGCACCGGCTGCTGGGTCTGGCCGGTCTGCGCGCCGTGTTGGCCGAGGCGATCCTGCGCGACGAACAGAACCGGTTGTGCCGGGATGTGGTCCAGAGTCTCGGGCGCAACGAGCCGTCGGGAAACGCATTCGCTCAGCTTGTTGAAATTCAGCGCAAGCTGATGGATTTTGGACTGCATAACGAGGCAGATGTGGCTGCAATTCTGGAAACCCTGGCAATCGCGAGGTTTTCGCGCGACGCCGATCTTGCGGCGCTGCGCACGCTTGGGAAACACGCGGACCAGGAATGCCCGCGGATTTATCAGGATTGGCGCGCGCTGCGCGGCGCTATCCGCACCCCCCCCGATGTAACTGAATGCATGCGCCATGCGGCAGCGCTTGGCGGAACAGATGAGCCGGCGTTGAGTCTGGCGGGCCGGACAATTGCGATTGCGCTTGGTGCGGTATCGGACCGACACAAGGAACGGCTGGCTTGGTTCGATGAATGGGCGCGACTAAGGGCTGGGGATGACGCAGGGCTGGCGGGAAAGCTGGGCCTGGCCGAAAGCCTTTGCGCCTTTGAATTTTGGGCTGCACAGACAGAGTCGGCAGCGGCAGAGCAACGCCCTGACGAGATATTCTCTGTCGCTTTCAAAGGGCTAGCACTTGTTCGCCCGCGCGGAGAGGTGTTCGCGCAAGATGGAAATCTTGGCGGATCGGAGGCACCCCGATGAGGGGCGGGTCGGCGTGGCAGATGTTGCGCGAAAAAGGTGCCGAGATTCGCCGCAAGGACCGGGGCAGGCGGCTGG
>JGI24025J20009_10001096_pt1 | contig 20730 bp, 21 predicted proteins | sample Cruoilmetagenom3_FD_20009 | JGI IMG/M metagenome (IMG submission 20009) | reverse complement strand
CCCCCCCCTGCCCATGGGACATGGGCATTAATTTAGAAGTTTTTGAAACTGAAAATGGCTGGAGGTTTATCGTAAGCTTCTCCAACTTATCACAGGATTCTGAAGACCCTACAATTGAAAACACGATCTTTGAGGCTGGGCTAAATGTCAAGCTTGAAGGGGAAACCTTTAAAAAATTTCGGCTGGACCAATTGGAAGAAAACTACAGGCATGACCGCCTCATTGAAGCGTCTGGAATTAATTGCAGCTTTAAATCCATTTCCGATTGCGAGCTGGAAACCGTCCACACGCCAATTTTCTTTGAAAAGCGCAGGGTGCCCGTTGACTGCGGCACTGACCTAACCTTTGATACGCTTTCAAAGGACCCTTTCAATTCACTTGAGAAAGTTTGGGAATTTTTTAAGGAGAAGCTCGAATCATTCAAGTCAAAATATAAAGACCGCATCGAAACCGCGGCAGAAAGGGAATCATTTGAATCTGACATAAAGATGGCGGAACGGGAGTTGGAGCGGCTCAATAATGGAATTAAATGCTTGAAAGAAAGCGGTGAATGCCTCAGGGCTTTCAAATTGACTAACAAAGCGTTCCTATACGCATCAAAGGCAGACAAGAAGAGGAAGTTTACATCCTGGTACCCATTCCAAATAGCATTTTTAGTCTCGCTTCTTCCAGACATTATGCACCCTTATTTGCCACAAGAAAGGCATTACCGTGAATTTGTTGACTTGCTCTATTTTCCAACGGGCGGCGGAAAAACTGAGGCGTTTCTTAGCCTTGCGGTTTTCCAAGCCTTTATTGACCGAATTAAAGGCAAGAGCTTCGGCGTTTCTGCATTAACAAAATTCCCATTAAGGATGCTCTCATTGCAGCAGCTCCAGAGAATAGCAAACATATTTGCCCAGGCAGAGCTTGTCAGGCAGGAAGAGCAAGACATTTGCAGCGATGAATGCGAATTCAGCGTTGGCTATTTCGTCGGCGAAAGCAGCACTCCAAACAAGCTAATATTGTATGACAAAATCAAAGGAAAATATTATGATTTTTTAGAGGAGCTTGAAAAGGACAAAAGCCTTTTAGAGCAATTCCAAATTTTGATGGAATGCCCATTTTGCCAAAACAGGTCAGTTGAACTTAGGGTAGACAAGGATAGAAGGAGGATTATACACGTATGCAATGCTGAGGGATGTAAAAGGGAACTGCCCATATACATTTCTGACTCTGAAATTTACAGGTACCTTCCAACTTTCATTGTCAGCACACTCGACAAGCTTGCCTCTGTTGGTCTGCAAATAAATTTCAGGAATATACTGGGTGGCATTAGGTACAAGTGTCCAAAGCATGGGTATTCGAGCTCTCAAACATGCATCGAGCATAAGTCTAAGAATTTCCCAGTTTGCACAACAAAGGAAGGGGAAATGGAAGCAGTGCCAAAAGGGGACTATGCACCCTCCCTTATTATTCAGGACGAAATGCACCTGGTAAGGGATGTCTGGGGAACATTTAACTCCCATTATGAAACCATGATAGACAAGCTTATTTCTGAGCAATCCAGCAACAGCAAGATCGTGAAAAAAATCGCTGCTACAGCCACAATATCACCGTTAACCTACGCTGATCATGTAAACGACCTTTATGTCAGGGATTCCATCCTTTTCCCTTCAAATCTGGAGCTCTTTACAAATGAATCAGAAGATGTTTCTAGGGTTATTGTGGGGGTCATGCCGCATGGAAAAACCCATATAAATGCAGTGGAAGAAGTTGTTGGTTCAGTGGCTGTAAATATCCAAAGGTCGATTGTCAATGGCAAGTTTTCAGAGGCGGACTCAAGGGACTTTTGGACAATACTGTCATACCACAACAGAAGGAATGATGCATACCAAATGGGAAGGTCCATTGGCACAAGGATAAATGAGAATATGATAAAGCCCTGCAACCTCAAGGAACTCAAAAAAGAGACATTGACAGGGGAGGTTAGCTTCAAGGAAATCCGGTCCATTATGGATTCAATTGAGCATGAAGATGACTTTAACAAAACCATAGACGCATTAATTGCCACTTCAATCATATCACATGGTGTAGACATCACAACCTTAAACATTATGTCTTTTATGGGAATGCCGCCCAACAATGCAGAGTACATACAAGCCCTTTCAAGAATTGGGAGACTGTCAACAGGGATTGCATTTGTTATTTTTAACCCAACAAGGGAGAGAGACCGGAGCTATTTCAAATACTTTATCAAATTCAACGAACTCCGTGACTTGCTGATTGAAAGCATTCCAATATGCAGATGGTCTGAAAATGCAATCGAAAAGACATGCCCTGGAGTGTTTATGGGTTCGCTGCTTTGCCATTTCGATTTCATTGCCAGGAGCAAAGGAGAGTATGGGGAATTGAGGTTCGTAGAGCCATTTAAAAACGCATTAATCGGCGAGGCTTTCCTCGATGAAGACCTGCTGGATTTTGTTAAGCAATGCTACCAGGCAGACAAAAGCGAGAGCCCAGAAGATATTTCAAAGCTTATTGATGAAAATGTATCCAGGCATATAAACTCAATTTTAGCTGTAAGTGGTCCCTCGGCAAAAAGAAAGTTCATTGGAATGTGCCTTAACCCTGAACCTTTGAAAAGCCTAAGGGACATTGATGCAAGCGTTCAAGTAACATTGACCACTGAAACCCATGCAGCATTGAAAAGCGGGAGGATATACACTACAAGGGGAGGGAGGGGCGATTAAAATGGCTACCAAGGAGAGCATTGCGCGGGGGGCAAACCAGACCCTTTTTAGCTTCCTCCCTGGGCAATTAGTTGAATACCCCGGAGCCAATGCCGTTGTCCTTGTAAAGAATTGGGGTTCCATCCCCTCAGAAATTCCTTCAAAAAAAAGGATTCTGGAAAAACTGTATAAAGCCGCAAACATAGAAAGGGAGGGTGGAACAAGGTATAGAAACGTTGACAGGGCATTTCCAAAGAGACCAGACATAAACTTATTCTGGTTTGGGGAACCGCACATGGTATTCTGCGATCTTTTTCCGCTTGTGTTTACTGAAGCCGACAACAACAGGGCGCATATATTCAGAAATGTCAGCGAGCTAAACCTATTTTTGAAAAAGTGGGATGGCGGAAAGCTAATGCAGCGTGACCTAGTTTTCATATCAGATGACGGTCAAGGAGATATGGAACAGCTCCAACCAATTGTTGACGTAAGAAAAAGACCCCTAAAGCTGGAAAAATATGGCGCTTCACAAGATGCATTGAGGTGGGTAGATGCCACTACTGGAGAAGTTTTGGGGCGAGTTTTTGGAATCTTAAATGGCAAGAGGATAAATGTAGGCACTCCAGCAAGGGCAAGGCGAACATTTAACCCGCAGATAATACTCCTGGTAAACATCAGGGAATATATCGACGTAGAAGACTCTGAAAAAGAGGCACTTGGCGCTTTAATACTTGCAAGGTACATATATGGCTCAGCCGAAAAGATGGGGCTACCAGAGGCGTTCGATAAAATTAAGAAAACTAAAGGGATGCCATTTGAAGATACTGCAAGAGAAATACTTGAAAAGCTTGGAATGGACTTCGACAGCCTTCCGGAAAAACAAAGGAAGGAACTGCTTTCGGTGGACAAAAGCGGGATGGACCAAGCAAAGATTGAAATGTCAAAAGTCAGGGGCACTTTTACGCAAGGCGAAATACTTACTGCCCTTGATGAGCTTTATGAATACTCTGAAACAGCAAACTCGAAAACAAAAGTAACCTTGCCTAAGATGCTCGAAGATGCTGACAGTGAAGCAAGAAAGGCAGCATACAGGCAGTTCATAAGCAAGCTAAATGACATTGGAATTGCCTCTGCAACTTATGTTGAGGATGTCCCCATTATAAACCTAGCTTACGGATATGTAAGGGGCGAGTTTGAAGCCAAAAAAACACTAAGGGTCTTCCCGACAGATGAGTTTGACAAGACAGGAAGCAAGGTGCCACTGTACCTAACGCAGATGAAAACAGAGGGGCTGCTCCTTGAATTTGACAGGAAGCGTATAATTGATTTTTTGGCAGAACGGGGGACAATAAATGAGCTGCCAGAAAAAGGGAAAGAAAAAGAGTGGTTCATCAAGAACATTGACCCCACATTGATTACAAGGTTCGCGGGAGTAGAAGAGGAGGGTCCAACTAAGGAGGTATTTAGCCTTATCCACACAATCTCCCATGCCTTAATGAAACAGATACCTGACCAATGCGGCATTGGCATTGATCAAATCGGGGAGGTGCTGTTCCCGAGCATACCTGCAATTTTGATTTTCTCAAGGGAGGTGGGCGAGTTTAGGCTTGGAGCGCTGAAGGACCTCTTTGAAAACAAAATCTACCCCTGGGTCGACCTGTCATTTAGGGCTTCAAGACCTGGCTCTTGCATTTATGATCCTGTCTGCTTTCATGGCGATGGGGCATGCCATTTATGCCAGTTCCTAAATGAAATTTCTTGTGGCTATTTTAACCAGGGTCTTTCGAGGCATATTGTTTTTGGGAGCAGAAGGAAAAAGACCAAGGGATTCTGGGACTGCAGCCTCAGAAAGTTCTAGATGCTTAAAATGGGAAAAACAAGCGAAGAAGTTGTCTCTGAGGAAGCAAGCAAAGCACTTATGAAAATAGAAGGCGAAGCATCCGGGAAGGACATCCTTGATAGAATTTCCAGCTTTTGTGATGCAAATGATTTCATGCTTTATGGTTTAATGGGTGCAGGGATAATAAAAGAAAAGATTGCACGGAAGAGGATTAAAGACTACAAGTTTGTCATTGACAAGGAAAAGACCAAAGACATCCAATTGTTGAGAGGGCTGCTGTTTGGCAGAACTGGAGCCGCCAGCACGCAGGAAGAATTCAACCTTGTTGCAAGCTTCCCCCCGCAAGGTGAATTCATGGCAATTAAGGGTTTTGAAAACCTATACCCCCGGCTCGTCAGGCTGCTTATTTCGGCTGAAAATAGAATATCAATGGTTAACCCCTTTTTTGACAAAGAGGGGATAGGAAAGATAATGCCATACATCAAAGGGGTTGCAGAAAGGGGCGTAAAAATTAGGATAGTTACACGACCAAAGCATGATGCCAGCCCGGAGCAGGAAACACAGCTCAGCCAGATGGTCGGTGAGCTTGGCGAAATGTGCCAACTCAAGAGGTTCGGCGGCGCGATTAACGGAAAGCCATACCACCTCCATGCAAAGTTCATGGTTTCTGACAGCAAAAGTGCTTATGTCGGCAGCGCCAACATCACAGAAACCTCATTAGGAAACAACGTTGAGGTAGGGATCATTTTTTCTGGCGCAAGGGCAAAGTCATTGTCGGCTTTCTTTAGCTTAATGTGGAAAAATTCGACCGAAGAATGAAACAGGTTTTTATTTGGAAACAGTTAAAACTTTCGGCTTCTTTTCTACTGCAGATAAAATTCTGATTTGTACCTATCATTTTCGCCAAATTCTGCAATTAAAAGATTTTTTTTGTTTTTTCTCTTTTTTGACGCTTTAAATTTTGGTCAAACTCTCCTTAAGTTTGTTGAGAAGCGTTTTCACCAATTGCAACCATAGCCTTCTTCTCCAACAATTTTTGAATACTTCCCCACTCGTGGTCCAACTTTAGTCTGTAATGAAAAGGGGGAAGGCTCAGCGAAAACCGCCGAAGATGAACCATTAAAAACAAAAAAGGAAGAAGTTAACCGAAGCGATAGGAAAAGAAGAAAACAGCCTTTTGAACGCACTATAAATAAAACTCTCTATATTTCATATGGTTAGTATTTCGCATTACTTTCTGAAATATTTAAAACCTATCAAAAAAGTGCTTTAGTTTAGTGGATACTAAGTCCAGCATGCAGAAGCGGCTTCACTTAAGCCTCTTTCACCATCTCCCGAAACGCTTCCTCATCTATTACTTTCACACCCAGCTTCTCCGCCTTTGCTAACTTAGAGCCAGCTTCTTCACCGGCAACCACATAATCCGTTCGCTTCGACACGCGTGATGCCACTTTACCGCCCAGCCGCTCTACTATACTTCTTGCCTCCTCTCTTGGCATGGAGATTCGGCCCGTGAAAATAAACGTCTTCCCGTCCAGAATTTTTTTGGTTTCCTCAGCACCTCTAACTTCCTCCGTTTCGTACTCGACACCCGCACGTTCCAGCTTCTCTAACAATTCCTGTGTCTCCTCCTGCTCGAAGAACAGGATAATACTGTTCGCCACTTCCGGCCCGATCTCCGGTATGCGTATCAAATCCTCGTAACCCGCAGTCCGCAACGCGTCCATATCCTTGAAATTAGCGGCAAGCAGCGATGCGGTATGCTCACCCACGTGCCGTATGCCCAGTGCGTGGAGCAGTCGGGCGAACGTGGTATGCTTGCTCTTTTCGAGTGCCGCCAGTATGTTCCGCGCTGATTTGTCGCCCATCCGTTCTAACCTCATGAGTTTCTGTCTCGTTAAGAAGAACAAATCAGCCGCGTCTGAAACCATTTCGCGATCCACCAGCTGCTCGATTACTTTCTCGCCCAGCCCATTGACGTTCAGTGCGCGTAACGACGCGAAATGCTTTATCCGTTCCTTCAACTGGGCACTGCATGCAACGCCGATACATCGCCCAATCGGACCCTCCTTGAGCACGTCCGCACTGCAGACCGGGCATCGATTTGGCATTTGGAACTCTCTCTCATCGCCCGTACGCTTCGACTGTATCACACTCACAACCTCAGGGATAACGTCTCCTGCTCGTTCCACCACGACGGTATCGCCAATCCGCACATCCTTTCTCCTCAGCTCATCTTCGTTATGCAAGGTTGCTCGACTTACCGTCACCCCTGCTATCTGCACCGGCTCCAGTACCGCAACCGGTGTGAGTGCGCCCGTCCGCCCCACCTGCACGAGTATATCATTCACGCGTGTGTATTCCTCTCGTGCCGGGAATTTGTATGCGATCGCCCATCGCGGGCTTCGTGAAACCGCGCCCAGCGTCTCCTGCTGCGCGATGCTGTTCACCTTCACCACGATGCCGTCAATCTCATAATCCAGATCATCCCGTTCTTCCTCTACCCTGTCATGATACATGATCACAGCGTCGATATCGTTAAACCGCCGTATCAGGGGACTCACTCGGAAACCTATCCGCCGGAGATACTCCAGCACTTCCCACTGCGCTGAAAATTCCCCCCCTTCTGCTCGGCCAATGCCGTACGCGAAGAAATCGAGCGGTCGCGAAGCGGTAACCTTCGGATCGAGCTGTCTTACGGAGCCCGCAGCCGCATTACGTGGATTCGCAAACATCTTCTCGCCCTTCTCGCCTAATACCGCATTCAACGCTTTGAATTTACGCAGCGGTATGTAGACCTCACCACGTACTTCCAACAAGGGGGCACTAACGCTATCATCAGAATCAGAAAAGATACGCAGTGGAATCGTCTTTATCGTCCGCAAATTCTGCGTTATGTTCTCGCCCGTCGTTCCGTCCCCGCGGGTGCTGCCAACGGTGAAAACGCCATTCTCATACACGAGTTCCATCGCCAACCCGTCTATCTTCGGCTCCACCACGTACTCTATCGCCGCTTCGCCTCCCAGAATCCGTCGCACTCGTTCATCGAAGTCTCTTACCTCCTCCTCGTTAATAACGCTATTCAAGCTCAGCATCGGTATACTGTGCTCGTACGTACCAAATTCCTCCAAAGGCTTCGCTCCTATCCTCTGCGTTGGTGAATCGGGCGTTACCAGCTCCGGATGCGTGCGCTCAAGCTCCTCTAAATCCTGAAATAATCTATCGTACTCGGCATCTGAAATCTCAGGCTCATCCAATACGTAATACCGGTAATTGTGGTAGTGAATCTTCTTCCTCAAATCATCTAAACGATTCTTTACTGCTTCTTTTTCTGCTCCACTACCCATATTTTTTATATATATATTAGTTCAGGGAATAATAATAATACAAAGAGGGAAATACCAATATGGCGGAGGAAAAGGAAAAAGAGGAGACGTTAATACCGGGCACTGAGTACTTAGCGAGTGGTGTTCATATAGGGACGCAGCAGAAAACCGGTGACATGAAGAGGTTCATTTACCAAGCAAGACCTGACGGGTTGTATCTGCTGGATATAAAGATGATGGATGAGCGACTGCGGATAGCAGCAAGGTTTTTAGCAAATTACGACCCCGCCTCTATCCTGGTTGTCTCCGCAAGAGAATATGGTCATCATCCTGTAAGCATGTTCGCGAAAGTTACTGGAGCTAAGGCAATAGTCGAGCGGTTTATACCTGGAACGTTAACGAACCCTGGAACTGCGTACTTCATAGAGCCTTCTATCCTGGTTGTGGCCGACCCAATGACCGATGAGCAGGCTTTGAAAGAAGGTGTGAGCACAGGCATTCCCATCGTGGCATTATGTGACGCAAATAATTCTACCTCAAATATAGATCTCGTCATCCCTACGAATAACAAGGGTAGAAAAGCGCTTGCCACTGTTTACTGGCTGCTTGCACGAGAGCAGTTAAGAGAACGGCATCGTAAGGAAGGCAACGGAGACGAATTCATCTTCGAGTATACTGCGAATGATTTTGAAGCGGAGATATAAGCTAAAATAAGATAAAAGATAAAAGGCAAAAGATGAGAAGAGCGGCAGTAGCTGGAGCCTTTTATGAAGGTGATAAGGACAGATTGGAAGAACAGCTACGAGATTGCTTCTCAGGCATACCCAGGGAAGAGGACGAAAATATTATCGGCGGTGTCGTTCCTCACGCGGGATACATGTATTCTGGCAGCGTAGCGGCGAGTGTATACGCAAAACTCCCCCGGGCGGATATCTTTGTCATTCTCGGCACTAATCATCATGGTATCGGGTCGCCTATTGCTGTTTCAAAGGACACGTGGGCAACACCTTTAGGAGATGTAGAAGCAGACGAAGCATTTGTGGATGCGTTACCAAAGCGGATTATTGACGTAGACGAAACTGCGCATAGATATGAGCATTCCATAGAACTTCAACTCCCTTTTCTTCAATTCCTCTTCGATAAAACGTTCCGCTTTGTTCCTATTGGTATTGGCTTATCCGATGAAGAAACCGCGAGGGAGATAGGAGAAGACCTGGCTGACACGATTGCTAAAACAGATAAAAGAGTGGTTATACTCGCATCTTCGGATTTCACGCACTATGAGCCCGACAGAATAGCGAGGGAGAAAGACGAATACGTGATAGAAGCGATAAAAGGGCTGGACGTTGCGAAGTTCTATAAGCGGGTTTATGAACGAAACGTGACTGCATGTGGCGTTAATCCGATAGCCGCGATGATGCATGCAGCGAAAAAACTCGGTGCAACGGAAGGAAAAGTGACAAAATACGCAACAAGCGGCGACATCATTGGTGATCGGTCCAGCGTTGTTGGATATGGCGGCATCATCGTCGTTTAATTTTTTAAACCGTTTTTGCTCGTTATGATGCATCATGCACAAAAAAATCTAAAGCACGCCTTGGTTCCGACCTGTAGAGTCTTTTTTGACGAATTTTTGAAGAGCGATTTTATTGTACAAGAAAATGGGATGAAGGTACTCGTCACTCCTACGTGCGCACGGTGCGATAGACTCTTTGGCGTGGGAGAAGTAAAAGAAGTAGAGACAAGAGGTAACATAGCTCAGATAAAACTAACCGACCTGACAGCCTCTCTTACTATCTATACGAACAAAGCTATCCATGTGGAAGGTGTAAAGGCAAATACAGAAGAGAAAAAGACATTTCTCGCTTTCCTCTGCAACGTGCATGTGCGTGAAGGTGCAGGAAAAAGAAATATTCTACTGGCTGAAGAAGTTGAAACGGTAGAGGAACGTGTAAGAAACGGTTGGATACTAACTACCGCATGGAGGACAATGGAGAGGATAGAACTGCTCCGCTCAGCCATCTCTTCAAAGAATCAAGAACAAGAAAACGTTTTTTCGGATAATTTAAAGGAAGCGCTGGCACATTATGCAATTGACAATGATAAACTGGATACCTTTGCGGGCACGGCAATAAACGCTGTAAAGAGTATGTGGCAAGTTTATCACACAACAACGAAGGAAATGATAGTAGAGACGATAAAGAAAGCGGAAAAGAGTGGTATAGTACGTGAGAAGTTAGTGCGAGCGTTGAATACTAAAGGGTTAAAAGAGGAGTGGATAGAGGAAGTAATTGACGAGCTCATTTTGGATGGGCAGTGCTATGAGACTGATAGTGGTGTGTTTAAACTCTCGATATAAAGCTCGATAGCCTCTGTAAGATTCTTCTGTGCTTCCACAAGAGATTTGCCCTGTGATGTTACGCCAAGTTCTGGACACCTCGCCACAAAGAATCTTCCTTCCTGGATGATGGACATCAGAAATACCTTTTTGCTCTCCATTATTACTATTTCACCTTTTATTTTTTAGCTTAGGGTGGCTGTCCCCCAATTCATTATCAACACTGACACTTAAAGTTAACTATTGTGCGGACACGTAAAAGTTCCCAACTTTAGATGTCGAATTGGCTACGAACGTCCGAATCGTACCGATGACTGGCACATTCATACTCGATTTACCTCATATTACCTTCAGATTGTGCGCTGTGCATGCCAGATTATGCTCAGCCCTAACCTTCTCTATTCCACGTGTCATGAACTCCCGGAACTTCAGATTATGCTTAATGTTACCGAAGGGCCATTCAACAGTCTCCGTCCTCTTTTTATATTCCGCTTTACCCGCCTCCGATCGCATCTTATCTGCCATCCTACGGCGTTCCGCCTCGTAGCCGTCACTGGTGATTGTCCTTATTTTGCCTTCACCTGCGCACTCCGATCTGAACGGGCATTCACCACAGTCCGCACCGTAATAGGCGTACAGAGGCTTACCATTATACTCATACTCNCCCTTTCTGCTGAGTATCTCGCCATTAGGGCATATAAACAGGTCTTTTTCTTCGTCATACTCGAACTTATCCTTCGAGTANGGGCCGTCCTTCGGCTTGTTTCCCTTCATCTCNCCCGCCTGCTTGCTGTCTGGAATATAGCCATCCAAGCCCTTCTCCTCCAAATATCACAGGTTCGCACCGCTGAAATAGATAGCCGTTATCAAACCCCAGTTTCGTATCCTCTGGCAATTCTCCCACGTTCTCCTCCGTCTTCTCAACCTGGGGTTGCAACTGATGGATGGTGATCAGTGCAATCCTGTGTAACATCATTGGCGACTATTATTCCCAAATCGTGATCTGCAGTGATTTGCGGGTTATATGACAACTCAATTCGCTCCTTCTTGTTCTTCATAAACCGCGCTTCCGGATCAGTTAGACTGACGGCCTTCTGCCCGCTCTTTTTTAGCTCTTCTTCCGCTTTCTTGAGCTTCTCCTCGATTAGCTCCTTTATGTTGCTCATCGTCTCTTCAATCGTCTCGCCCTGAGAATAGCAGCCGGGAAGGGTAGGGACTTCTGCCCAAAAACCTCCTTCTTCCGCGTGATAAATCAATACCGTATATTCCATTCTCGCACCTCCTATTTTAATAATCTAGGGAATCCCTCCTCGGTCAAGCCTGCTTTCTTTAGCGCCGCCTTAAGCAGGCCAATTTTAAGCTCCCTAGAGCTAGGCATCGTAACAATTTGGCCTTTGGCATCTTAACGTTGACATGGTCTCCTTTACCTCTCCTTTCAATGCCACCCGCTTTTACAAAAGCTTTTATTGCTTCTTTCCCTTTTATCCCTCTGAGCCGACTCAATGCAGATCTCCTCCTGTCCTATTTGTCCCTTATTTGCTATCACATCAGCCCGTCTCTTGTTCGGTATTGTATACTATTATCCCTATCATAAATATCCTTGTGCCTTCATAATCGCCCATAATAAAATCCCACCTTTTCAGTCTCTTCATCATCAAACAGCCCTCTCACGTCAATCAACACAGGTTTGTCGTTCATATCCTCTTTACATCTTCCAATGTCATCTCTTTGAACTCGTTGTGAGCCACTGCCACAATCAGACAGTCTACCTTCACATTCAAATCGTCTAACGCCTTTACAGCGAATGATTCTATCTCCTCCTTGCTCAGCAGTGGATCATAACCACAAACCTCCACACAAACTCTTTAAGCTCCTTCACCGTTTCCATTACGGGCGATTCTTTGTATCCGGTACGTTCTCTTTGTAAGTCAAGCCCATTATTAAGACTTTCGAACCTTTGATTACCTTGCCAACCTCATTCAAGTCCTTTATCGCCATCTCCACAACATGCTTCGGCATGTAATCATTGATTGCTCGTCCTGCTAAGATCACCTGTGGATGATAGTCCAATTCTTTCGCATTGTATACCAAATAGTAAGGATCAACAGGGATGCAGTGCCCGCCAACTAAACCCGGCGTATAAGGATGAAAGTTCCATTTTGTGCCTGCTGCTTCTAATACTGCTGTTGTATCCAAACCCATTTTGTGTCATAGTAATCAATAAAGAGGGTAGTCCGTAATAAAAAGTTGGTAATCCGTATCGTAATCTATAGCTTATGAGTCTGTAATCTATAGCTTATGAGTCTGTAATCTATAGCTTATGAGTCTGTAATCTATAGCTTATGAGTCTGTAATTGGTATCGTAATCTATAGCATATTTTACGCAAAAACGGGACTATTCCACTACCTTATCTACCCTGCCGTTCAGTACTCCATATCCCACTAATAATACCCTTGTTTGCCTATATGTTACCCTTGTTCTAATTTACCTACTGATGCACCTAAAAATCAGGTTAGGATCTCTCACTAATTTATATATAGAGAATTTTGATTATTCTGCAGTTGACTTGTGATTTTTAAGTTAACCTTATATCGCTTCACCGTTTCTTCCATAGCCGATTTTGGGTTTGGGTTAGGCGTTTTCCCGAGCGGGATTAACGAATATAAAATCCAAATGAAGTCTCACCTAAATAAATCTTTGAAAAAAATAAAAGAGAAAGCTATAGGAACGCTATAGCCTTGGAAATGTTTATATTAGAAGCGTAATGAACCTTCACTCCGCAACTACATCTGCAAATCCAACTCTCCTCGATACCTTATTTACCCGTATTTTCACACTATCATCTTTTTTCGTGTTGGGTACAAAAACCACAAACCCCTCTACTCGAGCTATTCCATCGCCTTCTCTACCTACTTCCTCTATCTTTACGTCGTAGGTCTTACCAACCTCTATGGGGGAATCAAATCCCCTTCTTTCTCCACTATATTCCATACTTTTCCAAACCTCTTTTTCGTTTTTAGTTCGTGATGCAAAAGAAAAATCGCTTTCTTTATGAAAAAAAGTCGCTTATTCCTTGTTACCACTTACTAACTACTATAGTCTTTCCTTATATATAGGTCACCACGCAAAAGCTAAAAACAGGCAATCATTTTTACCGGGGTCAAATCTCCCGCCAGTTCTTCTATATCCGCTTCGGGTTATTGACAGTATATCCGAAAGTAGAAAAATAATCTTAAACCTCTGATAGCCGACCGGATACTTAATGAGGCTTTTCAATTTTTCAGGTGAAACAGCCCCTTTATTTTTTATCAGAGAGTGACAGAATTTAGCAGAACTAATCAGAACAAACAAGACGGTGAAACCCATATGATTCTATTTTCTGTGCTAAAATCATTTGCGTTTTGGATGAGCCTTTGGCTTAGATTCCTTCGATTGTCTTCTCTCCGTTGCCCTTAACCCCTCCTTCTCGTTTTCTCCCTTTCTTTCCTCTATCTGCTCCTCTAATTTTTTTATTAAATCCCCGTTATCAACATATTCAAATTTTGATTCGCAGTCCTCACACCAGAAGTCCTGTTCCGCTGCTGCTTTAAATAAAACACATTGACAATGGCACTGGTAAAACTCCCCGTTTCTTTCGTATTCAAGTTTCTTTCTTAATATATTTAAATCGTCATCCGCTTCTTTATCCATCATTTTCTTGACATTATCGTGATTAAAGCTCCACCAATAGGTGATCCAGCCGCTATCATCATTACGTTCAGTCCTGTATTCGGCCATCCTGCTCCCATATAACTTGTAGAGAACTTTTCTTACAGAAGTGAGTTTGATATCGTTTAGCTCTGCAATCTCGCTTTCGGTTATTTCCCTATCTGGGACATTTTCCATCATCTTCAGCCCGTCTTCCCCAATCGTTTTCCTGAAATATTCCCTAACCAAAAGATTATCTGTTTCGAACATTATGAAAACTCTCCACAATAGTAGTTATAACGTCTGAGTAGATAAGCATTCGCAATATTTCTACCGGTAAAAATTTGAAAAAAAGCGTAATCAAAGCTTCTTTCATAGCCGCTTCGTTGGGTTTTTGGTTCAGCTGGTTTCCTATGAAGAAAGCAAATTTGCTTATATGCTCTTGGTGTATAGTATAACATGGTGATGCAAAAATGTCTGATGACAACGTGGTTTATATCGGAAATAAGTCAGTGATGAGTTATGTCCTGGCAGTAGTGACGCAGTTTAACACCGGCTTGAGTGACGAGGTATTAATCAAAGCAAGAGGCAGAGCGATCTCACGGGCCGTGGATACTGCAGAGGTAGTACGGAATAAGTTCATGCCGGGATTAGATGTGAAGGACATAAAGATGGGAACAGAGGTAATAACAGGAGAAGGTGGAGATAAGGCGAACGTATCGTCGCTGGAAATAACATTGAAAGCAAAAGCGTAAAGGTATTAGAATGTCTATCTGAGGCGATATATGAGCTTATAATCAGCCTCTTCTTTTTTCTTTTTTTTGACTCTTAACAGGTGGAAACTACAGGAAATTTTGATTTACTCCGCTTTTCGTTCCATCATCTATATACTTTTGGACCTTTTCGATGTTTTCGGGGTTTTTCAAAATCCTCTTAAAAAAATCTGCCGTTTTAACCCACTTCTCCCTCCATACCATCACTACAACCACCACCGCACCAATGCCGTAGCTCACAACCCAAGCATAGCCTACGTCAACAATCCAGAATGCAAGTATCAAAAAGTAAACTGAAGTAAGGCGGGGTGTTTTTCAGAGATGAAAAGAAAATCGATGCCCCTATGATTATTCTTGCTCTTCTGATAATCCCTGTTGTAATAATTGAGCTCGAACTAGTGTCAACAAACGAATACTTAGTTTCTTGTGCAACTAAGATAGATGATGCCATTTGGTTTGCCTTTCTTTTGGAATATCTGGTCTTAGTAAGTCTTTACGATGATAAAATCGGCTATACTAAAAGAAGTTGGTTAAATCTGATCATCCTTCTATTATCTCCACCTTTGATCTGTCCTGAAGGTTTTGCTTTGATAAGGTCTTTACGGTCTCTCAGGGTTTTAAGATTGTTTAGAGCTCTTAGATTCCTTAGAATTGTAATTGCTTTAAAGAGAGGTGTTAAAACAATTTCAGATGTGCTTGTTAAGAACTCTTTACATTATGTTACTTTAATTATAATTCTTCTTGTAATATCCTCTGGTATTGCTTTTAACTGGTTGGAACATCGAGTTATTTCAATTCAAGGAATTTTGCAGGGTATTTGGTGGGCCATTACAACGGTTACTACCGTTGGTTATGGAAACCTTTATCCAGAAAGCCACGCAGGGCGGATATTGGCAGTAGCAGTAATGATTATCGGAATTGGTTTTGTAGCTATTTAAACTGCAAATATAGCTTCATATTTTGTTGAGAAGGATAATAATAAAGAAAATGAAGATCAAGATAAGAAAGACGAAAATCAATTGATATTAGAAAGATTAGAGGAGTTATCAAAGAAGATAGATGAAATCAATCGAAGATTGCCTTAACGAAAATTAGAGGAAGCTTCATGACAGAGGGGACTTTATCTGTTCCCTTACCCTCTCCCCCCGTGAACTACAAGAAGACGTCTTCCAAGCTCAGCTTCCCTCAAATTCACCGTGTCAAATCCGTTACTTCAGTTGCAGCCATCGAGTACTACTAACGTGCTCACCCCTTACAAATCTTTTTTATATTTTTATACCGATATTTTTAAGCTATTGTACTTAACCACAAAAACATGGCGATAGAAATAGGGCAGTTAATTCAGCATGAATATTTCCACTTCTTCTTAATTCTGATAGGCTTTTTTATCCTTGCCCAGATTGTTCATTTTGTCCTGGTGAACTACGTCAGAAAACTTGCAGCTCGAACGAAAACCGATATTGATGACGTCATCGTGGACATACTGACCAAACCGGTGTATATTATTATCGTTTTTACAGGTCTGTATTTAGCACTGAGATCGCTATCCCAACTCGAGCCCTACTTCACGTACATAGACGGGATATTTTTTGTCGTTACGATTTTGTTGCTGGCTTTGATCGCATCCGATATTTTGCGTATTGTGCTCAGTTTCTGGCTGAGGGCGCAGAAGCAATATGAAAAGATGCCGAAATTACTGAGCCACGTAGCTGCTATTCTTATTTATCTCATCGCTTTTTTGATGATTCTGGACCATTTCCATGTAGAGATAACACCGTTAGTTGCGGCTTATGGGTTGGGGGGGTTAGCTATTGCACTGGCTCTTCAAGATACGCTTTCAAACGTATTCGCAGGATTACATATCATTTCTGACCAGCCAATAAATTTCGGTGATTATATCCATGTAGAAGGAGGTGTTTCAGGTTTTGTCGAAGACATCGGCTGGCGGTCAACGAGGATAAGAACCCTGCCAAATACGCTTGTCATCATTCCAAACGCGAAACTCGCCGAGAGTATCATCACCAATTACTCGCTGCCTGTGCTGGAGATGTCGGTGGTCATTCAATGTGGCATTGATTACGGCTCGGATTTGGAGAAAGTGGAGAAGGTCACGATTGACGTAGCGAAGCAGATACAAGAAACCGTCCCGGGAGCGATGAAGAACTTTCAACCATTCATCCGGTATCACACGTTTGACGAATCGAACATCAATTTCTCGATTATACTGCGGGTAGAGGAACCTGCAACTAAATACATTGTTACGCACGAATTTATCAAAGCACTGAAGAAGCGATATGATGAAGAGGGGATTGAAATATCCTGGCCGATAGTGAAAATACATAATATAGATAAATAACCCACATAAAATCCGTAAGATTTTAAAGGTTTGCGTTCGTATCTTCTACGTATGGCAGATACAATGACCGAGAAGAGCATAGAGGAGATAAACGAGAGAATTGAAGATGGCAGTGTTCGTGTAGTGACAGCGGATAGAATGAGCGAGATAGTGAGCGAATTGGGTGCAGAAGAAGCGGCGAAGGAAGTAGACGTTGTCACCACAGGAACTTTTGGTCCTATGTGCTCTTCAGGCGTGTTCCTCAATTTTGGTCATGCTGATCCCCCGATAAAAATGCAGCGTGTATGGCTCAACGATGTAGAGGCGTACGCCGGTATTGCGGCAGTAGATGCTTATCTCGGAGCAGCGCAATTATCAGAGGATAAAGAGCTGAAGTATGGTGGTGGATACGTAATCGAGGATTTAGTTGCAGGTAAGCCTATAGATATGAGAGCTGCGGGCTATGTCACGGATTGCTACCCGCGTAAAGAGTTAGAAACAACCATTACGCTCGAAGATTTAAATCAGGCGATTATGGTAAATCCACGGAATGCGTATCAACGGTATGCCAGTGCGACAAACTCCACTGATCGGACGCTTTACACCTATATGGGTACACTGCTCCCTAATTATCGAAATGTGAATTATTCCGGTGCCGGTGCACTCTCTCCGCTTTCTAACGATCCTGATTTTGAGACCATAGGTGTGGGTACGCGGATTTTTCTCTGTGGTGCTGGAGGATATGTAGTGGGGATGGGAACACAACACGACCCTACTCATCGCTTTGGAACATTAATGGTCACCGGTAACCTAAATGAGATGAATCCGGAATTCTTAAAGGGGGCCACCTTCCACGGCTATGGCGTAACCCTCTACGTTGGCATTGGCATACCGATACCGATACTGAACGAGCGTATGGCAAAGAAGACTGCGATACGTGATGCTGATGTTGTTACAGAGGTGATAGATTATGGAGTGGGCAGGCGAGAGCGGCCAGTATTGAGAACTGTTACCTACGAGGAGTTAAAATCAGGGATGATAGAACTCGAGGGTAAGGATGTTCCAACTTCACCGCTTTCAAGCTTTTTCATGGCAAATAAAGTGGCTGAGGAATTGACGAGTAGAATAGAGCAAGGTGACTTTTTCCTTTCGCAGCCGGTAGAGCGATTATCGAGAGATACCGTGGTCAAGCCGATGAAACAGCCAGAACTACCATTAGTGAAAGACGTAATGATACGAGAAGTGAAGACCATAGATGACAGTGCGAGTATAGCAGAAGCTGCAAAATTGATGATGAAATCCCAGTCTACGCATATACCCGTTCTATCAGGAGATGGTAAGCTTGCGGGAATGGTAACAGCGTGGGATATATCAGCAGCATTGGCAAAGCGACACGAAGAATTGTCAGNAATAATGACGAAAAAAGTGATAACTGCGGGTTTAGAAGAGCCTCTTGAACTGGTGATTAGAAAGATGGAGCGCAGTAACATATCCGCATTGCCCGTCATAGATGATGAGCGGAGGGTTATCGGGATGGTATCCGGCGATGAAATCAGCAAATTGATCGGGAAACGGAAGAAGTGGCAATGGAAACTAAGGATTTGAAGGTGGACTTGTTATGCCTGGGTGCAAAAGTATCTGGCGTGGAAAAAGGCAGGAAAGCAGGTGCAGGTCCGGCTGCTGGCGGGATGTGCATCTTTGGCAACACGGTAGCAAATGTTCCAACACAGAGCTGGTTTGTCGCTCAGTCGCCTTATCATATTGAAGCTGAGAATGGAAGATATATAATCAGGAGGAATGGCGAGCGAATTGCAGACGTTCGTTTCCCCGCAGCGAAGTTCCAAGAGTTAAAGACTAAGGATGGCATACCGTATCCTAAAATCGCACTTCTACACGGAAAGAATTGCTTGGCTACGACCACGATACAAACGTGCGTATACTGGAACACGCCAAAGAGGTGTAAATTCTGTGCAATCGAACTCTCGCTGAGAAGTGGTGCGACAATAGCGAAGAAGAAGCCGGAGCAGCTTGCCGAAGTGGCGCTTGCTGCGAAAAAATTGGACCGTGTAACGCATGTGACGCTTACCACGGGCACAACATCCACACCGGACAAGGGTATAAATCACCTTGCGGAAACCGCGAGTGCGATAAAAGAGGCAACGGGATTGCCCATCCATGCTCAATTCGAACCACCGAAAGAGCTCAGCATGATAGATCTTCTTTATGATTCTGTGGATACTGTGGGCATCCATATGGAGAGTTTTGATAGGACGGTGCTGAAAGAGAAGGCTCTGTGTAAGGCTGAAATACCGCTTCAGCAGTACGTAGAAGCATGGAAGCGAAGCGTAGAGCTTTTTGGCGAGAGTCAAGTGAGCAGTTATGTAATTGCAGGAATGGGAGAGCGTGATGACTCGATCATAGAAGGTAGTAAGATGTTAGCCGAGCTTGGAGTTTATCCGTTTATCGTACCTCTTCGTCCTATACCGGGGTCTAATATGGAGAATGAGAAACCGCCAAGCCCTGATAGGATGCGTCATCTCTACGAGGTAGTAGCAGAGCTATTACACGAGACGGGAGTAAGCTGGAGGAAGAACAAGGCGGGTTGCGTGCGTTGCAGGGCTTGCTCTGCACTGTCTGACTTCGAATAAGACTTTCTCTTACAAAAGACTATGTAGTCTCAAGGAGTACGTGACAATAAAAATGAAAGATAAAGAAGCGTACATCACAGCAGAGGCGATGGCTACGCTGGATGAGAACTGCAGCTTCTTTGGGCTTGCGCCTTTACAACTGATGGAAAATGCCGGCGCTAATATTGCATCCGAGATAAAAAAGAGGTTTAGAGATAACGGAAGCAGCGCAGAGAAAGCTGTGAGAGTGACAATAGTGGCCGGTAAAGGCAATAATGGCGGGGATGCTTTCGCTGCCGCACGGCATTTGCATGGTTTTGACGTGAAGATACTATTGATCGGGCGTTCACATGACTTGAGAACAGAAGAGTCTAAGAGGAACTGGCGAATTTTAAAAGAAAGTGGTTATGAAATCGAAGAAATAGCTGATTCGTCTGAACTCAAAGCAAGAGCAAAACTCTTAAACGCTTCCGATGTGATAATAGACGCGATCTTCGGCACTGGTGTGGAGGGTAAAATAAGAGAGCCGGAAGCAACTGCAATAGAGTTGATAAATGCTACTCAGGCGTTGGTCGTTGCGATAGACGTTCCTTCTGGTTTGGATCCCGAGACAGGTGAAGCAGAAAAAGCAGTTCGCGCCAATCTCACAGTCACGTTCCACAAGGCGAAGAGGGGCTTGCTAAAAAAAGAGGAATACGTGGGTGAATTGGTAGTTGCAGACATAGGAATTCCGGAAGGCATGGAGAAGCTGGCAGGTCCCGGAGATGTGAGATTTGTCCTTAAGAGAACCGCACAGAGCCATAAAGGGGATAACGGGCGTGTGCTAATAGTGGGCGGAGGTCCTTTTTTTGGCGCTCCTACTCTGGCAGCGCTTGCCGCTCTACGCGCCGGTGCGGACTGGGTGACAATAGCGGCACCTAAAACCGTTTCTTCCATTATCTCCTCGTTATCTCCTAATTTGATTCTCCATCCTCTTTCTTCTGAGATATTGGTAGAGAAGGACGTGCCAGTGGTATCGAATTTGGTAAGAAAGCATGACGTTGTGGTGATAGGCATGGGCTTAGGAACCGAGGATGAGACGAAAAGAGCAAC
>JGI24025J20009_10001095_pt1 | contig 20731 bp, 20 predicted proteins | sample Cruoilmetagenom3_FD_20009 | JGI IMG/M metagenome (IMG submission 20009) | reverse complement strand
CCGGCGGCCGGGCGTCTTCTTTCAGGAAGAAACAGGTCCCAGGTAGAAGCTCGGCAACAACTCCGGCCCCGGCCATCGCTTTCAGGCCCTGGTCTGAAGGCCGCAAGAGATGCGCTGCTGAAACCGCTCCAACTTCGGCCGCGATTTCGGCCCCGCCCGAGGATTCAATTTCATCGGCGTGGATTTTGGGAACAAGCCCATATTTCTTGCCCGCCTCCAGAATCCTGCGGGAGTCATCAGCGTTAAAGATGAAGTTCTCACAGAACACATCGCAGAACCGGGCCAGGTTCTCCTCGGCCACTCTGGGTATCACCTCTTCGACAACCAGTCTGACATAGTCGGACTTGTCCGACCCCTCTGGTACAGAATGCGCCCCGAGGAAGGTCGGCACAACCGTTGCCGGTGCGTTCTCCGAGATGCGTTTGATGGCCCGGAGCATCTTGAGTTCGGTTTCGGTATCCAGGCCATAGCCTGATTTGATTTCGACTGTTGTTGTGCCCCAGGTTATCATCTCTTTGATGCGTTCCATTCCGGACTGGAATAACTGGTCTTCAGAAGCCTGACGCGTAGCCCTGACCGATGAGAGAATTCCACCACCGGTTTCGGCAATCTCTTTGTAGGTTTTGCCGGTAAGCCGCATCTCAAACTCATGAGCGCGCCAGCCGCCAAATACAAGATGGGTATGCGGGTCAATGAATCCAGGCATCACCATGCAATTCTGGCAGTCAATTTCTTTCTCGCCCGGTTCAGGCTTCAGGTTGTGGTCGGAAACCTCAGCAATCCTTCCATCCCTGATACGGATTGCACCATTCTCGATAATGCCCAGTTCATCACCAGTCATGCACAGCACCTGACCGGCATTGTTCAGCACAAGACCGGTGTCTTTCATAAGACTAAATTATACGCTCATGGCGCTGAGGTTCAAGCAGTCCTGCGTATATTGAAGATTTGAGATTGAAGATTAAGGTGATTACGGGTTCCGAAGGGCTAGCGATGCAACTGCTCGTGCAGCTTTTCGGTCAAGGCCGGGCCGAAACCTTTGACCTGAGCGATTTCATCGGGTGTTGCCTGCTTCAGTTTCTCAAGACTGCCGAAATAGCGAATCAGCGCCTGTTTGCGAACCGGGCCGAGCCCGTTGATTGCGTCCAGTTCTGATTCGACCTGGTTTTTCCCCCTCAGCTTTCTATGAAATGTTATCGCGAACCGGTGCGATTCATCCCGGATGCGCTTCAAGAGTTTCATTGCCGGTGAGGTTACCGGAATCGAGATCTCCCGGCCGTCAATATAATATAAGGTATCGGTCCGCTTTGCCAGTCCCATAATCGGGATTTCGGCATCGAATTGGTGATAAGCCCGGATTGCCGAGGAAAGCTGGCCTTTGCCGCCGTCAACCAGGTCAGGTAAAGGCTGATTCCGCTCCAATAGTCCGCGCACCCTTCTTGCCAGGACTTCTTCCATCATCGCGAAGTCGTTCGGGCCTTTGACCGTGCGCACTTTGAACAACCGGTATTCCTTTTTGGCTGGCCGGTCATTATGGAAAACAACTATTGAACCGACCGGTTGCCTACCCTGGGTATTGGAAATATCTACACCTTCTATCACCTTTGGGGGGACAACAAGCCCAAGAATCGCGGCCAGTTCCTGGTTGGCTTTGGGAATTCTTTCCTCTGGTGATAGTTCAACCAGTGCCTTTTCGGCATTGCGACGGGCAAGGTCAAGCAGTTTCACCCGTTCGCCCCTTTCCGGCTTCATGATGCTCACTTTCCTTCCCTGTTTTGCCCGGAACCAGTGTTCGAATGTTTCCGCATCCTCAACCGGTGCTGGCACGACAATCTCATCGGGAATATCATGAATATGGGTATGAACTGTCCGTAGCACACTGGCAAGCACTTCGGAATCAGGGACACTCTTTTCCGCGGTAAGCGGATACTCTTCTCTGGCAACGATTTTGCCTTCGCGAATCCGGAACATCACCGCAACCGTAACCATTTCCCCTCTGGCCAGTCCGATAATGTCTCTTGAAGTTTTGTCCGGTGAGACCGCCTGCTGTTTCTTACGAATCTCGCGCAGAGCAAGAAGCTGGTCACGCAGGATTGCTGCCCGCTCAAATTCTTGATTCTTTGCCTCTTGCCACATCCGCTTTTCGATTTCTTTCGTTAACAGGTCTTTTCGGCCGGAAAGGAAAGCAATGACATCCTGAACCTGCTGGCGATAATTTCGTCTCGAAATCTTGCCGGCACAAGGTGCGCTGCATCGTTTCAGATAATAACTCAAACACGGACGCTTCGGTTTTTCTTCTGGTAGTTTGTACCGGCAGGTACGGATACGAAATATCCGCTTTACACCCTTTAAGGCCCGGCGTAGTTCTTTGGCCGAGGTATAAGGACCGAAAAGTAAGGAACCGTCCGGTTTGATGTTGCGCGTTGGATAAATCCTCGGGAAAAGCTCCTGCACCGTTACTTTCAGATAAGGGAATTTCTTGTCATCACGCAGCCGGACATTGTATCTGGGCTTCTTGATTTTAATCAGGTTTTCTTCAAGCACCAATGCCTCAACCTCGGAACGGGTAACAATCGTTTCCAGGTCTTTCGCCCGTTTCACCAATGCCAGAAGCCTCGGGTCAGACTTGGGCTGGGTATAAGACTTTAATCTTTCATGCAGGTTGCGCGCCTTGCCCACATAAACGATTCTACCTTTTCCGTCCTTAAGCATGTAAACCCCAGGGTCTTTCGGTGCCTGACCAACCTTATCGTGAAATGTCATTGAAGATTTGAGGTTGAAGCAAGGAAAGCAATTTACCCTTTGACAACGCACAAAGGCCGCATCTGTGCTACTTTGCGCGCTATCCCGGCAGAATGGCAGACATCAACCACAACATCAACATCTTTATATGCATCCGGCACTTCCTGGCGCAGGACCTCCCGGCTTGCGGCCCTGACCGCAATACCCTTACTTCTCAATTCATTGGCGACATCACGGTTTTCTGTCTCATGCAATGCCCGGCGACGCGACCACACCCTGCCAGCACCATGGCAGCATGAGGCAAAGGTATCCTTTGCCGCTGTTTCAGTGCCCAGAAGCAGATACGAACTCGTTCCCATATCGCCCGGAATCAGGACCGGCTGTCCCAGTTTCCGGTAAGCTGTCGGCAAGGCAGGATGCCCTGGAGGAAATGCCCTTGTTGCGCCTTTGCGATGCACGCATAGCTTCTGTTTTGTGCCGTCAACAATATGTTCCTCAAACTTGGCGATATTGTGGCATACATCATATACCATGGTCATGCCCAATTGTTCAACCGGTTTGCGCAAAACCTGGCTGAAGGCTTCCCGCACCCAGTGAGTAATTGCCTGCCGATTCGCCCATGCGTAATTGGCCGCACATGCCATCGCGCCGAAATACCGTTTGCCTTCGTCCGATTCGATAGGTGCGCATGCAAGTTGCCGGTCAACTAGCTNAATGCCGTATTCATTTGCGGCCGCACCNAATGCTTTNACATGGTCGTCGCAAATTTGGTAACCGAGACCGCGCGAGCCGGTATGAATCATCACAACAACCTGACCCTGGTGAACTCCAAGCGCTTTTGCAGCCTTTGAATCGAAAACCTCGGCTACTTCTTGGATTTCTATGAAATGATTGCCGGCGCCCAGAGTACCAAGCTGAGGCATCCCGCGTTCCAGTGCCCGTTTGGAAACCCCGGCAAGGTCAGCACCATCCATTCGGCCGTTCTCCTCAGTGAATTCAATATCGGCATCGGTGCCATATCCGTTTTCCACCGACCAACGTGCGCCTTCTGTCAGCACCGTTTTAACTTCCTTTCTGGAAATCCTGATTTTACCTTTTGAACCGATACCCGAAGGAACATTGGCGTAAATAGCAGCCACAAGCCTGTCCATGAGTTCTGGCCCGAGTTTTTTGCGCTCAAGATTGGTTCTCAATAGCCTGACACCGCAGTTGATGTCATAACCGACACCACCCGGCGAAATCACGCCGTCTTTCACATCAAATGCGGCAACACCACCAATCGGAAAACCATAACCCCAGTGAATATCAGGCATTGCCAGCGAATGTCCAACAATCCCGGGCAAAGTGGCGACATTTGCCACCTGCTCTGGTGCCTGGTCAAGCCTGATATTTTCAAGAAGCCGGGCATCGGCATAAATGATGCCGTCAACTTTCATACCCGTTTTGTAATCCTTTGGAATCCTCAACCGGTTATCATCAATCTTCTCAAGCGGACCTTGCCAATCTGGCATCAGTTAGTATAAAACCCAGTTCCGGTTAGTCAAACATGCAATTACAGTTCTGTCCTACCTCCTCAAATCTCATGGCGTAATCTTTATGCCAGTTATCTGGCACCGGCATCTCTCGGTATAAAAGCCGGCGCTTTGCCTCAAGCAAAAGCCGGGGTCTTTTCATGAAATCCGCAGCGCAGATAACCGAATTACTAGTCTCTTTTGAAAGTTCATACAACCATTTCTCGCCGGTTTCAGAACGCATAAGATGATGGTCTAAGATCAATGTCTTAACATTTCTGGCAAGCTGCAACCCGTTGCGCCATGCCGCTTCCCGCTGCATCGGTGAAAAACGATGGAATAAGTAAACCGGCGGGCCAGATGCCAGAACGATATCCGGATGCCAGGCTGTTATTATATCAATAACTTTGTTGTCAAAGAGCTGAATATCTGAAGCGTGCACAAAGACTTTATTTTTATCCTTAATGCGTGTCATCATCACTGTGCCGCGGTTTGCTTCGCCATGCGGGACCAGTGCGGAAAAACTCATGTAGCCATTATCAGAAGATTCTACATCGGGCAGCTCCTTTCCAAATGCGCTGCACAAATCCTTATACCGCTGTTTCATCGTCCTGGTTAAACCATCTCCACCTTTGCACCAGAAACTAGGATTGTGCAGAACAGGAATGACTTTCTTAAGAGAAAGCTGATAGGGGTTCGCATTTGCCAAAGGCACATGGTCCCCATGATAATGACTGAATACTACATCGGTGGCAATTGACAGCTCCTTGATAATCTCTTTGCGGATTCTGTCTCCAACCGCTACCTGGAAAGGATGGGGAAGCAAACCGTGGCGGTTATATCCCAATGCGATTCCAGGGTCAATTACTATCCTGTGGCCGGGTATCTTTACTACACAACTGAGCCCACGCACTCCCAAAGACTCGGTCCCGATGATTCTGATTTCCATCATCGCTGGAAGTAGATTTCTTTATTCAATAATGGAATCAATGCAACAACCAGGCCATCAATATAAGATTGTTTTCTGTCCATGACACCGCTGGTAAAATAACCGACAGCCCCTTGCTTTTGTTTTACATCGTGAACCCCAGCCAGTTCATCCATTACATTCCCCAGTTCCTCACCTGTTAAAAGACGCTTGATGACATTTTCGGGAAGCTCAAAAAGAGGCGAACCCCCATAGCTGATTTCCCCATGCCGGTCAATAATGCAGATTCCGCTGAATGTAAACCATCTGGAAAACAGCTTTATTATCCCGGCTTCGATACCGACAAAGAAAACCGCGCCTGAATCCTTTGCATGGTTCAGTCTCTTCAGCCCGTATGCCCGGTTCTTGGCACCAGCGAAGATTTCCTCGTTTACCGGCTGCCCTGAAACCCTACTGGATACCTTAATTCCTGAAACATTTACATCTTTGAAATACTTCAAGAATGCCTCTCTGACTGCTTCGACCTTTACCGGATTTTCAGAACCAACCAGGACTTTCATTACATTGCCATTTCATGCTCTTCAACAGTATAAAACCGGATTGAATCAGGTCAATTACAGAAAGTGGCCCAGATTCAGGAGATTCCAGACAAAGGTTTTATCCAAAACGGGACGAACGCTGATTATGTGACCGCTTGCCATTGTCACGGTTGCTATCTCGTTTGACAGATATACCATTTTGGTTATAATAACACAATCAGATTACGGGAATTTGCATGTGTGATACTTAAATAGTAGAATAGCAACCAAGGAGCAAATGCAGTATGGTCAAAACCAAAGCCGTCGAGTTGAAGGGTAAACCGGGCAACTGGGTCGCCTTGGACCCCCGAACCTATAAGAAAATTGCCGAAGGAAAGACGCTCGAAATTACGGCAAAGAAAGCAAAACAGACGAAAGTAAAGAATCCTGTCTTCACACAAATCCCCAAAGATTCCTAATGCCCGAGGGCACCTTTCTGGGGCGCCGGTAATGTAATTTCATCAGCGCGATACTGCGACATAACAATTGTCCTTGGCACACAGGACAAACCGGTAGTTTCCTATAAGATTTATGCCGGTTTTCGGAGACTCCCTAGGAAAGGCCTTCTGGGGCAGGCAGGATTTTTCGACCATTTTGCAGTAACCATGAAACACTCTGAAGGTTCTGGCCTCGCACGATACCTCTGATAGAAGAAGCTACATTCAATGTCGAATGCAACGAAACGGATTCGGATTATGCCGTCCTAACTTTCTTATACTCCTCCACTATATTAGAGCCGGAACGAGACCCGAACATAACAAAAGCTGTAATTCATTGCCCGACAAAGAGTTGTGCCTCATGATAGCCTTCCCATCATCAAATCGCATCGTTTGGGGCATACCCCCTCCACCGCCCCCCTCTCTGGTTCTCTTCCGGTTTTGTTCCCGGATTGTATTCCGGATTTTGTCCCGGATATTATCCCTGAAACCCATCGTGCAACGCTACGCGCTTCACTTCCCGTTTCAAACCCGGGTTTCTGGCAAGAATCGCTCGGAAATACTAATCCCGGAATGCTCGGAGATGTTTCTCAAGCTATGCTTCCAGAAATCGCTCCTGGTTCAATTGCTGGATTCCAATGTGCAACTATTCCGGATTGTATTTCTGAACCCGTCCCGGAAATCTTCCCGGGTTTTATTCCCGAATCCATTCCCGCAACAATCCCCGACACCAAACCCGATGCTTTTCGATGCTTTCACACATCTGGCCAGCAGGTAGAGAAAATAATCGGTTCTGGAATCGAATCAGGACAGAGTTTGCAATTTCCTTGACTATTGCACCAGGCTGGAGTAACTTTCATGTCATGATTAAAGGTGTTAAAGTCAAGAAACTGAAACCCATCCCGGACGAACGCGGAATGGTGATGGAGATATTGCGCAACGATGATGAGTTGTTCGAGGGATTCGGCCAGGTTTATCTTTCCATAGTCTATCCGGGCGTAGTCAAAGGCTGGCATTACCACAAAGCGCAGACCGATAATTTCTGCATCATTAAAGGGATGGCCAAGGTTGCATTGTTCGATGGCAGGCCGAATTCACCGACAAAAGGTGAAGTAATGGAACTCTTTATCGGCGAGCAGAATCCGATTCTTGTGCAGATTCCACCCGGTGTGCTGCACGGAATGAAAGGGGTCGGAAACGCACCGGCATATCTTATCAATACTATCACCGAGCCTTATAATCATAAGAACCCGGATGAGCTCCGCAAGTCGCCTGATGACCCGGAAATACCGTATGACTGGAAATTGAAGGAAGGTTGATGCGCCGTATTCTTGTGACTGGCGGGGCCGGTTTTATCGGCTCCAATTTTGTCCGGCACCTTTTGTCCCAGAAAGGTTTTCGAGTGCGGGTTGTGGACAANCTCACTTATGCCGGAAACCTGAATAATTTTCCAAAGGATTTATGGAAGAACCCGAGGTTTGAGTTCGTAANGGGTGATATCAGGAAAAGGGATGTGGTCAGGCCGAGCTTGCGCGGTGTTGATGCAGTGGTAAACTTTGCCGCCGAAACATTCATTGACCGTTCAATCGTGGACACGAACCCTTTTGTGATGACCGATTTTCTAGGCACCTATATTTTGCTGGATGAGTTCCGGCGCCGTCCTTGNGACCGTTTTGTGCAGATTTCCACTTGTGAGATTTACGGGTCTGCGCGCAAGGTGCCGATGGATGAGAACCATCCGATTATGCCTCAGAGTCCTTATTCAGCCACAAAAGCGGGTGCCGACCGGCTTTGCTATTCTTATTTCGAAACTTACGGTCTGCCGATAGTCGTTCTGCGGCCTTTCAACCAGTATGGACCGAACCAACATCCCGAAAAAGTGATACCGTTCTATTTTACCCAGGCACTTCTGGGCCGTCCTCTGTTTGTTTACGGTTCAGGCAGGAATACCAGGGACTGGACCTATGTGCTGGATTTCTGCGAGGCGGTGCAACGCATGCTGGATGCAGATGAGAACAAAGTCATCGGTCAGGTTTTCAATGTTGGCTCGGGCAGGGAAAAGAATGTGCTTCAGATTGCGCGGGCTGTGCTGCGCTATCTGGGAAAACCCGAAAAGCTTGTTCAGCATATCAAGGACCGGCCCGGACATGTACGCCGACTGGTATGTGACACAAAGAAGACCAGGAGACTTCTGGGCTGGCAGGCAAAAACCGGTTTTGATGAAGGTCTGAATCTGACCCTGGACTGGTACATGAAGCATCAGCAATGGTGGAAAAATGTCATGAGACGCAAATCTTACCGGGATTTCTATCGCCAGTGGTATGAGAAAATTATGGCTTCTCAATGATAGACCGGGTTCGGTGCATGTCTGATTGAAGATTTGAGTATGTTTGCAACGATTGAAGATGCCTTGAAAGATATCCGCCTGGGCAGAATGGTGATTATTGTTGATGATGAAACAAGGGAAAACGAAGGGGATTTAGTCTTTGCTGCCCAGAAAGTAAGCGCACAAAAAGTCAATTTCATGGCAAAGCATGGCCGAGGTCTCGTATGTGTATCTGTAACCGGTAAGCGTGCAAGTGAGCTCGGACTTTTCGCCCAGAGTTCGACCAATACCGCATTGCACGGCACCGCTTTTACGGTTTCTGTAGATGCGGTCCGGGGAACAACCACCGGGATTTCAGCCCATGACCGGGCTGCCACGATTCGGGCGCTCGCAGACCCGAAGACAAAACCTGGTGACCTTGCCCGGCCCGGTCATATCTTTCCGATTGTGGCCCAGGCAGGCGGGGTTCTGGTGCGGGCCGGACATACCGAGGCATCAACCGATTTGGTTCGGCTTGCAGGCCTGAAACCAGTCGGCGTTCTGTGTGAAGTAATGGCAGAAAACGGCAGAATGGCACGAACCAGGGCCCTGCGCGGTCTGGCAAAGCGGTTTGGCCTGAAAGTCATTACGATTAAGGATTTGATAGCCTATCGAGGGCAGCGGGAAAAACTGGTGCATAAGATTGTGGAAACGGACCTGCCTACCGAATACGGCGAGTTCCGGGTTCATGTGTATGAGGATATGCTCGATTCTTATGCGCATCTGGCACTTGTTAAAGGCCATGTGCGGGGCAAGAAACGGGTTTTGGTCAGGGTGCATTCCCAGTGCCTGACCGGTGATGTATTCCATTCATTGCGGTGTGACTGCGGACAGCAGTTGGCCAAGTCAATGCAGATGATTGACAAAGAAGGCCTGGGTGTCCTGCTTTATATGCGTCAGGAAGGTCGTGGCATCGGCATTTCCAACAAGTTGCAGGCTTATGCGCTGCAGGACCGGGGATTGGATACGGTTGATGCGAATACCGCTCTGGGTTTTGCACCAGACCTAAGGGATTATGGTATCGGCGCCCAGATTCTTGTTGATTTGGGCCTGTCGAGCATCAGACTTCTGACCAATAACCTGCGCAAAGTAGTGGGGCTGCGTGGTTTCGGGCTTAAGATTGTTGAAAGGGTCCCGATTGTTGTTAAGGCCAATAAGCTGAATATCCGATACCTTATCACCAAGCGTGACCGGCTGGGGCATCTGTTGGGAGATATTGAGAAAGGAGTAAAAGATGGAAAAAAGGGAATTTCAGGGAAAGCTTGATGCCACCGGCAAGAATTTTGCCCTGGTGGTTTCGCGGTTCAACAAACTGGTAAGCGGCCAGCTCCTGTCCGGTGCATTGGATTGCCTTCTTCGGCACAATGCGAAAGGAACCGATATTTTCTGGGTAGCCGGGGCATTTGAAATTCCACCGCTCTGCCGGCACTGCGCCGCATCAAAGAAGTATGACGGTGTTGTCGGCCTGGGCGCAGTGATTCGCGGGGACACGCCTCATGCTGAATACATCAATGCCGAAGTAGCAAAAGGACTGGCCCGGGTCTATTTTGAGACCGGTGTGCCGACGATTCTGGGTGTTATCACAGCAGACACGTTGGAGCAGGCACTTGAACGGGCCGGTGCCAAAGCCGGCAATAGAGGCTGGACCGCGGCCCTGTCCGCAATCGAGATGGCAAATTTGGAGAGATGCATCGAGTGACACAGCGGCGTCTGGCGCGGGAGGCCGCGCTCGAAACCCTTTATCGTCTTGATTTGGTCAAAGGTGAACCAGACGATACGATTGAGGAAATCCTTAACCGAAAGAACCCTTCAGAAGATGCAGAAAACTATCTTCGGAGAGTGGTTCAATCGGTGCTGAACAATCAGGTAGAAATTGACAGGATTCTGCGTCGGCACCTGGAGCGCTGGCGTATCGGCAGGCTGAGGTTCCTCGACCGTGCGATTCTCAGACTGGCATGTGCGGAAATACTCTATTTCGATGATGTGCCGCCAAAGGTGTCAATCAACGAGGCGGTGGATATTGCCAAGAAATACGGTGATGACGATTCGGGTCGGTTTGTGAACGGTGTTCTGGACAGCGTTTATAAAGCTGCGCTCGACAAAAAATGAAGATCGGCATCTTCTCTGATATTCATGGTAACCTGGAAGCGCTGACTCAAGTGCTTGCGTTCCTGCGCAACAGTGGCGCGACCATCTTTATCTGCTGTGGAGACATTGTCGGCTACGGCCCAGACCCCCATGCATGTATTGAGAGAATCAGGAACCTGCGCGGGCCTGTGGTCGCGGGTAACCATGATTATGGCGTGCTCGGCCGTGTTCCTGCAGGTAACTTCAATCCGGCAGCACGAATCGCACTCGCCTGGACAAAAGAACAACTTGATGAAAAAGACCTAAACTATCTCGATTCCCTCCCACTTATCGAACAATTCGAACCCCTTTGTTTTGTTCACGCCGCTCCATCAGCGCCAGAACAGTGGGAATACATTTTTGCTGTGCGCGAAGCAGAAGATGAAATGAAATACTTTGCTTCTAATGCGTGCATTGTCGGACATACCCATTATCCTTTTGTTGTCGAGCGCCGGGCCCACGAACCGGCCAAGCTTATCCGGCAGGACAGTTTCGAGATGCGTGCTGATGCCAAGTATGTAGTCAATGTCGGGAGTGTCGGTCAACCCAGAGACGGTGACCCGGCTGCCTGCTGTGTGCTTTACGACACCGGGACCAAGTTTATATCATTCCACCGTGTGAAATACAATGTCAGAACAGTGCAGGAAAAAATCCTGCGGGCCGGGTTACCGGAATTCTTTGCAAACCGCTTAGCCCTGGGCCACTGATTTTCCTATAAAAAGGACGGAATCACTATTATTTAAGCACCGCGACTTTCTGGGCAAACACGCCTTTGGGTGTTATGAGTTGCACAATGTACACACCATTGGAAAACTTCTTGCCATCAATCCGGAAACCGGCATGTTCTCCCATTGTTACATCACCGGTTTGGTTATCCACCAGTCGTCCAGTGAGGGTCCAAGTGCGAAGCTCAACCTTGCCGGTTACCGGAGCGATGAATTGAACCTGGGCAACATTTGCAAACGGGTTCGGTGCTATATGCAGCACATAGGGCCGCTTGCTTGGTAATACCTTTGTCGGTTCACTTACACCGGGCACACGCTGGCCGAAATACTCCATTATTCTGCGAAGGAGGGTCCATTTCTGGAGGTATTTGGAGGTTGAATGGTCAATCGCCTCGAACGGCGCTGAGAAGAATACTACTGCATAGCTGTTCTTGTACCTGACCGCAGCCTGCACTGTAGTATCGCCGAAGTCTTCGTAAAAGGCGCAGCCAAAACCGTTGTTTACCGGTTTAATGCCGTCAAGAGAGCTTCCGTTATTCGCGCCGCCACCGCCGCCCGCTACCATCGTATCGCCCTGGGTTATCGGGTCTCCTGGAATACCTACCATAAAAGGCTTGCGCGTGGACGGATTGACAAACTGGGCATGGAGATAGTCGGCAAGGAAGCTTTCGCCCGAGATGTTCTGCGCGATATTCTGGCCTGAAATCAGAAGGTTGCCACCATTATCAAGGAACTGGGCAAGATTTGCCCGGTCGGTAGCAGTAAGTGTAGTTGTGGAATCCTTGCCGCAGAACCAGATAACTACCGGGTAATGGTGCAAGGTGTCGAAGGTCGGCGAGCCGGATGTTTGCACATTGTAAGTATCATATAGTATACTGCTTGAGTCGCAGGCCGAAGTATACCATCGCTCATAATCTGCACCATTATCATCATCGACAATGAACAGTTTCGGCTCACCTGAAATCACACTCAAACTGGTATCTGGATAAGCAGGCTCAGGACTGGCGTTGGCCGAAACAAAGAAATAAAGCTTCTGTGGCGGCATATTCTGAGGGACTGAGACTACGAATGAATCATTTGAGCAATTGCCACTGGACCCGGCCGGTATGTCCGGGAATGTTGCGATATTCTTGACGATTTCAACTTCGGGATTAGTGCAAGCGAGTGTGGCAGAAACATTTGTGGCATTCTGCCAGCCAACGGTGTTATGATAAGTGATAATCAAAGCCGCGGCCTCGCCAGGGTCAGGCCGGCCATTATTATTACCCGAAGCATCGTTGAAACGCCAGTCGGTCATTTTCAAGTCGCAATAATAAAGCGGGAGCACGATATTTGCCATGCTTACCCGGCCCGCGCCCAGTTTGCCTTGGGGATATAGCGGGTCGGGCATCGAATCGCACGCCTCATGCATTTTCAGGGTGCAGGTAACATTGGACATGGTCAGGTCGAATGATTTCATCCAGCAGGCGACACCGGCTGCAAGCGGGGCCGACATCGAAGTACCGCTCATCGAACCATAAGAACCGCCCGCCCGGGTCACCGTGGCATAGATGGCATCGCCCGGCGCGGTTACATCAACCCAGGTGCCATAGTTGGACCAAGATGCTTTCATATCTCCACCGCTGGAAGCCGCGACATTCTCGACACCTTCATAGCACGCCGGATAGCGAACAGATTCGCTGCCTTCATTTCCTGCCGAGCCATAGAGCACGCACCCGGAATCCCAGGCAAACTGGCAGGCGTCGGCCATGCCTGAATGGGATGATGACGAGCCGAAACTCATCGAGATTGCCCAGATTCCTTTAGGCACGGCATAATATATCGAGGCGATAGCGAGGTAGATATTTACAAAACCCGGCGTGGCTTCACACCGGACTACCATCGAACGGCTGTTCCAGGTAGCGCCGGCAACACCGACCCCGTTGTTAGTAACCGCATTGATATTACCCCAGCAATGGGTGCCATGGTCACAGCCAAGTGTCGGCATCGGATTTGGGTCACCGTCCTTGAAGTCCCAACCGATAACATCATCAATGTATCCATTCTGGTCCTGGTCGATACCATCAAGGTCGCCGGCAGGCGGGGGAAGGGTGTCGAATCTACCGTTGCCATTGATATCCTCGGAATGGTTTATCCAGAGGTTGTCCTGGATGTCAGGATGGCACCAGTCACAACCATCATCTATCACGAGATTAATAACACTGGTATCACCTTTGGCAACGCCCCAGGCAAAAGGGGCCCCGATTTGTGCCAGGTGCCACTGGTGACTGTAAAGCGGGTCATCGGGTTCTTCATCCAGCTTGAGCACACTGTTCGGGCAGGCGTACACAACTTCACCCAGGGCCTCATAAGATTCGGCAACCGGTTTGATATCCTGTTTTGCCGGAAACTGGATGATATATTGCATATCGCAGCCGTATTTCTGTGCAACCGGGCTGGGATTCGGGTCTCGATATATCTGGGTGACATCATCCACTTGCCAGCATCGGCTCAGCTTATCCAGGGCCGGAACCCCGAAAAGGGCCAGCCCGTTTTCATCGTTTACTTCGACCTTGCCACGCAGGGACGAGTTCAGTTTGATAATCAACTGACCGGCCAGATACTGTCCGCAGTTGTCTGTGACTATCGGTCTTGTCATGTCGGGCAATCCCAGACTCAGTGCAACCGCAGCCAAGACAATGATTATTACTTTCTTTTCCATCGAATGCCTCCTGANATTATTACTCAAGAACTCAGAAATCATAGAAAAANCAGCTTATNGTGTCAACCTTGCGCAAAATATTTCACTCAGACAAAGGCCCGATATGATATTCGACCAGGACCTTNTCTTCATTTCCGGTCCGACTTTTGACCAAACCGATTCCTGGGGCAAGCCATTCAGTAAAACGGGTTGTGGTAGTGTCAAACGCGCGAATTTCCTCAGTGAATTCGAGCCGGTAGCACTGGCCGAAAATGCCAGCCGGTGTCGCGACATCTTCTATTTTGGTCACATTGGCCTCAAGCCGGTGATAATACAGGATTGTATCACCAAGCACCAGGACAGTGTCCTGGAAAAGGTCCTGCCAGGAGTTTGCTGCAACGAAAGGAAGGCGGTACACGCTACCATAGCGTGATTCAAGCGTCCATTCACTGCCACCGCGGCTTATTGTCCGATAAAAGAATTTGTGGATTTCGCACGGTTCCTTGAACCAGAACTCGGGCATGAAATCGACCGTCACAACGGTGCAGGAACGGTTACCGATAGAACTATCGCCTGTCACCCGAACATAAGTGGTTGTTTCGCCAACAAGGTATTTCCATTCGCTGCCAGTAACCAAAGGAAAATAATCCGCGCTCGAGCGCTCAAATATCATATCGCTGCAGGAAAGTCCTAAAAAAAGCAGGAAAACAGTAATTCTACGGAACATATGCTACCCCCGCGCGGATTTGAAAGAACTGATTTATCGCGATGCCACTAGTTCCATCCCTTTCAAAAACCAGGGTATGGACCAAGCCGACCGAAAGCCGACTTTTGCCTGTATGCTGGAAAAAGTAGACGCCCAGTTCTCCACTGCCGGCTTTACCTTTTTCCCTTGCTCTGCCGTAGTCACGCCGGGCAAAGAGATAGCCGAGCCCGGCGGTTGCTTCGAAACCCCAGTCGGCCCAATGCGCAAAATCGTAGCCACTGGATAAAGACAGTTGATGGAATGAAAGTAGGTATGGGCTTACTTGGTGTCCGGGTAGGCTGGTGTAACCGTAACCCGATTCAAGCCGGACCGGGCCGGTCGAGTATCCGATATTGCCCCCCACAAGTGCGCTGGAGGAATGAAACCGCCCAAATCCACCAACCGGATAAACTGCGGCAATCCGGCCGCCGAAATCAAACCCGGCCAGAATTAGGACAATAAACAGCAGATTCACAATAGCAATGTAAAGACCTGAGCCGGACTGTCAAGATTCAATTAACAGCCATCATTCTTTCAATTGCAGCCCGGGCTTTTTCTGCGATTCCCTGCGGCACGGTTACTTCTCCGGTTTCATCTTTCAGTGCCCGCATTGCCTTTCCAAGAGTAGTGCGTTTCATGTTTCTGCAGAGGGCATCAGGTTTGAGCGGATAGCATTTCTTTCCAGGGTACTCATATTGAATACGGGCACACATTCCGGCATCGGTGCCGAGCACGATTTCATCACATTCCTTGGCGAGTTTGAGCATACCACCGGTTGATGCGACATAGTCAGATGCAGCTAGAACATCGGGCGGAGATTCCGGGTGGGATATAACAACGGCCCCAGGATGTTTCCTGCGGGCCCTGCGGACATCGAAAGCAGTAAAGCATGCATGAACATAACATGACCCTGGCCAAGGTATTATTTCATAGTTGGTTTTCTGAGCCACATATGCGGCAAGGTTCTTGTCGGGCACAAACAGGACCCGGGACCCACGAGGCAGTGTCTTTACAACCCTGACTGCATTGGCAGAAGTGCAGCAAATGTCGGACTCGGCTTTGACCTCGGCCGTGGTATTCACATATGTCACTGTGACTACATCACCCAATGCCTTTTTCTTGTTGCGTAAATCCTTGGAGGTTGCCTCATCTGCCAGTTCGCACCCGGCTTTGGGCTCAGGCATGATAACCCGGGAATCAGGGCTGAGCAGTTTTGCGGTCTCGGCCATGAACCTGACCCCGCAGAACAGTATGAGCGGTGCGCCTGACTGCGCTGCCTTGCGCGAAAGCTCAAGCGAATCACCAATGAAGTCAGCGATTTTGAATATCTCTGCCGGTTGATAGTTATGGACAAGGATTATGGCGTTTTTTTTCTGCTTGAGCCGTTTGATTTCGGCAATGAGCTTTGAATCGATCATGTCCTGGATGGCGGGTGCCAGACCGAAGTTTCATCCAGCAGGTGAACAACCTCAATATCTTGTTCGGCAAGCTGGCCACTGATAATCCGGCGGTGACATCTTTCCGGGCTGCGTTCCGTGCACAAGATGCAGCATACGCGTTTTTCCAGTTTTTTGCGGATGATATCGAAATTACGCTTGTATTCGTCTGTTCTAATCCAGTCTTTGTAGTTTCTGTCCTTTGGCCCGCCTATTTCATTACCGAGATACACATAGTCGATACCTTGGGCAACGCAGAGCGCTTGCAGACCATTACGGCGGAAATAATCCTCCTGTGCACCCAGAAAAGCACGGACATCGAACACAACCTGAATACCGTATTTTATCAGGATACGGACGAAATCGTGTTTATCCCGATGCGCGGTGCCGAGTGTGAATATTCTCATCTCTTCAATCTCAAATCTTCAATTTATCGGTCTGGTCGCGCAATTCAAGGGTAATCGGGTCGAACTGTTTCCTCTGACTGATGCAAACCTCGCCCAGGCGCACAAGTTCCAACAGGGCGATGAACATGACTATAAGTTCGGCGATGCTGTTGCTGCTCAGTGCCTCGTTGAAACGAACCGTGCCACGGGTTCGGATAAACTGGCGCAGTTGTTCCAGTTTTTCCTGAAAATGGATTTTCCTCGGTACCAGTCTGACCACATTGTCCGGTTTTCTCATCCTGATTAAATGGCGAAAGGCATCGGTCAGTATCGAAAGGTCTAACTGACCTGAAGGCCAGCTCCTCGGTGCGGTACCGGGTCTTGGAAAAACGCGCCGGCGTTCCATTTCCCGTTCACAAAGAACCTTTGCCGCCCGCTGATATTTTCTGAACTCATCCAGAATCTGCTCCAGGGTAGTCGTAGGCGTTTCCAGTTCCTCGGCCTTATGTGAAGGCAGGAGCCGGCGCATCTTCAATCGGACCAGAATTCCGGCAAGGACCAGAAAATCGGCAGCCGACACCAAATCCAGACGGATTGTTGACCGCACAAAATCCAGGTAGTCGTCAGTGAGCCTGCCGATTGGGACATCGAATACATCCAGTTCGTTCTTGCGGACAAGATAAAGCAGGAGTTCAATCGGCCCTTCAAACATCTCCAGTCTCACTTCTTGTCCGTTCACAACTCTACCAGTTTGTATTGCCTGTTCCCCAGACCTGTTTTTTCAGCGGCATCGAGCATGACTTCAGGGTGAAGGTGTGGATAGAGTTCTTTCAATCCGGGTTTTATTCGGTCATAAGCCGCCTGGTCACACGCAACCGGGTCGAAAGATGCGAAAACACCGACATCCTCCATGAATGGTTTTTCGGTCTGAGGGTAGCAGTCGCAATTCGGGGTAATACGGAGTGCGAAATTGAAATGGAATACCCGCCTGCCCAAAAGCACGGCACGGCAATACTCGACCATCTTGAGCTGGACTGTTTCTGATGCGACATTCCAGTCGATTTGTATTGCACCTTGCGGACAGACCGCCAGGCATCCGCCGCACCCGGTGCACCCTCGACCGATTTTTGCTACATACTGGACGAAGTTTATCGCATTGTAAGGACAGTATTCAACGCATGTGCCGCAGGAGACGCATTTTTCAGGGTCAACAAACGGTTTGGAATAGGAGTGCATTTCGAGTTTGCCCGCCTTTGCTGCCAGGCCCATGGCAAGGTTCTTGATGACACCACCGAAGCCGGCCACAAAATGGCCTTTGAAATGGGCCATGTTGATGATATAGCGCAGTCGGCGCAGGCCAGAGGCGAGCTTTGCATGCGGCACGAGCTCGGAACCAAACCCCACCTCATAGAACTTCTCACCGTGTTGCCCGTCCAGGATTTCAATCGGTGCCAGGGTATTTTCCACACCGAAGCCGTGGTCTTTTGCAAGTTTGATATAATCAAGCGCGTTCTGGCGTTTTCCCCGGTAAAGTGTTGTTGTTTCAATTGCTACCGGCTGAAGCCCGTAATAGCTCACCGCAACCGCGGCCGCCCGGACCAGCTCCGGGTCAAGATGATTGCTGTTGCCCGCCTCGCCGAAATGAACCTTGATACCGACTTTCTTCTTCGCTTTCAGACCGCGCAGAAAACCGGACTCCTCCAATATCTGACCCACGCATGCACGGCTTCGCTCCGGAGGCACAAACCAGACGCACGGTAAACCCATACCTTGTCCCATTACTTCCAAACCCCGGGAATCCTGGTGCCGCAATAAGGACAGCAGCCATCCTTCAGACGGTTTTCAAGAACCGTGAAACCCCGACGACGAATAAGAAGACTATCGCACTTCGGGCAGTGAGTGTTCTCCAGTTTATGCCCGGGAACATTACCGATATACACAAATTTGAGTCCCTGTTCCTTTGCGACTCTGGCAGCCATCTCCAGGGACGCAACCGGGGTAGGCGGCGAATTACGCAACCGATAGGCAGGTGTGAAACGGGTAAAATGTATCGGGATTGTATCGCCCAGGTTCTCACGAATCCAAGAGCACATTCGCCTTATCTGCATAGTATCGTCATTCAATACGGGTATCACCAGATTTACAAGTTCAAGATGGGTGCCACTTTCTGCTACTATCTTGCATGCGTCAAGAACCGGTTGCAGGCTTGAACCACAGACATCTTTGTAGAATTCATTGGTAAACCCTTTAAGGTCAATCTTGATAGCGTCTACCAGACCACAGAGTTTCTTCAAAGGTTCTGGATTGATATACCCGCCCGAAACAACCGCGGTCCTGATTCCATGTTTTCTGGCAATCTGGGCGATATCGCACATATATTCATAGAAAATAATCGGCTCAGAATATGTAAAGCAGATTATCNGGGTCTTTTCCTGCTCNGCGATTTCGACGATCTTTTCAGGCGGTAGATTGTAACTGGGCAGTTCTTCTGGATAAGACTGGGAAATCTCCCAGTTCTGGCAGTATTTGCACCTTTGATTGCAGCCGGCGGTCGCCAGGGTCAATCTTTTCCTGCCGGGAAGAAAATGGAAGAAAGGCGCCTTTTCTATCGGTTCCTTGCCAACGGTGCAGGCACGGCTGTAAACCATGGAATAAAGCTTGCCGTTTTTGTTTATCCGGACGCGGCAGAGTCCGCGCTGGCCTGGTGTAAGCACGCAGCGGTGCGGACAAAGCAGGCAGCGGACCTTTTTGTGAGACAGCTTTTCATAAAATTCTGCCTCGTGCAAAGGCCAGGAGATTTTCTGCTTCGTTGCAGTGCCTGCCAGAACGAGCATTAGGAATGCTATCCCGACGACCGCTTTCCTTGCCATTTTAGAAAATAATACGGCCGATAACCACACCGATTATTGCGCCCAGCCCGAAAATTCCGCCGATACCACAACAGGTCAAAGCCTTTGCCTTAGTTGGTGCGCCCAGCACCGCTCCGTAATCAATCGACACATCGGTCAGGACCCGTGGTTTAATTTCTATCTTCTTAGTCCCGGCATCGATACTGCCCAATGCCCATACAGCAGAAAGCCGGTCGGGAATCGTGCCATTGCGCAAAGCGTCATACAGATTCTCAAGGCTATCGTTTGATACAATGCTCAAGATGTATGAACCGGGACTGACCGACTGTTTTTCAATCGGTATGCGGCCCAGATAATCACCGTCAAGATAAACCGCCATGCCGGGAAAGTTGGACCGGACTGTAATGAAACCGGAATCAGCCGATGGCTGACCCGAAAGAAGCAATATGATGAGACCGATGGTTTGCATGCAGAAAACATAACTCAACCTGAGGTAGAAGTCAACCGGACGTGCGGTCTGCAATACGAACATTTGACAACAGAAAAAGCGGCACTTATATTTAACAGAGGTTATTCAGGATGCTCAGATTATCGAAGTTTTACTAAGGAGTTGCGCTTTGCCTCTTTTGCTAGTAACTTTTGTCTTACTACTCTCGGGCCTGAGTTGCGAATGGCCCTGGCAGAAGTTCAAGAGAAACCCCAATCTGAGATTGCTGAAGAGTGAAAGGGAGACGAACACCTTGTTCTATCCAGTTTGGTCACCAGATGGCACAGAAATCTATTACCTCAGAACAGGAGAGTTCGGTTACAATTATAGCTACGGAGCTTTGTGGAAAGTAAGCGTTGACGGAACTTCTGCGACCGAGGTGTTGAGCGATACCTTCTGCGCCCTGGCGATTTCGCCTAAGGGCCAAAAAATAGCTTCGACGACAGGGAATTCTCTAACGGGCGGTAGCTTGGTTATTTTCGACCTGGCGAGGCTAGCCATTGATACCATTCCGACTTCGATGTCTGACATATTCGATGTCAAGTTCAGCAGAACAAATCCCAGAAGAGTGTATTTCTGTTCCCTGAATCAAGGCATCTATAGAGTGAACATCGACGGCAGCGACGAAGAATCCGTAGAACCATCCTATATTGGCTATTTCGACCTCACCTTATTAGATTCGATTGTTCCACCTAGCATTCACCCGTCAGACCGCTATATTGCCCGTGGGAAACA
>JGI24025J20009_10001094_pt1 | contig 20748 bp, 16 predicted proteins | sample Cruoilmetagenom3_FD_20009 | JGI IMG/M metagenome (IMG submission 20009) | reverse complement strand
ACAAACAGACCCGCTCCCGGATGATGGCCGGGATCAAGGGGAAGGACACGAAGCCCGAACTGGTGCTTCGGCGGGCACTTCATGCGCGCGGCTTCCGTTACAGGCTGCATTCGAAGACTGTCCCCGGGCGGCCTGACCTCGTGCTTTCAAAACATCAGGCCATCGTCTTCGTGCATGGCTGCTTCTGGCATCGCCATGAGGGGTGTCGTTACACAACCACTCCATCGACGCGTCCAGAGTTCTGGCAGGCGAAGTTCGACGCGAATGTCGCGCGGGACAGGTCGGTGCACGATCAGCTGCTTGATGCTGGCTGGCGTGTGGCAACGGTCTGGGAGTGCGCACTCAGGAGACCGGAGCAGACTGCATTCGCAGCCAATCTGTTGGCCGTCTGGCTCCGAAGCAGTGCAGCTGAAATCCAAATCGGGAATGCAGATGTGATCGCCGACGAAAATGCAGAATGAGGTGCTTCAAGCTGATTGAAATTCCGATCCCAGTTCCAAGCGACCGAAGGAGACTGGAGTCGAAGTCAATTTCCGACCCTCAAAATCAAAACAATAAATCAGTTACTTACCAGCTATTCACCAAATCGGCGCGGTTAACAGGTCCGGAGAATATCGCCCCTGAGAGACCGCTTCTCGACCTTCTGGCACCGGGGCCGGTGCTCAGCCCCTCCCGCATAACCCTTGAATATAACGGAAAAATCCGGACGAAGCCGAATCGGGAGAACAGTTTCTAAAGGGCAAGTGGCGGAGCGACAGGGATTCGAACCCTGGAGACGGTCTCCCGCCTACACACTTTCCAAGCGTGCGCCTTCGACCACTCGGCCACCGCTCCGTTGCGCCGGTGTGTAGCCTGAGTGTATTGCCATGTGCAAGAGGGGAAAACCTAAACACAGACCGCTTTATTCGGTTGTGTGTCTTGCGGCGATAAAACCGGTGGGCCAGCAGGATCTAAACGCTGTAGGCTTTGCAGATGCCCGTGGTCATAAACACCCGCTGAAATCTATACAGGCCAAACGCTAAACCGTGACGGCTCTGGCCCAGAGCAATCGCCCAGAAGGTGGCTGACGCAAAGCCATATGGCCCAATCAACCAATAGACATCAGCCATCTAAATGCAGATGCACTCTGCGGTTTTGGCGGCCCTTGTTCTCGATTTTTCCCAGACGAACACGGCCAATTTCACCCAGGCGCGCCACATGGGTGCCACCGCAGGGCTGCAGATCAATCTGGTCCCTGCCCTGACCAATACGGATCAGGCGGATGTGACCCGTGCCCATGGGAGGTTTCACTGACATGGTTTTCACCAATTCAGGATTGGCACGCAACTCATCATCGGTGATCCAGTCTTCGCTTACCGGCAAGTCTGCATCAATCAAACGGTTCAATTCGTTTTCCAACGCCTCTTTGTTTTCTGGCACTTCTGGCATGTCAAAATCCAACCGGCCCTTTTCGGGGCTGATCGAGCCGCCAGTGACAGGCAAAGGGATCACCACGGACAACAGATGCAGCGCTGTGTGCACCCGCATATGCCGGTGACGGCGGCCCCAATTGAGGGTCTGCGTGACTTGTGTGCCAACGGGGGGCAGAGCTTCGGGCTCTGCGGGCACCAGGGCAATCTGGCCTTCATCGGCCTTTAGCGTTGTGGCCACATTCAGCGCCCCACCCTGCCAACTGAGCCGACCACTGTCGCCGGGTTGTCCGCCGCCAGTGGGGTAAAACACACTCCGGTCCAGCACGATGCCCCCCTCAGGGGTGAGGGCGATCACCTGCGCATTGGTTTCGGACACATAGCTGTCGGTACGAAAAAGCGGTTCCGTGCTCATCTATCGCCCCCCTCGCCTGCACCTTCACCACCCTCACCAGAGGTGCCCATATCGGCCTCATCCGGCTTGGCGGTCTCGATCAACGTATCGGTCGGTTTCTTTTTTGGTGCTTTTGGCTTCTTCGCAACGGGTTTTTTCGTCTCTCCGGGCACCAGCGTTTCGGGATTGCGAAACCAGATATCCTGCTGTGCGAACGGGATTTCTATCCCCTCTTCCATAAATCGCTTGGCGATCTCATGGTTCATATCCGAGGTCACACTCAGCACCCAGTTCACATCGCGCAAAATGGCCCGTATTTCAAAATCGACCGAGGAGGCGCCAAAGCTTCTCAATATCACCGAGGGTGCAGGATTGGCCAACACCATGGGGTGAGCCTCGGCGATCTCCAGCAGGATTTTCTCAACCTTGCGGGTGTCAGTGCCATAAGCCACACCAACAGGGACAATTGCCCGCCCCACAGTGTTGAAGTGGGTGTAGTTGGTCACACGACCCGTCACCAGATCAGCATTGGGCAAGATCACATCCGAGCGATCAAACGTCTCAATCCGGGTCGAGCGCACCGAGATGTCGCGCACCGTGCCATGCACACCCCCCACCTCAATCCAGTCGCCCTCAGAAATGGGGCGCTCGATCAACAAAATGATGCCGGAAACAAAGTTTTCCACGATGGTGCGCAAACCAAAACCAATACCGACAGACAACGCACCGGCAACAATCGCGATTGAGCTGAGATCAAGCCCCGCAGAGGTGATGGCGATCAGCGCGGCCAGGAATATCCCGATATAACCCACACCCGCAGTGATGGCATTGCGCCCGCCCTGATCCAGCTTGGTTTTGGGCAGGATCGTGTTTTTCAGCGCCCCCTGCAACAGCCGTGTGGCCAGATACCCGATGGCAAAGACAATGGCGAAGGTCAGAAACACCGTGGGCGAAATACGCACGCCGCCCATGTTGACCCCATTGGTGAACTGGATCCAAAGTTCACCCAATTGCGCCGGGCGCACCCCCCAGGCCATCGCAAAAAGCGGGAGGGACAACAGGACCAGCAACAAGCCAATCAGCACAGGCACCAGAGATTCTTCAGACCCTTTGCGGTTATTGGTCACCAGGACATAAACCTCAACAACCACCCGCTGCAGCACCAACAAGATGGCCAATAATTGCAACGACAACAACGATGGGAACATCAGGAAATGCGCCAGCTTGAAATAGCCCACCGCCGCCAACACGGGCGACACAACGCCCAACACCATCATCCCCATTGCCAGGAACCGGGTGATCGTGGCGCGGAACTTTTCGTCTTCGCCTTCCTCAGATTCGCGTTTGCAATGGGTCTGCAACAACCGTGCCAAACGCAGCAACACCAGCCCCGCCAGAGCGATGAAAGGAAACAGAACAACATTGGTAGCTGTTTCGGTCCAGTTGGAGAAATCCGACACATCCGAAAAGAAGAAATACCCCCCCGAGATCAGCCCCAGAAGGGCCCCATAAAGGCGCCCAGAGATCCGTTGAACCGGGTCAAGGTTCAGCGGCAGGGTGCGCGCTTCCCTTGATGGGAAAATGCGCATGGCCAGCCAGCGGGCCAGCAGAAACACAAAGATTGGGGCAAGCAATGCGTTGATAATCACCTCACCGCGCAGGCCAACAAGGTTGGTGGCAAACACCGCTTCGACCAGCAAGGCCATCCCAATAAAGGGGAGGAAAACACTGCCCAGTGACAGGATGAATGACACGATCCAACGCCCGGCGCCGGGGGCGTCAGTCAGCGTCCAATTGGTGATCCTGCGGGTCCAGCGCCGCCCGCGCATGATCAAAATGAGGCCAATCACAAACAGGGCCAAAACCGCGGGCAGATCCTTTTTGGCTTCGGCTTGTTGCACCGAGTTGTTCCAGGCGCCGGAAAACTCGCTTCGCACATCAGCCGCTGTGCTTGTGAGCGCTGAAATACCCGCGCCCCAATGGGTTGGGTTGATCGGCGATGGGCCAAACTGCAGCAGTTCTTCGGCCTGTCGCTCGCGGATAATCCGGTCGATGCCCTTGATAAGCCCGTCTGCGCGGTTCTGGGCCAGCTCCGCCGTTTTCGCCGGGTCTTGTAATTCGGCCAGGCGAACCCCCAGATCCGCCCGCTGGCTGGTTATGGTGGCGGATTCCTCTTCGTCTTCAGGCACAGGCCCCAGCGCATCCAACTGGCTTTGTACTGTGGTGATAGCGTTTGAATTGATATCTTGCGCGTCAATGAACTGATCGCGCCAATTTACCAGCTGGCGGCGCAATGCCTCAAGTGCGGCAGTGCTGGCGCGGCTGGTTTCGATCGCCTCATCAGCACGATTGGCGGTGTTCTGCCAGCCGACATAATCTGGTTGTGGCGACGTCGGTTGGGCATAAATCGGCGATGGCGCAGTCAAACCAACCACGCCAACTGCCAGCACCAAAATCAATAGTGCTGATTTCAAGAAATGTGTCACTCCACAAATACTCCGGGAATTGAACGAGGCGCCCGATCCAGCCAGGATGGCGTGGGCAGGCCCTTTTCGATAAGAAATTCAGGGTTAAATAATTTTGACTGATACCGCGTACCGTAGTCCGCAAGCACAGTTACAATTGTGTTGCCGGGGCCCATGTCACGCGCCATGCGGATGGCTCCGGCAATGTTGATGCCTGATGACGCGCCGACACACAGGCCTTCATGTTGCAACAGGTCAAACACAATCGGCAACGCCTCGGCATCGGGGATCTGGCAGTTGAAATCCGGGGTCAGCCCTTCAAGGTTCTTGGTGATGCGCACCTGTCCGATGCCCTCAGCAATCGAGTCCCCCTCGGCCTCCAATTCGCCCTTAGTGTACCATGAATAGAGCTTGGCCCCCATCGGATCAGCCAGTCCGATTTTGACGCCCTTGGGCTGCAATGCCATGGCCACGCCATTCAATGTGCCACCCGATCCGCAGGCACAGATAAACCCATCCACCTTGCCGTCGGTTTGCTCCCAGATCTCGGGGCCGGTGGTTTCAATATGGGCCTGACGGTTGGCAACATTGTCAAACTGGTTGGCCCAAACCACACCATTTGGTTCTGTTTGTGCAAGTTTTTCGGCTAACCTTTCGGAGTAGCGTACAAAATTGTTGGGATTTGCATAGGGGGCTGCCGGCACTTGCACCAGGTCAGCCCCGGCAAGGCGCAGCATGTCTTTCTTTTCTTCGCTTTGGGTTTCGGGGATAACGATCACAGTTTTGAACCCCAATGAGGCCCCCACCAAAGCCAGCCCGATGCCGGTATTGCCGGCGGTGCCTTCAACAATCGTGCCGCCGGGCTTAAGTGCGCCGCGCGCCACAGCATCACGAATGATAAACAATGCAGCACGGTCTTTGACCGACTGCCCGGGGTTCAGGAATTCGCATTTGCCCAATATCTCGCAACCGGTCGCCTCGGATGCGGCGCGAAGGCGGATCAGAGGTGTGTTGCCAACGGCCTCGGCCAGGTCTTGTGCACGTTGCATGAAATGCCCCATATTACTGCGTGTCCTAGGCGTCAGACCTAGCCTTTAGCGCTGAATAACTCAAGCAGATGCACGAAGCGTGTCACGGGTTTTTGACAACCACAACAGCGCCAGAATAAGCGGGCCATTGTCGGCCTCGCCAGTGTCAAGCAAGGCCATCGCACGGGCGTAGCTGACGATATGAATGCGAATGTCCTCTTGTTCGCTGTCCAGACCACCAAAGCCCGCCGCTTCGTCCGGTAAATCACACAAGCCCAGAAACAGGTGGAAATACTCGGTTGAACACCCCGGCGAACAATAGTGACTGGCGATCTTGTCCAGGCGGTGCAAGCTCAGCCCGGCTTCTTCTTCGCATTCGCGCCGCGCGCATTGCTCGGGCGTTTCACCGGCATCCAGACGCCCCGCCACAGGCTCCAGCATCCAGGGGCGCGCATCGCCGCGCCCAAATGGCCCCATCCGAAACTGCTCTACTATCAACACACGATCGCGCATCGGGTCATAAGGCAGTACAATGGCGGCATCCGTGGCCACAAACACCTCGCGTCGTAATTCTGGGCTGGTGGTGCCATCAAACCTGGGATGCGTCAGCTGGTAATTGCGGGTCACAAAGAACCCTTGGTGTGGGGTCTCTATGGTGTGCACTCCAACTTGGTCACGACCTGTGGTGCTGCGCAGCTCTGCTGGCTTGGGGGTGTGTGCCGCCTGTCTGGCCGCCGCCCGCGACAGGATCATAGCGCGCCGCCAAGCCAGCTCACTGACATCTACGCGATTGAAATAGCTCATGATTTCCTGAGCTGCCAATAGCTCAATCATCTGGATAGCGCCGTCATCCAACGTTGAATGTGATGCCGGGACACCGCAGGCAAAGCGCGCGCTAATTTTGCCCTCATCAGTCTGGATAAAGGCGGTATCTTCCCGCCCGCCAAGGGCTTCAACCACAAAGCTCAGGCGCGTGCTGGCGTCTTTGTCCAGATTGTTCAGAACCTTGCCTGTTATCGACTGATCATCGGCTTTGCATGCCCAGGGGAATGGACCGGTGCCATGTTCAGCGCGGTGGCCAGACAATACGCCCACCTGCCCCAAAGGGGCATCCCCCTGCCCCAGAATGACATTCAAAATGGCAGGAGATGCCAATGACCCATATACGAAAAAGGAGGTCACTGGAGCTCTAAAGCCGCTTGGAAATCCAATCGGCAAAAAGGCCGGTCAGGATGCCGCCGATCAAAATGATCCCAATCACTTTGCCATCAAGCAGGAAGACGCCGAACTCCATGGCATTGTTAAATATCCCCATGATCGCTTGAAACGGGCCTTTGTATTTTTTGTCCAAGGCCTCGGCCAGCATAAGGTTGAAACTTTGTGCAAAGAGCCCCCAAAACACCAAAGCGATCACGCCGGTCAGCCCGGCACTGATGGCCTCGCTGAATGTACCGCCCACACGGCGGCCCGTCACGCGCCAACCACAGATCACCCCCAGCACGACATTGACCAGGTTGAACATGCCAAAATCGGTGTGCGGTGGCAGAAGGGGGCGGATCGCCTCAGACGCGATCCAGCCAACGGCCGCCAATCCAATGGCAGCAAAGAATTTGGCCGCGGTGGGCATTTTGTCGGTCAGGGGCATATCAGAGGGGCCTTGCGATTGTGATCTGGGTTACATTGCAATTACCGGACCCGAACGCCCCCGCACAAGAGGTGAGATAAAAATTCCACATTCGCCTAAAGCGATCGTCAAAGCCCAATTGGGCCACCTGAGCCCAATTATCATTGGAGGCATGGTGCCAGCGACGCAGTCTCAGGCGGTCACTATCACCATGCTCAAACGGAAGGACGAAGTCCAATCGCCCCTGCTGGATTTGCTGCGCTGTTGCAAAGGCCCGTTTGAAATAGCGAGGCAGGTTGGTCTGGCCGGTCGTGTCGGTCAGGATCATACCAGTCTCCCTTTGTTTTATGGCCCCAAGCCTAAGGCGTTGTGTGGCTGCGGGCAAGAATTTTCCCAATAGTGGCGTATCTTATGGTAATTTACCGCAGGCGACGATCATCCCCCCTGCGCGTGCCCCCCCGACAAACCGCAGGCCTTGCATATACTAACATGAAATCCAGCGGGCTTGGTCGATCAAAGCCTGACACGCGAAAGCGACAGGGGACCTGGCTTTGGATAGACGCGCAGGGGAAATTTGGTGCGGCATAATTCAATTTTACTGAATCTGAATCAACTATTTTAAGCTTGATTTGAATCGCTGGGTCGCGTTCATTACATGTGGTGCCGCAAAATATCCACCCCGTCGGCACCAGCCTGTGACAAATTAACGCGATGGGGGCAGTCAAGCCAAAGACAAATACCTTTGCGACGGGTTTTGCACGAAAGCGCAGACCGTTGTCCCATTGAGACACGGATAAAAGGGACACAAAAATGAGTATCAAACCTCCATTCACAGATGTGGAGATCAAGAAGCAACCGCACGGCTTTTACCAAGACAACAGCCTGCCGATTGCTCTGATCTCCAAAGGCATCATGGTTGCACTTGTGCTTTGGGCACTGGTGTTTCCGGCGAACGCGAATACCGCACTGGGAAGCCTGAATGGCAACATTCTAAAGATCTTCAACCAGTTCTACATTGTAATCGTTGGCTTTTTTGCCTTCTTCCTGCTGGTCGTGGCGATCCTGCCGTAATCAGGCCGCAAGGTGATGGGCAAACCGGGGGAAGCCCCTGAGTTTTCCAATTTCTCCTGGTTCTCCATGATGTTCGGCGCGGGCCTGGGTGTGGGGCTGATGGTTTTTGCCACTGCCGAGCCACTGAGCCTCTGGGGATCAAACCCCGTAGTGGTCGCTGGCGAAGTGGTCGGCAACACCGAAGCGTCCATTCAATCTGCCTATCGCTATACATTCGCACATTACGGCTTTCACGCATGGTCGATCTATGTGGTGACCGGCCTTTCGCTGGCTTACTATGCCTATACGCGCGATATGCCCCTGACCATCCGCTCAGCCCTTACGCCGCTTCTGGGCAAGGCTGTGAACGGCCCGATTGGCCATGTGGTTGATGTATTGGGCGTTGTTGCCACCATCCTGGGTGTGTCTGTGACCATCGGGTTTGGTGTTAGCCAGTTTATTGACGGTCTTTATGCCATCACCGGTGTCGAGTGGATCATGAATATGGGCGGCGAAGTACCAACACCATCCAAAACCGGCCTGGTGGCTGGTTTGATCGTGATCATGGCGATGTCGATCATCTCGGCTGTGTCCGGTGTGGGGCGCGGGGTGAAATACCTCTCCAACCTCAATCTGGTGCTGTCGCTGATCTTGTTGTTCACCTTTGTGTTCGCAGGCTCGTTCGGCTTTGCGATGACAACCTATGGTTCGGCCTTTATCGACTATATCATCAATTTCGTATCAATCAGCTTCGGGTCTTACGGGCCTCAATCTGCGGCAGATTTTGCAGCAGCCTTGCCAGAAGCCGCCAAACCTCTGGCCAGTGAGCTATATGCCGGTGCCACCAACGCCTATGGCGCATGGGGTGGTTCGATTGGGTTTGAGACGTTCAAATCTGGCCTTGAAGGCGCCGCCGCTGAACTGGACGAAGCCACGTTGGCCTCGGTCTATGAGGCTGGCAACGCTGGTCGCCAATTCGGTTGGCAGTCAAGCTGGACCACGTTCTATTGGGCTTGGTGGATCGCCTTCTCGCCTTTCGTGGGCTTGTTCCTAGCGCGTATCTCCAAGGGTCGTACTGTGCGTGAATTCATCATCGGTTGCGTCTTTGCACCCGCTTTGGTGTGTTTCGCATGGATGACCATCCTGGGCGGTACCGCGATTGATCTGGAACTGACAGGCAAAGCCGCCGGCGCCATCACCGGGGCCAGCCAGACCAACCAGCTGTTTGCCACACTCGCTCAGATGATCGAAGGCGGTTTGCTGACAGGTCTGACCATCATGTGTGTGGTGCTGATCATGACCTTCCTGGTCACATCGGCTGACTCGGGGATCTTGGTTATGAACACCATCATGTCGGGCGGCAGTCAGGAAACTGGCATCAAACACCGCATCATCTGGGGTCTGATCCTGACCGCCGTGATCGGCACGCTGATCATTGCCGCAGGCGACAACAACCCGATGGACGCGCTGAAAAATGCGATGATTATCGGGGCCCTGCCCTTTACCATGATCATGGCTCTGATGTGCGTGGCCTTGGCCAAGGCGCTTTACAATGACGGTAAGCGCGAAAAGCGCGGTGCGACACAGCCCGCTGAGTGATCATCTCACTTGACTGATATGAAACGGCGCTGCCTTCGGGGGGCGCCGTTTTTCATTGCATCATGAGCTCAGCATCAGTGCCAGAAAGGCCAGTGATGCCGGAACCGCCTGCACATAAAGGATACGCCGGCTTGCGCTCTGGGCACCGTAGAGGCCGGCCACAAACACGCAGATCAGGAAAAACTCGGCCACATTGCGCGCCCATTCGGGATCACTGATTATCAATGACCACAGCAAGCCCGCGGCCAGAAATCCATTGTACAGCCCTTGATTGGCGGCCATCGTCTTGGTTGGCGCAAACAGGTCTTTAGGGAAGGATTTGAACACCTTGGGGCCTTTTGTTTCCCAGGCGAACATCTCAAACCACAGAATATAGAGATGCAAGGCCGCGATCGCGAAGATCAGGATGTCTGCGAGAATTGCCATAATTTGGGCCTCCGGGTTGGTCGGTGTGCGAAATGAGCGATACGCTCTAAAATCCAACAAAACTCTGCCATTTGCAAATCAGTTTGAAGCGCCTATATGTAGGGTGTCTGTTTCGGCAGACTATGGACATAAACGCGCTCGTAATAAGCGGATCGGACCCGGGGGCGGTACCCGGCGACTCCACCATAAAACCTTTTATTGGAAGGGGTTAAGGGGTCGAAACAGGATCGACGAACGTCTAAAGGGGTTATGCTTTGTCCCGGCGATATACCACCGTTATCGGTTCACTAAGCATAATTGCCAATAACAATAATGCTCCGGTAGCTCTGGCCGCGTAAGCGGTTCGAGAGATCGAAAACTTAAGTCCTTGCCTCTAGCCAGGTAAGGCGGGGTTCGCAGGCACCTGGCAACAGAAGCCTGCACTTTACCCTCCCACATCCATCGCCCAACCATAGGTTTGACAGGCCATAAAATTACGGGCACAACCATTTACATGGGGTCTTTCGTGCGACTGCCCCACGAGGCCCCAGCCCAAAGCCGCATCCTTGTCATACCAAAGGATGTGCCATGCCTGATATACCCGGCCTGATTGCCCCGTGAAGGCCAAGACTGGCCCAGTAAAAAAGGCAGTGCTGATGCCCCCATCCTTTCATGCGATGTTTCAGGTGTTTGGCCGCATTGGCCTGATGTCCTTTGGTGGCCCCGCGGCGCAAATCTCGTTGATGCACGAGGAGTTGGTGGACAAGCACAAGTGGTTGTCCGAGCCGCAATTCCTTGGTGCATTATCCTTTTGCATGTTGTTGCCGGGGCCAGAAGCCATGCAACTGGCCACTTTTGCTGGCTGGCGATTGCGGGGCATTGCGGGCGGCCTTTTGGCTGGATTGTTGTTTGTGGTGCCCGGCGCGGTGGTGATCCTCGGGCTTGCCCTTGGCTATGCCGCCTGGGGGGATGTGCCCCTTGTGCAGGCGTTGTTCCTTGGCGTGAAGGCGGCTGTGGTGGCCATCGTCTTGCAGGCGTTGTTGAAACTGTCGCGCAAAGCCCTGAACACCCCGGACAGCTGGGCGCTTGCGGGGCTGGCCTTTGTGGCGATGTTCATCCTGTCGCTGCCCTTTCCTCTGGTGATTGGCATGGCCGCAATATGGGGGGCGTGGCGCGCAGCCCCTGGCGAACTGGGGGATGCCAGCCCAGCCACCCTGCCCGCGCTTTCGCGCAGCATCACCATTGCAACCATCTGGATCGCCCTTTGGGCCTTGCCGGTCGCACTGGCATGGGCGGCTGGGGCCACGTTCCTTGTGGAGTTGGGGATATTCTTCTCCAAACTTGCCGTTGTCACCTTTGGCGGCGCCTATGCGGTGCTGGCCTATATGACGCAGGCAGTGGTCGACACCCATGGCTGGCTGAACACCGAACAGATGATAGATGCATTGGGACTGGCCGAAACCACACCCGGCCCGCTTATTCTGGTGACCGAATTTGTCGGCGTGCTGGCTGGATTTCTGAAAGGTGGGGTGGCCCTTGCCTTATCGGCGGGTGCTTTGGTGCTGTGGGTGACGTTTGTGCCCTGCTTCCTGTGGATTTTCACAGCCGCACCATATGTAGAGGCGCTTTTGCAACGCCCTCGACTGAAAGGCGCTTTAAGCAGTATCTCAGCCGCCGTGGTTGGGGTGATCCTCAATCTGTCAATTTGGTTTGCCTTGCATGTTCTGTTTGACACTGTTCACACCACCGCCTTTGGCCCGCGCCCTGAATTGGCCAGCCTGTCCTGGATCAGCGCTGTTTTGGTGGCTGTGGCGGCCCTTGCGCTGTTGCGCTTTAGGGTGCCGCTCATGCCGCTGTTGGCGCTCATGGCGGGACTTGGCGCAATTGCAACGGTTTTGAGCTAGAGCATGCGTTCGAGGGCTTTTGTTTTCCCGCATTATGCCTATGCTGGGCGCAAACGAGGGGCGGAGGCCATCATGTCAGGCTCGATTGATTACGGAAAACTGATGCACCGCGCGATGCGCACGCTTATCCAAAGTGTGCTGACGGATGTTGCCGAAACCGGCCTGCCGGGACAGCACCATTTCTTTATCACCTTTGACACCACGCACCCTGATGCGCGTGTCGCTGACTGGCTGCGGGAACGGTATCCCGACGAGATGACAGTCGTGATGCAAAACTGGTTTGATGCGCTTGAAGTCACGGATGACGGGTTTTCTGTCACGCTGAATTTCGGTGAATCGCCCGAGAACCTCTATGTGCCGTTTGATGCGATCCAAACCTTCGTTGATCCATCTGTGGAATTTGGCTTGCGCTTTGAGCCGCAGGATGAGGACGCGGAAATGGCCGAACTTTCTGTGGCCCCTCCTGACCTGAGTGATTCTGCAGAAAACGATCCAGAGGCCGAGGCGGAAGATGACCCGCACAAGGATGCCGAAATCGTGAGCCTGGACAGTTTTCGCAAATAAGCCCCGGCTTCACCTATATCAACAATCAAGGCTGGCCGCACAGCTGCGCAAAATGACGCGTGTGCAGTGATTGAACTTTTGCCTCTGTCGGGTATGACTGTGCGCAACCCTCCAAGGAGAAGACCCACATGACCAATACCCGCACCGAAACCGACAGCTTTGGCCCACTAGAAGTCCCCGCCGACAAATACTGGGGGGCTCAGACGCAGCGCTCGATCATGAATTTCCCGATTGGGTGGGAAAAACAACCCGTCGCCATCGTGCGCGCACTGGGGGTGATCAAGAAAGCCTGCGCACAAGCCAACCAAGAGTTGGGTAAGCTGGATGACGCGCGCGCTGACGCCATCATTCAGGCCGCTGGCGAGGTGATTGAAGGCAAGTTTGACGACAATTTTCCACTGGTGGTGTGGCAAACCGGGTCGGGCACGCAATCGAACATGAATTCCAACGAGGTGATCGCCAACCGCGCGATTGAAATCATGGGCGGCGTCATCGGCTCCAAAGACCCGGTGCACCCAAATGACCATTGCAATATGGGTCAGTCCTCAAACGATACCTTTCCCACCGCGATGCATATTTCGGCAGCGATGATGGCCCATAATGTGCTGCTGCCTGGGCTGGAAAAATTGCACGCCGGTTTGCAGGCCAAGGTTGAGGCGTTTGACGGTATCATCAAGATTGGCCGCACCCATACGCAAGATGCCACGCCTTTGACTCTGTCACAGGAGTTTTCAGGATACACGCATCAGGTGGCCATGGGGATCCGGCGCGTAAAAGACGGCCTGGGCCGGATTTATGAGCTGGCACAGGGTGGCACCGCCGTAGGCACCGGGCTGAACACCACCAAAGGCTGGGATGTGATGGTGGCCAAAAACATGGCCGAGATCACAGGGCTGCCATTTGTGACCGCACCCAATAAGTTTGAGGCGCTGGCAGCGCATGACGCGATGGTTGAAATCTCGGGCGCGTTGAAAACGGTGGCGGCATCATTGTTCAAGATCGCCAATGATATTCGTCTGCTTGGGTCCGGCCCGCGTTGTGGCTTGGGGGAATTGGTTTTACCTGAAAACGAGCCGGGATCCTCGATCATGCCAGGCAAGGTAAACCCAACGCAATGCGAGGCGCTGACCCAAGTCTGTGCACATGTGATGGGCAATGATGCAGCCGTTGGCTTTGCCGGGTCTCAGGGACATTTTGAATTGAACGTTTACAAGCCAATGATGTCTTATAACGTATTGCAATCTATGCAGCTTTTGGGGGATTCTGCCTCGGCCTTTACTGACAATCTGGTGGATGGATTGCAGGCTGATGAGGTGCGTATCGACAAGCTGATGCGCGAAAGCCTGATGCTGGTGACGGCGCTGGCGCCTGAGATCGGGTATGACAACGCCACCAAGGTCGCCAAGACCGCCCATAAGAACGGCACCACCTTGAAGGAGGAAGCGATTGCGTTGGGATTTGTGGATGCAGAGACCTTTGATCGTGTCGTGCGTCCTGAAAATATGATTGGGCCTAAGTGATGGCCAAGCCGGTCAATCTGAACCGGTTTCGCAAAGTCAAAGAGCGGGCCGCCAAAAAGGCCCGCGCTGATGAAAACGCCGTGAGCTTTGGGCGCACGAAACTGGAAAAATCGGTTGCGACCGCAGAGCTTGATAAGCAGAGCACCGCTTTGGATCAGCACAAGCGCGAGCCATGACGGGACGGCCCGTCAAACATTCTCTGACGTTGCGAGGGCACCGAACAAGTGTGTCTCTTGAGGCAGAGTTTTGGCAGGCTTTCCGGGATATAGCCGTCCAAAAAAGCATTTCAATCAACGCCTTGGCGGCAGAAATTGATGCATCTCGCGGTGTTGAAAGCGGGCTGGCATCCGCGATACGGGTCTATGTTTTGGAGCAATTTACCAAACCTTAACCAAGAACTGGACAGAATGGTGACATGTCCCATTTGCCTGCACACATACAACCCGATAGATGGCTGATTCAATTGTTCAGCTCCAAAGCCGCCGCGACAGGAGGCGTCGTTCGACGACAATTTAGTGACATTGAAACTGTGGTTGGTTGGGAGAGATTTGAACATGAAATCCGCCGTCGAGGATATCATTGTTTTGCAAATGCCGGTCAGGTGATTGTCATATGCAACCAAGACCCTGTTCATGTGGTTTGCTGACCCAAATTTCTTAAAGAAATTTGCCAAGAAAATTTGAATTTTCTTGCGCGTTAGATCAACGTCTATGGGTGATTTTCAGCCAAATCCCATCCTTACCGCGAACCGTTAAATGCGCCACAGGCATGGCTTCACGTCCTTTAACCGGTTCAAAGCGAAACCTGCGCACAAGCATGGCCAACAACAACGGCCCTTCGATCATCGCAAAACCTGCGCCCGTACACACCCGCGGGCCCGCAGAAAACGGCATATAGGCGTTGCGCATACAAGCACGGCCATTCTCGGTTCCGAACCGCGATGGATCAAAACCATCAGGATCATCCCACAGCCGTTCATGGCGATGCAGATGCCAGGGGCTGAGCACGATCTGGCTGCCTTTGGGCACGCGGCGATTGCGAAATTCTTCGGGGCACGCGGCCTCGCGGACCATCATCGGCACAGGCGGATAAAGCCGAAGCGTTTCCCGGAACACATCACGGGTGATCGCCAGTTTGGACATAGTCTTGAACTCGGGTGTTTCGCCAAGGGCGGCGGCTTCTTCGGCCACGCGATCTTGCCACTCAGGATAGAGCGCCAGCAGATAGAATGCCCAGGCCAGGGCCGAGGCGCTGGTTTCATGCCCCGCCAAAAAGAAGATGGCGACCTGATCAACCATCTCTTCGGTGGTAAACCTCTCTGAGGTCTCAGGATCGGCAGTGGTCATGATCTTGGTGGCCAGATCATCAGGCGCGGTGTTGGCCTTTATCTCGGCCATGCGCTCGCGAGTCAGTTGAGTGATTAACTCTCGGATTACCCGTGCGGTGCGTTTGGTCTCGGACCTATGAAAGCGTGGCATCCACCGTGGCAAAGGCAATAACGCGCCGAGGTTCAACACTGGCTGGGTGCGCTGATGTTCACGAAATTCCTCAAACACTTTGGTGGCGACCTCGTGCTGAATAGGAATTGAGAAAAGCGTGCGAAAGATCACATCGGCGGCGGCGTGGCTGGTTTCGGGCTCAATATCCAGCGGCGTGCCATCCGCAAGGTCAGACATACGCCGCACAGCCCCCTGCCCGGCCAGCACCATGGCGGGAAATACGTCGCGCAGCCGCCCGCCCTCAAACGCCGGATCAATGATGCGGCGCTGGCGTTTCCACACGTCGCCATTGGTCACAAAAACCGAGTTGCCCAACAAAGGTTTCAACCCTTCGCGCACCCTGTCTGATTTGGGAAAATCATCAGGGCGTTGTTTTAACACCAGATCCACCAATTCAGGTTGGTTGCACATGAACGAGCGAAAAAACGGCGTGCGGAACTCGGCCATCCAGGCACGATAAAGGCGTGCAGGTTGGGCCGATAGAATGTCCTGACGAAACAACTTCAGATACCGAAGGAAAGAGGCGCGCCCTTCCCGAGCCGGGGGTTTGGGGGGCAATGTCATGTGCGCATCCCAGTGAACTTGTTTACCGGGGTTTCGATCCGGCTGGGGGATGGGGGGCGATCTGCATAACGATCCCCCAATGTGATTGGCCCGGCGGTGATCTGAAAATAGTCGTAATCACCCGGTTGGTCAAAAGCGCAGAGATACTGGAAGTGCAATCGAAAGAAGCGCCATCGCAAGGCCTTCCACCGCGCGGGGCTGAGGGTTTGGGTGAACGCCGCTGACATCACAAGTGGCCAGCGTTTGCCCGTAGGCGCAACACCGGACACCGCCACCGGATCACAAAGCGCAAAAGCACAGCCATCGCCGGGGGCGGTGACGTCGATCCAGCTCAGCTCGTTACGTTGGGACAAATAGTGCAGATCCGCCCGCAGCCGATCAGCATGGCGCAGGAAAGACACCATTGGCACCACTTGGCCCAAGGTGAGGAAAGAGAGCTCGGGGCCGTTTTCAGGCACGCGCCCCTGCCGGATCAGATCAGCCAGGATCGACACCCCCAGATGTGCACCCGAAGAATGTCCAACCACCAGAACCTCATCACTGGACTGGGTGAGGGCTTGGGCAATTTCATCGGTAAACTCAGCCATCCTTGCCTCAAGTTCAGGCGGGTTGGCCCCTTTGGAGGCCGCCGAATAGGCGTAATCATGCATCAGATAATAGGCAAACAGCTTGTTGTCCTTGGCCTTGAACCAGCGCAACAACGCATAGCCCGCCAAAGCCCCGAAAGGCATAAGTGCATATAGGTAATAGGGAAACCACGGTGCAAACCATTGCTCGGGTTGGTGAAACACAACGTCATACAGCCAGGCAAGCCCCCAATACACCAGAACCGACAGCACGATGGCCAACAACAATTGCACCAGCAAGAACCCAACAGGATAGAGGGCCGCGATCACTGGCCCCTTGCGCAGACGCATCAGACGGAACAAGGCCCCTGAGGCGATATAGGTCCAGGCCGTGCGGATCAGTTGCACATAGGTGGCAAAAATCCCCTGTTCCATGCTGTCGCGGACAATGTCGGACCAGACCAGGACTTCAAAATCCGCGCTTACATCCGTGCCATCAATGTGGCCATCGACATGCCAGCCATAGCGCGCGCCGCCTTGGCCGGGTGACAGCGCAAGGTCATAGCCGGAAATCTCTGACTGCGCGCGCCCCTCCTTGCGATAAAGCTCGCGGTAACGGCGCGGATGAATCGGATCATAGCCGGGTATATAAAACACCCGGCGATTGGTCACTGTTTTGGCGGTGTTGGGGCTCATACCTCACCTCGTCTTGAGGTCAGGTTAGCGCAGGAACCGGGCAAGAGTAAGCCTGAACCAAGGAGAGTTTAGCCCAAAGTGGCCAGAGCCGGGAACAGCTCGAGCAGCCAGAACGAAAAGGCCGAGAATCCGCCAGTGAGCATCAAAAGGCCGATGGTCCACAAAAGCAGCCCCATCACGCGCTCAATCTGCTGCATATGGCGCTTCATCCATGCCATCAGCCCTCCCAGCCGGGGCAGGAAGGCCGCCACCAGCAAAAACGGGATGCCAAGGCCCAGGGCATAGACCGCCAGCAATAATGTGCCGCGTGTCACCGACGCCTCAGCCGCCGCCAAAGACAGGATTGCGCCCAGTTGCGGGCCGATGCAGGGCGTCCAGCCAAAGGCAAAGGCCAACCCCAACACATAAGCGCCAAAGGCCGACCCCCCCCTGTCGCCGACATCCATGCGCGCCTCACGGTCCAGAAACCCGATGCGATAAATGCCGATGAAATGCGCACCAAAAATCATGACAATCACACCGGCAATGGTGTTGAACCAGCCCTGATATTGCAAAAACATCAGACCTGCCGCCGACGCGGCAAAGCCCAACAGTAAGAACACCGTAGACAGGCCCATAACAAAGAACAGCGCCGGGATCATGATGCGGGTTTTACGGGTGGAATCCTCGGCCATTTCGGACATGGAAACGCCGCTCATGTAAGCCAGATAAGGCGGCACGATAGGCAACACACAGGGGCTGAGAAATGAGATCACCCCAGCGGCCAGCGCCACAAACATGGCCGGCAACAGGGCTGCGTCGATGATTTCGATTCCAAACATATGTTTCACATAGTCGCTTCATCGCGCGGCGTCACGGGGGCAAGCGCTCACATCCTCGTGGACAAGGTGAAATATCGGATTTATCTGAGGGGATATGGATGTATCTGACACAATTGACGCGCGCGGAATGCTGTGCCCCCTGCCCGTTCTAAAGCTTCGCAAAAGACTGGCCCCCGTGGCCGTTGGCAATGTTGTCGCCTTACTGGCGGATGATCCGGCAGCCATTGTCGATGTACCACATTTCTGCGCTGAAACCGGGCATGAGCTGATTTCGGTGTCTGAAATGGACGCACATCAAGAATACCGGGTTCGCAAATCCGGCTAGCACAAATGCATCATTTCGGGGTCACAAAGAAAAACCGCGCCTGAGTGAGGCGCGGCTTTTTGGGTTTAGCGTCCGATGGCCCACCAGCCTCGGCGTTTGGGCTTGTCCGGGGCGGCGGGTGGTTCCTCTGCCGCTTTTTCTGCCGCTTTTTCTGGCGCAGGAGCTGGCGCAGGGGTCGGCTCAGGAGCGGGCTCGGGGGCCGGTTGCGCCGGTGCGGGTTCTGGCGTCACGACCACAGCTTCAGCCACCACTTCTGTTGGGGCTTCAACCTCAACCGCTACAGGCTCGGCCTTTTTGCGGCGGGTGCGTGGCGCGCGCTTTTTGGGCTTTGGCTTTTCGGCCTCGGCTTCGGGGGCAACTTCAGCCTCGGCTTCGGGGGCTGCTGCTTGGGGTGTTGCCTCGGCTGCACCCTCAGCAGGTGCCGCTTCGGCGTCAGCCGCAGCCTTTTTGGCCGCAGGTTTGCGCCGTGTCCGGGTGCGCTTTGGTTTGGGCGCCTCTTCCTGGACAGGGGCCTCTTCTTCGGCGGCTACCTCTGTGGTCCCTTCAGTTTCTGCGGCAACAGGCTCAGCATTTGCTGACTGCTCTTCTCCCGCCCCTGCTTCAGGGCTGGCGCTTGAATCTTCCGAGACATCCCCAGCATTCTCACGCTGTGACTTGGGCTTGCGGCGGCGACGGCGGCGGCGCTTCTTGGGCCGCTCTTCCTCCTCGGAAACCGCTTCGGCCTCGGGCACATTGTCCGAGCTTTGGGCGTCGTCTTCGTCCACTTCGTCCATCAATGAGCTGTCCACAGACACAACCGGCGCGGCCACTTCTGCCACAACCCGTGTGGCCGTCTTGAATTTCTCCATCGAGAAATCAGGGCTGACCAGTGTCGGATCACCTTCAATGCGCACGCTTAGCCCATAGCGCGCTTCGATCTGGGCCACATGCTCGCGCTTTTGGTTCATCAGATAGTTGGCGATGCCCACGGGGCATTTGATCAGAACTTCGCGCGAGCGGCGACGCACGCCCTCTTCTTCGATCTGGCGCAGGATTGACAGTGCCAGATTATCATCCGAGCGGATCAATCCAGTGCCATGACACACAGCGCAGGGCTGTGTTGTCGCCTCGATCATGCCGGGGCGCAGACGTTGGCGTGACATCTCCATCAGGCCAAAGCCACTGATACGGCCGACCTGAATACGCGCACGATCGGTTTTCAACTTGTCCTTCATGCGCTTTTCGACGGCGGCATTGTTCTTGCGTTCGTCCATGTCGATAAAGTCGATCACGATCAGGCCCGCAAGATCGCGAAGTCGCAACTGGCGCGCCACTTCTTCGGCGGCTTCCAGGTTGGTTTTGGTCGCGGTGTCCTCAATCGAGCCTTCTTTGGTGGCCCGCCCAGAGTTCACGTCAATCGCCACCAATGCCTCGGTCACGCCGATCACAATGTAACCGCCGGATTTCAGTTGCACGGTTGGGTTGAACATCGCCGACAGGTAGCTTTCGACCTGAAAGCGAGCAAACAGCGGCATCGTTTCTGTGTAGTTCTTCACGTTTTTGGCATGCGACGGCATGATCATTTTCATGAAGTCTTTGGCGATGCGATATCCGCGTTCGCCTTCGACCAGAACCTCGTCAATTTCGCGGTTATAGAGATCGCGGATCGAACGTTTTATCAGATCGCCTTCTTCATAAATCTTCGCAGGGGCGATGGATTTGAGTGTCAGCTCGCGGATTTGCTCCCACAGGCGTTGCAGGTATTCATAGTCGCGCTTGATCTCAGATTTGGTGCGTTTGGCGCCGGCTGTGCGAATGATCAGCCCTGCCCCTTGTGGCACGTCGATTTCGTTGGCGATTTCCTTGAGTTTCTTGCGGTCTGGGGCGTTGGTGATCTTGCGCGAAATACCGCCGCCACGCGCGGTGTTGGGCATCAAAACGCAATAGCGTCCCGCCAGTGACAGATAGGTTGTAAGGGCAGCACCCTTGTTGCCGCGCTCTTCTTTGACGACCTGAATCAGCAGGATCTGGCGAACCTTGACCACTTCCTGAATTTTATAGCGGCGCGGGCGTGGTTTGCGCACTGGGCGGATGTCTTCGGCATCGTCTTCGTCAGCGACGGATTCGATGCTCTCATCCTTTTGGGTGGCGTCAGACTGGCGGGTATTGCCGTCTTCGTCGTCATCCTCGTTGTCGTCTTGCGTGGTCTGTGTTGTGTCCTCGCTGCTGGCGTCCTCTTCGGCCTTGGCGTCAGGAGCATCCCCAGAAACGACTTCGTCAGCGGGCTCTTCCACCGGAGTTTCCGCAACGGTCTCCATCGGGGACAGCCCTTCGCG
>JGI24025J20009_10001093_pt1 | contig 20754 bp, 15 predicted proteins | sample Cruoilmetagenom3_FD_20009 | JGI IMG/M metagenome (IMG submission 20009) | reverse complement strand
GGCAGCCGGTTGTTTTGGCACAGGCGCATCATCTGGCGCGTTATCCTCGCCGAAATCATCCTGATAGTCGCCGTCAGCGACCTGCGGCTCTGGTTCCGGGGGGGCTGGCGCGGTTATTTCCACCTCTGGCGCGGACTCCGGTTCAGGCGGTGTTTTTGTTACGGCGAGCGCAGCTTCGGGATTGTCCGGATGGGCCTGAAACCACGTATCTCCACAATTTGAACATTGCACATCGCGCCCTTCGTGCGGGATCACCTCATCAGGGACCTCATACTGGGCGCCACAATTGGGACATGTCAGACGCATACGCCCTCCTACTACCTGAAACTGCCTGCCTGGCCCTAAACTGCCTGCCTGGCCATTTTTTCCTGATCATATGTGGTTCACAACCTTCCGCATAGAGACAATTAGTAAGCGCGATAACTTCGCCACAAACCGTTGCACAGAGCGCGGTACAGATCGTTGCATTCACTTGGCATTGAAACTGTGCCCTCGCTAAGGCAAAAGGCAAACAGGGTTTCAGGGGGTTGCCGTGATAGAGCTGGAAAATGTCGGGTACAGCTATGGCGGTGGCGAACTGCTTAGCGATGTGTCGGTGCAGTTGGTGGCTGGATCTTTCTATTTCCTGACCGGGCCTTCGGGGGCCGGCAAAACGACGCTGATGAAGCTGTGCTATGGGGCGTTGCAACCAACAACCGGGCGGGTCAAGGCGTTTGATGGCGATTTGCGCGACCTTGATCGCGACCAGATGGCCATGTTGCGCCGCCGCATCGGGGTGGTACATCAGGATTGCCGGTTTCTTGACCACCTGCCAGTGGCTGATAATATCGCCCTGCCGCTAACCGTGTCGGGCCGTGATATGGCCCAGGAGAACGCCAATCTGGAAGAGTTGATGCAATGGGTCGGGCTGTCCGCGCGGGCGCATGCCTTGCCGCCGCAATTGTCGGGGGGGGAACGCCAGCGTGCGGCACTGGCGCGCGCGGTGATCATGTCGCCGGATGTAATTCTGGCGGATGAGCCCACCGGCAACGTCGATTGGGAAATGTCGCAACGCCTGCTGCAATTGCTGATCGAGCTGAACAAGATGGGCAAGACGGTGCTGATTGCCAGCCACGATCTGGCGTTGATCCGTGCCGCCAAAAGCCAGGTCCAGGCACGAGTGCTGCGAATTTCCGACGGGCGGTTGCATCTGGCGGGGGCAGACCTATGAGCGAAGGTCGTATCCGGGCGCTGTTTCTGGGTGATCCGCAAGCGGCGCGCGTGGTGCCGCCCAGCGGGTTTACCGCGCAGCTAACGCTGTTTGTCTCGGGCGCGATGGCGTTTCTGGCAGTGTTTGCGCTGGCGTTGTCGCTGGCCTCGGGGCGGCTGGCGACCCGCTGGGCCGAGGAACTGGCGCGCAGCGCGACGCTGCGGATCAACGCCCCCGCCGATCAACGCGCCGCCCAGACCGAAGCGGCGCTGACCATTCTGCGCCAAACCCCCGGCGTGGCCCGGGCACGCGCGCTAAGCGTCGAGGAACAGACGGCCCTGCTGGCCCCATGGTTCGGGTCCGATCTGGCGCTGGACGATCTGCCGGTGCCACAATTGATCGAGGTGATAGAGGGCGAACCGGGTTATGACGCCGCTGGAATGCGCTTGCGGCTGGCAGCCGAGGTGCCGGGTGCGGTACTGGATGACCACACCCGCTGGCGCCGCCCACTGGTGGATGCGGCCACCAGCCTGCGGCGGCTGGGCTGGGTATCGGTCCTGCTGATCGGCGGGGCGACGGCGGCGATGATCACCCTGGCGGCCAATGCCGCGCTGTCGGCCAATGCGCAAGTGATCGAGGTCTTGCGGCTGGTCGGTGCCCGGGATCGCTATATCGCACAGGCTTTTGTACGCCGCTTTACCCTGCGCGCGCTGATCGGCGCGTCGGTTGGCGTTGCCTTTGGCTTGGCGGGGGTATTGCTGCTGCCCGAAGCCTCGGACGAGGGCGGGTTTCTGACCGGGCTTGGGTTTCAGGGGGGCAGTTGGTTGTTGCCACTGCTGATTCCGGTGATGGGCGCGCTGGTGGCCTTTGTCGCCACTTGGGCGGCCGCCCACCGAACGCTAAAAGGGCTGATCTGATGGGACACGCGTTTCAATGGCTGCGCTCGCTGGTGTTTGTCATCCAGATCTATGTGGCGATGGCGGTACTGGGGATTGTGTTTGCGCCTTATGCACTGGTATCGCGCAAGGGCGCGCTGACTGCCTGCAAGCTTTATTGCCGCTGGGTTTTGTGGACAGCGCCCTGGATGGTTGGCATTCACGGCGAGGTGCGCGGCCCAATCCCGACGGGCGAGGTGATGGTGGCAGCAAAACACCAGTCCTTTCTGGATATTCTGCTGATTTTCCACGCGCTTCCGCACGCCAAATTCATCATGAAACGCGAATTGCTGTGGACCCCGGTGATTGGCCTTTATGCCAAACGTCTGGGCTGTGTCCCGGTTAACCGTGGCAAACGCGGCGCGGCGATTGCCAAGATGGTCAAGGACGTGGCGGCCGAGTTCCAGGAACCCGGTCAGCTGATCATCTATCCGCAAGGCACCCGCGTCGCGCCAGGGCACCACAAGCCCTACAAGGTTGGCAGCGCGGTTTTATACCAAGCACTGGGCGAGGTATGCGTGCCCGCAGCCACCAATGTCGGGGTGTTCTGGCCGCGCAAGGGCATCTTGCGCAAACCAGGCCGGGCAGTGGTGGAATTTCTGGATCCGATCGAAGTTGGCGTCGACAGGGCGACCTTTATGGCGCGACTGGAACAGGCGGTCGAAGGGCGGACGGATGCGCTGTTGCGCGAATCTGGGTTTGACGCAGGTGATCTGCATTGAAGACATCAGCGCGCTAGGGGCGAATTTTGCGGCAAAGGCAACTGGCACACGGCGGTGACTTTGGCTGGGTTCTGGTCCTAAAAACCCTTGAGGATGATTTCGTTGGCCGCCTGGTTTGGGGCAACTGGTCGATCTCGGTAATGCCAGCCTTGGCCATCACTTCCATGTTGTAATTGCCAACCGGCAACGAGATCGAAAAGCATGGGCCGAAGTTGAAGAAGGCCGAGGCCGCCATAAAAAGGCCCGCCATCTCTGACGGGCCTTTCCCAATTCTTACCCCTGATTAATGCGAAACCGCATCATCCGGAGCCGGGCGGTCCGAGGCCCCGATGCGTTCGCCGATGATCAACCCATCAACCCCCGCACTGATCGGGATGGTGTCGCCATCGCGCACCTCGCCCCCCAGCAGCATTTCAGCCAGCGGGTTTTGCAGGGCCCGTTGGATCACCCGCTTCAGCGGCCGTGCCCCAAACACTGGGTCATAGCCTTCGTCAGCCAGCCATTTGCGTGCGCCGTCGTCCAGCTCCAGCGTGATCTTGCGTGCGGCCAGCCGTTTCAGCAGGCGGGCCAGCTGGATATCAACGATACCGTCCATATCGTCGCGGGCCAGCCGATCAAAAATGATCGTCTCGTCCAGACGGTTCAGGAATTCGGGCCGGAAATGTGCCCGAACCGCATCCATCACGTCGCGCCGCGCATCCGCCGCATCCGCGCCTTCTGGCAGTTGGCTAAGCGCTTGGCTGCCAAGGTTGGACGTCAGAATGATCAGCGTCTGCTTAAAGTCCACGGTGCGACCCTGACCATCGGTCAGAATACCGTCATCCAGAACCTGCAACAACACGTTGAACACATCCGGATGCGCCTTTTCGACCTCGTCAAACAGGATCACCTGATACGGGCGCCGCCGCACGGCCTCGGTCAGAACGCCGCCTTCTTCATAGCCGACATACCCCGGAGGCGCGCCAATCATACGGGCGACCGAATGCTTTTCCATGAATTCCGACATATCAACACGGGTCATCGCGTTTTCGTCGTCAAACAGGAATTCGGCCACCGCTTTGGTCAGCTCTGTCTTACCCACGCCGGTTGGCCCAAGGAACAGGAAGCTGCCCAAGGGACGACCTTCGTCGTTCAGGCCCGCCCGCGCCCGGCGCACCGCGTTGGACACGGCACGCACGGCGCTGTCCTGGCCGATCACCCGGTTGTGCAGGTCGTCTTCCATGCGCAACAGCTTGTCCCGCTCGCCTTCCAGCATCTTGGCCACCGGAATGCCGGTCCAGCGCTCGATCACCGACGCGATCTGTTCCGGGCGCACCCGCTTTTCGCCGACAGCGCCATCTTCGCTGCCCTCGGCCTCTTGCTGGCGCTTTTCCAGATCCGGAATGACGCCATAAGACAGCTCGCCCGCTTTGGCCAGGTTACCTTCGCGCTTGGCGATATCCAGTTCGGCCCGGGCGCGATCCAACTGTTCGGTGACGTCGGTGGTTGAAGCGCGCCGGTCGCGTTCGGCCTGCCATTGGGCGGTCATCTCGGCGCTGCGTTCCTGCAAATCAGCCAGATCCTTTTCCAGCGTTTCCAGACGATCCACGCTGGCCGCGTCATCTTCCAGCCGCAGGGCTTCGGCCTCGATCTGCTTTTGCAGGATCTCCCGGTCCAGCGCGTCCAGTTCTTCGGGTTTGCTATCAACCTCCATCCGCAGACGGCTGGCGGCTTCGTCCATCAGGTCGATCGCCTTGTCCGGCAGGAACCGGTCGGTGATATAACGATGGCTAAGGGTGGCCGCTGCAACCAATGCGCTGTCGGAAATCCGCACGCCGTGGTGCATCTCGTATTTTTCCTTGATGCCGCGCAGGATCGAAACCGTGTCTTCGACTGTCGGTTCCAAAACCATCACCGGCTGGAACCGCCGCGCAAGGGCGGCGTCTTTTTCAACGTATTTGCGGTATTCATCCAGCGTGGTGGCCCCGACGCAGTGCAATTCACCGCGTGCCAGCGCCGGTTTGATCAGGTTGGCCGCATCCATTGCGCCTTCGCCCTTACCCGCGCCCACAAGCGTGTGCATTTCGTCGATGAACAGGATGATTTCGCCTGCCGCTTCGGTGACTTCGGTCAGGACGGCCTTTAGCCGCTCTTCGAATTCGCCGCGGTATTTGGCACCGGCAATCAACGCGCCCATGTCCAGCGATAACAGTTTCTTGTCGCGCAGGGATTCAGGCACATCGCCGTTGATGATGCGCAGGGCCAGACCTTCGGCAATCGCGGTTTTACCCACGCCGGGCTCGCCAATCAGAACCGGGTTATTCTTGGTCCGGCGGCTAAGAACCTGCATGGCGCGGCGGATTTCTTCGTCGCGGCCAATGATCGGGTCAATCTTGCCCTCGGCGGCGGCCTCGGTCAGGTCGCGCGCGTATTTCTTCAGCGCGTCATAGCCTTCTTCGGCGCTGGCAGTATCGGCGGTACGCCCCTTGCGGATATCGTTGATCGCTTCATTCAGTTTCTGCGCCGTCACGGCACCCGCATCCAGCGCGTCCTTGGCATTGGATTTGACCATACACAGGGCCATCAACACCCGTTCGACTGGCACAAAGCTGTCACCGGCTTTTTTGGCCAGGGCTTCAGCCTCGGCCAGAACCTTGCCGGTGGTGTTGTCCATATAGACCTGCCCGGCATCGCCGCTGACCTGCGGGATTTTGGACATCGCCAGATCCAGCGATTCGACCACACGGGCAGGCACACCACCGGCGCGGGTAATCAGGTTGCTAGCAAGCCCCTGATCGTCATCCATCACTGCTTTCAGAATATGCTCGGGCGTCAGGCGCTGGTGGCCTTCGCGCATCGCAATCGTCTGGGCTGCCTGCACAAAGCCGCGTGCCCGCTCGGTGAACTTGTTCAAATCCATGAGGTTCTCCTTTCAAAAGCGCCCGGAAATTTCAGCGCCCGCTGTTGCAGCACGCCGGTGGTTGGGCCTCGTATCCAATTTGGGTTTTTTTTGCGCGGGCTTCAAGACCATGATATGGGCGAATTGACGCGATTTGACGGCATCAATGTTAGCCCCCCTTAATTCCTGACCCGGCGCAGGCTGACTGCAAGCCCTGACTCTTGAAAAGAGACACGGTGCCTTCTAAACAGACGCAAATCCATAACACAGCGAGGCCACCCATGTCCGATGACCGCTTGATCGTCGCCCTTGATGTTGCGAATGCCGTGCAGGGCCTGGACCTGGCCGAAAAGCTGGGCGACGCGGTTGGGTTTTACAAAATCGGGCTGGGGATGCTGACCGGCGGCGGGCTGGCTTTGGCCAATGAGTTAAAGCAAGAATACGGCAAACGCGTCTTTCTGGACATGAAGCTGTTCGATATCAGTGCCACGATCGAGGCCGCCGTGCGCGGGCTGGCCCAATACGATCTGGACTTCCTGACGGTTCAGGGCGACCCGCATGTTGTCCGCGCCGCCAAAGAGGGCGCGGCGGGCAGTGATCTGCAAATTCTGGCGGTCACCATCCTGACATCCCTGAACCGGCAGGATCTGGATGAGGGGCTGATCAAACCCGGGGATGTGCCCGATCTGGTACTGGAACGCGCCGCAAAAGCGTTTGACGCCGGGGCCGACGGGGTGATCGCGTCGCCACAAGAGGCCGCCGCCATCCGTGCCCTGCCCCAATCCACGGGGCGGTTGATTGTAACGCCGGGTGTCCGCCCGGTCGGGGCTGAAAAAGGCGATCAAAAGCGGGTGGCGACACCGGCGCAGGCCGTCGCAAACGGCGCGGATCACATCGTGGTGGGCCGCCCAATCTGGCAGGCCCCAGACCCACGCCGCGCCGCACAGGCTATTCTGAGCAAGCTTTCAGACCTCTAAATTGTCTGGAAATCGCCTGTGCCCGTAAAGGCACAACTAAGAAACCTATTTAGTAGATATAGCGTTTCAGACTATGCCGATCCGCTTTTTTGAGTGATTCTAAGTTTGGAATACTCCCCCAACGGACCATTTCTTCCTGTGGTTCGTTACCTCCCCCCGCCTCATCAGCGGGGGGTCTTTCTGATAATCCATTGAAATTTAAACTAATTTGAACTATGTGCCGTGTAGTGGCGCAGCTGTTCAGCCAGATGTGGCACCGCCAAGGGATGCGCGCTGTAATCCTGCGCGCCCATCAACCGCCACCCCTGCCCTTCGGATCCAAACACAATCCGGTCGACGGCACTGGCCGGCAAATGCGCCGCAAAGAACCAGACCCGCCCGCGCGGGCGCATATAGCTGCGCGTCCAGACAAGATTGTCGGGCGTCAGGATCAACCCCACCTCTTCCCGGGTTTCACGTAAGGCGCAGGCCTGCGGGGTCTCATCACCCTCGCGCCCGCCGCCGGGAAGATCCCAGTGGTCCGGATAGGGAATATCAGGCCGGTCATCCCGACGGATCACCAACAGATCAGGGCCCAGGAACAGGGCCAGTTTTGCACCGGAAAAAGACATAGTATCAGGCCATTCACTTTGGTCGGGGAAAAGATAAACGAAAGCTCGCAGGATTCTGTTACAGGTATATATAGGGACGACGCCCCCTTACGGATAGTCCACCGCCATGCCCGCCCTGTGCCGCGATTGCCTGACCCAGTTTGACACCGGTCGCCGGTGTCCGAATTGCGCCAGCCCACGGGTTCTGTCACATCCCGAACTGTTCGACCTCAGCATCGCGCATATGGATTGCGATGCGTTTTATGCCTCGGTCGAAAAGCGCGACAATCCCGCGCTGGCCGACAAGCCGGTGATCATCGGCGGTGGCAAGCGCGGGGTGGTATCAACCGCCTGCTATGTGGCGCGCATTCGCGGGGTACATTCGGCGATGCCAATGTTTCAGGCGCTGAAACTGTGCCCTGATGCGGTGGTGATCAAACCCCGGATGTCCGCCTATGCCGAAGCCTCGCGCGCCATTCGCGACATGATGCTGGCGCTGACCCCGGCGATTGAACCGCTGTCCCTGGACGAGGCGTTTCTGGATATGACCGGCACCAAGCGTCTGCACGGGGCACCACCGGCGGTGATGCTGGCCCGGCTGATAAAACGGATGCAGGATGAATTGGGGTTGCCGGGGTCCATCGGGCTGTCACACAACAAGTTTCTGGCCAAGGTCGCCAGCGATCTGGACAAACCGCGCGGGTTTTCGGTGATCGGCGTTGCCGAAACCGATGACTTTCTGCGCGACAGGCCGGTGCGCCTGATCTGGGGCATCGGCCCTGCGGCGCAGGTGTCGTTGAACAAGGCAGGCATTCACACCTTTAGCGACCTGTTGCGCTGGGACCGCGCGGCTTTGTCGGCGCGGTTCGGGTCGATGGGGGACAGGTTGTGGTATCTGGCGCGCGGGCAGGACCGGCGGCGGGTATCGGCGCATGAACCGATAAAGTCGATCTCGAACGAGACCACGTTTTCCGAAGATACCAGCAGCCCTGACATCCTGGACGGGCATCTGTGGCGGATGGCGGAAAAGGTGTCGGACCGGGCCAAGGCCAAAGGGTTGGCCGGGCGGGTGGTGACGCTAAAACTGAAACGTGCCGATCATACCGGCCTGACCCGCCGTATATCGCTGCGTGACGCGACGCAAATGGCCGACGCGCTGTACCGCACCGCACGCGCGCTGTTTGATCAGGTCGGCGATCAGGGGCCCTACCGGTTGCTGGGCTGTGGCTTGTCTGATCTGGTGCCCGAAGATCAGGCCGACAAATCCGGCGACCTGCTGGACCCCGGTATTGGCAAACGATCCCAGGCCGAACGCGCCACCGACGCCATTCGCCGCCGATACGGCACAGGTGCCATCGTCAAGGGCCGGTCATTGCGCTGACCGCCCCCGGACCAAAGCGGTCGGCTTACATCTGATACACGTATTGCCCCGGTGCCGCACCCAATGGCGCATAGCCTGCGGCGGGGGCACCAATCGGCGGCGGTGATACCCCACCGCTGGATTTGCTCAGCAGCCACTCGGCCCAGGCCGTCCACCAAGACCCTTCGACCTGCTCGTGTGTAGCAAGCCATGTATCAGGGTCCATATAAAGCGACCCAGCTTTGCGGTGACCAATACGGTAATATCGCCCGCGATGCCCCGGCTCGCTAACAATACCGCCATTGTGGCCGCTGCTGGTCAACACAAACTGCAGATCGGTATCCGTGAACAGTCTGGCCTTATAAACCGACCGCCATGGCGCAATGTGGTCTTTTTCGGTTCCGACCACAAACATTGGCGCAGAAATATCCTTGAGCGCGATCACCTTGCCTTCAACCGCGAATCGTCCGGCGGTCAGCCGGTTTTCCAGAAACAGGCCGCGCAGATATTCCGAATGCATCCGCGCCGGCATCCGCGTGGTATCGCCGTTCCAGACCCCCATGTCGGTCGGCAGATCCTCTAGCCCCAAAAGATAGCGATGTACCGCCCTGGTATAGATCAGGTCTTCGGACCGGATCGCCGCAAAGGTTTTGGCCATCTGCGGTCGATCCAGATAGCCCTGATCCCACATCAGATCCTCAAGAAACGCGACCTGGCTTTCGTCCAGGAACATCAGCAATTCGCCCGCTTCGACAAAATCCACCTGCGCCGCCATCAGGGTGACCGATGCCAACCGGTCATCGCAATCACGCGCCATTGTCGCCGCCGCTATGGCCAGCATCGTGCCGCCCAGGCAATAACCGTTGGCGTGAATCTTCTGATCCGGGACGATAGCCGAGATGGCATCAAGCGCTGCCATCACCCCGCGCTTGCGATAATCTTCAAGCGACAATTCCGACTGCTCGGCCGTTGGATTGCACCATGAGATGGCAAAGACCGTGAACCCCTGACCAACCAGATAGTTGATTAGAGAATTATGCGGCGACAGATCCAGAACATAGTATTTCATGATCCAGGCCGGAACGATCAGCACAGGTTCGGCCTGTACCTTGTCGGTTTGCGGCGTGTATTGGATTAACTCGCAAATATCATTGCGAAGCACCACCTCACCGGGTGTACAGGCCAGATCCTTGCCAATCTCATAGCCTTTGGGGGCTGGCTTGCGGCTTTGGGTCATTGTCTGAACCATATCCGTGGCGAAATGCGCAGCACCGCTGGCTATGTTCTGGCCACGGGTTTCCACCGTTTTCTGGATGATTTCCGGGTTCAGCCATGGAAAGTTTGACGGCGACATCACATCCAGCATCTGGCGCAACATAAAGCCAACGCGATCAGCATTTTTGGGGTTTGATCCCCGCAGTCCGCCTGTGGCGTGATCCCACCAATCCTGCGTCGCCAGAAAATTCTGTTGCCAGATACTGAAAGGCGCTTTGTGCCAAGCCGGATGGGTAAACCGGTGGTCGTAGTCTTTGGGTTCAAAGGGGGCGGCGGCGGTCTCGTCAGAACCACCCCTCGCAGCATGTGCCATCAGCTTTAGGGCATTTTTCTGGGCCAGCTCGGCCAGCTCAAGCTGGCGGCCCGGGGCGCGGCTAAGGTGCAAAGACCAATCCCACCAAGCTTCGGCAATGGCATGTGGGGATACGCCGCCTGTCACCCGCGCCACGGCCGCACGGGCGGCGCGGTCGATATTTTCATGCGGGTGGGTCAACGGGGGCGGGATGACTGCAGGCAGTTGGATATTTGTCAGTTCGGGCAAACTGGGCGCTGGTGGTTTCCGGGTTGTGGCAGAACGGGCCATGGATACCTCGTTTGGTCAGAGGGCGTGCAGATGCCCCAACAGCAACGCACAGATCATCCTACGCACCATGCCACCAATTCATATGATCTGAGTCATGTCAGAGATTTGTCGCAGGAATGTGCCGGTTTACCTGCGGCACATGGCGTTATTCCGCCGCCAGCGGCATCTGTTCATATCCGATTGCCGCAATCTCGGCGATCACCTGGCGCAACAGGGCACGGAACGTATCAAAATTGGCATTTGGACTGACCCGTTTTTCATCCAGATACAAAGCCCGGTCGATTTCAATCTGAACAGCGTGCTGGTTGCGCGACGGGCGCCCATAGGCTTGGGTCACAAAGGCCCCGGCAAAAGGTGTGTTGCGGGCAACAACCAGCCCGGCAGAGGCAAACGCGGCTTCGATCCTGTCCACCACATCGTTGCTGGCGGCTGCGCCAAACCGGTCGCCCAGCACGATTTCCGGGCGTTTCCTGATACTGCGCGCCATGCCATCCATCGCCTCATGTGGCATGGAATGGCAATCGACCAAAATCGCTCGCCCAAACTGGCCGTGGGCCTGGTCCAGCAGGGCCTGCAAGGCGCTGTGATAGGGCCGCCAGTACAGGTCAATGCGCTGTTGCGCCAAAGCCATCGGTAATTTGCCATGATAAATCGCCCGGCCATTGGCCACCACACGGGGAATCACCCCCAAACCGGACGCAACGCGCGGATTATGCCCCTGCCGCTTTGCGCCCTCTATCAGCGCCGGGTCCAACTCATCCGGGCTGCGGTTCAGATCAACATAGGCACGCGGCGCACCAGCCTTCAGGAATGGCGCGCCAAAATCCGGAGCCGAATCAAACAACAAATCCACATAGGCGTCTTCCGAAGACCGGATTGTATGCTGGTCCAGCACGCTGGAACCTACAAACGACCGCGAATAGTCGCTGTTGCTGTGCGGCGAGGCAAAGACCACGCTGGACAGGCGCTGAACCGGTTGGGTCAGGTAATAGGCGGCTATAGGCATCACGACTCCTTACCCTGAAGATCATAAACCGAAATCATCAATTGCCAAAAGCCCTTGATCACCCCGCCGACTCCTTTTATAGACCCCGCTACCGGCGCGGGTTTCCGCGCCCCATTTCGTTGGGGCACTGATATTGCGGCGGTATTCATGGGCGCTTAGCTCAGCGGTAGAGCACTTCGTTGACATCGAAGGGGTCACAAGTTCGAACCTTGTAGTGCCCACCATGAATTCACTGTTCCGGTTCTGCCGGGGCACCCGCAACAAGAGGCGCTGGCCCGCGCCGCAGGAACAGGAGAATGGCCATGAAGGTCAAGAATTCGCTCCGCTCGCTTAAAGCCCGGCATCGTGATTGCCGCGTTGTGCGTCGCAAAGGCCGCGTTTATGTGATTAACAAAACGCAGCCCAGGTTCAAAGCCCGCCAGGGTTAAGACCACTGCATTCTACCAAAACGATCAGAACCGCGCCTGTCCGGGCGCGGTTCTGTTCATTTAAAGCCTGTCGCGTTCAATAGAACTGCCTCATTGCGGCATCAAATGCGTGGTGCCAACCGAATTTTCCAGCACCTTGCCCTTGTCAAAAGACATCGAGGCATATTCTCCGTGCAGCCACAGTTTGCCGATATCACGGTAATGACGCGACAGCGGATGCCCCGATTGACCGGTGGAAATGACAAAAACCGATGCGTCCGGGTTCGCCATATCGACAACCGAGCGGTACAACGCCCCGTGATGGTTCGTCAGCGGGGTGTCGCCCTTACCGCTTGTCAGACCGCGCAACAACGTATTGTCACCACCACCAGTTGGTTGCCGGATATTCACCAGCGAGCCGATGACCGGCAGCGTCCCCAAGACCGGATGATCATGGGTGGCGATGTGAACCTGCCCCCACTGCCACTGATCTGGGGTGTCGCCATAAAGATTTGCCAGATTTTCCAGCGTTGCTGTCAAAGAAATCACCGCGATCTCTGAACAGGATTCTGCCTGACCGGTCGACACGTCGTCACACCAGATCGCCGCGCCTTCGACATCCCCCAACACACGATTCAGGAAAACCGGCTTTGCATGGGTAAACGCCTGCGCCAGATCGCCCAACTCGTCCTGAATCAGCAGGGTCTGAAACTGCCGCATCCACGCCGCAAAGATCAATGGGTCTGCCCGGTCCAAATCCATTGACTTGTTCCATTGCGCCAATTCGTCCTTTACCTGCACCAATAGCGGATCACCCGCGCCCACAAGCGCCAGCATCTTTGGCAGGATCGTTTTGGCAGGATGGCTGACTGCATCCATATGGCCCGCCATGAACGATTCCTGGCTGTGCAACTCTCGCGATTGCAGAACCTCTTTCAAATGCTGAATACGCTGGGTATCCCCCCAATCGAATGACACATGTTCGGGAAATGCCCGGTCGAGTGTTCGGCTGTTGGTATTGCCCAGCACGTCGCCNACCGGGTCAACAAACCGGGGGTTCAGATCGTACNGCAAATACCCGTCCCAACGATTGACNGCCAACCACCCCTGCGACGGCATCCGCCCTTTGGNCGTATGGCTGGCATTCCGGCGGGGCATTTTACCNATCATCTGCAACGCNATGGTGTCGCGATCCACCATGCTCAGATTCTGGGCCGGGGTCACAAACTGATCCATGGCAACAATCGCCTCGTCGACCGANCGCGCGCGCAGCAGTTTTAGCGCCGCCGANAATGACGTGTCATCCGGGTCAAACAAGGTGCGGGCGATGGACGCAACGTGACCCGGCGGGGTGATGTCGCCAAGGTTGTAATAACGTCCCGGCACAATCGGCCCATTTTCAGACCATTGCAGGTTGATTTGCACAGGCTCTGCCCCGTTCACCGGAATTGTTGCCTGTCCGGTACGCAAGCTGCGATAACCCGTAGGCGTCAGAACCTCATCAGGATTGTCCGGGTTCAACTGTTCAATGAACACGTCCTGATCATCCATATTGGCCGCCGTCAATGCCCAGGCCACATCGGCGTTACGACCCGACAGGATAGCCGGAATGCCCGGGATCGTGCCCCCAATGACCGCCCCGCTGGCCAGTTCCAATCGCGTCAGATACCACGACGACGGCGCCGAGAAATTCAGATGGGTGTCATTGGCCAGAATCGGCTTACCACTTTCAGACCGCGAAGGGCCAGCCGCCCAGGCATTCGAGGCCAGACCACCGTTCAGAAACAACGCAGGCGCCGTTTCTGTCGTGCGAATCCCGTTTGCGGGCAGCGTCGGGAAAATCTGCGAATAGGCGGGCCAAGTGGCAATCCCCGGGTTTGGATCATCTGGCTGGATGTCTTTCAGACGCGCCGGTGACACGCTGTACGACACGCGCGCGCGCAGCACTTCGCGATCAATATGCGACGCCAGTTGCAACGCCAACAGCTTCATGATCGCCAGGCTGTCAGCCGGTTGCCATGACGCAATATCGGTCGGAAACAACAGGAATTCGGGGGCGGCTTTGCCCCATCCTGTGGTCTCGGCTATGCGGGCGTTGATCCCGGCGGAATAGGCATCAAGCACAGCGCGCGCATAGGCGTCCTGATCTTCAACAGACTGTTCAGCCGCGCCCATCAGATCAAACCGCAACAGTAATTCGTCGGTGCTCACAGTCGCCTGCCCCAACAACTCTGACAATCTGCCCCGCGCCGTTCGGCGAAAAATCTCCATTTGCCAAAGCCGGTCCTGCGCATGTGCGTAACCAAGACCAAAAAACACGTCCCGATCATCAGACCCAAAGATGTGCGGAATCGCGTTGTTTGTACGGATAATCTCGACCTGGGCCGAAATATCGGGTGATGTCGCGGTAGTGTCATAATCCGGAAGAGATCGTTGTACCGTGAACCAGACACCAGCGGCTGCAAGCCCTGTAATCACAAACAACCCGGCCGCCAGAATCTTTAGCCAACGCATTGAAATAACTCCTTCGTCACGATGCAAACAGTATGAATTATTCGTCAAAAATTAGGGGTGGTTCATATAAATTCTGCTTCAGCCTAACACTCATATTTTGTGCTGTCTTGATGACAGTTCCATGGCGATTACCCTTTGGTTGCAACGCGAAAACGCGCCTGCGCATATTTATCGCAGGGGAACCCGACAGAAAAAGTCAGGCTAAAACTTGCAAAACACGTGAATTCTGGTAACTGATTGTTTCAGTCGGGTATAAGCCCGAAATCAAATCTTATGGAACACAGTATGACCAAGACCTATTACTGGCTGCCCACAGCACTAACCCTCGCTCTTGCCGCGCCTGCCATCGCGGGGGGGGATCTGAACCTGTATTCGTCCCGCCACTATGACACGGACGAGCGGCTGTATTCCGATTTCGAAGAGGCCACCGGCATTACCATCAACCGCATCGAAGGCAAAGGCGACGAGTTGATCGCCAGGATGAAGGCAGAAGGCGCCAATTCGCCCGCCGATATTCTGCTAACCGTCGATACCTCGCGGCTGGAACGGGCCAAGAATGCCGGTGTGCTGCAATCCATTGACAGCGCCGTGCTAGAGACGCGCGTGCCGGGCTATTTGCAGGATGCCGACAACCAGTGGTTCGGCTTTTCCCAGCGCGCCCGGGTGATCTTTTATGACAAGGCCGAGGTATCTGATCCGCCGTTGACCTACGCAGATCTGGCGGACCCAAAGTACAAAGGTTTGATTTGTATCCGGTCATCGTCAAATGCTTATAACCAGACCCTTCTGGCGGCGATGATCACCCACAGCGATATCCCAACGGCTGCGGCTTGGGCGCAGGGGGTGGTTGACAACATGGCGCGCCAGCCACAGGGGGGCGATACCGACCAGTTGCGCGGCATCGTGTCGGGCGAATGTGAAATATCGGTCGCGAACACCTATTACTTCGCCCGCTCCATCCGCACGAATGTCAAAGGCCTGTCAGCCGAACGCGAGATGATCGGCTGGGTCTTCCCGTCGCAAAACGCACAAGGCGCACATATGAACCTGTCGGGCGGCGGCGTTGCCGCGCATGCGCCGAATCGTGACAATGCCATCCTGTTCCTCGAATATCTGGCCAGCGATCAGGCACAGGCCTATTTCTCGGCAGGAAATGATGAATACCCGGCGGTTCCGGGTGTCGGCCTGTCACCCGCAGTTGCTGCATTGGGCCCTTTCAAGCCGGACGATATTGACTTGTCGGCGGTCGCCAAAAACGTCCCCGCCGCGCAGAAGATTTTTAACCAGGTCGGCTGGAAATAATCCTTTCCCTACCAAAATCCAAAAGGCGCGGTTGATATCCGCGCCTTTTTTGTTATCCGACAGGCCCACACGCAGAAAGCCCGCAAGGGCTTGATAAGTGGTTGGTGCCGAATAACCCCACACACCGTAAGTGTTACACATTCCGGCCCCGTCGCGTTATCGTTGCGTCAACCAGCCTCGCCCCCATGCAAACTTATATCGCTGATCTTCATCTGGTGCCCGACCGACATGCCTTTTGCTTGCGTTCTGATCTCTGATATCACCGGCAGCACCCAGCTTTACGAAGCTGAGAACGACATTGACGCCCTGGATCAGATCACCGTCGTGCTGAACAGGATGCGCCAGATCATCGAACAGTTCGACGGTCATTGCGTGAAATCACAGGGCGATGACGTCTTAAGCTATTTTGATCAGCCCGACAGCGCCTTTCATGCTGCCCAGACGATGATCCACGAAGACTGGTACGGCGCGTTAAAGACGCAATTGGCGATGATTGGTGAAATGCAGCTAAAGGGAAAGAAAGACCCAACCCGGGTCTATTCGTGCTCTGCTGTCGATATGTCTGATAAGACGGTTATCACCGTAATACCACGAAATGGCCAGACCAAACAAACAGAGGCCGCGCGGCTAACCTATAACGACCAAAACTGGCGGATTGGTGAAGGTGAAGCGCTGGCAATCGGGCGTTCAGATGACAACGACATTGTGATGGAGCACGCCTGGGTGTCGCGCAAACACGCCGTTGTTTCGGTGCGCCGGGGGCAGCTGGAATTCACCGACCACAGTTCGACCGGCAGCGTGGTGCAAACCGATGAAGGCAAGGAAATCTCGATCCACCGACGGGCAACCCTGCTGAACGGCAGCGGCCTAATCTTCCTGGGGTCCGGCGTGCGGAAGGAAAGATCAAGCGCGCTGACATTCGACACACAGGACATGCGCCTTCAATACGCTTCGGATTAGGCTCAACCCTACGTGCGCCGCCCAACCTGACGACAAATCAGGATCACCGGCAACAGCCCCACGGCGACAATCACCAGTGACGGCACTGCTGCGCCCTCTAACCGCTCGTCCGAGGCCAGCCGATAGGCCTGTACCGCCAGCGTGTCATAGTTGAACGGGCGCATGATCAGCGTCGCGGGAAGTTCCTTCATCACGTCCACGAACACGATCAGCAAGGCCGTCAACAAGCTGGGCGTCAGGATGGGCAGATGCACCCGGCGCAGGGTGCCAAACGGGGTTTGTCCCAGTGACCGGGCGGCAGCATCCATATTGGCGTGCACCGTGCTTTGCCCACCCTCATAGGCCCCCAGGGCGGCGGCCAGGAACCGCACCATATAGGCCGCGACCAACAGCCAGATCGACCCGGTAATCAACAACCCGGTCGAGATGTCGAATGTGGCCCGCATCCAGCCATCAAACGCATTGTCAAACATCGCAAAGGGTACCATCAGCCCCACGGCAATCACCCCGCCCGGCACCGCATAGCCCAACCGCGCCACATAGGCCGCCATCGAAGATTTACGCCCCGGTCTGAGGCGCTGGAAGAAGCCAACACAAATCGCGGCAAACACGGTGATCAACGCAGCGGTGCCTGCCAAAGTGATCGAGTTTTGCAGGAAACCCAGATAGCGGCGACTTAGCAGGTTCTGCTGGGATTCCAGCCCCATCTGGGTCAGAATCGCCGCAGGCAGCACAAACCCCAACACCACCGGAGTGACACACAGCACCAGCGCCAGCACCGCGTGCCAGCCCTTCAGCTCTGCCGGGGGCAAGGCCATGTGGCGTTTGCCGGCTGTATGGTACTTGGCGCTGCCCCTTTGGGTGCGTTCGGCAACAGCCAGAAACAGGGCAAACACCAGCAGGCACAGCGCCAGCTGCGCGGCGGCGGCGCGGTCGGCCATGGCAAACCAACTGGTGTAGATACCAGTGGCAAAGGTCTGCACCCCAAAATAGGCCACCGTGCCGAAATCGGCGATCGTCTCCATCACCGCCAACAGAACCCCACCCGCAATCGCCGGTCGCGCCATTGGCAGACTAACCTTCCAGAACGCCGACCAGGCACTGCTTCCCAGCGCGCGCGCCGCCAGGAACGCGGCCGAGCTTTGTTGCAAAAACGCCGCCCGCGCCAGCAGATAGACATAAGGGTACAGCACCAGAATCAGCATCACTGCCGCCCCGCCGACAGACCGGATTTCCGGGAACCAATAGTCGCGCGGCCCCCACCCTGTCACGTCGCGCAGGGTGGATTGCACGATGCCGGGATGATCCAGCACATAGGTATAGGCATAGGCCAGCACATAGGCCGGAAAGGCCAGCGGCAGCACCAGCGCGATTTCCAGTATCCGCACACCGGGAAAGCGTGTCATCGTCACCAACCACGCCGCCCCAACCCCAATGGAAAACGTGCCTGCCGCCACCAGCACCACCAGCGTCAGCGTGGTCAGTCCATAACGCGGCAGCACAGTGTCGATCAGATGCGAAATGGTCTCAGTTCCACCTGTGACCGCAGCCAGCGCCACCGCCAGCATCGGCAACAGGCAGACAGCCGCCACAACATAGGCCAGCACCCCCAGCACACGGCTGCCACCGGTGATCCGGCGGCGCGTTCCATGGGGCGCATAGGTCTGAGTGTCGGCCACGTCGGGTCTGCCTTTGTTCGACATATCTAAAACGGCGCGTCCCCGCGCCCGACCCTTATTCGACCATTTCTGTCGGCAATACCAGAGCCAAGCCCGAGATCTCTGCGGCTATGTCCCAGGGGCATCAGCCCTGAGGTTGCGCAAAAAAACTATCGGCCAGATAGAATGGCAGCGCGCAGGCATTCCATTTGGTCATAGCTTGCGCACCCGCATTCCGGTGACCCCGGCCACCGGCAAGACCCGCCGGGTCATGCAGACACAGCGCTTTGCCGACCATCAGACAGTACGCCGTGCTGATGCCATCAATCGTAGCTGCGTTGATCCTCGATCACCAGCCCGTCCTTGGGCAGGCTGCCCGGAGCCACCACCTCAACCGCGCCTTTCAGCTTTAAAATGTCGGCCACTGTCTTGGAATAGATCGCGCCATCACCGCCGGGGGCCTCAAGCAGTACTTTCATCACGTCCATTTCGCCTTCGCGGCTGGCAATGACCCGCGCCTTGACGATCTCGGCATGTTTATCAACCAGTGCCGCCACCTGTTCGGGGCGCACAAACATACCTTTGATCTTGGTGGTCTGGTCGGCCCGGCCCATCCAGCCCTTGATGCGCATATTGGTGCGCCCGCAGGGGCTTTGCCCGGCTTGTACGGCGCTTAGATCGCCGGTGGCAAAGCGGATCAGCGGATAGTCGGGGTTCAGGGTTGTCACCACCACTTCGCCAACTTCGCCCGGGGCAACAGGGGTGCCGGTGCCGGGGGTGACGATTTCGACGATCACATGTTCGTCGACAATCATCCCGTCGACCGCCTGGCTTTCATAGGCGATGTTACCCAGATCGGCGGTGCCATAAGATTGCAAACAGGTAATGCCGCGATCCGCGTATTGTGCGCGCAAGGACGGGAACAACGCCCCGCCACCAACAGCCGCCTTGGTGATGCCCAGCGTCACGCCCATGCTGTCGGCTTTGTCCAGAATCACCTTCAGATAGTCGGGTGTACCGGCATAGGCGGTCACGCCGACATCGCGCGCGGCGGTCACCTGCAATTCGGTCTGCCCGGTCCCGGCGGGCAGCACGGCGGCGCCAACAGCGCGGGCACCGCTTTCGAACAGCATGCCGGCCGGCGTCAGGTGATAGCCGAAACAGTTCTGCACAATGTCACCGGGGCCAATGCCAACCGCATGCAACACCCGGCCAAACCGCCACCAGTCCTTGTCACCACCGCCCGGTTCATAGATCGGACCCGGCGACTGAAAGATATGGACAAAGCCCGACGGTGCCTTGACCGTAAATCCGCCAAACGGCGGGTTGGCGGCCTGCGCGCGGCCCAATTCGGACTTGCGCAGCACCGGCAGATCGGCCAACGCGTCGGCGCTGGTGATCGCGGCACTGTCCACCCCATCCAGCGACCCGGCATAGCCCGGCAACGATTGCGCCCGCGCTATCTGTTCCGGTAGGCGTTGCGCCAGATCAGCGGCGCGTTCATCTGCCGATCGCGTTTCAAGTGCATCGTAAAAACCCATTTAACTATCCCGTATCAGCTAAGCCACCGCTTGCGGCGGCGATAAGACCGCACGTCGCGGAAGGATTTTCGCCCCTCGTCCGACATGCCCAAGTAAAATTCTTTCACGTCCGGGTTCTCGCGCAGCTCTGCTGCGGGGCCGTCCATCACCACCCGACCGCTTTCCAGAATATAGCCGTAATGGGCAAAGCGCAGCGCGACGTTGGTGTTTTGTTCGGCCAGCAGAAACGACACGCCTTCTTTTTCGTTCAGATCCTTGACGATCCCAAAAATCTCTTCGACCAGTTGCGGCGCCAGCCCCATGCTGGGTTCGTCCAACAGGATGGTTTCCGGCTTGGACATCAGCGCGCGGCCAATCGCCACCATCTGCTGTTCGCCGCCCGAGGTATAGCCAGCCTGAGAGCGGCGGCGTTCCTTCAAACGGGGGAAATATTGATAGACCATATCAAGGTCGGCGTTCATCGCGCCCTTGCCATCTTTGCGGGTGTAAAACCCGGTCAGCAGGTTCTCTTCGACGGTCAGGTGCTCAAAACAATGGCGACCCTCCATCACCTGGATCACACCGTTGCGAACCATCTCGGCCGGGTCGGTGGCATGCACGTCCTTGCCGCGGTATTTGACCGATCCCTTGGTCACTTCGCCGCGTTCTGAATGCAAAAGGTTGGAAATGGCCTTGAGCGTTGTTGACTTGCCAGCGCCATTGCCGCCCAACAATGCAGTGATGCCACCCTTGGGCACGTTCAGGCTGACGCCCTTGAGAACAAGGATCACGTGATTATAGATCACTTCGATATTGTTGACCTCAAGCAGAATATCGGCCTGCACTTCGGCGGTTTTGGCAGTATCGAGCATAACGGG
>JGI24025J20009_10001092_pt1 | contig 20771 bp, 21 predicted proteins | sample Cruoilmetagenom3_FD_20009 | JGI IMG/M metagenome (IMG submission 20009) | reverse complement strand
CCGCTCCTTGTCGACTACGGCCACCCTCAACCCCGACACCGCCCCGAATCATAGAAAGACGACGATATTTAAGGAATGAGAGGCAGCTGAGGCCCGCTTCATAGCATGTACCTATAGCCCTTCTCGGGCGGGACGACGTGATCGAAGAACCTCTTGAACAGCTGCGGGTTCTCGGTATGGACGGGGAAGACCCTCTCAGGGTTCATGGTCCTGATGGCTCTGGTCAGCTCCTTCCGACTCATGTGGCCCGAGGCGTGGAGCTGGTGGTAGCGGAGGCGGAAGTGGTCTAGCCAGTTGTGCATCACCCTGTCCTCGATGTCGTCCTCGGTGAAGGGCTCGCTCATGCTGTAGATGAAGTGGCTCCCCGGCTCGGGGCGGATGTCGATGAGTTCCGTGAGGCAGTTGAAGTCGAGGTCCACGATGAACTCGGTCGGACGGCGGCGGACATCCTCCGCCTTCACCATCTTTTCGAGGAACGGCCTCTCCCACAGGTAGTAGTCCTTCTCCGTGTACTCGCCGCTCCTCTTCCGCCTGTAGTAGACAGAGATGGCGTCGTCCGTCATCGGGTTGGGGAGGTCGAGGTGCTCATCCTCCACCAGCTTCCAGAGCAGGTAAGCGGTCTTCGGCGTGACGATGATCCTCCTACCGCAGGCCCCCGCCGCCGTGTAGAATGTGCGGAACCGATCCATGTCCCTGCCGTTGTGGGTGTAGAGGACCCCCCTCCCCTCCCCGTTGGCCTCCTCGATGACCCGCTTCACGCCCGCGAGCACCTGCGCCTCGGAGAGGTTCTTCCGCCGCTCCCTCATCGTCATCCTCGTCCCCTCAGAAACCAGGGCGATGGGCTCCGCTTCCCTTGCCGCCTCAAGGAACTCCGCCGTCATCTCGTGCTTCGGTCCGTGGGCTCGGATGTCACCGGTGTAGACGACGGCTCCGGCTGAGGTGTGGATGATGAAGCCGTAGGCACCTGGTATGGAGTGGTCGACGTGGATCGGCTCGACCTCGATGGGGCCGACCTTGATCCGGTCGCCGGTGCGGAAGGTATGGTACTCGTGCTTCCCGTAGTTGGTGAAGCCGCTCGTCTCCTCAGCCGCCTCGAGGAAGAGCTTCGTCCCCGACCCGCACCAGATTGGGATGGAGGGGTCGAGGAAGCCAATGTGGCCGACGTGGTCGAAGTGGGCGTGGCTGAGGAAGACGGCATCAAACCGGGGTTCCTCGTATCTGATACCCGTGTTGGCGAGGAGGCGCTCGGCGTAGAGCCCCTTCAGCCTCGGCAGGAGGTTGAACTCGAAGTAGTCGCCTAGGCCGTTCTGGTTCCTGGGCTTAAGCCAGCCCGTGTAGTAGTCACAGCCCATGGTGAACGACTGGCCGAAGTCGAACCAGACGCGGACACCCTCGTCCTCTAGTAGGACCTTGTTGCCGCCGATCTCGCCGACGCCGCCGAAGAACCGGAGCGAAGTCATACACGCGCCCTCGTCATCCCTATGGCCTTCGATCATATTTACGATTTGAGGCATCCATCGGGCATTCCCCGAGAACATTATATCAAGCCGTCCTCATGGTATGGTGAACGAACATGTTCGCTCCACGGGCCGTCGCCGTCGTAGGCTTCAAGGACGCTGGTAAGACCAGGGTAGTCGAGGCGCTGGTGGGGGAGCTCACCCGCCGCGGGCTCAGGGTGGGGACCCTCAAGCACGCTCCGCGCGATCGTCTCCTGGACACGCCCGGGAAGGACACCGCGCGCCACAGGGAGGCTGGATCGGTGGCATCCGCCATCCTGACCTCGGAGGGCGCGGCGGTCTTCCTCAACCACCCCCTCAGCGTGGCGGAGGCCGTCACGGGGCTTGGCCCCGTTGACATCGTCATCATGGAGGGCTTCAAGTCTCTCGACACCGTCGCTAGGATCGTGGTCCCCAGAACCGCCGAGGAGGTTGAGAAGCTCGCGAACGGCCTGGAGATCGCGGTCTCTGGCCCCTCTGTGGAGGAGGTGTCTGACCTAGATGTGCCATTCGTCCCCCTCACCAGCGTCGGGGAGCTCGCCGACATCGTCGAGACGAGGGGCTTCCCCCTGCTTCCGGGCCTGAACTGCGGGGGATGTGGCTACGATGGCTGCGGAGGCCTGGCCCGTGCCATATTGGCGGGCGAGGCGAAGGTGGAGAGGTGCGTCAACTACTCCGCCGGGGCCGTCCGCCTGAGGGTGGATGGGCGGGCTGTGGCGCTGAACCCCTTCGTGCAGGAGGTTTTGAGGAACATGATACTCGGGATGGTCCGAGCGCTGAAGGGGATTGAGGAGCCGGGCAGGGTTGAGCTCGCTCTCGAGGCGGGAGGCGAAGAGGATGGCTGAGGCTCTGGAGGTATGCGTCGATAGCAACGAGGCGTCGGCGAGGCGGGACATCGTCAACTACCTCCGGCTGGCCGGCTGTCAGGTCGAGGTGAGGCGGCTGTCGGTATGCGACTACATCGTCTCGGACCGCTGCGGCGTCGAGCGGAAGGAGGTCAGGGACTTCGCGGCCAGCATCAGGGACGGACGGCTCTTCAGACAGGTGAAGGATATCGCCGCCGCCTACGACAGGCCCGTCCTCGTGCTGGAGGGACGGCTCAGCCGCGTCTTCAGGCGGTCCCGGATGAGGCCCGCGTCGGTCTACGGCGCCATGGCGAGCCTCGCCCTCGACTACGGATTCGCCATCATCCCGACGGAGGACCCGGATTCGACGGCGGTGTTGATCCAGCGGCTCGCCTACCGGGAGCAGGCCGCCGAGAGCCGCCCCCTCCAGCTCAGGAGCGTCAGGCGGGAGATGCCGCCCCAGAAGCAGCAGCTGTTCCTGCTATCAGGGCTGCCCAACATCGGTACGACCCTCGGGGAGGAGCTGCTCCGTCACTTCGACACTCCCTACAGGGTCTTCGAGGAGATCGTCGGAGCCGAGATCGCTGTCTCCAAGAGCGGGAAGACGAAGCGGCTGAACGGACCCTTAGCCGAAGTGAAAGGCGTAGGTCCCGTTATCGTGGAGAACGCCCAGAAACTACTTAAACAGTCCTTCAATGAGCTATGTAACTTGACCTAGAGCTGTAGAAGATAACCTAAATGCTTTAATCTTCAGCACTCCGTCCATTTGTTGGTGTGGGCCCGTAGCCGAGTGGATAAGGCACCGGCCTCCGGAGCCGGAGATCGTGGGTTCGAGTCCCTCCGGGCCCGCCAACGACGTGATCGAGATGCGGAACCCCCTAGCACGGCTCAGAGATGAGTGCCTGCGACTGCTAGATGCGGCTTTGGCCAAAGCCTATCCAGACGTAGAGGCCTCTAAGCCCAAGTTCTCCCAGCCCCCCAGCCCAGGAATGGGGGAGCTATCAACGCCGATCTGCTTTCAGCTAGCGAGGGTGGTCAGGTCAAGGCCAGTTGAGATCGCCAAGCGGATCGTGGAGCAGATCGACGCGGGCTCCTCCAGCCTGGTGGATTCGGCTGAGGCCTTGAACGGCTACATCAACTTCCACGCCGACACCAATAGCTTCGCGAGGCTCGTCCTGGAGACCGCGGCGGAGGAGGCCGGCGAATACGGATTCATCAAGGCGGAGAGGCCCGAGAGGGTGATGGTGGAGCACACCAGCGCCAACCCAAACGGGCCGATCCACGTCGGCAACGCCCGTAACTCGATCCTCGGAGACGCCCTGGCGGAGATGCTGAGGCACAGGGGCCACGCCGTCGAGATCCACTTCTACGTGGACGACATGGGCAGGCAGGTGGCGATGGCGACATACGGCTGGAGGCTCATCGGCATGCCGGAGCCCGAGGGGAGGCCGGACCTCTGGGTCGGGACGATATACGCATCGGTGAACGTCCTCAAGGAGATCAAGCGGCTGAAGGGGGAGCTGAGCGCCGCCAGGGCTACAGGTGACGACGGAAAGGTCCGCGAGATCAACGAGGAGATCAGTCGCTACGCCGCGGCCGCACAGGAGCTTAGGGAGCGGAACGCTGCCATCTTCGATGCCCTCACGGATAAGATCGAGGCCGATCCCGACCCGAACGCGAGCATCACGAGGCTGAACACGGAGTACGAGCGGGAGCAGCCCAAGGCGAAGGGGGATGTCCGCAGGCTCGTCGATCGCTGCCTAAGGGGATTCGAGGACGCGCTGGGCGAGATCGGGATACGCTTCGACTCCTGGGACTACGAGAGCGATCTCGTCTGGAGCGGGGCCGTCGATGAGGCGGTCGAGGCGCTGAAGGCAACCCCCTACACCTCCTACGAGGAAAGAGCGCTCACCCTCGACTGCGAGGCGATCGCCCGCGACATGGACCTGAAGGGACGGTTTGGCCTCAACCCCGGGTATGAGGTGCCGCCGCTGGTCCTCATCAGGGCCGACGGGACGACCCTATACACGACGAGGGACATCGCCTACTCCCTCTGGAAGTTCAAGCGCGTCGGCCGCGTCGTCAACGTCATCGGCTACGAGCAGAGCCTCGCGCAGATCCAGCTGAGGATCGCCCTCGCCGCCCTCGGCAAGGTCGAGCTGGCAGACAGGCAGACCCACTTCGCCTACGAGTTCGTGAGGCTGCCGGACGTGAAGATGAGCGGCCGCCTGGGCAGGTACGTGACGCTGATCGAGGTCCTCGACCGGTCCGTCTCCCTCGCCTACGAAGAGGTGACGAAGCGGTCGCCGCACCTCCCCGAGGCTCAGAGGAGAGAGATCGCCAGGATGGTGGGCCACGGCGCCGTGAAGTACGCGCTCCTCAGCGTCGATCCCATGAAGGTCATCATCTTCGACTGGGGGAAGGCGCTCAACTTCGAGATGAACAGCGCCCCCTTCATCCAGTACAGCCACGCCAGGGCCTGCAACATCCTCGTACGGGCCGGGGAGCGTCCAGAGGCGGAGTACGGGCTCCTCAGGGGCCGGCGTGAGCGGAGCCTGGTGATGATGGTGGCCCGGTTCCCAGAGGTCTTTGAGGGAGCCGTCTCCGATCTGAAGCCCGCCGATATCTCGGCCTACGCGAACGCCCTCGCCAACAGTTTCAACAGCTTCTACGCCGCCCTCCCCGTCATCAAGGCCGGGCCGCCGGGGTTGGCAGGCGCGAGGCTGATGCTCGTGGATGCGGTGAGGATCGTCCTCAGGAACGCCCTCTCGCTGCTGGGTATTGAGGCGCCGGAGAGGATGTGAGGCATCGTGGAGCAGGGTTCCCCGGATCGGACGGCGTCATGGCTCGTTCAGTTTAAATATCTGATCGCCGTCGAGGTAACCTGATGGCAAACCAGACGGGCTTGTGGAAGCTGCGCCTCTCGATGGCAGGGACGGCAACCGTCATCATAGGGGTCTCGACCCTCGGCTTCGCGATGTTCATGTCGCTCCTCGGCACCTTCAACCCTGTCTCCCTCATCGCGCTCGTCGCCGCCTTCAACATCGCCCAGTGGCTCTTCGCCCCCTACCTCATCAACGCGATCTACGGCGTGCGGCCGCTCAAGGAGGGGGAGAACCCCGATCTCCACCGCATCGTGGAGGACCTCTCGCAGCGGTCCGGCATCAGGACGCCGAAGATCATGCTCTCCAGCATATCGATCCCCAACGCCTTCGCCTACGGTTCCCCGCTGACCGGGCCCAGGGTGGCGGTGACGCGGGGGCTGCTCAGGGAGCTGGAGCCCGAGCAGGTTGAGGCGGTCATCGGTCACGAGTTCGGCCATCTGCGGCACCGCGATGTCCAGATCATGATGTTCGTCTCCTTCCTCCCCTCTCTCTTCTACATGCTCGCCCGTTCGATGCTCTTCTCGGGCTACTACGGCGGCAGGGACCGACGCGACTCCGGAGGCCTCGCCCTCGTTGGCAGCGCCTCGATGCTCATCTACTTCTTCCTCCTGATGTTCACCCTGAGCCTAAGCCGGCTGAGGGAGTACTACGCGGACCAGCACAGCGCCTCTGTGGTCGACGATGGCGCCCGAAAGCTCTCCGAGGCCCTGGCGAAGATATCGTCCTCGACTTGGAGGATACAGAAGGCGTCGCGGCAGCGGATGAACCTGAGCGGCTTCAAGACGCTCTTCATCGCCGACCCGGACAGGGCCGGACAGGATACCTCCGATCTCTACCAGGCCAGGCATGGGGGACCCGACGAGGAGCTCGTGAGGAACATCCTCAGGCGCAGGGTCACCAGGTTCGACAGGTTCATGGAGCTATTCTCGACCCACCCGAACATCGTGAAGCGCCTACGAGCCCTAAAGTCCTAGACGCGAGACAGCAACCCTCGCAGCGACTCGAAGTCCTCCTCCAGCACCCACTCCAGGCCTCTGACATAGAGGGCGGCGGCGGGGTGATACAGTGGGAAGAGGACGACCCGCCCCCATGGGGATTCGACCTCGAACTGCTTGCCGTGGACTTGGCCGATGGGAGCCGGCGTCAGCCCGAACCGCCTCATGAGATGGCCGATGGCGGAGTTGCCCATGGGCGCGACGATCCTAGGCTGGATGATCTCCAGCTGCTCCTCTAGATGCGGCGCGCACGCCCTGATCTCCTCAGGCAGGGGCCGCCTGTTGTTCGGCGGGCGGCACTTCAAGATGTTACCGATGTAGACCTCCCCGCGTTCGAGTCCAATGTGATGTAGGAGGTTGTCGAGGAACCGCCCAGCGGCCCCGACGAAGGGGCGCCCCGTCTCGTCCTCCCGCCTGCCTGGCGCCTCCCCGATGAGGGACACCGCCGCATCCAGGTCCCCCTCGCCGATGACTGGGTTCCTCCGTCCATCGCAGAGGCCACATCGCCGGCAGTTTAGAACCTCCTCCGTCAGCCTCCTCATCCGTTCGGTTTTCGAGTTCAGGGTCAAGGCGGGTCAGTTGAGGTTGTGCGCTCCATGATATAATGGTTAACGGTCGGCTTCCGCCCAACCTAATATCATTTCGCTGGAAGCATAATATTTCGATATTACATCCAGGTTCGAAAAGATCATCCATATTCCTTACGATTTTTGAACCGCCCAGTCAAGATCAGCAGCGAGAAGGAGAGCGGAATAACTTGTCGGATGAACCCTCCATCAGGACAAAGACCGATGTCCTCGACCTCATCATCAGCTTCCTCATGGAGCACGAGAGGCGGATGGACCAGACGTTGCAGAGGCTTGAGGGGATCGTTGAGACGCTCTCGAGGGGAGCCCGCCCCATCGACCAACCCCTGGCACCGCGGCATCCCCGCTTGGGTCAAGCCAATGCCTTCACGCTCACCATCAACAATCCAAACGACTTCGAGGATATGAGATCCCTCAAGATCGAGTGGGGAGAAAAAAGGGAGACCGGTAATGAGGATGGGGTCGTCAGGAAGATCGAGCGCCCTGTCGGAAAAGACTGAGCGCCCTTTTATAAATTCGAATCGCCCAAAAACAGTCAGTATCCAACTACGTTGGGTGTTGTTTGGGGACGATCTTCCTTGATGATTAGGAGTACGAGAACTACTGGGATGAGCTAGGTGGGGTAAGGGAGCCATAGTCCCCGACCTCACCAGGGACGAGACGGCGCGCGCGAGGAACGCTAGAGGGCCAACGCCGGGCTCTTGGGTTCAATACATTTTTATGTAGCGCTACAGAAAGGTGTAGAGATTGCCGTGCGCAGGGATGTCCTCATCATCAAGGATCCGGAGGTAGCGAAGCTCTTCGCCGACGAGACCCGCCGGAAGATACTGCACATCCTCAGGCACCACGATCTATCGACCGCGGACCTGGCGAGGGTGCATCAGCAAGAGCTACTCCAGCATCATCCACCACCTGAACCTGCTGAGGGAGGCTGGGCTCGTTGAGGAGAGGCGGGTGGAGAAGAGGGGAAACCTCCTCCAGACCTACTACCGGAGCACGGCGAAGAGGTTTATCATCTCCTACTCCCTCAGCGAAGCCCTCAACGAGGATGGGGATACCCTCACGTGGCAGGAGGACTTGCTTCAGAACACGATGGAGGCACTTGAGGCCTTCGGCATCGACGTACCAGAGGGTGAGAGAGACAGGGCTCTGGATCTCACCCGCGCCTTCTTCCTACGGGATCAGAAGGCCTTCGAGGAGACCATCGAGCAGCAGCTGAAATCGGCTAGCTCGGGGAGGTGGGGCCATCACCGGGTCGTCCGACTCCTCACCCGGATCAAGCTCTCGGAGGACCCGGAGTACGTCCGAGTAGTCAGAGACCTAAGGAGGCTGTTGAAGTCCTCCGCCGAAAGTGAGGGGAGGGGAGATCACTGATGCACACATCGGATCCAGGGAGTACGCGGAGAAAGCGGGGGGGAAGAGGGTTCATGCGCGTACTGAGGTACATAACCCGGTTCTGGCAGCTGAAGGCGATCCTCATCCTCGTCGTGTTCACCACGATCCTGGATATAGTCACGCCGGCCATCATAGGGAGTATCATCGACATCGTCGAGGCCGTTGCCAAGGGCGAGACGTTCACCGCCGGGAAGGGCATGGGGCAGCTAGTCTACTGGATCCTGAATCCTCTGGCGACCTGGGTCTCGAATGCCTTCAACGTTGAACTGCACATCGCTATCCTCGGCGTCTTCTCCCTCTCCCTCGTAGTGGTGGCCTCGACGACGGGGTTCTTCACCTATCTCCAGAGGTACGCCTCCAGCTACATCTCCCAGATGGCGACCTTCCATCTCCGCAGTGACCTCTACAACTCGCTCCTGGACCAGTCATTCAGCTTCTACGACAGGCAGAGGACGGGGCAGCTGATGTCGAGGGCGACGAGTGACATTAACCAGGTCGGGCGCGTCTACAACTTCGGGCTGAGGATGATCGTCTCCTCCATCCTGCTCGCGATATTGGTCGTGTACTCCCTCTTCTCCATCGATGTCTCCCTTGCCATCCTCTCCCTCGTCCTGCTTCCCTTCACGATGTACACGGTCCGCAGGTTCGCTCAGAAGATCCATCCCCTCTGGACAACGATGAGACAGCAGTTCGGCGACATAACCTCGGCGCTGCAGGAGAACATAATGGGAATACGCGTCGTAAGGGGCTTCGCCATGGAGGCGTACGAGGAGCAAAAGTTCGCCAAGGGGTGCGAAACCTACTTCGATACCAACGTCGAGGCCGGGAGGATACGCGCTTTCCACCTTCCCCTCGCCACCCTGATAACCTCCCTCGGCAGCGTCCTCATCATCTGGTACGGCGGTAACCAGGTCATCAGTGGAGCCCTCACGGTCGGCAGCCTCGTCGCCTTCTACTTCTACGTTGCCCGCCTCAGCCGCCCCATCCGAATGGTGGGCAGGATGACCTCCATGATCCAGCGCGCCATGGCCGCCGCCAACCGCGTCTTCGAGATCATCGACGCCGAGGCGGAGGTCTCGGACCGCGAGGACGCGCACGAGCTGGAAGAGGTCGAGGGTCGAATCGCCTTCGAGGATGTCGGGTTCAGCTACGATGGGGAGAACATGGTGCTCAGGGGCATCAACCTGGAGGCGGAGCCGGGGGAGACCATAGCGATCCTGGGAGCGACGGGCTCTGGGAAGAGCTCCATCATCAACCTCATACCCAGATTCTACGACGTCACCGAGGGGAGGATCACCGTTGACGGGAGGGACATCCGGGATGTCACCATCAAGTCCCTGAGGCGGCACATCGGCATCGTCAGGCAGGACCCCTTCATCTTCGCCACCACAATCAGGGAGAACATAGCCTTCGGCGTTGAGGACGCCAGGATCGAGGACATCAAGGCGGCGGCGGAGAGGGCGAAGATAGCCGATTTCATAGAATTCCTCCCCGACGGCTACGACAACCGGGTGGGGGAGAGGGGCGTGACGGTCTCAGGGGGCCAGAAGCAGAGGCTTGTCATAGCCCGCGCCCTACTGAAGAACCCGAGGATCCTGATCCTGGACGACTCGACGTCGAGCGTGGACACGGGCACGGAGTTCGAGATACAGCGGGCCCTCGCGGAGCTTTTCGAGGACAGGACCACCTTCATCATCACCCAGAGGCTCTCCTCCGTCAGGGATGCCGACTACATCATCGTCCTCGAGGACGGGCGCATCGTGGAGGAGGGCACCCACGAGGAGCTCATGACAGAGGAGGGCATGTACCACCGGCTCTACCAGACCCAAATCGCGGAGGCACGGGGGACGGAGGAGGGATAAACATGGGTATGCGTGGCCACGGCGGACACTGGCGCCGTATGGGGGATGCAGACGATGAGTACGAGAGGCAGGCTTCAGACAGGGAACTCGCTGTCAGGCTGCTCGGGTACGTGCGGAGGCTGAGGAGTAAGGCGATGCTCCTCGGGCTGGCCGTGCTCTCCACGACCCTCCTCAGCCTCATCCCGCCCTACCTGTTCAAGCTGGCCATCAATAGTTACATTGAGGTCCCTGACCCCGGAGGTCTCACCCTGCTGGCTATCGTCTTCGCCGCGGTTTGCGCGGCGACATACCCGGCCCAGTACGTTCACCGGTACCTGATATCGTGGCTCGGGGCTCGGCTCGAGTTCGACTTGAGAATGGACGTGTTCCGCCGCCTTCAGCGGCTGTCCCTTGGGTACTTTGCCCGGAGGGAGGTGGGCAGCATAGTGTCCAGGGCGACGAATGACATCGACAAGATCATCGAGCTCGTGTCGTCCGGGTTGGTCAGCGCTATCTCCGATGTGGTGACCCTCGTGGGCATCGTCGCCATCATGCTCTGGATGAGCCCCCGGCTCTCCCTCATCACCTTCAGCATCATCCCCCTGATGGCCGTCTTCATGTACCTCTGGGGAAGGAAAGTCCGCACCATCTACAGGGAGACCAGACGTACGATAGCCAGTGTCTCCGCCAAGATCGAGGAGAGCGTCAGTGGCATGAAGGAGATCCAGTCCTTCTCCAGGGAGAGTGAGACCCGCCAGGAATTCAGGGATACAAACGTATCCAACATGCAGGCGAACGTACAGGCAGGCCGCGTTATGTCGGCCTTCTGGCCCGTCGTGAGCGTGTTCAGCGCCATCGGAAACTTCCTCGTCCTCTGGTTCGGCGGCCTCGCCGTCATGAGCGGAACCCTGACCACCGGAGTCCTCTTCGCCTTCATGTTATACCTGAACAGGTTCTTTTGGCCCATCCAGGACCTGAGCATGTTCTGGAACCAGGTTCAATCGGCCCTGGCGGCAGCGGAACGGGTCTTCCACATCCTGGACACCGAGGTCGAGGTGGAGGAGACCCCCGACGCCCACAGACTCACCGGGGTGCAGGGAGGAATCACATACGAAGGCCTGACCTTCGGCTACGACCCCAATCAACCGGTGCTCAGGGACATCAACCTGGAGATTGAGCCCAACGTAACCGTCGCCCTCGTCGGCCCCACTGGCGCAGGTAAAACCACGATGGTCAACCTCCTATACAGGTTCTACGACCCCCAGAAAGGCAGGATCACCGTCGACGGTCACGACCTCCGAGACCTGAACATCGAGAGCCTCCGCAGCCGGATGGCCATCGTCCTCCAGGATCCATTCCTCTTCTCTGGCACCGTGAAGGAGAACATCAAATACGGCAACCCCGACGCTGGTGACGGCGACGTCAAAGCCGTCTCCGAGGCCGTCGGCGCTCACGAGTTCATCGAGAAGCTCCCTGAAGGCTACGACACCGAGGTGAGGGAGCGGGGCAGCAGGCTGAGCATGGGCCAGAGGCAGCTCATCTCCCTCGCCAGGGCGCTGCTGGCCGATCCTAGGATCCTGATAATGGATGAGGCGACATCGAGCATCGATGCGTACACCGAGCTCATCATCAAGCAGGCCATGGATAAGGTGCTGAGGGACCGGACCTCCATAGTCATCGCCCACCGCCTCTCGACCGTACGGAACGCCGACCTCATCGTCGTACTGAACGAGGGGGAGATCATCGAGAGGGGCACCCACGCCGAACTCCTGGAAAGGGGAGGCCTCTACAGCCAGCTGTACGAGATGCAGTTCAGATACGAGCCGCCCGAGGAACAAGGTGAAGCTCCCGGCATCGAGGTGGGCTCCCATAAATCATCCAAAGATGGTCCAAGTAGTTCCTGACCACCCCCACTCATTTTCATATAAGTTGCAAAGGGGACAAACAATATCAGCGGAAACCTCCCAATAAGGATCGAGGTATATCCATGCCCGAGGTCGTGAAGCCCAGACCGGCGTTCAAGGTGTGGCTGGAGACGGACGAAGGCTACGTGTTCGGCCCAGGCGTCTACAGCCTGTTGAGGAAGGTGAGGGAGACGGGGACCCTCAAGGAGGCGGCGGGGGCCCTCGGGATGTCCTACAGGTACGCGTGGGGGCTGGTGAGGAAGGCGGAGGAGAGGCTGGGAGAGCCGCTCCTCAAGGCCCACAAGGGAGGGAGGGGCGGAGGGGGCGGAGCAGAGCTGACGGAGGTCGGCCTGCGGTTCCTCGACGAGTTCTCAAGGATCGAGAGGGTCGTCTCCCAGCTGTCGAGGGACGGCGGGTGGTTCAACGAATTCCGGACGAGAAATCGGGTTGAGGGAACCGTCACGGAGATTGCGGCGGACGGAAGCAGGGCGGAGATCACGTTGAGGCTGGGGGAACCGGCACTCCTCAGGATCCGCGTCCCTCNGGAACTGATCGCGGGGAAGGAGATCGTGCGGGGGAACCGGCTGAGGGTGGAGATGACCTCTGCTGTGGACGACCTCACGAAGGAGGGGGGTTGAGGCCCTCATCCGAGCCCGCGCTCCTGCGGACGATCTCCAGATAAGGCGCGTACCTGTGTCTGAGGTCCCGGCCCTTCTCCGTCAGGCTGTAGGTACACCTCTTCGTGGACCCCGATCCCGGCCCCTCCTCCCTCGCGAGGAGCTCCAGGGAGCGGAGCTCCTTTAGGTGATGGTAGACGTTTCTGACATCGCCGTCGTTGATGTAGATGTGGAAGTGGACCTTGAGCGCCCGCCAGATGCCGTAGCCGCAGGGTCTCAGCCCGCACTCGGCGTTGTAGCAGATCACCGCCATTATCTTCATCTTTGTGGAGCCGATCGTTCCCCTCGGTTTGGGCAAGGCAATTCCCGAAAACTTTATAAACGGCAGGTATATATATAATTTACGAATGGGTAAAATACCCTTATTCCATTCTGAATGAGCAAAATTCCAGAATCAGGATCATGAACCAGGTGAAATGGAAGAGATGATGGAGGAACCCAGCGGGATCCGATGCCCTCGATGCGGAAGCGGAGACCTGATCATGGATCCGGAGAGGGGGGAGGAGATCTGCGGCCAATGCGGCCTGGTCATCTCGGAGGGCATGGTGAACCTCGGCCCCGAGTGGAGGGCCTTCACCTCAGCCGAGAGGGATGCGAGGGCGCGTACCGGGGCGGGCGCGTCCTACGCCCTGTACGACAAGGGCCTCTCCACCGGCTTCCGCGGGAGCAGGGACGGCCATGGCAACCGCCTGGATATAGAGACGAGGGCGAGGATGAGGAAGCTCAAGCGATACGACGACCGATCGAAGAGGGATGAGTCGAGGGGGCGTAACCTCAGCATCGCGATGTCAGAGCTCGACAGGCTAGCGGCTGTCCTCCACATCCCTCGCGGCGTCAAGGAGGAGGCGGCCCTCCTCTACCGAAAGGCCCTCGGCCGCGACCTGATAAGGGGGCGCTCGATAGACGCCTTCGTGGCGGCCAGCCTCTACGCCGCGTGCCGCCTCCACAGGGTCCCGAGGCCGCTGAAGAACGTCGCGCGGGCGAGCACCCGCGACTACTCTGAGGTCGCTCGAACCTACAGGCTCCTGCTGCGGGAGCTGAACCTCAAGATGCCCGTAGACGATCCGATGAAGTTCGTCTCGGGCATCGCCTCCAAGCTAAAACTCGGGCAGGGCACGGAACTCCACGCCATCGAGATACTGAGGCGGGCGAGGGAGCGCCAGGGCCTCTCAGGCAAGGACCCACGAGGCATAGCCGCGGCAGCCCTGTACAGGGCATGCGTCGAGAGTGGCGACAGGAGGATCCAGAAGGAGGTGGCGGAGGCGGCCGGCACGACGGAGGTGACGCTGAGGAATCGGCTGAGGGGACTGGAGGACGCCCTCCGCGACGTTGCCACCCTAGGCGAGGAGGGGGGGTTGACATCCCCCATCGCTTCCTGAAGTGAACTCCGGATATGGCCGAATCGATCTACTCGGTCAAGACACTTGGGATTATCACCAAAGGGAAGAAATGGCGTTGAGGCGGCCACCTTTCATCCCCGAGGGTGGCGTTTTCGGCGATCCAGTCGCCCTCCGATAGAAGGATTCTTCTCCACATCGCCCCTTTACAATATTGGTGTCTGGTGTTGAAGAACCCCCTCAAGGAGAAGCTGGGGAGGGGCGAGGCCGTCGTCGGGACCTTCATCGGCCTAGGCCACCCCGATGTCACCGAGCGGCTCTCCCGCCTCGGCTTCGACTGGCTACTGCTGGACGCGGAGCACGGCCCACTGGGCTTCGAGACCCTCCAGCGTATGATGCAGTCGATGAACGGGACGAGCTGCATACCCATCGTGAGGCCACAGTGGAACGATTTCGTTGTCGTGAAGCGGGTCCTCGACATCGGCGCATACGGCGTCCTCATCCCCTGGGTCAACTCGAGGGGGGAGGCAGAGGCGGCCGTGAGGGCATGCAGGTACCCTCCAGAGGGGATAAGGGGCTGGGGACCCCGCAGGGCGGCGATGTTCGATCCGGAGTACTACGCCACGGCGAACGAGGAGGTCCTGGTGGCGGTCCAGATCGAGACCCAGAAGGCCCTCGACAATCTCGACGAGATCCTCTCCGTCGAGGGGATCGACGCCTGCTACATCGGCCCCTGGGACCTCTCGTGCAGCCTCGGGTTCGGCGTTCCCCCGCGGTGGGATGAGCCCCGGTACCTGGAGGCCTTCGACAGGGTGCTGAGGGCGGCTGAGGAGTGGGGGAAGCCCGCGGGGATGTTCGCGAACATCGACAACATAGGCTGGGCCTTAAAGAGGGGCTTCAGGTTCAACACGGTGGACGACGCCGACGCCTTCCTGATCAGGGGCGCTCGGATGGCGCTGGAGAGGGCACGGGGCGGTGAGTGAAACCCCACAGGCTGACCGCATACACCCTTTCCCCGCTCAACGGGCTTAGCGAGCCGACAAGGGCGAACGCTTCCCCAACGTGGTAGATGAGCGCTCTTAATGGAGCCGCTAAGAACTCATCTCTTTAACCTTCAAGGCGAATCAAGTTGAGCGGTGAGTCTCCATAGGATACCGACAATAGGATGATACGGCGATAGTTAGAACCTTCAACAGTCGATGATAGAAATATAAGTTGCAATTTTTATTTACACTATGATGCTGGACCGGAAAGTTGTGGCTGCCATCCTCATCGCGGTAACTTCGAGGGATGTCCTCGTCGATCTTTTTTCACCATATACGCGTAGAAGCTCCAGCAGAAGATTCGGTTGACCAAAGGGAGCTAGGGGTAGTTGGAATCCTTGTGAATCTCGTAAACCTTGAGGGGGGATCAGCGTAGACCTCGTCGAGGAAAGCCCCGTGTCTGTCGAGTGATACCACTTACGCCCGTTTACAACCGAACCGGTTTTTCCCCGACCCTTCATATCCCCTAATGTTCGAGTCCTCCCTCGCCCCTATCCATTTCTCCCTCTATTATGAGATGCCCTCAGACCGTGTTCTTCTACATGAAGCATCAGCAGGTTTCTTATTTCGATTCTCCCATTTTAATTGGATGTGTCATGCCCGGCGAGTATGATATGCGGTACGTGACGCCTACGGTCTGCGGGGCCCTAGGAGTCAGGGCGCCGTCGTCAGCCGAGACCGGGCCGCTGGAGGAGGTTGTCGGGACGATGGGGGTCGTTGATCGCCTGGCGGTGGTCGTCATCGACGCCTTCGGGGCCTCGACGTGGACGGCAGCTAGGCTGGAGGTGCCGACGTTCAACGCGCTGGCGAACCGGCACCTCCTCCATCTCAGGTCTGTGATGCCGACAATCACTCCGGTGAACTTCGCCACGATGCTGACGGGCGCCAGTCCGGACGCGCACCGGATCAGGGACCGGACGGAGAGGCTTGCCCTGGAGACCATCTTCGATGTCCTCCGGGAGCGCGGGAGGGTCTCGGCGACGGCGGCTAGGGCCGTCAGCAGCCTCGGCATCCTTATCTTGCCCTCCGCCGATCGCCCCGGCCTGGCGGAGTCGAACACGGACCGAGAGGTCAGCTCCCTCGCGGTCCAGATGCTGGAGGGGCGCGCCGACCTGCTCTGGGTGCAGCTCCTCGACGTTGATAACGCGGGTCACCTGCACGGGCCCCTGAGCAGCGAGAGCGCCGCCGCGGCACACAGGGCAGATGGCCACCTCAGGGAGATCGCAGAAGGAGCGTACAGGGGAGGATACGCCCTCATGGCCCTGGCGGACCACGGGCAGCACATGGTCGTGAGGGATGACGGGAGCGTAGGGGGGACACACGGCACCGACCTCGAAGAGGACCTCTACGTCCCCTTCGTATGGTGTACCGCCCGTGAGCTGGGACGGGCCCTCGGGCTGTAGCGGGGTCCGAGTCCATGACGATGGTGTGGGCTCACCTTGTCCAGTTCTCCCTCGATCTCGTCCGCGTGGGGTCGTCCTCGATACCGTAAAATACGGGGGTGGGCAGGGCTTCACGGATGTCGTGCGCCATCGTGATCCACGGACCCATCGGGAGCGGCAAGACATGCACCTGCCTGAAGCTGGCGGAGATGGCGCGAGCCGGGGGGATCGCCGTCTCCGGCATCCTCAGCGTACGCGTTCATCAGGACGGGGCGCTCGTCGGCTATGACGGCAGGGACCTCGCCTGCGGTCAGGTCTTCCCCCTCGTCAGGCTGAGGAGCCGGGTTGAGGGATCTGACTGGTTCTCGTTCGACCGTCTGAAGTACGCCTTCTCCGTCCCGGGCTTCGAACGCGCTAACCGCATCCTCGCAAGTTCAGCCGATGGGCTGGGTCGCTCCTCCATCGTCTTCGTGGACGAGTTCGGTAGGCTGGAGAGGGCGGGACAGGGGATCTACACCGGAGCCGAGAGGGTCGCCGAGGCATTGAGGGGCGGGGGTGTCGCCGTCTTTGCGTGCCGCGGAGACCTGGTCGAAGTCGTCGAGGAGGTCCTCCGAGGCGGGACGGAGGCCGTGTTCAGGCACGAGCCAGGCGACGCCGAGGAGCTGTGGCGGAGGGTCCAGGAATTCCTCGGGCGCGCTTGTGAAAGATAGCGTAACACCGCTGTCGAATTGCGATCCTCCCCAGCGGACCTACATGGGCCCTCCTCTCATTCTCGGGAAATTTTTAGGAAAGATTAAAGGGAGCATGTCTATATAATGTGAGGCTTGGGAGAGCTGATTCCGTGGACGATGAGCTTGAGAAGCTGAAGAGGCGAAAGCTGCTAGAGCTCCAGCGTAGGATGATGAGGCAGGAGACGGAGGCGAGAAGGCCGAAGGAGCAGGGCCCCAGGGAGATCCTGGACCGCTACTTCGTTGGCAGGGCTTGGGAGGTCTACAACGCGGCTCGGGCCCAGTTCCCCACGGTTATGCCGAGGATCGAGGAGGTCCTCATCGAGGCGATGAGGGAGGGAAGGATCAGGGAGCAGATCGACGGGGGGAGCCTCTTCTCCTTCCTCAGGCAGATCGGGCTGCCCGTCCGCCTCCGGACGACAATCAGGTTCGAGGAGCACGGCAAGCTGAAGACGCTGGAGCAGAAGATCCGCGAGAACAGGTAGGGTTGTTCTCAATAGGCGGGGATAACTTCTCGGGCTCAACCCCCATGTGAGAACTCTTGACATCAAGTTTCTGAGGAGACAGCAACCGGAATCCCTTCCGCCCCTCAAAGCCGGCTGCCGCCGTCCAATCGTAGCTCCCTCAGTTTCTCCCGTTTAGGGATACCGCTGTCGGCGTTCCATCCCCTTCTCTCGTAGTATTCGTCCAGCATCCCGTTGAGATCCCTTTCCACTCGCTCCTGTTCCATCTCGTCGGTGAAGAAGCTGCAGATGTTGATGCCATAATGAGGATCATCCTGGCCTCGTCATGCTCAGTCCCTACGCCGACCGCCTCTGCACGTCCTTCGATTATGGCGTTGTCCCGCCCCTCCTCGTTATGTTCCTCCATGCATAACAGTTTTCTACGGCTACACCTCAGTAAGGGAGGGCAAAATGCCGAAGGCGGAAAGGATGACCGGAGANGAACCCAGGTCTCAGGACCCGTATGGTAGGTCAATCCACGACATCAGGATCTCCCTGATCCAGCGCTGTAACTTNGAANGCTTCTCCTGCCACGGGGAGGAGGCCAACCCCCACGAAGCAGGTCAGTACCCGACGACGGCAATCAACGATAGGGGGATCATCNAGAAGGGGAGGGCGTGAGGNAGGATGGAGGCGCACATGAGGGATCAGAGGGCGGAGGCGGTCTTCGCCCTGCTCATNACCAGCGACACGAGGAGGCCCGAGACCGACGAGACCGGGAGGACGGCCATCAGCCTCCTGGAGGAGGCTGGTCACAGCGTCGCCGCCTACGTGATCGTGGGGAACGACGTGGCCCGGATAAGGGAGGCCGTGAGGGACTTCCTGAACGACGATCGGATACAGGTCGTCATCACGAGCGGGGGCACGGGCATCGGTCCCAGGGACAGGACGGTGGACGCCGTCGCCCCATTCCTGGAGAAGCGGATGGAGGGCTTCGGGGAGCTGTTCAGGAGGCTCAGCTACGAGGAGATCGGCCACGCGGCCATCCTCAGCCGGGCCACCGCCGGCATCGCAGAGGGGAAGCTGGTCTTCTGCCTGCCGGGGTCTAGGGGAGCGATGGAGCTTGCTCTTACGCGGATCATCATCCCCGCCCTGGGCCACATGCTGTGGGAGGTGAACAGGAGGTGAGGATGCGACCTTTCAAGCGCCTCATCAGCCGGGAGGCGGCGATGGAGATCATCAGTGCGCATATAACGCGCATCGATAGGGTCGAGAGGGTTCGGCTGGAGGAGGCGATGGAGAGGGTGCTGGTCGAGGATACGGCCGCCCGCTTCAACGTACCCCCCTTCGACAGGGCCTCTATGGACGGGTACGCGGTCAGGGCCGAGGACACCTTCGGCGCCTCCGTCTCCTCACCGCGGAGGCTAGGGCTAATCGGCGTCCAGCACGCCGGGGAGCTCTTCGAGGGTGAGGTCCATCCGGGCGAGTGCGTGCAGGTGGCGACGGGGAGCCCGATCCCAGAGGGGAGCGACGCCGTCGTCATGGTCGAGTACACGAGGCTGGACGGCGACGAGGCCGAGGTTCAGAAACCCGCCTACCCCGGCGCCAACATCGCGCCCGAGGGGGAGGATATGAGGGGGGGTGAGACCGCGGTCAGGGGCGGTGAGCTGCTCACGCCGGGGAGGGTCGGTGCCCTCGCCGCCCTCGGGATCGGATCGGTGGCGGTCTACGCGAAGCCAACCGTCGCCGTCATCTCGACGGGGTTGGAGGTGAGACCCCTCGGCAGCCGCCTCGAACCCGGCCAGATATACGACATCAACTCCTACACCCTCTCAGCGGTCATCTCCGGCAACGGCTGTATACCCGTCAGGCACGGGATCGTCCCGGACGACCGCNATGCCATCGAAGCCGCCCTCTGGGAGGCCGTTGGCAGCGACCTCGTCGTCTTCTCGGGTGGGAGCTCGGTCGGGACCCGAGACCTCCTATGTGATGTCATCGAGGGGGCAGGCGAGGTCCTCTTCCACGGGGTGCAGGTGAAGCCGGGGAAGCCGACGCTCTTCGGGGTCGTCGAGGGGACGCCGGTCTTCGGGATGCCCGGCTATCCGACCTCCTGCCTCAGCAACGCCCACCTCTTCCTGGCGCCGGCGCTTAGGATGGCGGCGTGCCTCCCGCCCCGTGAACCGAGGCAGGTGAGGGCGCGGATGGCAGCCCGGGTCGTCTCCGGCTCCGGCAGGGAGCAGTTCCTCACCGTGAGGCTCGAAGGCGGCCTCGCCCACCCGGTCCTCAAGAGGTCCGGTGCCATCACAAGCATGGCCCACGCCGACGGCTACATCGTCCTCCCCGTCAACACCGACACCGTCGAGGAGGGGGAGGTGGTGGTGGTCACCCTCCTCGGTTAGTGTCAATCGCCTTAAAAGTCCAAGAGCGTCATTTGTTCTATGAACCTCGTATGAGTGCAATGGATTTCGAGGTCGGCGAGGACTACGCCCTCAAGCTGGATGCGGAGGACCCTCTGGCCCCGTTCCGCGACCGCTTCTACCAGATCCCCGGCGTCATCTACATGGATGGGAACTCGCTGGGACTGATGTCGAGGGACGCGGAGGGTGCCCTCCTCAGGGTGCTCGACGAGTGGAAGCGCCTCGGGATAAACGGCTGGACCAAGGGGGAGATCCCCTGGGTCTGGTACGGCGAGCGCCTCGGGGCCCTGGAGGTGCCGCTGGTTGGCGCAGAGCCAGAGGAGGTTGTGGTCGCCGGCTCAACGACGGTCAACCTCCACACCCTGGTCGCGACATTCTACAGGCCAGAGGGGAGACGGACCAAGATCCTGGCGGACGAACTCAACTTCCCCAGCGACATCTACGCGCTGGTGGCGCAGATCAGGCTGAGGGGCGGCAACCCCGACCGGGATCTCGTGCTGGTAGAGAGCGGGGACGGCAGGACGATCGACGAGGGCGATATCATTGACGCGATGACAGATGATGTGGCGCTCATCCTGCTGCCGAGCGTCCTCTACCGTAGCGGCCAGCTCCTCGACATGGGGCGGCTGACGACGGCGGCCCGCGACCGAGGCATCCCCATCGGCTTCGACTGCAGCCACTCCGTCGGCGTCGTCCCCCACCGCTTCGACGAATGGGGCGTCGACTTCGCCTTCTGGTGCAACTACAAGTACATGAACGGAGGTCCCGGCGGAACCGCCAGCCTCTACGTCAACCG
>JGI24025J20009_10001089_pt1 | contig 20798 bp, 12 predicted proteins | sample Cruoilmetagenom3_FD_20009 | JGI IMG/M metagenome (IMG submission 20009) | reverse complement strand
GATCCGATACTTTCAAATGATTAGGATCAGTAAAAATCTTCATAATCTTTTGCTGTAGCTCTTTGGGTTCGTCCGCAAGATAAATAGCATTACCCAGGGATTTACTCATTTTTGATTGCCCGTCAATACCCGGCAGCCTGGGCTTCAGCGCCATATTTTTTTAGAATGATTTTTCCAGAATGACCTGAAACTTCCACATGGGTTTTATCCTCCGATTCAGTTATCGTATTGGCCCCCTCACATAGATAACCTCTCAATGTCAACTCGGCAGAAAAATCCTGTTGGGCGATCTCAAGGATCAATTGATCTTCATTCTTAATGATTTTGCGAATCTCGGCGGTCACATAATAGACTAGGATATCATCGTTCAAGTGCCATTCAATGGGCAGGATCGCGCCCTGCCTTGCTGGCAGATGAATGGGGTGGTCTCCAGTCAGGGATTTCTCTTGATAGTACAGGCGGGTGTCAACCGGGTCGTCCTTGTAATTGCTAATGAACAGGAAGCTGCCATTTTCACCTGTACTGATTTGTGCATCAATCCATTCGGTCATTTCAAAGAGGGGAGGACAATCAACAAGGTTTGCAACCTGTTCAAACAAGTCTAATTCTATTAGTGACACAATTGGCATGGAGGCACCGAGCATGATGACCTTGCCTTTGCCCAATGTTTTCATGAATCCTATGGCCTCATTTTTATCATCATGAGCAAAAACTTCACTAAAGTCACCTTTGTACTTTTCAATAAAGGTGACGGGGACATCACGATGGTTGAATACCGTAATATTGCGCCTGGTGAACGGCTTATCATCTTCATCGATTTCGATGGCAAGCGCGTCTTTGAGGACAGTGCATTGATTATGATCAAAATCTTCTACGCACATCCTTCCCCCCAGTACTAATTTTCCACCTTGTTGTACATAACTAACCAACTTTTGTTGGGTCGCAGGATGAGATTGCTTTTCCATCATCACCCATAGAACCGGGTTGGCTTTGACATCGATTTCATCAGAGTCAAGATCAATCACATTGAAGGGGCGGTGTGAAAGGGTTAGACCTCTTGCAAACAGATCAAAAAGAATAGTTTCACGTTGGTGCGTTATGCTTTTTGCTGCGTTTTGAGTAGCCTCAGTGTTGACTTCCGTCATGAAATAGTCCAACTGATAGCCGATGGTGGTCACATGTTCAGGATTGGTCAAGACCAGGTCTTTTCCATAAGAAGCCAATGTATTTGAAAGTTTTGGGTAACGATGGTAATGCTGCCTTAACGAACCATCTGTTCGTATAGGCGATCCCCAGTCGTGACGTTTTACGGGGCTCAGGATGGGATCGTTTTCTCCTGCAACAAAAAGGTAATGATTGATGGCACGCATACCAGAGGATATGCATAGACGTGTGTGCAAATCGTAGAAAGAGGATTGCCTGTTGCTGAAATCAAGGTTCCCGCCGGACTGAAACTCAATTGAAAATAACGGCTGATCTTGATTTTGCAACGCTTTCATTATCTCATTGACCAGGTACAGCTCATGAATGTTCCCTTCGCCAATCAAGCCAGGATAAACATCTGTTGCGCTGATAATCCCCGGCAAACGCATGACATCGATCAACTGTGAAAGCCCGATCGGGAAGGTTTTTCCACCATTGGCAAAACCATGGATGTTGACAACGGGGAGGACATCCATACCATTTGATCGCGCTTCGTCCACCAGAAAGGAGGCATATGCCTGCAAATATGCTCTGTAAAAACGCCTGTATTCTTCTATGATTGCTGCAGAATTTGCACGATCGGGGTCTATGATCCCTTCTCTTAAATAATCCTCTAAACCGTTTTGTGGGTATGATCCTTGAAGATTGTAGTTAGACGATCGGATATAATCTGCAAATTTGTGAATCGTATCGGGATTGATATCAATAATGTTCCTGACCCATTGGATCATACCCATTTCATTATCTAGCTGAACCATGATGATCTTCCCGTTATGTGTGATTTGTCTTGGCGTTATTACCTGGAAGATGGCGTGATACCATTTCTGGACACACGCCAGAAAGTCTGGATGTAAATAGCTGGCGACATTCTGAACTTTATTATCCTGGCTGATAAAAGCAGCTTGAGGATAATTTTCAAAAACCCAGGGGGGGACACCCTCATTGATGGTCTCTGCCATAATATAGGGACCTGGTCGGGCGATGATTAAAAATCCCATTTCTGCTGCCAGGTCAAGGAATCCCTCTAGATTTCTCATGGGATGGCTGTGTCCATCAAAGTCTGACAGGTCCTCTTCTATTTGATGCCACAACCAAGGGATGTAGCTGGCGACAGTATTAAATCCTGCATCTTTTAACAAAGTTAACCGGTGAGGCCAGTCCTCAGGGGGCGTGCGATAATAATGAAATTCGCCAGCCTGGATGAAAACCGGTTCGTTATTTAACCAGAATTGTTTATTCTTTGTGTTGAAGGTGTTCATCATTTCCTTTCTTGGATTTAGAAAAGTTGAGTATCCGTAAAGATTTTTGGATGATAGGGCTATTTGTATAGACATCCCAAATTAATCTTGAGAGGTGATTTTCAATCATGATCATTGAACAGCCTTTGTTGATTCCATAGATTGAACGGCTGAACCAGGGGGGATCATGATCCAGGTTGTAGGAGTCAAAGAACCCGTATTTTCCCCAGGTTTCAGGATGGTATTCATAAAGATGTTGGATCATATTGGTGACGTGATCTGGAATAAAGGGCAGGGAGGCGATCGCGCTGGAGATTGAAATGGTACCATTATGGTGGGGTGTTACTAAACAAGGTAAGCTGCCGCAAACGCTGTATCCCCACGGGCTGTCCCCGCAGCTCAGGCCCCAGCTGTTCGCATGGTATGTCTTGTAGGTTTTTGAATTTTCAGTACAAAAGTGGCGGTTTGCCAAGGCGGCGAGTTTGCTGTTGTTGAACCAATTGATGCCATCCGGATCAATGTAATTCTCGCAATCCAGCCAAGCTTCGCTGAATTGATAGGCAAACAAGTTGCCGCCAGGGTTGACAACGATCGGCTGACCCTCGAAGTAGCCGATATCACGCGAAAAGCCCTGGTATAGATTCTGTGCTAAATCCGGCTCAAGGTAGGGTGCCGCCTGGAAATATATCATCTTTTGTTCAGCCGCCATGTCCCACTGCGAGATGAATCCCGGTCGCCCATTGGTATAATCGCCGTCCTTGTCAGGGTTGTATGCCATTCGGAACAAGGCATTCCCCTCTTCCGTGAAAAATATCATATAACGCCAATCTACCCTTTCCAGTAAGCTTTCCCCCAAATCGCTTATCTCTGCATCATCAAAATACGAGGCTGAAGTAATGACACCGTTCAGACATAAGGCGGTATCGATGGTGGAATATTCACATTCCCGAAAACGTTTTCCATTTATCATATGTACGAAATGGGCAAAAAAGCCGCGGTGGCGGTCAGCATGAGCATTTAGCGTATGCAGGGTTCGCCGGGTAATTTCAAGCGCTTCTTGATAGTCAATGAGACCTCTTTCTGCAGCGATCACCCAGGCTGAAAGAGCAAACCCCACCGATGCGATTGAAGCCCGACCTGGCTTTTTGGTGGTATCGACCGTCAATCCGTAACCTTTGCTTCCTGGATTGCGATTAGTGAAATCATAAAAAAAATCAAAAGAACCTTTTAATTCGGCTTCAAGAATATTGTCAGTGTTCATGAGGGTTGTTTGAACTCTCCGTTGTTAAATATGATTGGTTTTTATTGAGGATTCCCTTGGAATAAATTCAGTTGGGACGCGGTAAGGTTGAAAAGGGCGGCCGTTTTCGATGTAATTTATCAATTGATTTGCCGCTGAAGACCCCCACTCAAAACGAGATGCGCCAACGGTGGATAACGTGGGCTGCATATATCTGGATAGGGGTATGTCGTCAAAACCAACCACGGCGATATCCTCAGGCGCGCGGAGATGGTATTCTTTCATGGCGTTCAAGAGGCCAATCGCCATTTGGTCATTGGCGCACATCACCGCTTCAGGAAGGTCCTTGGTCTCAATCATTGTTTTAGCTGCTTCATAGCCAGATATTTCTGTGAAATTTCCATGATAGACAGGAATCTCCAGGTGATTTTTATCAGCTTCTTTGAGGAAAGTATGCATCCGTTCGGTATTATCGATAGAATCGAGCGCACCTGTAATAAAAGCGATTTTGCGGAGATTTTGATTGTAAAAATGATAGAAGACGTCCTTTGCACCATGCTGGTTGTCAATCAATAATGAACATAGGTGTTTATTGGGGATGTAGCGATCCAGGACAACAATCGGAAATTCTTCTGAAACAAGATTGACGATGGTTTTGTTTTTTATCTTAGAATCAAATATGATAGCAGCATCCACTTCTCGATGAATAAGGAATCTTTGGGTGGTCTTACTTTCCGGACAGACAATAAGTTCATAATCTGTATCGATGACAGCCGCGTGGATGCCTTCCAGAATGTCTTCATAAAAAACCCCACCAAAACGGGTGATGAAAACACCAATGGTATAGGTTTTTCCCGTTTTTAATTTTCGCGCAAAAGGGTTGGGATAATAACTTAATGCTTCAGCCGCTTCAAGTATTCTTTGGCGAGTTTCATCGCTGAGTGACCCCGTCTCATTTAATGCATATGAAGCTGAAGTTATGCTGACATTGGCTCGTTTTGCAACGTCTTTGATGGTTACCATGGCATTTCCTAATTGTTCAATGTAATCTGCAGACGGTCTAAGCCTTTTTGAATATGCTCATTTGGCATGATGATTTTATAAACCATATTATCTTCATCGTTCGCCAGCATTAATAGGGATATTCCTTTACTGATGCCAATAACATCGCTGGCAAACCAATCCTTTCTAAGATTATATGCATCTATAAATCCGTAATTTCCTCTTAATTTTTCATATGAATAATAATTCAACATGGCATCCTTGGCTTCATCAGGCAGAAAAATGATGGAACCAATCGCACCTGATGGGGGAATCGTGTCATCAACAACATGTGCATTATTGTCATACCCTGAAGGTGGCGCACCATATAAGCCGTTATAACCATCTGGGCCCTCGCAAGCGGTCAACCCCCAGGCATACTGCCCCAAGGTTTCATGTTTACTTTCCATAAAGACGGCATAATTATAATGAGCGAGGGAGGCTTCTACTGAATTATCAAACCAGTTCACGCCCTCTTGATCGATAGTATCTCGAAAATCGATCCAGGCATGGCTGTACTGATAAGTAAAAATTGAACCGAACCAGGAATGGATGAATTTTTCACCCTCCTGGAAACTGCCGTAATGTCGGATAAAAGAATAATAGGGCGTTTCATCAACGGGGAAAGTGTCTGACCCGGCAGCCAGGACGTAAAGCATCAATTGCTCAGCATAGAAATCCCAGTGTCCAGAAAACCCTTCCCCTGGGCGGTAAGCCATGTAAAACATATCTCTTGATTCATCGATAAACCAAGGCCAATTAACGCCGTCATAGACGGCATTCGCCTTGGATTGAATTTCTCCGCCGAAGTATTCACCTGCGGAAAGCACACCCATCATCAGGATGGCGGTATCGATGCTTGAAATCTCACTGCGCCAAGCCCGTTCACCATCATCCATGTTCACCCAATGATAATAGAAACCCTCCTCTCGTTCCATTGCAAGGAGGGTGTCAAGGGTTCTGTTCACCCTGTCGTAGACATCTTCGTATGAGGCATATCCTTTTTCAATGCCGATCAAGTAAGCGGTCAACCCAAAACCTACTGAGGCAATGCTGGCGATGCCCTGTGACTCAGGATAGCGATCACGGATCAATCCATATCCTTTACTGTTAATGTCGGTGTTGGCTTGTTCCCAGAAAAAATCAAAACTGCCTTTCATTTCAAACTCGATGACGTCATCGATGCTGAGAGGAACCGATGTGGCTGTTGATGCTGCAAGCGTGGCAACTTCCTCCGTTGATGTGGGGGGGACGGATTCGGCTTCAGTCGTCATCACCGCTGCAGGGATTTCTACTGCTTGGTCAACTGGACTGCTTGTACAAGCCGTCACGAAAAACAATAAAATTAAGCTCTGTAAAAATTTTTTATTCACCGGTGATCCCCGTCCTTTCCACGGATTCAACGAACCACTTCTGCAATACAAAGTACAAAACCAGCAAAGGTAGAATATTTAAGAAGGTACCGCTTAATTTCACAGCTTCGTTGAGTCGATCAAATATGTTAACGGTCCCTGGCGGATAGAGGTTCTCATAAGCCTGAACAAACTTAGAAAGCTGCATGGGTAAGGTTTGGATACCGCCTTCCAAGAAGATGACCGTCAGATAGGTTTCGTTCCAATACCATACCGTAGAGAAGATGATCGAAATGATATAAGCCGGAAGACCTGCCGGGACGGCAATTTTGAAAAATATCTTGAAATCTGATGCACCATCTAATTTTGCTGCTTCTTCCAAGGCCTTTGGTAGGGAGTTGAATGACTGGTAGAAGATCAGGATAAAAATGGCGCTTCTAAACCCCTGACCAAATGTTGCCGGGAGGGCCAGCGCTAAAATGCTTCCCAGTAAACCCAAATTTTTATAAGCTAGCATCTGTGGGAGAACTGTTGTTTGTGCGGGGATGATGAAGGTGGCAAGTATTAGCGCGACCATCAAACCCTTGCCCCAAAACCGATATCGGGACAAGCCGTAGCCAATTAATGAGCAAACCATTGTTTGAATCAAAGAAGGCAGCACGCTGACAATCACTGAATTTAAGAAGGTGCGCGGATAATTTAGGACATGAAAAGCCTTGATGTAATTTCCCGGATAAAATTCGGTTGGGACCCATTGAACCATAGGGTTCAATAAATCTGTTGGGCTTTTCATACTGGTGATAAACATAAATAAAAGTGGGTATAGGTAAACAAACCCAATGGCAATTAGTAGTGAATATAAAAGGATTTTTATAATCAATCCATAATCTGTTCTGCTTCCCAAAAAGAAAGTTTTTAAGTTCGAAAGTGAAATGTTTTTCATATCTATGACCCTTTTAGTTTAATCCCTTTTTCCTGGTCTCATGAGCAAGGCTACTAATCCGATGATTAAGACCAAAACAATAAAAAATAGAAATGACATCGCACTTGAATATCCAATACCGCCGTTAACCGCGTAGGTTTGGCTAAAAATATATTTGACGACCTTGTTCTCTGAAAAATGGGAAAGGGTAACAATGGTGTAAATGGCATTTATTAGGGTTGTCATGGATAGCGATGGGAGGGTGATCTTCCAAAAAGCTTCCCAGGAAGAAGCGCCATCAATGGCGGCGGCTTCGTAGATGCTCTTATCGATTTTCTGCAAGCTTGACAAGTAGATCAGGATTTGTACGCCCGAAAACCATAAGATCAGGATGAATGACGTCAGCAGATAGTCGATGGGGTTTCTCAGCCAGGTGGGAAGGCCGGTTAAAAATTGTGCTAAGGCTGCTGAATCGGACATACCTGGAACTGACGTCGCTCCCTGTGCGGTTAACTCCTGGATCACCGGCCCGCTGGTGATAACAACCGGAAGGAAGAAGATGGTCCGGAAAAATCCTTTCCCCTTGAAATCCAGGTTTAACATCAAGGCGATGATCATTGCGAAGATGATCACAATTGGCACCGACACCAGGGTTTCAATAACATACTCGATTAAGAGTTGAACAAAGGTCGGATCTGTGAGCAACGCTCTGGTATAGTTTGCCCATTGTAAACTGGTTAATCTAATACCTGTGGCGGTTACCGTGACCTGGTTTAAACTGAATCTAAAAGTTTGGATAAGGGGGATTAACTTGAACACCATGAAGCCAATAATCCAAAGAATCACAAAGGAGTAGCCATTAAGCGCTTCCCTCATGCGATAGGTTAGTCTGATCCTTCGTCGAGATTTACTTTTACTCATGGGGTCACCTCCAACAAAAGGGCATCTTTGCCTTCTACCACAACCCCTGCAACTTCATAAGGATTTGTCGTGTAGTTCACAACAATCTGCTTTCCATTATCATATGATGTTGCAACGACGCCTTGGGCGATCACATCACGGGCAACAATCGTTTGACCCTTTACTGGCGCAAGAAGTTTGTTCAACCATTGATAGCTTTGCTCCAAATCCTGCTGCCATTGATCAATTGAGGACGTATAAATCCAGCTTGATTGCGTGTTCAGAATTTTTGCTGTGACTTCGTGTGTCAGGAAGAAAGCCGGATAAACGCCAAAATCTGAATGGCGAAGCAGGTCGACTTCTATATCAGATGAAAAGTTCAATACAGCGCCATAATATGGTACATAGCCAGCCAGCACTATTTCCAGGAAGGGGACAGTATCTGTCGTATATAAATAACCGCTGGATGAAATAGGCATATCATAATAAGCGCTCATGAATTTGTAAAGGTAATCATTGGGCATATAAAAGGCTGTATCACCCGAGTCTTCAGAAAACAATGCCCGGTAATTGGCGATCATTTCCTCCCGGTTTACAACATTACCTCCCTTGAAATCACTATAAAGGGTTGAACCAATACTATCTAGAGCCAAGCCAGCTTCCAATTCAGAAAAGACGTCCTCGCTCAGGGAATTATAGAGCTCTTCGGTAGCGGCAAAATTTAGATAATAATTGACTTTATTCCGGTTGTATCCCCTGATGTTTGAATTGGTGATGGACATTGCAAGATCATAGCGTGGTGAGTATCCTTTTTCATCGATCAAAGCAGCCTGTGGATCGAGATACAGGTAGAATCTACCGCCGCCTGAATGGATACCCTCCAAAAGCGATCTTACTGCCTCCTTATCACCAAGATCGGCATCTAATTTTAACTTCTTAGGCGGCATGGTAGAAGCACCCAACCGCTGCCACCCATAATAAACAACATCAACGTTCCTCACGACAAGGCTTTCCAGTATTCGTTTCATTTGTTCAACGGTGGTCATGGGGATCAACCTGTTCCAGAAAAGCACTTTTTCCTTTTCACCGCCTAAAAATTCGAGTTTGACCCCTATGCTCGTATTTTGATCTGGTATCTTTTCTAGTTCACCCTTATCCAGAAGGTATTGTTGATAACTCTTGGCCATCCCAACATAATCACTATCATCCCCGGTGATAAACCGATACCGCATTTTCACATCAAACTGGTTGGTCACCCGCTGAATGGTCGTCACACCTGCGCCTGACCGGTTCGTTGCCTGGAAATAACTTTCATTGTAAATAAAGATGTTGTACAGAAAATTAAAGTTGGTGATGATCCCGGCAGGGTGAACCTGGAGTTCACTATATGCGGCACCCTCTTCCACAACTGTGATAAAGCCATTCTGTTTATATCCGTGGATCATGCCGAAAACAGGGATCGAGAGTTTAAAGGGGCGGTTTATGGTTGGATCGTAGGGCAGTGAGGCAAGCATTCCCAGGTCAGATCCATAATATCTTCCATAAAACATGTTCTTTGCTTTTGTGCTCTCGCTGAAACGTATCAGGCTGCCTGAGCCATCGGGAATAAACATATAACCCGGCACATTGTCATATCTTGTGTGACCAAAGAAAGGAAAAACATAAACAATGCCAAGCTTAAATTCCTCGTTCTCCTGTTTGATTGATTCAAAGGGGATTTCAACACTGACGCCGTCCGCCTCGAGGGTGACTCTGAGCATCATGGTGATAGATGGATCAAGAAAAGCCACTTCAGCCTCAAAACCATTGTCAGTAATCGTCATGTCGATGGTGTGTTCAGAATTGGTGATAGAAGCGCGTTCACTAATGGCTTTCAAGTCTAAATAGTCTATGCTGATACCGCTTTGAGCAAAGGCTGTCCAGGTTTGATTCAGCCGATCGTCTTCTTCCTTCTGATCCAGGTTTGAGTGCCAGACATAACCACTACGTTTGTCAACCACCTTGATCGCCAGGCTGTCCGGGTTGGCATACAAGACAAAGTTTTCATTCTCAGCCAGCTGCATAAATGAATCTGGGATCTCCTGGTAGTTTTGCCAGTCATCATTAAATTCATCAGGCTGGGTGTATTGATTGGTAGCGATCTCCGCCTGTGCAGGTGGTTTTGCATTCAAGGCATCGATAGGCGCAACCAGGAGAATGAGTGTAATTAAAATTAGCAAGAAGATTTTTCGTTTATTAGCCACGCAATCTCACCTCCTGCAAAATCGCAGATATAAAGTCAAATAACTGACCAAACAGGACGTACAGAATATATCCAACGAGTACGAAGAGTGCCATTGTAAACAGCGTTAGCACCACGTTTTTAACCGTTTCTTTAAAAGTATAGTTATGTATCTCCGAAACCATGACGAACAGCATGATCCCGACCCAAGCCCACATCAGGTTGGTCAGTAATGAATGAATAAATATTTCATTAAAGGTCAGGATTCTGGAAAGCAAGGCAATCGGGAGGGCAAACAAAGCAAAGGGGAACAGGCTGTATGCGCTGCCAATCACGACATCTTTGACCCTGCCTTCTCCATCGCTGATCGTTGAAATCAAATAATTGGATACATTCCAAAGGGTGAACAGGACAAGGATATAGATGATTTCATTGGCGAAATTGATATCCCCCGGATCCGTAAAGGCATTAAAAGGAAATCCTGTGAAATAGAGGGATAAAATCCGCATGACGATCACCCAAATATAAAGCATGACAGCAAAAAGTAGGCTTCCGCGCAAATCTTTCTTGATGTAATAGTAGCTATCCGCTGGTTTTTTGATGAATCTGAACATGAATACAAGATCGTCTACAATCTTGTATTTTTGCAAACCCTTGAACCAGTTTCGAATGGGGTCAAACCATTTGTTCTTTCTTTCATAACGGGTAATAACTGCTGACGCGACCCAGAGACCAATACCCCACAAAATCACCTTGGATAATTGTTCTTGGAGAACCGTGTTGCGTAATTCCCAAAATGCTTGTGAATAACCGCCTCTATCCTCTGCATATTTATAAGCCTCAAGGGCTTGTAAGAAGTCTCTTTCCTTGTAATGGGCATCTGCGATAGCTTGATAAGCCATGATAAAAGAGCCGTTGTAATCAAGGACATCATCGAAATAGGGCTTTGCTTCCTGATAAAACCCATCCATATAAAGACCAACGCCGGTATGTACTTTTTCTGCAAATGCTGTTGTCGTATAAATGACAATAGCGTTCTTTTCTTTATCCAGTATGTAAATATTATCTTCGAATCGAGAAATTGCCGTGGGATTCCTGAGCGTACCCATGCGCTGGTCGCCTTTGTCCTGTGCGCCAAAGACAAACAACAACGTCCCACTGGAATCATATTCATAAATTTGTCCATTGGCGTCAACTGCAATTACCAGTCCCTGATCACTGATATCGATATCCCTGAATGTCGATGAGCCATGAGAATCGGGAAAAATATTCTTGCCAGCAACGGTGAACTTCCTGATGCTTTTTTCTCCAGAGGTGCCAGCTGTGATGGTATAGACCATTGATTGATTATCAATGGCAAGGTTGGTCGGTGATGCAGCCACATTCCTAATGAACTGGTTAAGTTGTTCTTCAGATAAGAACAATCTTTGCACAATCATTTTGAAGGACATTGTCGCTGTATTCGCGCCAAAATAGCCAATAAAATTGCCATGGGTATTCACCTGCACAATACCATTGACGGAACTCTCACTGATGACATAAAGGTTTTTGCGAGCATCTACGGCGATTTTTCTCGGGAGGAATTGATTATTTTTCCCAAATAAAGGTTCGGGTGGACGACCAAACTGGTTTACCAGGTTTCCATCCTGATCTAAAATCACAATGGTGTTACTTTTGGCGTCTGCAATGTACATAAAGCCATCTTCATCGATGAACAATCCTGTGGGGCTCTCAAGGATGTCATTCCCATAGGTCTCTATAACCTCGAAATCCTTAAGTTTCACAATCTGGCCATTGCCTGTATCTGCGATGTAAAGATAACCTTCAGGGGTGATCACCATATCTTCGGCAGCATTGATTGGCAAATCAATTTCAGCCATTGGCTGGTANGCATCTTGGGTCATAAATAGCTGACCGCCCGGCCCCATCGCCCAGGTGGTATANGGTGATTCGGCGCTCACCAGGCTNGTGGTCANTGCGGANGTTATTAAAATGAGGATNATCAGAACGGTTTTTTTCATCACTTCAACCCCGAATGTGACATTGTACTCATCACCTGGCTTTGTANGAAAATGAAAATAATTAAATTTGGNAGGAACATAATTAAAGATGCNGCGGCNGAAATCCCCTGCCCAGCTACCGCATTTGCCCCCGACGCCGTTGAAGTAAGTGTGGTCAGGTAGAAGGCAAAGGTTTTCAAGCTTTCTTTATTAATAAAAAGGGTTGATATGGCTGCATTATTCCAGGTTGCTTGGAAGGTCAGGATCGCGATGGTCGCGATTGCCGGCTTAATCATCGGCATAATGATCAGATAATAGATCTGCCAATCGTTTGCGCCATCCAACTTAGCAGCCTCAATTAGCTCATCGGGAAGGCTGTCTACAAATTGTTTGATCAAGAACAATCCCACTGGCATTGCCAGCCCTGGAAGGATGTGGACCCAAAATGTATCGATCAAACCCAATCTTTCAATGATCAAAAAGCGAGGGATAGTTACAGCAATTGGCACGAACATCAAAGCAATGGTGTTGATCTCAAATAGAAGTTTTTTGAGTTTAAATTGCTTTTTAGAAAGCGCATAAGCTGCTGTAGTCGATACGAGGATGGATGCAATAACGGTGACAAGTGTAATGACGATGCTGTTAAATAAGTAACGGCTGACTGGGATACCAGAACCAGACATCTTCGAGAATAAATCCGTGAAATTCTTAAAGGTCGGGTTGATTACAAAAAACCTTGGCGGGTATGCAAACAATTCATCGGGGGGCTTAAATGCACTTGAAAATATGAATATGATCGGCAGCAGCAGGAAGATAACCAGCGGCAGAAGGATGATGTAAAACTTGATCTGGCTGGGGTGGTACCCTTTAGGGTTCACACGCTTATTCTGAATGCTGAATTGCCGACGTTTTCTTTTCTTCTTGTTAATTATTGCCATATAAGCCTCTAATCATTCGCGAACAACCTGGTTGCTAAGCGGGAAAAGCCGTATGCCATCAGCAGAAGGACAACTGAAACCGCTGCTGCATATCCCATTTCATAACGTAAGAACCCAAAGTCTTCGATATGATTAACAATCAATTGCCCGGCATATTGCGGCGTCGGATTACCTCCGGACAAAATTACGCCAATAGCGCCTGCCTGGAATGTGCCCACGATGGCCATCACTGCGCCAAACAGCATTTGTGGTTTCATAGAAGGGATAGTGATGTAATAGATCTCCTGGAAGCGGGTGTGAATGCCATCCAGGTAGCCTGCCTCATAAAGCTCTGGATTGACCTCTAAAATGCCGGCTAGCATCGCCAGAAAGCCAACGCCCATGCTTCCCCACAGGGTCACCACAATCATGATGGTCATCAAGTATTGCGGTGATTGCAGCCATTGGATAGGTTCCTGGATGATATTTAAATTTGTGAGAAAGCTATTTAAATAACCAGTCTGGTCTCCGCTGAACAAGGTTTTCCAGACGGCAGCCATAGCCACGCCCGATGTCATTGACGGTGAATACAGGATTAATGCGAGAACCGTACGGGGTTTTAAGGGGAGCTGAGCCAGGATCCAGGCGAGCATAAAAGATAAAACATATCCCCCCGGTCCCACAAGCACAGAAAATTGAATGGTGTTCGGCAGCACATACCTCATAAATATGTCATCCTGTGTTAATAGGACAACATAATTCTTTAACCCAATAAAATCGGGGAATTGGATCGAATCAAAGTTTGTAAAAGATAAGATCATTGCCACCAGTACGGGAATCACAATGAATACAATGAACATGAGTGCATACATTGAAATGAAAATATATGCATTTCCCTCTTTGGTTCGCCATTTATCAAATCTTGTTATGCGATCAGTTGTTGTATTAGTTGTCATTTTCCATCCACCTTTTTACTGTTTCAATGGTTGGAATCTTAAATTCCATGACCTTTTCACCATTTTGCATAAATCCCAACTCTTCCATCTTCCTTGTGATTTCTCGATTGATGATCACGATCGAATTATCAATAGCTACCCTGGTATTCACCCCGTCAAATACAATTTTATTCCAGACATTGCTTAATTCTCGCTCTTGCATATAACTGCCTGGCAGCTTGACAGGCTCTTGCAGCCATTCCCATTGTTCTAGAATGACAGCTTTATGCTCTTCGGATATTGGCAGGTATTGGAAAGCTTCAACATTAGCGGAGTTCCATAAATAGGTAATGCCATAGTTCATGATGAGCTGCTGTTGAAAATCAACTTGTGTTTCTGTGGACATCCACCACTTCATAAACGCCCAGGCTTGATCGGGGTGATTTGTTTCTGCAAACATGATACTAGCCTGTGCGGAGCCTGTGGCATACCTTAATTCCCTGCCGTCCTCTAAAACTGTGGCTGGATAGAGATCAATGGACCACAACCCATTGATCTCAGGGGCAGCGGTTAGGAGTTTTATGTAAGTTTCGAAGTTAGAAACACCGATGGGTAGGCTGCCATAGCGGAAACTATCATAGAAGCTGGAAGTGGTTAGCGGCATGCCGTAGATCGTAAAGCTTTCAGCCATAAATTTTATGGCTTCAATCGCCTCTTCACTGTCCAATCCAGTGGAAAAGCCATCATCGCTGTACAGCTTGGCGTCGTGATTAAATAAATAGGGTGCGGTCACCAGGTAACCTTTGGTCCCACTGCCGCTTGACAGGGGTGAATTGAAGTTTAAACCGTACCGCTGCAGCTCCGGCAATATTTCTATAACCTCACTCCAAGTATGAGGTATCGGTATCTCCAGGGAGTTCATGATATCTTCACGGTAATAGGTCACCCAGAAATCCTGTGTTTCTGGTATCGCATAGACAGAATCATTGATGATGTAATGAAGAAAGGCGCCAGGAGAGTAAATCGATATAAAAGAATCAAAATCGTGGAAAGAACGTAAATCATAAAGTGTGTTACGGATCGCCAATTCATAGGGTATGTTTGTGCTGACCCCCAGGGCAACATCCGGTTCAATATCAGCGGCATTGGCTAATACTAACTTTGATTCATCCGGCATGATGGATAGTTTTACCTGTATACCCGTTTCTTTGGTAAAGGTCTCATCGACAAGCGATTGGATCAAATCGACATACTGCCGTGGGCGGTTGACCCAAACTTCAATTTCATTCTCGTCAGCGCCAATCGTTTGGTATTTATTTGGTCTGAAAGAATCGATGAAACGTTTAAGACCTTCCCTGAAGGACTCAGTGAAGGGAATTTCGATCTCCTCAGGCATTTGATCTGGAGAGTGGATAAAAATTTTATCTAATGCTAACGGTTGATTTTGCAGGGAAGGTAGAACGTTTCCAAGCAGTTGTGATGCCGAGCCCGAACCTTCTGAAAACCGATTCATCCGGGATGGTATCTTGTCAGGATCTTCCGCTAACTCCCTGATATTATCAATTGCCATCTGGTAGGTCAGAATCTCTTCTGATCCACCGGTTTGATTGATTTCCATCAGGATGTCCATATCCACCTGTAGGTCATCAGCGATGGCGATTAACTGCTCTTTGATATCCGGGATATATTCTGTGATTTCCCATTCTTTATAGATGTCAACCTGATTCCCGGTTAGCTTCTTGATTTCCAATGATAGGGTATTGATATCTTCCAGGACTTTTTTAATTTTCTCAATTGCGTAATGGTAAGGTGAATTGTTGGCTTGAATGCCTAAGGTATTCTTTCCCTTCTTGAGATAAATTTTATACGGTTCCTCCCCGCCAAGGGTTTTGTTTTCCCAATCAGTCGAATATCCAAAAGGCACTTCATGAAACTCGTCGAAAAGCACCTCGCCATTGATCAAGATCCTTCGAAACACCGTGAAATTATTTTTTATATTCTGCAATTCGCGTAATGTGATTAAATAATAGCCATCTTGGGGGACTGAAAATTCATAATACAGGGTGCCCCCACTGGTCTGCCAACTTTCACCTCCGATTGTGTTCAGTAAAAGATTGTAGGTGTCATAGGGCGTGACGTCTAAACCGCGATCATTGATAGGGCGAATCGCGGTGTCATTTTTGTAAGTTGGGAATTCTGCTTCCATTTCGATCAAGACACCGGAGGATTCCTCCGGGGAGTTGCTTTCCAGGTAGTGTGCGTAATTTGGGGGTGATGAAAATTCGGAAAAATAGATGCTTCCTAAATACAAGGTTTCTTCGGTTAACTTAAAAGTAAATTCATGTTTTCCCTGGTTGAGTTCCAATTGGAGAGGGTATTTTTGACTGTGATTGATATCCCATAAGACCATATTCGACCATTTGATCAGTCTTTCGTGACGAATCAACGCATCGTTGCCATATCTGTCCTTGGGGAACACGTCGGCAGTATTTTGATAAAAGAGCGGGAAAACAATCCTGCGCATATCAGGTAAAAGGAATTTTCCATCAACCATGAGCTGTCCTTCGGGGGCGTTGATAAAGGATTCGGGCGCTGCTATATCAAAAGAAAGTGTGTATTCACCAGCCTTTTCTATTTCCACAACGAAGGTAAGGCTCGCACCTTTTTCTAAAAAAATACTCGGTTTTTCATATAAATTAGAAATCTCATCATTCCTAATTGGAAAATCAAAAGCCGTTGCCTGAATTTCAATTTGACCGCTTGCCCTATTCTTAACCACGGTTTGGCTTGCCTGAGGCCCTGGCTCTGGCGAGGGATGTGCAATGACTATTGTGGCAGATGTGCCCGTGATTATTGATGCCAAAACCAGCAGGGATATGAATATTCGGAGGAAATTATTTGGTTTGATGGACATAATATTGCCTTGTCATGCTACATAAAAGGAAAGGGCACTGTCTTAATTGACAGTGCCCTGTACTTCATGTTTTATTGTTCCATTGCAGCTCGTGCTTCTTCAATTATGTTGTTGGCGAATTCTTCCAATTGCGCTGAGTAGTCTTCGTATTTATAGGTGCCCTCGTTGGCATAATTGAACATGTACCACATGTTGACATCTTGTTCATCACCGATATCAATACCAGGTTTGCCTTCCCAGCGGGCATTGATATACCCGGGAACGATCTTAGCCAGCGATTCAACCATGCTGTTATCCAGATTGTCCAAAGCCTCCAGGATGCCCGGCTTATCCACAAACTCCCGATAAGCTTCAATAGATTCATCATCAATTGAGATGGGCATCTTTGGTGCAGAGCCCATTTCTCGAGCCAATTCAACTTCCTTCATCCAGGCTTCTTTTGAGAATGAAAGCCATTTTGCAAAGTTATAGGCTTCATCCATGTTTTCTGCTGTTTGTGAAACACCGACAACATCGAATACAACAGCTTGGTTCCCGCCAGGGACACCGACGAAATCCCAGTTGAAGGCAGCATTTTGAATATAGCCAGGCACAGACCAGGATGCATCCCAGCGGAGGCCGACTTCTTGGTTGAGGAATAACTCCCAGGGACCAGTGGATGCGAAGTTAGCCATCTGTTCTTCAGTTAATCCCTGCCAGGTATATGGCTTCATCTCACCCGTTTTGGCGATTGCTTCTTTAAATTCCGGGGCGTTGTAATTCATCTTTTCCCCATCATAGCTGAACCAACGCAGGTCAGGATTGAGTGCATTGGCATACCAGCCCGTCACCCATTCCTGCTCATCCAGGCCAAGGATGCCCTGATCGATGTTGTTCAAATCCTTGACTGCAGCTTCCCATTCTTCAATTGTGAAACCATATACTGGCGCATCCAGGTTCGCTGCTTCATACAGGTCTTGATTGACAAAATAGCCCATAACAAACTGGGCTGAAGGCAACCCCATGACCTGGCCGTTATAAGTGAAACTGTCTTTTAGTATTTGCGGCACATCGTCCCAATCGGGGTCTGCGGCAACGTAATCTGTAAGATCAGCCATCCACCCGTTTTGAACGTAGAGAGGAACGTCGTTTGCCATAAAGACATCGGGGAGCTCACCTTTTGCAGCATAAGCGGTCAGCAGCGCTTCCCATCCGCCTTCGCCTGACATGTCTACAACTTCGATGGTCACGTGGGGATTCAGATCCATGTATGCCTGATTGAGCTGCCAGAAGATATTATTTTCTTCTTCTGTGCCTAAGTTCCAGGCTGCATATCGGATCACAACAGGCGTCTGGGGTTCCTCAGTAGGTTCCTCAGTCGGTTCCGGCGTGGGTTCTTCTTCTGTAGGTTCCTCAGTCGGTTCCGGCGTGGGTTCTTCTTCTGTAGGTTCCTCAGCCGGTTGTGTGCAGCCGAAAAGACCAAAGATCAATACAACTGTGATCAACAAAGTGATCGGTTTCATATATTTCTTCATTTTTTTCTCCTCATCATTTTTAAGCGATTGATTGTGTAAGATTTTGTGCAGGCTTTATTTTTATTTATAGTTACCTCCTTTCACTATGAGTCTTATGCTTTGGTCCCATTTCTATCCCATGATGATTTCAACAAAATGCTTCTTGCCGTCATTAAATTCCGGGATGATCTGTCCCTTGTGAAGGTTTCCATCAACAATCATAGATTTCACCCCTGTGTTCACTCGCTCGGGATTCTTCACGATGATTTCGTAGTGTGCATTGCGGAACTTGCGACTCACGGAAAAACCTTCCCACCCGGATGGGATGGAAGGATCGACTAACAGACCCTCCTCCTGAGGGCGGATACCTAAGATCCAATGGGTTGCTACCCGGTGGAGCCACTGCGCTGAGCCTGTATACCACGTCCAACCACCCCGTCCAAAATATTCGGAAAGCGGGCCGTCAATATTTCCAGGCGTCACATAAGGTTCTGCCATGTATGTCTCAATATCGTCGCTTCGATTGGGTGGGCAAATTCGCCGATAGGCTTCGTATGCCAGCTGCGGCTGATCAACAAGGGTATATGCCCAAACGGACCAGGCAGCGGCATGGGTGTAAACTCCCCCATTTTCTCTCAATCCTGGTGCATAGCGAGTGACATACCCAATATCAGGACGTGGTTTTGTGAATGCCGGAAAATTGAGGAGGGTTCCATATTTATTTAATAGATATTTTGTGACCGATTCCATCGCCAGCTTGGCTCGCTGATCATCAGAGATACCGCTGATGACAGCCCAATTATTCGGCATGAGAAATATCTTCCCCTCGGCATTCTCTTTTGAGCCCAATAAGGAACCCTGATCGGTGGTTGCCTGCAGGTACCATTCACCATCCCAGCCATATCGGTTTAAGGCTTCTTTCAGACTGTCGCGAACATCACGGCATTTGTCGGCGAAACCCTGATCGTCACGCGTCTCTGCCAGGGGGATAAAATTTACCAGGATCATATATAAGAATTCCGCTACCCAAAAACTCTCTCCACGCAGCAGCGTGCCTACGGCGTTTAATCCGTCATTCCAATCATGATCTCCCATCAAGGGAATGCCCCTGGGAGAAAAGAGTGAGAATGATCTTTGTATGGCACGTTTGCAGTGATCATAGAAGCTCTCAGCGGGTGCATTCAGATAAGGTACCTGTTCATCTAAAATACTTGTGTCATTTGTTTCTTTAAGGTAGGCGTCAAGAATAAAGGGTAACCAGAGAAAGTCATCCGAGCAATTAGATCGCGGACCGCCACCCCTAATGGAAAACCACCAGTGCTGAACATCCCCTTCTATAAATTGATGCTTTGCATGCATCAGTAATTGTTTTCGAGTCAGATCGGGATCACTGGAAAGGAAGATCAGGCTGTCTTGAAGCTGGTCACGGAAACCATAACCGGCTGATACCTGGTACATTGCGGATTTGCCCCATAATCGGCAGGAAATAGACTGGTATTTCAACCAGGTGTTTGTCATGAAATTTAGGGCATCATCCGGGGTTTGTACTTGCTCCGGCTCGATAAAGTGCGACCAAAAGTTCTTTACCTCCTGCAGAGTCTGTTTACTTTGATCAATGGATAGATAACGTTCGATCAATTGGTCCACATCCTCGTTGTCATCTTCAGCGACGCCCAGGGAGAAAACAATGACTTTGCTCTCGTGGGGATGTAGAGTCGTTTCCACTTGAAGGGCAGCAATGGCGTCTGTGAACCTGCCGCATCTACCGGCTAAGGTAGGTTCAACCATCGCTCTTGGTTTGTCATCATTTTGGTATAACCCAATAAAGGACTCTTTGTCACAATCAAAAGATTTCAAAGGTTCACTTACTGCCATGAATGCGGTATAAGGCCAATTAGAATTATTGTGTCGTCCATGCTCATCGGGGAAGCCCCAAATATATTTCCGGGCGAGTACAGCGTGCTTTTTATTATCTACAAATGTATCAATGAATAATTTATGAAATTCCCTGTGTTCATCAGGAGAAAAACCCAACAGCCATTCAACATACGACGTAACATCAAGGTGCCTGGTCTGGCCACTTTCGTTGGATAAGGTTAATTGGAATAATTCAACTGGATCTTGGGGTGACACAAAAACGATCAACTCGCTTTTGATCTGGTGAACCTGCTGGATGAATTTTGAATAGCCTATCCCGTGAACGACCTTGAATTGATCGTATTTTTCCATCACAGGCTTATGGGTTGCAGACCAATATTGATTTGTCTCCAGGTCACGGATATAGAAATATTTTCCCCAATTGTCCTTGACAAGGTCCTGGAATGAACGGGTGATCCGATTTTGTCCGGCGTTCCCACGCCAGCTGAAACCGGACCCATTTTGAGAGATCAACATCCCATAATCCCCATTACTGATAATGTTT
>JGI24025J20009_10001088_pt1 | contig 20803 bp, 17 predicted proteins | sample Cruoilmetagenom3_FD_20009 | JGI IMG/M metagenome (IMG submission 20009) | reverse complement strand
GATGCTTTAAAAGACGATGCTCCTGTAATTGCTTTTGGAAAAGGATGTTGGTTTGCTCTAGGAGAAATGGCTACATCTGGTGCTTCTGCTTTAGGAATTGATTGGACATGTTCTGCTAGAAACGCTCGTTATTTAACAGGAGGAAACATCACACTACAAGGTAATTTTGATCCAACTAGATTATTCTCTCCTCCTTCTGAAATTAAAAAAATGGTGCATCAAATGATTAACGATTTTGGAAAAGATAAATATATTGTAAATTTAGGTCATGGTATTTTACCAAACATTCCTCTAGATAACGCCAAAGCATTTATAGATGCTGTAAAAGAATACAAAGTATAATAAATGACTTTTTCAACCGAAACATTTACACTTGAAGCTCTTAAACCTGAAGACGCTTCGAACCTAAGTGGGTTAATGATTTCTAATGGCAAAAGTTTTCAGGAATATTTACCTAAAACCTTAGCGCAAAATCTGTCTGAAACTGATTCTAGTATTTATATCTCTAATAAAAACAAAGCCTTAATAAACAGAACTGAATTTACCCATGCTATTAAGGATATTGAAACAAATAAAATTGCTGGATTAATCATTTTAAAAAATATTGATTATCAAATAAAACAAGGAGAGTTTGCTTATTGTGTTGGTAATAAGTTTTCAGGCAAGGGTTGGGTAACTCAAAGTATTCAGGCTTTTACCAAATTTGCCTTTCAAGAACTTGATTTAAAAAGTCTGCAAATTATTATTCATAAAACAAACATTAGCAGTATAAATGTCGCTGAGCGTTGTGGTTTTAAATGGTCCAAAACGCTTGTAAATGCTTTTACACCATCTGGAAAAAATTCGGTTGACATGGAACTTTACGAATTACATGATGAAAAATAAATTCTACCAATACATACAAGATTTACAAGATTCTATAACTTCAAAACTTGAATCTGTTGATGGAAAGGCAAAATTTCAAGAAGACATTTGGATTCGACCAGAAGGTGGTGGAGGAAAAACTCGAGTCGTTGAAAATGGCGAGGTTTTCGAAAAAGGAGGCGTTAATATTTCTGCTGTTCATGGAGAACTCCCTGAAACCATGCGTAATCATTTTGGTGTTAAAGACGCTCAGTTTTTTGCTTGTGGCTTGAGTTTGGTTTTACATCCTAAAAACCCAATGGTTCCAACTGTTCATGCTAATTGGCGTTATTTTGAAATGTATAATCAAAAAGGTGAAATTGTGGATCAATGGTTTGGTGGAGGACAAGATTTAACACCTTATTATTTATTTGAAGAAGATGTCAAACATTTTCATCAAACTTGTAAAACAGCTTGCAACCGTCATAATGACGATTTCTACAAAAATTACAAAGCAAAATGTGATGCGTATTTTTACAATTCACATAGAAATGAAGCTCGAGGCATAGGAGGTTTATTCTTTGATTACTGCAAAGCAACAGAAGATATGTCAATGGAAAATTGGTTTCATTTTGTAACAGAAGTAGGTAATAGCTTTCTGGAAGCTTATGTTCCAATAGTAGAAAAACGTAAAGAATTACCTTATACAGAAGCACAACGTACTTGGCAAGAAATCCGTCGTGGACGCTATGTGGAATTTAATTTAGTGCATGATAAAGGAACTCTTTTTGGGCTCAACACAAACGGAAGAATTGAAAGCATTTTAATGAGTTTACCTCCACATGTACAATGGGTTTATAATCATCATCCAGATGCTGGAAGTGAGGAAGAAAAATTATTAAGTGTCTTAAAACAACCATTAGATTGGGTTTAAAGTTAAGGTGATTTACTTATAACTTTTTACTAATACTTATAACTTGAAAACATGTATCCAATAAGAAGAAATAGAAGATTAAGAACCAACGAAGCCATTCGCTCTTTAGTTCGTGAAACCATTATCTCTCCAACCGATTTTTTAGTACCACTATTTGTAGTTGAAGGAAAAGGTATTAAAGAAGAAATTGCTTCTATGCCTAATTACTATCGCTATAGTTTAGACTTATTAGAAAAAGAAGTCAAAGACCTTTGGAAACTAGGTTTAAAATCTGTGTTGTTATTTGTAAAAGTGTCTGATAAACTAAAAGACAACACTGGAAAAGAAGCATTGAATTCAAAAGGATTGATGCAACGTGCCATTATAACGGTAAAAAATGCATGTCCAGATATGTTGGTTATGACAGATGTTGCATTAGATCCTTATTCTATTTATGGACATGATGGCATTGTGGAAAATGGCTTGATTCTTAATGATGAAACAGCAGATGTTTTAGCAGAAATGAGTATCTCTCATGCCAAATCTGGAGCAGATTTTGTAGCACCAAGCGATATGATGGATGGCAGAATTTTAAGCATTCGTGAAGCTTTGGAAGACGAAGGGTTTATAAATACTGGAATAATGAGTTATTCGGCAAAATATGCATCGGCTTTTTATGGGCCTTTTCGCGATGCGCTAGATTCTGCTCCTGTAGATTTAAAAAATATTCCTAAAGACAAAAAAACATATCAAATGGATTATGCCAACCGATTTGAAGCCATTCGAGAAACCGAAATGGATATCGACGAAGGTGCAGATATCGTCATGGTAAAACCTGGTTTGTGTTACTTGGATATTGTTCGTGAAATTAAAAATGAAGTAGATGTGCCAGTTGCTGTCTATCAGGTTTCTGGAGAATATGCCATGCTTAAGGCTGCTGCAGAAAAAGGTTGGTTAGACCACGATGCAGTGATGATGGAACAAATAACAGCTATCAAACGTGCTGGAGCAGATATTATAGCAAGTTACTTTGCTAAGGATATTGTAAAATTGATTTCGTAATTTAGCAGGAAACAAAAAACAAGCTAATGAGCACACTCATTTTTTGGGCCACTATTTCTATTTTCTTTTCATTTTTATGCTCTATTCTAGAAGCTGTCTTATTAAGTGTCACTACTACCTTTATTAATGTAAAAAAGCAAGAAGGTAAAGAATACGCTGAAACTTTAGAAAACTTAAAAAAAGATGTCGACCAACCTTTAATTGCCATACTTACTCTAAACACGATTGCGCATACATTAGGAGCTATGATGGTTGGTATTGAAGCTGAAAAATTACCTTTTAAAGTGGAAATTTTTGGCATTAATACTGTTGGTATTGTTTCAGCCATTATGACTTTACTTATATTAATAATCTCAGAAATAATTCCAAAAACTATTGGTGCTTCATACTGGAAATCCTTAGCTAACTTCACCTCAAAAGCATTATTGGTTTTAATTTTCCCTTTGAAATGGACAGGGATTTTATGGCTTTTACGCCTGAGTACTAAGCTTATTGGAGGCAGTGCTCATGGAAGTGTTTTAAGTAGAGAAGGTTTTATTGTAATGACAGATATGGCTCATGAAGAAGGCGTGTTTCTGGAAAATGAAAGCAAGGTTATTAAAAACCTCTTAACGTTTAAAAATGTACAGGCAAAAGATGTCATGACTCCACGAACAGTCATGAAAACTGAAAACGAGAGTACGACTGTTGAAGACTTCTTTAATAGAAATTTAAACCTACGTTTTTCTAGAGTTCCTATTTTTGTAGATACTGAAGATAACATAAAAGGACTTGTTTTAAAAGATGATATTTTCAAGGAAATGGCATTAAATAATGGNACGAAAAAACTATCAGAATTAAAACGAAATATTATTATTGTTAGTCGCAAATTACCAATTCCTNTTTTATTTGAAAAACTAGTTGAAAGCAGAAATCATATGGCATTAGTCGTTGACGAATATGGTTCTGTTAGCGGTTTAGTAACCATGGAAGATGTTATTGAAACCTTATTAGGGTTAGAGATTATGGATGAAAGTGATAATGTTTCAGATTTACAATTACAAGCACGTAAAAGTTGGGAAGCACGTGCTAAAAAATTAGGTATTTTTGAAAATCCTGAACCTGAAGAATAATGGAAACCTGCTTTATTAAAACACCTTTAGGAATTGCTAAAATAGATGGAGATGAACTTGGGATTCAAGCCGTTTCTGTTTTAAATACCGAAGAAAAAATTACAGATATTATTCCGTTAGAACTCGAAGATTGTGTCATGCAATTAAACGAATATTTTGCTGGTAAACGCAAGCAATTCGACTTAAAATTAAATCCTCAAGGCACAGATTTTCAGAAAATGATTTGGGATGCTCTCTTGACTATACCTTATGGAAAAAACCTTTCTTATTTAGATCTTTCAAAAAAAATTGGCAATGTAAAAGCCATTCGTGCTGTAGCAAATGCTAATGGCAAAAATCCACTTTGGATTATTGTGCCATGCCACAGAGTTATTGGTAGCGATGGCAGTTTAATTGGTTATGCTGGCGGTTTGAATAGAAAACAATGGTTGTTAGAACATGAAAGCCCATACAAACAACAATCTTTATTTTAATTATCAAGCTTCCTAAACAGGAAACTTATAAATTAATTCCATATATTTAATTAACTCAAAAAAAGACATATGAAATTTCTAAAAAAACTCCTTAAATGGGTTGTTATTCTCTTTGGATTATTAATTATTATACTCTATATAACTGATACAGATTATTTAATTAAAGCCGTTAGAACTATTTATGCAAAAGGTCATAGCACTGCATATTTAGAGGATTACAAAGAGTTTGACAATCAAATAATTGAAGCAGGAACGCCACAACCATGGGCAAATCATATAAATTATAATTCGGTTATAGAAACTGAAAGATTGCTTAAAGCGAATACTGATTTTGGTACAATTGCATATGTAATTATAAAAAACGATAGTATTTGGTTCGAAAATTATTACGATGGTTTTAATAAAGATTCAAAAACCAACTCTTTTTCTATGGCAAAAAGTTATGTGTCTGGACTCATGGGAAAAGCTATAGAAGATGGTTATATTAAAAATTTAGACCAACCTGTTGGCGATTTCTTTCCTGAATTTAGCGAAGGTTTAGCTGCTAAAATGACTGTTGGNGATTTATCTACAATGAGCTCTGGAACCAATTGGGATGAAGCTTATTATTCGCCATTATCTATTACAACACGTGCTTATTTTGATGATAATTTAGAAAAAGTAATTCTCGGATTAAAAGTAGTAGATGAACCTGGACAAGCGTTCAAGTATGCAAGTGGTGACACACAATTATTAGCTATGGTCATTGAAAAGGCAACTGGTAAAAAAATATACGATTACCTAACAGAAACGTTTTGGAAACCGCTTGGCTCTGAAAATTCTACACTTTGGCAAGTAGATAGTGAAGATCATGATTTGGTAAAAGCATACTGCTGTATTGCAAGTAACGCCAAAGATTTCGCGCGTTTTGGAAAGCTTTATAAAGACCATGGAAAATGGAACGGAAAACAAATTTTAGATTCTACTTTTATAGCAAAATCAATTACACCTCGATTCAGTCCAGAATATGGCTATGGTTGGTGGTTAAGTAAAAAGGGAGACAAATCATTTTTTATGATGCGTGGTCATTTAGGTCAATATGTTATTGTAGAGCCTAATGATAATATTATCATTGTGCGTTTAGGTCATCAAAAATCAGCAGATGCTGGCATTGGTATGTTTTCTGAAGACATTAATATTTATGTTGAAGAAGCTTATAAAATGTTAGAAAAATGATTACAAAACTAAATCTTGAAAACCTCTTATTTCTGGACATTGAAACTGTTCCAGAAACTCGGTACTTCTCTGATTTAGATGAAACCAAACAAGCTCTTTGGGAACACAAAACTCAATACCAAAGAAAAGACGAATTTACAGCAGAAGAATTCTATGATAGAGCAGGGATTTGGGCTGAATTTGGAAAAATAGTCTGTATTTCAGTTGGATATTTTACATTTCAAGGAGATGTTAGAACATTTAGAGTCACCTCATTTTATGGCGAAGAAATTAAGATACTAAAAGATTTTAAAAATCTTCTTATTTCTCATTTTAGTCAGACTAAACATTTATTATGCGCTCATAATGGTAAAGAATTCGATTTTCCATTTATAGCAAGACGCATGATTATTCATAATATCGAATTGCCATATAAACTTAATTTATTTGGAAAAAAACCTTGGGAAGTGCCTCATCTAGACACCCTAGAACTCTGGAAATTTGGAGATTACAAACATTATACATCATTAAAATTGTTAACTAATATTTTAGGGATACCATCTCCAAAAGATGATATTGATGGTAGTGAAGTGTGTCGCGTGTATTACGAAGAAAACCAAATAGACAGGATTATTACTTATTGTGAAAAAGACACCATTGCTGTAGCACAAATTTTCTTAAGACTTCGTGGAGACGAGTTGCTTCATGATAATGAGATCATTCATATTTAATGTAGATCCTAAAGAGTTTTATTAGAGAATAGATGTTTCTATCAGTCGTGTATTCAATAATATTAAATTGAAGGTTCAAAATATTAATTATATTTGAACAATATATTTTTTTCTTATGGTTTTAAACATTTTTATCGGCTTAGTTGTTATCGGAATTACAATTATAATTCAAGGTTATGGCACTAAATTTTGGATACATCATATTATGACTAATTATGCCGACAAACCCTTAGTTGGTTTTGATCAAAGAACCATAAGGCTGCTTGTATATAGTGCATTGTTCTTGTTGTCTTTAAATTTTCTAGAAGCTCTTCTATGGGGATTTACCTATTATATTTTACCAGGAATTACAGAATTTCAAGATCTAGAAAAAGCTATTTATTTTTCATTAGTTACTTTTACCACTCTTGGATATGGGGAAATTACTATAAGTTCTCCTAGTAGAATTTTATCGGGCTTTGAAGCTATGAATGGAGTTTTATTATTAGGTTGGACTACAGCAATGATGTTTTCTGTATTACAACTTGTGATGAAAGAAACACTTAAAGTAAAGAAGAAAAAATAATATGGCAGCAGACCAAAAAAAAACATTTAAAGAAGAATCAAAAGAAGTTCCTCAAATTGAGACACCAGTAATCGAAGAAAAAAAGAGTCCCATAAAACTCATCTCTCGAATTGTATTATTAATTTCGGTATTGTTTTTTGTATGGTATCTTCTTTCCGAAAGACATACTCCTTACACAGATCAAGCAAGAATTAAAGGTTTAGTAACACCTATAACCTCAAGAGTTTCGGGAAATATAATCGATATTAGAATTCAGCTACATAGTCAAGTTAAAACTGGAGATACTTTATTTCAAATAGACCCAGTACCTTATGAAATTGCCGTTTTAAAAGCAGAAGCTAATATTGATAATACAACACAGTCTGTAGCAGCAAGTACGTCTTCTGTTAAATCTGCTGCTGGTAGATTAGGAGTTGCCAAAGCACAATTAGATAGAGCTCAAAGAAACTGGAATAGAGTTGAAAGAGTCATGCAAGAAAATGCAGGAGCACTTTCTGAAAATGATAAAGATCAATCTGAAACGGCTTTATTAACTGCTACGGAACAGGTTGCTTCTGCAGAGGCTAACCTAGATCGTGCCAAACAATCGCTTGGTGATTCTGGCCCTGACAATCCGAAAATTAGGGCAGCAATAAAAGATTTGGAAAAAGCACAGTTAGATTTAGCCTTTACAACTATTATTGCTTCTACAGATGGTGTTATTGAAAGTTATGATCTTAATCTTGGATATTTTGCTTCAGCTGGACAACCCTTAACGACATTAATTTCACAAACAGATGTATGGATTCAAGCAGATTTAAAAGAAAACAATTTGTCCTTAATGAATATTGGAGATCCAGTAAAATTTACATTAGATATTGATCCTGGAAAAATATACGAAGGTACCGTTCGCAGCATGGGATTCGGTGTTGCTACCAATAAACCTAACAAAGGTGGTTTGCCAAATATTGATAATAAATCAGGATGGTTAAGAGATCCACAAAGATTTCCTATTATCATTGGATTGAATAACACCGATGAAAGTTTTAAAAAGAAAATTAGACTTGGAGGGCAAGCAGATATTGTAGTATATACAGGATCTAATGGATTACTCAATGTTTTAGCATCTTTAAGAATTAGATTTAATTCATGGTTATCTTATGTTAGGTAACACTTTAAAAAGTAAAGTTTCCAAATACGATTGGGAGATATCCATTCCAGTGGTTCGTTATGTAGTAGGTATCAGTTTTATTTTATTAGTATCTTCATTAATGGGATACCCTTTAGCCTACCTGACTACAGTACTTGCATTAGGGATATATTGCACCAGGAGCAAAACCCCTTACCTTAAAACAAGGTTTCAATTTTATATTAGTTTTAATTCTTATCAACTTAATTACTTTTGCATTTAGCTCCTTTTTTAAAGATTACCCTTTAGTATTTATGCCTCTTTTGTGTTTGGGTGTATTGTGGATCTATTACACAAACAAATTACCTCAAATGGTAAAATTATTTGCAATCGTAAGTGTCTTTTTAATTCCTCTTATGTCATTAGAGCCAACAGGTGTGAGTGCATTTGTAGCCATAAGTTTAGTGTTTAATGCTTTTATGGCTATCAGCTTAACACAATTAGTATTTAAAATTTTCCCCTGGTCATCTGCAGATGAAATATTTGTTAAAACCAAAGAACAAGCAGCGAATATCTCCGAATACGAGCGATTCAAATATGCGAGAAATATTCTTTTTATTTTACTTCCTGTTTTATTGTTATTCTTTATTTTTAAATTATCTGGTGGTTTATTGATTCTTATATTTATTGGCATATTATCTATGAGTCCTGCCCTTGCAAATGTTAAAGTGGGAAAATTTATGATTATTGCAAATATCTTAGGTGGTTTATTTGCTATAATAGGCTATCAATTATTAGTTTTTGTTCCTATGCTCCCTTTTATGATACTAATTACCTTATTAATAGGATTTGTTTTTGGAAGTAAACTATTTTCTGATTCTAAACTAGCTCCAATTTTTGGCACTGGCTTTTCTACTTTCTTGCTTATTTTGGGATCGGTTACTTCTTCAGATGATGAAGCTGGGTCAGCAGTTTGGTCGAGACTTATACAAATAGCTGTAGCTGTAATCTATGTTGTTATTGCTTTTGGAATATTACATTATTACCAAAATAAAAAAAGTAAAATTGCATGAAGTTAATTCTAAAATATGGCCTTCTTTATAGTTTAATCTCAGTGATTTTACTGAGTTTATCTTCTTGTAAAGTTGGTAAAGATTATGTTAGAGAAGAACAAAACCTTCCTGAAACCTACCGACAAGAGGCAAATACTGAAAGCTCTATTGCTACTATTAAATGGTGGGAATTATTTAAAGACCCCGTTTTAGTTAGTTTGATAGATACTGCATTAAAAGAAAACAAAAACATAAAAATAGCTGTTACAAGATTAGAAGAATCGCAAATTTATTTTGATCTGTCTAAAGCCGATTTTTATCCAAGTGTTAATTATTATGGTGGTGCTTCAAGTGGGATTAATTCTGAGGTTTCAGATTTTTCTAACAGTATTGTTACAGGAGTTAATGTTTCATATACAATTGATTTATGGCAACGTATAAAATCGTTAAACGAATCTGCTAGACAAGAATATCTTGCTACAGAATATGCTTATAAAACAGTGACCATTTCCATAATTTCATCGGTCGCTTCAGCATATATTTCTTTACGAGATTTAGATAATCGATTATTAATTTCAGAGAAAACTGCAAAAAATTTCATGGATAACTTAGATGTTATGCAAGCGAGATTTGAAGGAGGATTTGTTAATGAAGTTGATTTAACGCAATCGAAAATTCAATTAATAGAAGCTCAAGCTACTATAGAAGTTTTATTAAGATCAAGACAACAATTAGAAAATGGAATAAGTGTCCTAATGGGATCTGTTCCAATAGAAATTACACGTGGTTTAGAATTGCAAGAACAAATTTCATTACCAGAAGTTCCAACAGGCATACCATCAGAATTAATATCAAGAAGGCCTGATATTTTAGAGGCAGAACGAAGGTTAGAGGCTCAACATATAAGAATAGGTGCAGCAGAAGCCTTACAATATCCTTCTTTAACTATAAGCTTAGATATGGGAGCTAGCTTATTAAACCCAATTACATTATTTGCAGATTTGGGAGCTCAATTATTTGGACCTATATTTAATGGAGGAAAAATTAAAAAAGGAATTGAAATCGAAGAAAAGCGTACAGAGAGGTTGCTTTACAATTATCAATTATCGTATCTTAACGCCATCAAAGAAGTAGAAGATGCAATGATAGCTCAACGTACTTATAACAGAGAACATGATTTACGCTCTAATCAAATGGAATCTGCTACCAAAGCATCACATTTAGCTTGGGTACGATATGATGGAGGATTAACTAGTTATTTAGAAGTTCTATCTTTACAAAGTAGTCAATTTTCAGCTGAATTAAAAGCCTCTTCAGCACTACAACAAGAATTACAATCTATCATCGATTTATATACTGCCTTAGGAGGTGGTTGGGAAATAATTACAACCGAATAATAACACTAAATTTTTATTATGAAATCATTAAAACAAAATGTTACCGTAGATAATTTTATTAAAATACTTGTCTTATCTGCACTTTTATTCTGGAGTTTTAGTATTGTAGAACCTTTTATATTGCTAATAGTTTGGGCCATTATTGTGGCGGTTGCACTCTATCCAATTTACAAAAAAATAATTGGGATTTTTGGCGGGAAAAAGAAAGGACTAATAACGTCCCTATTTGTTATAGTCTTATTGGCATTAATTATTATTCCAAGTATAAATGCGACACAGTCTGTTGTAGATACTTCGAAAGATATTTATCAAAATTTTGATCAAGGGAGTCTAAAGATTCCGCCTCCAAACGAATCTGTCCAGGAGTGGCCATTAGTCGGCGAAAAATTATATGGAGCTTGGCATAATGCCTCAACAGATGCAGAATCTTTTATTAAAGAAAATCCAGAACAAGTCAAAGGGTCTTTAGGTTGGTTATTCGATTCCTTTAAAGGTCTAATGGGTTCAGTAATGTTATCACTTATTGCATTAATTATCGCTGGAATATTTTTATCTTCTGCTGAAGAAGGATATAAAACAGGTGTTAAATTTATGGGCAGATTAAGCGAAGGAAGAGGTGTAGAACTTATGAAAATGTGTACCAATACCATAAGGAGTGTTGTTAAAGGGATTTTATTAGTTGCAATCATTCAAGCTTTTTTAGCTTATTTAGGATTTGCAATGATTGGGCTGTCTTCAATGGCAGGTATTTTAGCAATTCTTGTTTTATTAGCTGCAATTATTCAGATTCCAGTAGCTTTGATTGCAATTCCAATTATCATTTATGTTTTCTCTTTTGCAGAAACGACACCAGCAATTATTTTTGCTGTTTACCTGAGCATTGTTGCCTTATTAGACAATGTTTTAAAACCCATGCTATTAGCCAAAGGTTTAGAAACACCTATGATTGTTATTTTAATTGGTGCTATTGGAGGCATGATGTTTCAAGGGATATTAGGTCTTTTTGTTGGACCCGTAATTTTAGCAATACTACATACATTATACTCTAGTTGGGTGAATCAAACGGAGGAAATTTAAAAAATAAATGGCAAAACAGATAATTAAAAAAAAGATGGTGGATCCAACATCAAATCACCAACAACTTTTTATAAAACTTATTCTTCTTGTTTTAGTGGATTTAGTGGTTCTTGGTCTATTTAATGAATTTTGGGAATATGTGGCTTTAGACTCTTTTAGTATTGCTTTAATTGCAGCATTGTTACTGCAAGTTCTTCTTAAATTAACTCTAATTTTAGAACATAGAGTTGCTGCATACTTTAATAAAAAAACAGGGACTCTTCCTAAAGTAATGCGCTTTATTTCTGCTTGGGTTATTTTGTTTGTTTCCAAGTTAATTATCTTGGAAGCTATTAATTATGCTTTTGGAGAACACGTATTATTTTTAGGCCCTTACCATGGAATAGTTGCATTTATAGTAGTAGTAATTACTATTTTAGTTGCCGAAGCAATTCTTACCAAAATATATAAATCCCTGGCCTTAACTTAAAACCAATAAAAAAAGTCCAGAATTTAATTCTGGACTTTTAGTTACTAGTATAACATATGTCTTATTTCAGAATAATTTTTTGTGTTTTGCCTTGAGTAGTACTTTCTAATTTAATAACATATACTCCAACACTAAAATCTTCTACATCTATTTCATTCAAAGATGTTCCCTTTTTTAAGGTTGTATCGAACACCAATCTTCCTTGAATATCATAAATTTTCGCATCCGTATTTTCATTTATTTGCCCTTTTATAATAATTGATTTTGTACTCTTTGGTGTATAAATTGACACATAATTCAAATCATATTCCTGACTAGATAATGTTTCAGATTCAAAACGTAAAAAGAAACGCCCAATACCAGATAACGTAGAATTTGCAGTAAACACATAATCAGAATCATTCAATAATGTAAATGTGCTAGAGAGATTATCTTCAAGATACACCTCAACATTGTCTGGTAAACTAGAATTATCAATACTTATGGTTAACTGTTGTCCTTGAGCAGCGTTTATTCCTAAAGGAATAATGATATTATTGCTAAACTCGTTATATCCAACAGATTGAATAGCTATATCTTTCCCTTCATTCTCTTCAACTAAAGTAGAATAAATAGCAAAATCTGGTGCAACACCATTAAATACAGTAGCATCATAACCAAGGTCTAATCCTCGTGAAGCATTATCTGTAAAATAAAAATCTGTATTATATGTATCTGAAGCACTTGCCATTTGAAGGCTTAAGTAAGCGATATCATTATTTTGAGCTTCTCTACCTATAATAAAATCGTCGCTAGACCCAATAGTTCTAAATCCAGGTGAAAACGTTATTGTTCCTCCTCCTACTTTTGATGACACTAAGAAACCTTGTCCTGGTGTCAATATTTCATTAGGATTATTTTGTGAATAAGCTAAATTTAAAATAGTCCATTTTCCACCAACAACAGTATCATCGTTATATCCATATATTGCAGCACTTGTGCTTAAGAGCTGATTCATATTCGTTGGATTTAAGAAATCTGATAATTTAATATACGAAGGATATGGATTTCCTATTAAATTCCATTCTGGAAAAACAGTCCCTAAATTATATATATTGATAAATATGTCACCTGTATTCACATTCCCTTTAAAAGTCAATGTCCCATCATCTGAAGTTGCAGCCCTATAACCAATTCCTGCGTCTAGAGTTACAGCTGCTTCGGCTGGAATATCAGTATCATAGGTTAAATACGATTCTGAAGCCTTATCAAATGGTCCAAACATTTTCTCTGAAAGATTAGCAGGATTAGAAAAAAGATTGCTGTTAGCTGCTGCAAAAGCACCAAATATTTGTCCAGTTACTGGAGCAGAAATTAAATCGTTTCCTCCAGAGCTAGCATTCATATTTACATGACGATTATATGAAACATCTCCAGTAGCATTACCTATTACTATTAAACTTGAATACTGATCTGAAACTGAATTTAGTGTCAAATCTCCATTATTAACTAAATCTCCATTAACATACATGGATAGTGCTTCAGGAATTTCTATAGCAGCTGATGAATTTACTGTTAAATTGTTTACAGTAACATCTGTATTTACATTATAGGTTCCATTAAAAACCAATGCATTATCACTACCTGTAGCTCCAGAAGGTGCATTAGGAATCCAAGTACTATTTAAATAAAGAAGACCATTGTATTTTAAATTAATGGTGTAATCTTCAACCTCTCCGTAACCAAATGATTCACAAGATGTTGGAATGCCATTATATTTCAAAGACACTCTCATTCTAGTGCTTTCTTCGAATGCGATATCGTCTGGAACCGTAAAATTTCCTGATACTGGTGTGTTTTGTGTAGGCGCTTGGGTCCAGACTTGTTCGCCAGCATCATCAAAATCGCCATCGTGATTATAATCAATCCATACAGAATATCCCTCATTATATAAAGTTCCTGTCCATTCTGGAGTAATCATAATGTTATATTGTGTCCCACTATATAAATCTGTACTTAAATTAGTGTAATCTGAATATCCAGTACTTGTAATTCCATCTGTTAAATTGTTATTATCAATGGTGTTTAATTGTACGCGACCAATATATTCATCACTGGTGTCATTACCATTTGATTCGCAATAAACAGGGTCAAATGTATCTGTTAGTCCAATATGGTCAATAGCTATATCGCTAGCCCATCCATTTCCTGTTAACCCATTAAATCTAAACTTCACATTCCCTCCTATATAGCTATTCAAATCGATATTTTGAAAATTCCATTGGTCCCCTAAATCTCTATCAACAGTAAAGATACTATTCCAATTAGCTCCATCATCAATAGAAATTTCCAAATCTAATGTCCCAATATCTCCACCATACATATGATAATAAAAAGAAAAATAAGCTTCTGTTAATCCAGATAAATCATAACAAGGACTATTAAGAATTACAGTAGCATTTGCGCCAACTTCTCCTGGAGAACCGTTGCTAGATGCTTCAAGAAAATAATAAAATTGCCCTCCTGTAATATCATCAGAAGGCCCTGTCCCTCCAGATGGAGTTCCATTGGCATCTAAAGTCCAATTTCCATCGTCGCCAGTTGCGTCAGACCAATCACCAAGACCTGAATCGAAAGTCTCTAAATAAGGAAATGTATTTATAATTGGTCCTGAACACGCTGGAACATCTTGAGTTGTAAATTGCCAAGCGGTAGACCAGTTACCTACTACACAATTATTTACTGCTCGAACTCTCCAAAAATAATTAGTATTATANGAAAGTCCTGAAGCAACAGTTGAACTATTGGTTTCACCNGTTTGGTTAAAAATAATATTTGAAAATGCAACATCTGTAGCTACATCAATTTCATATGAATCTGCATTAGCTTGTGTGTTCCAGCTTAAAGTTGGTGAGGAAACTACAGAAACTTCACCATCAGTTGGTGTCAATAATGTAATAGTGTTAAGTGTTCCTGCAGATATTGTATAACTAATATCATACGTTTGGGTTACTCCTCCTCCAATACCAGTAACAGTTACTGTATAAGTTCCAAAACTCGCAGTGCCAGGATTTAGAGTTAATACAGTACTATTTGTTGGAGTTACCGGATTAACAGAAAAGCTCTCAATTGCTCCTGCCGGAAGACCAGAAGTTGATAATGTAACAGGTGAATTAAAGCCTAATAAGGAAGTCAATTCAATTGTATAATCTGCCGTCGCTGGCGCACAAGACTCACTATTATCTGGTGTTGCAGACAATAAAAACGTAGGAGATGAAAGATTAATTGTAAAGTTCGTGTTTGATATATCAAAGAAAATATTATTTGATCCTTTTACCATAATTCGATTCTGAGTTCCTGGATTGTTAGGAACGCTAATATCATGTGAGCCATCATTTGGTGTTGCTAAAGCCAATGTGATTGGATATGTAAAACCNCCATCTGTTGATAAAAATATATCAACATTTGCAGCATTAATTCCGTTTCCAGTGGTACCAGCAACATCCCAAGTTACGGTTTCTGTAGATCCTGTATCCCAAGTTACATTTGTATTTGGCGTGCTAACTAGAAATGGTCCTGCTGAAGCTACTGTATTTACAGTCATTAAATCGCTTGCAGTACAACCAGACATCGAATTATTGTCTCTTACTATAAATGAAAACTCCATACTTCTTGATATGGAAGGTAATACTTCAAACGTTGGACTTGTATTATTAACTATGGCTGAAATATTTGGCATATATCTATGAGGTTCTGCTACAGGCAATAACGATCTAAACATAGGACCAACAGTTCTTGTTGAGGTTGGTGCTGCATTCGAACTAGGATTTTCTGGATCATTTTGCTCCCAGCAATAGGTTAATCCATTATCGTCGGCATCTGTTCCAATTCCCTCTAATTTAAAAGGAGTTGAGCTAGGAATCGAATAGTTTAAACCTGCATCTGCAGTTGGTCCACTATTATTTGAAACAATTAATTCAGCACAACCACTTCCATTACCAAAGTTAATTGAAGTCACTATATCTCTAATATTTACATAAGCAAAATAATCATCACTTGCATTTTGAACATTAGCCGAACATATTCCAGCATATCCCATAATAGTACTTGCGCTACCGGGTTCTACTTCAGTTGCCCCACTTCCTGAACGACAACTTTGATTACTTTGAGTATGGTATCCTCCAAATTGATGACCCATTTCGTGTGCCACATAATCTATATCAAAAGGGTCGCCAATTGGTGCTGCACGTCCTGTGTAACCTCTCCCTTTATGAGTCCCACTTTGACTAACCGCTAAACATACACAATCTAAACAACCTGCATTCCCTCCACCAGATGTATTAAAATTGTGTCCAATGTCATAATTATTTACGCCAATTTGAGAATCTAATGTTTGTGCAGTTGTTGTGTTATACTCACCACTCCAAGGATCTGAACCTGAATTTAAATAAATAACCAAATCGTTATTAGCCACAAACTGCATGATTATACCAAGATCTCTTTGGTAAACACCATTTACTCGATTCATTGTAACATTCATAGCTGCTTGAACAATAGCCTTGTCTCCTGCCGTATTACCAGTTGATCCACCAGCTTGAGCTATATGATATTGCGCATATTCTCCTGTACAAGATTGAGCTAAACGATAACGTCTTAAATTACAATCTCCCAAAGCATCTACTCGCTGTACATCTTCAACTCTATTTATTAAACCATCACTATTTTCATCTGTATAACACTCAAAATCTATTGAAGTTTGTTCAAGTTCCTTTCTATAATAAGACATATAATATGCATTGTCTTTAGTTATAGGATCAATATAAACTGTACTATGTTTACCTGATAAAATCATTCCACTAAATCCAAAATAAGGAGAATAGGTAATTCTTATAGTTGCTGTTTTATCATCAATTCCCTTTCCTGAATACGTTTTTAATTGAGGATATCTATTAGCTAAATCTGGATGCATTAATTCTGAATCCTCTAGCGTAAACCTTTCATTTTCTCCATTAGGCATTGGTAATACTAACTCGATAGTATTCCCTTGGCTTTGGTTAAACATAGGTCTTGCACTACTAGCAAAATTCAAAAAGGCTTCAGCATTAAACGAAACAGTTCTGTAGGTAATTGGTATAGATACTCTATCTTTTAATTCAGTACGTAAATCGTTAGTATTAGCATTTGTCCAAAAATTATTTTGAGCAGAAATATTAACACTCATAATAATAACACTCACTAAAAATAAAATCTGCTTTTTCATATCACCCTTATAATTTATTGACACTTATTTGATGTCAAAAAAAATCCCTTTTTTGCTAAAATAAAGTAATAAAATTAATGAGTAGTTTAAAAGAGTCCTTTTTCGATTAAATACGGTAAAAACTTCATTAATTTAATGGAAAAATGTAATTCAAAAAATAGAAAATTACTACATTTACCTATGCTGATTAAAAATTTGTTGACCATAAAAAATCTATCTATTTCTTTTTTTTCTGACCAAGTAGAAAAAGAAATTATCAAGGATATTTCTTTTCAATTAAACACCAATGAAATTCTTGGAGTTGTTGGTGAATCTGGTTCTGGGAAATCTGTATCTTCTCTAGCTATACTTGGGTTATTGCCAAAAAACATATCTAAAACTACCAATGGTAGTATTTTGTTTAACGACTTAGATTTAACAGAAATTGATTCTAGAGAGTTTCAAAAAATAAGAGGCAACGACATTGCTATGATTTTTCAAGAACCTATGAGTTCTCTAAATCCATCCATGACTTGTGGGAAACAGGTTGAAGAAATATTATTACAACATACAAAGTTGTCAAAAAAAGAAGCCAAAGCTGAAAGCTTGTTACTATTTGATAAAGTAAGGCTACCAGATCCAAAGCGTGTTTTTAATACGTATCCTCATGAAATTTCTGGTGGACAAAAACAACGTGTCATGATTGCTATGGCAATTGCATGTAAACCAAAAATTTTAATTGCAGATGAGCCAACTACTGCCTTAGATGTAACTGTGCAAAAAGAAATTATTTTGCTTTTAAAACAATTACAAACAGATGAAGGCATGAGCATTATTTTTATTTCTCATGATTTATCTTTAGTTTCTGAAATTTCAGATAGAATTTTAGTCATGTATCAAGGGCAAATAGTTGAGCAAGGCTCTGTTAAAAAGGTCTTTAATATCCCAGAACATTTATATACAAAGGCATTAATTAATTCTAAACCTTCATTAGATGTTAGATTAAAAAAACTACCAACTATTAAGGATTTCATGAATAAAACAATTGATAGTAGCATCGTTTCTAATGAAGATAGAAAAGTGTTTCATGATACTATTTATTCAAAACCTCCTTTGTTAGAGGTTAACAATCTCGAAAAAACTTATCTCTCTAAATCAGGTTGGTTTTCAAAACCTGAAACTTTTGTTGCAGTTAATCACGTAAGCTTTAAATTATATGAAGGAGAAACATTAGGTCTTGTAGGTGAATCTGGTTGTGGAAAATCGACTTTAGCCAACGCTATTTTACAACTGGACAAAGCAACTTCTGGAGTCATATTATATAACGGAATAGATATTACAAAACTCTCAAAAACTGAGACTAGAAAACTAAGAAAAGATATTCAAATAATTTTTCAAGATCCTTATGCTTCACTAAATCCAAGAATTCCAGTTGGTAATGCTATTATGGAGCCCATGAAAGTTCATGGGATTGGACATTCGGATAAAGAAAGAAAAGATTTAGTATTAGAATTATTACTGAAGGTTGGTCTAGATGAAACTTTTTTTAATAGATATCCACATGAGTTTTCTGGCGGCCAAAGGCAACGTATTGGTATTGCCAGAGCTATTTCTTTAGAACCTAAATTAATTATTTGCGATGAATCTGTGTCTGCTTTAGACATTTCTGTACAAGCACAAGTACTAAATTTATTGAATGAATTGAAAGAAAATTTTGGGTTTACTTATATCTTTATTTCACACGATTTAGCCGTTGTAAAATACATGTCTGATCAATTAATAGTGATGAATCAAGGACATATTGAAGAAATGGATGATGCTGATGTAATTTATGCAAATCCTAAAAAAGACTACACCAAAAAATTAATTCATGCTATCCCAAAAGGGTTATAGCATGAATATCTTTTTAGTTAAATACAAAAGACTTTTAATAAAACGTTTTGTACTCAGCAAACTAGAATAAAGTTTGCTCTCATAACTTGTAGGTTGTTCAGGTAGATTTGAGGCAAAATTCATAAGTAGGTTAAGTTTTGGTAGATTTGGGGCTCTTCTATTCAAATTGAATTATAATAGATTTGGGGCAAATTATAAATCAATATTTTAAAAGAACTAGGTTAATCTATTTGTTTTTGTTTGGGACTGCTAATATGAAACTATTTTTTAAATTATTTGGTTTAAATACATAATTAATCGATGAAATGCATTAAATTTTAACATTTAACTATAATTATTAGGCTTTTTCTTACATGTTTTGTTTTTAAAAACAAAAAACCACTTTTTTTTATAAAGTGGTTTGCTGAATAGTTAATTTAATATTTTATTAAGTACTTTTTTTATTTAAAGTACTTATTTTAAATAATGGGCAAATAGAATATAAATTAGTATAATAAAATCTCTAAAGGCTCATTTCAGGGATATCTCCTTCAACAATTAAAGTTCCTTCAGTGGCTTTTTTAATATCTTCAACAGATATTCCTGGAGCACGTTCCAATAATTTAAAACCATTATCTGTAACTTCAAGAACTGCTAGATTGGTAACAATCTTTTTTACACATCCTACTCCAGTTAATGGTAAGCTACAACGTTTAAGTAATTTCGATTCTCCTGCTTTATTGGTATGCATCATGGCAACAATAATATTATCTGCACTTGCAACTAAATCCATAGCTCCTCCCATTCCTTTTACCATTCTACCTGGAATTTTCCAATTAGCTATGTCGCCATTTTCAGAAACTTCCATAGCTCCTAGAATAGTTAAGTCTACATGTTGACCTCTAATCATTGAAAAACTCATAGCTGAATCAAAAAAACTAGCTCCTGGCAAGGTTGTGATAGTTTGTTTTCCTGCATTTATAATATCTGCATCTTCTTCTCCTTCAAAAGGAAAAGGTCCCATACCAAGTACGCCATTTTCACTTTGAAATTCCACTTCTATATCGTTTCTTACATAATTTGCCACTAAGGTTGGAATACCAATTCCTAAGTTAACATAATAGCCGTCTTTTACTTCTTTTGCAATGCGTTTTGCAATTCCTGTTTTATCTAACATAGTATTTAATTTGAAAATTAGTTGATTTGAGGATTTGAAAATTTAGCTTCGCTTACTACTTGCTATTATTTTAGAAATGATATTAATTATCGATTTCAAATCGTCAAAAATTATTTTATCTGGTTTAGGATAATGTTCTGATTTCTCACAAAGCTTTAACCAATATTGTAATTCATCAGCTTCTTTTGCAGCAATTTTAAATTTATGAATAAAATCCTTTTTACTCTCTGCGTTTTGAGCTTCTACAACGTTAGCACCTATTGAAGTGCCACTTCTAAATATCTGAGAAGCCATTTCATATTTATGATTCTTTCTGATTTCTTCAGAAAAAGTAATGATATTCAATGATAATTTGAAAGTAAGTGTAACAATTATATTCTCTTTATCGTTCCTCATTTTCAAATTTTCAAATCATCAAATTATTTAATCTTTTGTTCTTACAGTACGTTGTTCAATTCTCTTCTCGTATGTTTCTCCTTGAAAAATACGTTGCACAAAAATTCCAGGAATATGAATCTGATTTGGGTCTAAAGTTCCGAC
>JGI24025J20009_10001087_pt1 | contig 20820 bp, 17 predicted proteins | sample Cruoilmetagenom3_FD_20009 | JGI IMG/M metagenome (IMG submission 20009) | reverse complement strand
TTGTTTCGGGCAAGGTTCCTCATTTGTTCCCGATTGTCATAAGATGTAACTCTTCCTGAATCACCGACCAGATAAGCAAAGGCTGTTGTCAGCGCACCCGACCCAGTCCCCACCTCAAGGACATGCACGCCTGGTCCGATCCCCATCATCATAATAATATATCCAATATCTTTTGGATAAATGATTTGGGTATTGCGCTTAATTTCTGTGATTAAATCCGATAAACCAGGCTGCATCAAGAAGAATAATTGTTCCGTGTGACTGTAAATCCGGGAGCCCCAGGGTTGTCCAATGATGTCATCATGTTGAATTTCCCCGCGGTGGGTTTGAAACACATCCCCAGCCTTCAAGTGGAGGAAATGACTCTTGTGGCGCCTGCCTAAGAGTTGGACAAGGTCCCCATCCCGTGAAACAACATCATAAGTTTTATCAGTCAAGATGGCTTCCTCCCAACTAATAAGGCTCTGGTCCTTTTAATCATGTTCATTTTACTGATAATAACAAACTTCTACCATAATCTGTTAGATAAAAATATTCAACATCATGATATCGGAGTACTGATCTCGATAGATTCGGAATCTGAATCAATCCAAATTTTCTAAACGGTTCAATTAGAACATCACATATGAAGGAGTCTTTAAAATCCTTGAGATTACGATATCCATTTGCAACTAACCAATTTGGTATGTCATTATTTATCCTATCAATAAAATCCTCCAAGTATATTTTCCCTGAAACAGGGTAATCCAAGAGAATTCTTTGAGTAATGGAACTAAAAGTGTTTATTTCTACAACTTCTGAATAATCATCATATAGGTATGCAAAATACCAATTAACTCTGGTGAGCCAATACGATGTCAAATACCAAACTTGACAATAAGGATCTCTCTCCAGAAATTCCATACCAATTGGTGTCACCTGCCAAATCAACCCTTCAGCCCCAAAAATCAGGCCAGCAGTATTGGTAAATGAATGCAAAAACATTAGCTCCAATACTTCATCCTCGGATCTCATTTCGTAAATCCGATCACCCAAAACTAAATCTAATTCAGGAGGATTGACTAATTTTGCAGATATTGCTCTGACATGTTTGCGCGGAAAGTTTCCCGTCGATTTCGTTCCTCGTACAGAATGATGTTTTAGATATTCAAGGAGTGTGACGATATCCCGACGCAGAGTAAGCGATTCAGCAATTGCTGCGTCATTAGAGGAGATATTTTGCGTCCATTCACTCTCAAAGGAAACGGGGAAAAAATAATAATCACCCTGGCGCCAATACGATTCCCTTATGATTGTCTTATTCTTTAATTTCGTTTTCAACCCCTTATTGAGTGCGCTTAAATTGAACCTTGCGGGGTCAAAATTACCTCCAACCCAATTCCGATAACTCTCATACTCACCATGAGACGGGTTTTGCAGGACTTCTAATAAATAAGCATAGCCACCTGGCCCACCAGCATCCTCAGGAGGACACGCACGACTCCCAACCAAGACAACAGGAACTCTATATTCTTCATTTGAAATTATTTTTTCAACCAGGATTTCATGTTGCCAACTATCCCCCATATCGTATTCATAAATGAAATACTCGCCAGGTTGGACAAATTTAGAAATAATTTCTTCCATTATCGCTCGAGAAGCTGACTGATATCTATATGCACTCTCTTCCCATTGATCTGGATCCACAAATCTAAAAGGGCCAATTTCGAACATAAAAAGGTGTCGATCCTCCCAACCCATAACAATTTGAATCAGATCATGCAATTCAAGTAATGTCATCTCAGAAGAAATGACAACACGACGCCAAATTGATTTGGCAAAACCTTTAAGAGTGATCTTAAGTTGGATTTGGTTCATGCTTCTTTTCTCCATATTTGTTATTCATTTACTGATAGTGAAAGCGGTAAACCTCCAGATTTTCAATTAGTAGAATTCTCCCTTGTTGAGAAACATATCAAAAAACTCTTTTTTGAATTTCCATATAATTTGTAAAACCCCATTAGGGGCAGGAGTAGGTGATTACCCATTTATTCAAATTATTTACGACAAAATTTCTGCTAAGGCATTAAATTCTCCACAAAAAAATCCATTATAGCATTATAACAGGTCACTTTGTTTTCATACTTCTCCACACCATGACCCTCATTTTCGAACAGCAGTATTTTTACATCCTTGCCAATATCCTGCAGATGTTCAACGAGGTCTTCCGATTCTTCTGCTACAACTCGAGGATCATTGCGTCCCTGGATGACCAGCATCGGGAATTCGATATTCTCAATATAGGTTTTCGGAGAACGTTCTTTCAGAAACACTGCATCGTCAGGATTTTCAGGATTTCCCAGAGCGATATTAAAATATGGTTTCCAGGTCGGGGGAATCCGTTCAGAAAAGGTCAACAAATCATAGGGACCGAACATGTCTACGGCTGCTGCCCAAAATTCCGGGTGCCTACCAGCCATTGTGAGAGTCATATAACCGCCGTAAGAACGGCCAACAACACCTGCCCGTTTGATGTCTAATCGGTTATCTTTAGGCAAAACTGCCGTCATAGCATGCACATGGTCTAATCGATCCTGTCCACCCCAATCTCGATCAACATGCTTTGTATAACTCAAACCATAACCAGTACTCCCACGCACATTTGGAACAAAGACTGCAAAACCCTGCAATGTCAGGAACTGGATCAATGGCATGGAAAACCAGGAGAAATCTGGACGCTCTTGTCCTTGCGGTCCACCATGCAGATAATACACAACCGGTCGCTTCCCAGTGAAACCCAATTCTATTGAAGGCATATACAGCCTTGCTGATACACGCAATCCATCAAAGGTTTCATAAGAATAATCTTCTCCTGCGGATAGGACTGCTTCTGGTATGCACAAAATCGACTCATTGGTATGTCGTACCAGCTCTTCACGGTGTTTTCCTTCTACCGTGTATATTTGAGTGGGTGACTTTGCGGTAGAAAAGGCTAGCACGAATCTGTCCGTTTCCTCATCATATTTGACTGCTTCAAGAACACCCTCAGAGAGAGTACCCTTTCCAACCAGAGTGTAGAGAACACGCATCACTCTCGCAGCTTGATCATATTCTGCCTCGTAAGCCCAGCTTGCACCATCAATGTTAAACTCAAGAAGTATGTGACCGTTCTCAAGTTGTTCAAGCCCTTGAAATTCTCCAAAACCTTTATGTTCCAATCCTTCAAAAGGAACTTCAAATACATTTTCGGGAGCTTCCAAAGATAAGTACCCAAGGCCATAAGTATCCTGAAATATCGCATTTTCAAAAACCACACCATTGTCATCATCCGTGAAGAAACCCCTTCCAAATGCATTTAATGGTACTTCTTCACCTTCCTCACGATCTTGAATCGGTTTTCCGTAAAGAACTTTGGTTTCAAGACCCTTTTCCCACAAATAGGCGACAGAATCCCCAACCATATACCCTTCAATAATCACTATTCGGGAATAATCCTTACTCATTGCTCCTGGGAAACCACCATAGGGACTTGCGTAGATCTTTTCGACCTCACCGCTATCCAACTGGCACAAGTATGTTCGAACCATACCCTCTTCACGGGATTCTGCGGAAATGTAACACAAGTTCAATTTTGGATCTACATAACCCAGATGGCAGCGTGTGTTTTCAAAGTAATTATTGAATGCTGGCTCTGGAAAACCGCCTGTGATCGGTATCTCCATTGGAAGGTAATTTTCATCCCCGTCCTGGTCAATCATCACCAGGATTTTTTCCAATCCTTTGAAGACAGCAAATGACTCACCACCAATTAAGTGAGGATTCTGTAAGACAATATTAGGCGGCAGTAATGGTTCAGGAACACTGCCGCCATGATTCATGGCATATAAACTGTTATGTCCGCTTAGATTGGATAAGAAGTAAATCTTATCTCCAACAATTTCTGGACGAAGAAATAGACGAGCAGATAATAGGGCTTCAATTCGATACATTTTTAATACTCCTAATCTAAGAATTCTGATAGTCAACCAGACTCAACCAATAACCAAGTCCCAGTAAAACCAAGGACCCAAGTATTCCAAAACCCAAATTGATCGTTCCCAGTTGAAAAAAGCGGATAGAAAGTGCTTCTGCTAAATAGTGGCCGCAAAAAAATCCAACAACACTTAAAACAAGATACAACAGAAAACGAAACAAATTACCGCCTCGCCATAAGTGGAGTAAACTACCAAATAATGCAGCCACAAAAAAAGAAAAAATAATCGCTGGAAATGTCATGTGCATACTCCTTATTAATCCCAAGACGTGTCAGCATTAGCCTGATGTCCGGATGACACCACCACCCAGGCACTCCTCCTCTTGATAGAGAACAGCGACCTGGCCTGGTGAGATATCACGTATCTGTTCCTTGAATTTTATCCGAAATCCATCATCTGTGACGGAAGATAATACCGCTGAAATTGATTTTGCTCTATAGCGCACCATAACCTGGTAAGATTCTCCAGTCTTAGGGGGAATCCCCTTTATCCAATTCACCTGGTCTGCTTCCAATTCAGTTTTTCCCACCTGGTCTTTAAAGCCAACAATAAGGAGGTTCTTTTCAGGATCTTTCCCAACCACATAGTAAGGTTCAGGAGCCGCAATTCGTATGCCTTTTCGTTGCCCTATGGTGAAAAAAGCTAACCCTTGATGCTCCCCTAAAACATGACCACCCAAATCGACAATTTTTCCTGAGTTATTCGTTTCAGGGGCAAAATGTTGTAAAAATTTTCGATAATCTAAGGATCCCAAAAAACACAGGTCTTGACTTTCCTCACGAACATCCAAAGGTAGTTTTATTTTTTGCGCCTCGTTTCGAACCTGTTCCTTGTTCATTACCCCTAAAGGCAGCAGGGTCCTTTTAAGTTGTGATTGAGATAGCATACACAACACATATGATTGATCTTTTGTTTTATCTACCCCTCTCAACACTTTTACCGCTCCTGAATCTTGAACTTGAATCCTGGCATAATGCCCTGTAGCAAAATAATCTCCACCATGCGTAAATGCATAGGCTTGTAAAACGCCCCACTTAATCTGTGGATTACAAAAAAGACATGGGTTTGGTGTCCGGCCAATTAGATATTGTTGGATAAAAGGTTGGACAATGTCTGAATAGAATTTCTCCCGCAAATCCAGGGAGATAAAGGGAACACCCAGTGACTCTGCGATTTGATTTGCAAGAATAGAAGACCCCGGATATCCATGTGAAAGTTGTTGTGACTTTGGAGCCATCCAGGTCTCCATATGAATGCCTGTCACACGGTAACCCTGTTCCAGCAGCTTTTTTGCTGCGATAGAACTATCAACACCGCCGCTTAGAGCAACATAAACATGTGCTTTAGGTCTCATGCATCCAATTCTACCTTATCCAATATGACATGACTGTTATAATGAATGTCGTTGTCTTAAGTAATAAAAGAGACTGAGGATATGACTCCATACACTGATACACACTGTCATTTGGATTTCGATCGCTTTGAAGAAGATCGTGAGAAAGTATTAGACCGGGCTTGGGAAGCAGGATTGGTGTGGATCCTGAACCCAGGGATTGACCTTAAAACAAGCCAGAAAGCTATTGACTTGGCGAAGAAATATCCGGAGAGGCTCAATGCTGCTGTTGGAATCCACCCAAATTATGGAAAAGCCTGGACAGCGGATATCATCCACGCCTTATGGGAGCAAGCACAAAACAATTTCGTCGTTGCAATTGGTGAAATCGGCCTGGATTATTACCGTCAATACACAGCATTTGAACAACAACGTATCATGTTCAAAGCCCAGTTGAGCCTGGCAGCGGAATTATCTCTTCCTGTGATCATCCACAATCGGGATTCAACAGAAGATTTGATGGAAATTTTAGCCAATTGGTATCATGATTTGGTTAAAAAACAGCATCCCCTGGCTAACCGTCCAGGTGTACTGCACAGTTACAGTGCTGACATTATAACTGCCCAAGAAGCAATTGCGATGAATTTCTATATTGGCATCAGCGGCCCGGTCACCTTCAAAAACGCACCTGATCGAAAATCTGTCGCTGCCAGCTTACCACTTGATCATATTCTTTTGGAAACAGATGCCCCATTTCTAACCCCCCATCCCCATCGCGGCAAACGCAATGAGCCAGGTTACATTCCCCTTATTGCTGCGGAGATTGCGCGCCTTCACAACACAAGTCCAGAAGAAATCGCTGAGATTACCTATGCGAATGCCATGCGGTTGTTTAGATTCCCCAAAAAACATTCACCCATATCGCATTAAAGATCCAATTTGCGTCCGGCTACATTCTTGTTCCGCAAAGGGGAACAATTAAACTGCTCCCCTCCCCTCAACATAAAAAAAATCGCCGCGGGAATCGTGAAGAATTGAAAATAACCTCTTCTTGAAACGCTAAATAATATATATCCAAACGGTTATCGATCGATATATTCCTTAAGGTTATGCTCTACCGCATAAGCAGCAGCTTCTGCACGGTTACTCACACTTAACTTAGCAAGGATGCTGCTGACATAATTGCGAACTGTGCCCTCCCCAAGGAACAATGCTTCAGCGATCTCCCGGTTTGTTTTGCCTTCAGATACCAACGCCAGGACGTGTTTCTCTTGATGACTCAGACCTGAAAATACCGCTGCTTCCTCATCCTCAACCGCCTGGCGCACCTTCTGGAACACACGCTTCGTTACAGCTGGATCTAAGATCGCCTCACCACGACAGGCAGCTTCAATAGCAGATATCAAGCCCTCTGCGCCGATTTGCTTGAGTACATAACCACTGGCACCAGCTTTTATTGCGGAAAAAAGCATTTTATCTTCAGCATACGATGTCAGCATTACTACCCTCACTCCCGGCCATCGCGCTGTAATTTCTTCACAAGCATCAATTCCTGAAGAACCTGGTAGACGTATGTCCATCAAGACGACATCTGGGTGATGCTTTTCAACCATCTTAACTGCTCCATTGGCCGTGCTGGCTTCTGCAATCACTTCAAATTTTTCATTGTGTTCCAGCAAAGCTTTCAATCCGATACGAACGACCTCATGATCATCTACCAATAAAATTGAATTCTTTTTCATTGCTGATATCCATTCCTCATCGGGCATCTTTACGTTTGTAATCAACAAAGCGATAACCAACACCGCGCTCCGTCAGGATATACACCGGATTTGATGGATCTTTTTCGATTTTCTTGCGTAAATAATTGATATATAAACGCACATAATGCGGTTCATCGCGATATTCATAACCCCATACTTTGGTCAGGATCTGGTCATGGGTCAATACCCATCCAGAGTTCTGAACCAAATGATAGAGTAATCGGTATTCCGTCGGGCGTAATTTGACCATCTCATTATCAACCCAAACTTCTCTTCTACCAAAATCAATTTTCAACCGCTCATCTACCTCAATCACACCTTCTTCATCTTCCTCAAAGGTTGATCCACGTCGTAAAACTGCTTTCACACGGCTGACAAGTTCACGGGGGCTGAATGGCTTGGTGACATAGTCATCCGCACCTAATTCGAGTCCTTTGACCTTATCATTCTCCTCGCTTTTTGCTGTCAGCATGATAACAGGTACCTGGCTGATTTCACGGATCGTTCGCAAGACTACAAAACCATCGATGTCTGGCATCATCACATCTAAAAGGATCAAATCTGGTAGAGAATCACGCAATCGATCCAAAGCCTCACTCCCGTTGAAAGCTTCAATTACTTCAAATCCATCCTGCTCAAGATTTAAACGGATGAATCCCACCATACGACGCTCATCATCGACTACCAGAATCCTGAATTTTCGTGAGGTTGTGTCGAACATAATATCTCCTTATTAAACTACAACATTATACCAATCGCTCAACCAGCACCACGCTGATGTTATCTGGACCACCCAACTCATTNGCTGTTTTCACTAGCTCACAAGCTGCCTGATCCAGGTTAGAAAACCGGCTGATAATTGTAAGCATCTGTTGTTCATCAACCACACCCCATAATCCATCTGAACAAATCATCATTCGTTCGCTAACTTTTAGTGAAAATTGATCAAGATCGGGTTCGAAAGGATCTATTTGCCCCAATGCACGTACGAGCACATTCCTCTTGGGATGAATTCTGGCTTCATGTTCCGTGATCTCACCTAAGTCAACCAATCTTTTAACGAGAGAGTGATCCTTGGTCCATAAGATCATCTCAGATTCAGAATTTATCACATATAATCGACTGTCACCTACATGCGCAGTATAAAATTTTTCGCCAAGGTTCATAGCTAACGTCAGTGTCGTTCCCCCTCCAGGTACTCGTTGACGAATCATGTTTTGTGCTTGATGAACTGCTTCACTTACCAACTTATAGAGAGTTTCTTCTGGGATCAATTTTCCACCAAAAACAGTATCATTGAAAATCTCATTTACCAGATACTGGCTGGCTGCTTGTGCTGCAAGACGGCTGGCAACTTCCCCGCTTTGATGACCACCCATGCCATCGGCGACAAGGTAAATACCAAAGGAAATGGGCGATTCGATGCCAAGGAGAACACTTGTAAAAACGAAAATGGCATCCTCATTATGAGCGCGTTCTTTACCAGCTGATTGACAATACGCAATTCTGAATCTTGTCCTGGTTTGGGGGTCACTTGGTGTGGTCTCCTTATTAAAGACTTTCGTCTGATCTTCCGAATAATTATTCCTGACCACAGAATTCTTTTTACCAAACAATCGTTTGAATTTTCCGAACAAGCTTAATGCTCCTGATTATCCTTTAAGAAATTTAATGTTTCATTCTATTAAATGCTGTCCAATTTCTTGATAAATGATTGACAGTCATACTTTTGTGTATGAAATCTTTCCAAGGATCTCGGAAGACACATCAATCCTCCACCTCGTAAATTGGTGTTAGAAAAGCACCAGCCGACCAACCATTCCGAGATTGGTCATAAGGTGCTTCAAGATACCACCAGTTATAGCCATCCACCTCAACAGGCCCATCAATCACCAAAAAAACCTCAGAATCCAACGCGGTGAAGTTTGTAGTGCTGCTCAAGCCTGGTTCAGACCTCATCCTCAAGCCAGCCCCTTCCGTACCACTCACCTGCACATAAATCCCAATCCCAATGACTCCTTCTGGCAGCAAGATTGTTGTTGGTGTTTCCATTGGTGTTATTTGAGTACTCAAACTTTCCATTGTAAATGTCGGCGCAGGAATTACCGTGAGTTCAGGTGCTACATGCCCCATCGGAGCAGGGTCACGACCCCAAAAAATTACGACAATTCCCATTAGGATCAACCCGACAAGAAATATCAAACCAGTCACAAGAGTGATGGGATTCAAAAGAAACTTTAGTTTATTTTTATCTCGTGATACAGACATCAAACGATTCTAAAATGATTATGATAGTAATATTTACATCGTAATTATAGCGCATCATCTATAAAACTAATTGATCACATTTATCAACAAGATTGGTTTGTCCACTTCTTGAAATTTGGTCCAAAAATGATTGTGCTATAATTCCTTTGAGGAAAATCAACATCACATGGATCAAACAACCTTATTGAACAATCGCTATAAACTCATGCAGCCGCTTGGTTCAGGCGGGATGGCAGTTGTCTATAAGGCTGTTGATGAGATGCTCGAAAGAACCGTGGCGGTTAAGATTTTACGGGAAGACTACGCTAAAGATAGTGCTTTTCGTGAACGTTTCCAACAAGAAGCCAAATCCGCTGCCAATCTCTCACATCCTAATATTGTCACAGTACATGATTTTGGCCTTGACGCGAACCAGGTATTTATTGTAATTGAATATATTGATGGGACTGATTTAAAAACACTCATCCGAAAAGAAGAGCGTTTCAGTTTGGAAGATACCTTAGATTTAATGACACAGGCTTGTGCTGGTGTGGGTTATGCGCATCGTGCCGGATTGGTTCATTGTGATATCAAACCACATAATATGCTCGTCTCGCATGATTTTCAATTGAAAGTTACCGATTTTGGTATTGCCCGTGCCCTGGCGACCATACACCCGGATGAAAAGCTGGATATCGTGTGGGGATCTCCCCACTATTTTTCACCGGAACAAGCCGCCGGGGGCGCACCTTCCCCAGCATCAGATGTGTATTCTCTTGGGGTCATTCTGTATGAAATGTTGACCAATCAACTACCATTCGAAGCAAGTGAAGCAACCGAGCTGGCTCGAATGCACCGTGAAGAAATCCCCATTTCTCCCCGCAAGCTGAATTCGAGCATCCCAAAATCACTTGAAGAGATTATTTTGAAAGTGCTATCGAAAGAACCTTCTGCTCGATATAGAACAGCCGATCAATTCGGCCAAGTACTGCTTTCATTTGGTCAGCTTAATCAAAATAAGATCAATTCGGTCAAACTTCCTCAAGCAGGAAACGGATATCAGAAAAGGCAATTACTGACTCCAGAACCTGTATTACCCATATCTGAACCTCCTGAAAAACCAGCCCTTGAACAACTCAAACAGGAGGAACTCATTGAAGAGGAAGTTGCCATTGATTGGGTTACCTGGCTGCTGGGATTACTTGCCTTTACCGCAATCCTTGGATTAGTCCCTTTTTGGCTGTATATTTATTATTCTATCAACCCTTGAACAAGCAAATTGAGTAAAGGACACTTATGTCAATAATTATTGCACCTTCCATTCTTTCAGCTGATTTCACACAACTTGGCGAGCAAGTTAGACAGGCTGTTGATGCTGGTGCTGATTGGATCCATGTAGATGTGATGGATGGCCGTTTTGTACAGAACATTACTTTTGGACATGTTGTAGTACAGGCTATCAGGCGGGTGACAGACGTTACTATTGATGTGCATCTGATGATCGTCGACCCCGATCGACACCTTCAAACTTTTGCAGATGCAGGGACAGACCACCTTACTGTCCATTATGAGACTTGTCCACACATCAACCGAACACTGCAAACAATCCGCGATATGGGCATGTCTCCTGGAATTGTGATCAATCCAGGAACTCCAGTAAGTATGCTGCGGGAGTTAACCTATGATTTTGACTCAGTACTCCTGATGACAGTGAATCCGGGATATGGTGGTCAGTCATTTATTGAATCGATGTACGATAAAATTCACCGAACCAAAATTCTATTAGAAGAAACCGGGTCAAAAGCCACAATACAGGTTGACGGCGGAATTTCCAGTAAGACCATCAAAAAATGTTATGATGCGGGTGCAACCAATTTTATCGCTGGTGCAGCCATCTTCAACCACAAGGAAGGCATCGCCGCTGGGGTTCAAGCCTTACGAAATGCAATTCAAGGTCAGGCTGTTTAAAGCAAAAATCGCGGTTTAAACCGCGACCTATGCTCACCAAGGGTGTTAATCCTATTTGGTGGACTTGACTAATGTTCTTATACAGCGAGTGCATAAGGTTTTTCGGACTAACCGACCATTCTCATATATGGTAACCTTCTGAAGGTTTGGTTTGAATTTTCGATTTGTCGCTCGCATTGAGTGGCTTCGGTTATGACCAAAGGTGGTCTTTTTTCCACAATTTTCACAGATCGCCATCGTATCGTCCTTTCAAAATTTAAGTTATAATGACCAGGTTTGGCTAACTCTTTGCCAAACAGCGAATTATTTTACCATACTCTAATTGAAGCAACAAGCAAATTAGGTGAAAAAATGTCTGAAACAGAAAATAACTATAACGAATTAGGCAGTGTCCTGATTCAAAAGGAAGCCATAGCGTCCATCGCTCGTCAATCAACACTTCAATCTTATGGTGTGGTTGGATTAGCACCAAAAAATCTAATTGAATCAATCCACCAACTCCTGAAGAAAGATGCAAAATATGGGGTTGAAGTGAATTTTGATCATGAAGGATTGTTGATTGACCTCTATATTATGGTTGAATATGGGACCCGAATTATATCAATAACAAACAGCATTGTAAACAGCGTGAAATATAACGTTGAAAAGACCATCGGGTTACCTGTGCGTCGGATAAATGTACATGTGCGCGGATTGCGCATCAGCAACATGGATTAATTTCGTCTATCTTGTAAGAGAGCCTGAAATTATCGCGTTTATTAATACTTTGGAGAATTATGAGTGTCGTTGAATTAACAAAATTGAGTCCACAGGAACGACATAAGCTTGTTTCTTTACCTGTCAATGGCCAGGGCTTGAAAACATTGATGGAAGCCGGCATGATTTGGTTAAAAACTAACCAGCAGATTGTGAACAATTTAAATGTTTTCCCTGTGCCAGATGGTGATACTGGTACAAATATGGTTTTAACCATGCAGGCTGCCTTCGACGAGATAGAAAAATCAGGAGATGAAAATATCGGCCAACTTTCTCATACTATCGCTCGTGGAGCTCTGATGGGCGCAAGGGGAAATTCAGGAGTGATCCTGTCACAGATTTGGCGGGGCTTTGCCCGTGCTCTGGACGATCAACCCACGATGGATGTCAAACTTCTTGCAGAAGCACTCTTAGAAGCAAAAGAAACGGCTTATAAAGGCGTTGTCCGCCCGGTAGAAGGCACAATTCTAACTGTGATAAAGGATATCGCAGCACAGGCAAAAGTTTCAGCTCAACGAACAACTATCTTCACTGAAGTATTAGCGGATATTGTAGAAGCAGCAGAAGCTTCCGTTGAAAGAACACCTGATCTGCTTCCTATTCTTAAAAAAGCAGGGGTTGTTGATTCAGGCGGTAAAGGCCTCTTTTGTATTTTTGAAGGCATGTGGCGATTCATAAATGGTGATGCCCTGGATAAGGCTGTAACCGAAGTCATGCCCCTCTCAGAAATGAACCTGGAAGACACAATGGAATCAGTCGAACCAGGGCAGGATTACGAAGTGGTGATTGATTTCTCACCGGAGTCAACCTTTAACCTTGAAAATTATTACGACGAGCTATCAAAAATTGGCACCTCCATCCAGGTGGGTGAGGGTGATGGCATTTACCGTATGCATATCCACGTGCCCCTCGACAAGCGTTACCTTCCTATTGATCATACAATGACACAGGGCACCATTCAAAAAGTCATGATGGAAAATTTAGTCGCTCAAATGGAAGGAAAGAAATCTGATAAACACCCGAAAATTAACCTTGCACAGGTTAAAGCAGACGAGACAGCTGTTGTTGCGGTATCACCCGGACCTGGCCTATCACGGATATTCGCGAGTTTAGGTGTGGCTGCTATCGTTCAGGGCGGACAAACGATGAATCCAAGCATTAAAGAGGTGCTGGCTTCTTTTGAGAATCTACCAACTGACAAAGTGATCATCCTTCCAAATAACAAGAATATCATAATGGCTGCAAAAGAAGCTGCATCGATGACAGTAAAAAAGGTACATGTCATCCCAACAATATCAATTCCCCAGGGGATTTCAGCGATGTTTCGCTTTATTCCTGATGCAGGACTTGAAGAAAACACCGAATCAATGATTGAAGCGATTGATGAAGTGGAAACAGGTGAAATCACCACCGCCACACGAAGTGTTGAAATCGATAACGTACAGGTTCAAAAAGGCCAGGTCATTGCGCTTTATAACGGAAAGCTTGTAACTTCTACAGACAACATTGACACAGCTACTGAAGAATTATTGATCGCTGCAAAAACCTGCGATTATGAACGGATTACGCTCTTTTATGGCGAGGATATGAAACTAACCCATGTCAATGCACTTGCCGATAAGATCCGATCGATCTATCCAGATCATGAAATTGAAGTTCATGAAGGTGGGCAACCGCACTACCAATTGATCATTGCAATTGAATAATAGAGTTAGAATTTACACTGGTCTCAAATTCCCTCCCTGCGAAATAGGGAATTTTTGTGTTAAATGAAATTTTCGTTTAATGGAGAAATTCTTTCCCAGTTTTGCTAATTGGAGTGATACAATCCACTTCTATTAGCTTGTTGAATGCGTTATGATTAAGTTGTGGTTTACGATAGAATAACAATAGATAAATGAAAAAGGCATCAAAAGAATAATGCGAAGCTCAATAGAAAAACTCTACAAAATTCTCAAACTAGAAGCAGAATTCGGATTTAATAATAAGGCCGTCGTTGGTGGTCTGGAAAAATTAAGTGAAACCTGGGCTGGGGAGGCGCGTTCGGAGGATAATCCGGAAGAAAACATCCAGCAAGTGATCACTGTTTTTAAGAATTACCCAAACCTGAGTGTTTCAGAACGCTCACAAGCATTGAAGAAGATCGGATTTGTACTCAATATTCCTGGCCTGAAATATCTGCCAGACCCCCAGGCTGCAGCAGCTGAATCTAACGACCCCCAACCTGTGCCAGAAAAACCTGAAAGTGCAAATAAGGATTTCATGAATCCTCATGGAGGGCAAGGTACATCACGTAACCAATTGAATGCACCTATTCCCATACCACATAATGCTGCACCGGATAAACTTGACGCACCTACGACAACTGTTCGCGGTGTGGGCGACAAACAATCCCAGCTACTGACTAAACTTAATCTGTTCACAATCGAAGACATGATATATTTCTTCCCCCACCGTTATGATGATTATTCGAAGCTTAAGCTGATAAAAGACTTGAGCTATGGAGAAGAAGTAACGATCCTCGTATGGGTCAAGAATGTAAGCACCTTTACGACACGAAACAAAAAACGCAAGATTGTCCAGGTGGTTGTTTCTGATAACACAGGCAGCATCCAATTGATGTGGTTTAACCAGGAATATCACCTTCGCTATTTAAGGAAGAACACCTTCCTCTCAATCTCAGGAAAAATCGAGCAGTATATGGGGCGACTGGTGATGTATCACCCTGATTATGAACAAATTAACCAGGAACAGCTGCATACCAAGCGTATCGTCCCAGTCTATTCTCTAACAGCCCGATTAAGCCAAAGATGGTTAAGAAGGATAATGTACAATGTCGTAAATGAGTGGGCACAAAAGATCCCAGAGTTTATAACCGAATATATCCTTAAAGATGCCAAGCTGTTAGACCTTTCAACAGCACTAAAGGAAATTCATTTCCCTGAATCAACTGAAACTCTAAAACAAGCTCGTTACCGACTTTCATTTGATGAGATCTTCCTGCTGCAATTAGGAGTACTGCGCCAGAAATATGAATGGGCACAGCACATAGGACGTGTGTTTTCTGTTGATGACGCATGGTTGCTCGACCAGATAAAACAGCTTCCCTTTATTTTGACCCATGCGCAGATGAAGGTATTAGAAGATATGCGCCATGACCTGGTCTCAGGTCACCCAATGAATCGTCTCCTTCAGGGGGATGTAGGTTCAGGAAAAACAGTTATTGCTGCTTTGGCTATCAGCATTGTTCTTAAAAACGGTGCTCAAGCAGCTTATATGGCACCGACCAGCATTCTAGCTGAACAGCACTTTGCCACCTTCAAACAACTGCTGGCAAATCCTGAAGTCCAACATGCCAACATAAAAGAAAATCAGATCCGTCTGTTAATGGGTGATACCCCTCGGAAAGAAAGGGAGGATATTCTAACTGGGTTAGCTGATGGCTCAATTAAATTAGTCATTGGAACGCATGCGCTAATCGAAGAGCCAGTGGTGTTCAATGATCTCCAGATTGCAATCATTGATGAACAACATCGCTTTGGTGTCTCTCAGCGAGCAACTTTGCGTGAAAAAGGCGAAAATCCTCATCTGCTTGTCATGACTGCCACACCTATCCCGAGATCTTTAGCTTTGACGATTTACGGGGATTTAGATGTCAGCGTGATGAATGAAATCCCACCCGGTCGTCAACCCGTCGAAACACATATCGTTTATCCTCTCGAGAGAGAACGAATCTACACGTTGATTCACTCCCAGGTCGAACAAGGCCATCAAGCTTTTGTTATTTATCCCCTGGTTGAAAAGGGAGAAAATGAGGAAAGCATGGCTGCAGTCGAGGAGCAAGAGAGGTTACAATCAGAAGTCTTTCCAAATTTGCGTGTAGGTCTCTTACATGGACGGCTACGACCTGACGATAAAGACAAAATTATGCGGCAATTTCGCAATCGAGATTTTGATATTCTTGTGTCGACCTCTATCGTCGAGGTTGGTGTGGACATCCCAAATGCCACAGTCATGGTTGTCGAAAGTGCTAACCGATTTGGACTTGCACAATTACACCAATTCCGGGGACGTGTAGGACGAGGATCGGATAAATCTTATTGTATTTTGATACCTGAAACCAGCGATGCTGCAGAAAACGAGCGGTTGCTCGCCATGGAAAGCACGAATGATGGTTTTGAATTAGCCGAACATGACCTTCATCAACGCGGACCTGGCGAATTCCTTGGAACCAGACAATCAGGGTATACAACCTTGCGACTGGCAAATATAATGGATGTCCAATTAATTGAAAAAGCACAACACTATGCGCAGGAAGTTCTTAAAAATGATCCAAAGCTCACAGCTCCTGAACATGAACGAATGCTGGATGCCCTGGACCATTTCTGGCCTTCTGCAGAAGGAGATATGAGTTGATATGACCACTGTTTTATTTCCTGGAACCTTTGACCCCATTCATTATGGACATATCAATATTGCCAGAAGAGCAGCTGACCTTTTTGATGAGGTTATTGTTGCTGTGTATGCCAGAGAACAGAACAATATTCTTTTCTCACCCAAAGAACGCCTAGCACTCGTTGAAGAAGCATTTAAAACGATTGGTAACATCAGCGTGAAAGCTTACACAGGATTGACTGTAAAATTCGCCAAAAAAGTTGGTGCGCAATCAATCGTAAGGGGATTGCGTGTCTTTTCAGATTTCGAATATGAATTCCGTATGGCATTGGCAAATAACCATCTTGAGCCTGATATTGACGTCATCGCATTTATCACCAGTGAGAAGCACACCTTTCTATCCTCAACAACAGTGCGGGAAATTGCCGCATTGGGTGGGGATGTGTCCAGTATGGTTCCCCTTCATGTCCAAAAAGCTTTGGAACACCGATTTGCAATTTTAGGTGACGACCAGGATATTGTGCCATTAACCTCGCTCAGGGATTGAATCGCTGAGAATCGTAATTTGTGTTAAGATTGGTATAACGCTTGCAACCTGTTTTTATGTGATTCGGAAGCGGAGGAAGTTATGGATATCTTACATCTTGTAGATCGCCTTGAGGAGTTGTTCAATGAAAGCCGCCCTGTCTGGCTGACACATAGTGTGATTGTTAATGAAGATCACATGCTGGACATCATCGATCAAATGCGGGTTGCTATACCAGAAGAAATAAAAAAAGCACAACAGATCATTACGCAAAGGGATCGCATCTTAGCCCAGGCAAAAGAAGAATCTAACAGGACAATTTCCCTGGCCAGGGAAAAGGCTGAAAAAAGTCTGGAAGGCAATGAATTAATTCAATCCGCGAATTTTAGAGCAGAAGAGATCGTTGATCAGGCAAGAAAAGAAGCTGTTGAAACACAACATGAGGCTGATAAATACATCCTGGAAACCTTAACCAATTTGGAGATGCATCTGGACCGATTGGTATCCCAGGTTCGAAATGGGATCAGCACCCTGCAAAGCGACGTCTATCCACCGTCACAAGGACCAGGGAATCCAAATCCTTCGCAAAAAGAATAGCTCCAAAATATATGCTAATTAAGATCAAATTGTGAAAACAGCATCTGAAAGTTCAGATGCTGTTTGATTCTCTTCGACTCATTCAGGATAATTATGCACGTCTACGGTTCATGTAATGCAACTGGAAGCACCTCATCCATATGCTTAACAGTTATCAGTTCCATCTCCTTAAGAATATCTTTCGGAACATCTTCTAAATCTTTTTCATTATATTCAGGAAAGATGACCTTCTTCAAACCTGCACGATGAGAAGCCAAAACTTTTTCACGAATGCCCCCAACAGGCAAAACTCGGCCGCGCAATGTAATTTCTCCGGTCATCCCCACAAGATGATAACTGGGTCTGTTTGTAAATGCTGAAATCAGGGCTGTTGTGATCGTGATCCCTGCACTGGGGCCATCCTTAGGAATAGCTCCCTCAGGGACATGTAAATGCACATCCACATTCTCAAAACGAGTATTTTCAATATTCAACATATCAGCCCGAGATTTCACATAAGACAAAGCTGCCTGCGCTGATTCTTGCATAACGTCTCCAACCTGACCTGTGATCTGGAGATTTCCTTTCCCTTCCAGGATCAGCACTTCAACAGGCATGATCTCACCACCATTCTCTGTCCATGCCAATGCAGTCGCAACACCAACTTCATCCTCCCCTTCAGCTTCATTCTGAAAAAATTGCCGTGGTCCTAAAAACCTTCGAATTGCTTGCTGTGTGATCCTTTTGGGATAATCCTTATTCTCGGTCTTCAAACGTGCAATCTTGCGTAAGACTCGCCCGATCTCTCTTTCAAAGTTTCTAACACCTGCTTCATAAGTATATTCACGAATGATCTTTAATAATGCTTGCTCATAGAAAGAAATACCTTCGTCCTGCAAGCCTGTTTCTTCAAATTGGCGGGGGGTCAGGAAACGTTTAGCAATCTCCAGTTTCTCCTCTTCGATGTAGCCAGAAAACCTGATAACTTCCATTCTATCCAACAGTGCTGGTGGAATGGTGCTGAGGCTGTTAGCAGTTGTAATAAAAATCACCTTTGAAAGATCATAAGATACTTCTAAATAATGATCTGAAAAGCTGTTATTTTGTTCTGGATCTAACACTTCTAATAAAGCGGAAGAGGGATCACCTCGAAAATCAGCCCCCAACTTATCGATCTCATCCAACATGAACAATGGGTTATTCGTACCAACACGGCGCATTGTTTGAATGATACGCCCAGGCATTGCGCCAATATAGGTCCGGCGATGTCCTCGAATTTCAGCTTCATCACGCACGCCACCTAAGGATACACGAACAAACTTCCGACCTATTGCGCACGCAATTGATTTACCTAAGGATGTCTTGCCTGTTCCCGGAGGACCCACAAAACATAGAATAGGCTGACGAAGACGTTTTGGTTTCAGATTACGGATGGCAATATATTCAATGATCCGATCTTTTGCCTTCTTAAGGCCATAATGATCTCTTTCCAGTACATCCTTGGTATGGATGACATCCAAATTGTCTTGTGTTGACTCCTGCCAGGGCATCTCCAACAACCAATCCAAATAGGACCGGATAATGCCCACCTCAGGTGCCAACGCTGGCATTTGTTGTAACCGTTGTAATTCACGTTTAGCCTGTTTTTTTGCTGTTTCTGGTAACCCTTTTTTGTTAATCTTTTCTCTAATATCCAGGATTTCTTGAACCCAAATATCTCCCTCCCCTAACTCAGATTGAATAGCTTTCATCTGTTCTCGTAGATAGTATTCTCGATGTGAACGGTTGACTTCAGTTTGAACCTGAGTTTGGATTTCATCTTCCAATTCCAAAACTTCCAATTCCTCGGCAAGCAGTTGATTTATTTTCTTCAATCGCTCAACTGGATGTGTCATCACCATAAGCGTTTTACGGATATCATTTGTTAAAGACAGCGAAGTTGCGATCATATCAGCCAACCAGCCAGGATCATTGATATTCATGGAAAACAAATGCGCTTCCTCAGGTAAGCTGCTGTTGAGTTCGACACAATTTTCAAACTGACTTCGTGCAGTCCGCATCAATGCTGTCAATTGACGTGTCATTTGGAACTGATCCAATTTCAAGCGTGCCTCAACGATCATGTAGGGTTCCTTTTCAATAATTCGCAAAATTTCGACCCTTCGACGACCCTGTACCAATGCAGAGTAATTCCCGTCCTGGATTGTTATCAAGCGTCCAACTGCCAGCTCCATCCCAATTGGCAAGAATTGGCTCTTATAATCTCCCTCAACCTCCTCATCAGAAAGGAAAAGCGCTATAGCTGTCAGGTTTTGGTCATGGGCGGTTTCCACAGCCTTTGGACTGTTCTCATCACTAAGAAAGATAGGTGAGATCATCTTCGGAAAGACGACAACATCCTTAAGAACAAATGCGGGGCTGATGAAGGTCCCCCTTTCATCAACTTCGTGGTCTGAAACGAGGTAGAGTTCTTCTGTTCTTTGATGGAGATTTCCTATCAAATCCTTTTCATCATCAGAAGGCGGCAGCCAATGCTCATCATTCATAATTTCTCCAATTTTTGGTATCAAAAGCTCTGATCATCTGGATTATTCTCTCTCGAGTCCGGGAAATACTTCTCTCGCTGCAGCAGCCACGAAAACACTCCCCGTGATTAGAATAACCGCATCCTGACCAGCTTCTTCCAGTGCTTGCTTGAAAGCATCCTCAATAGGTGTTATCGCTTGCGCTGAACTCCCACAGCGATGCACAAACTCGACCAACTTCCCTGCGTCGATAGCCCTTGGGTGAATGGATTGAGTCGTGATCACACGCTGTACCCTTGGCAGTAATTCCTGGAACATCCCTTCGATATCCTTATCCTCCGAGGCACCGAAAACGAGCAATATCGGCAATCCCGGGAAATAGTCATCCATAGCCTGTCGTAAACGTAATGCGGAATAACGATTATGAGCGGAGTCAATCACTACTGGTGGATGACGCCGTAAAATTTCCATCCTTCCTGGCCAGGAAACATTAGAAAATCCCTCCCGGTATGCCTCCTGAGAGAGACACAAACCCAATTTCTCTGCTGTTTTTAGGGCAGCATAAGCAGTCGCAGCATTTTCAACCTGGTGAAAACCTAATAACGGAATTCGAATGCGTAAAGGGCTCCAGATCGCGCGTCCAGCAGATTCAACAAACTCATCTACCATTGGCTGCTCTTCTGGTGTCCATACCAGGAATGTTTGCCCGTCTAAGCTA